>Ga0255757_10000003_pt1 | contig 341249 bp, 308 predicted proteins | sample 071ome_27_FD_179957 | JGI IMG/M metagenome (GOLD analysis project Ga0255757, IMG submission 179957) | Coastal salt marsh microbial communities from the Groves Creek Marsh, Skidaway Island, Georgia - 071409AT metaG (version 2) | ecosystem: Environmental > Aquatic > Marine > Intertidal zone >...
GAAACTGCTGTCTTTGAGCCCAAACTACTTCAAAATGAGATGGCCCTTTGGTCCAGCCGCTGGGATACGATAAATGGAGGGGAACAACAAAATCAAAAATTCATCACCCCAGCAAAGTTCAATTATATCCAGCAATACCAAAATCTTACACAAGATGAAACGATACATACGTATTTAGAGAAAACGCTAGAAACCATTGCGTTAAGCGGAATAGTTGATCATCTAAAAGGAGGGTTTTACCGCTATACGGTCGACCCCGAATGGAAAATTCCCCATTTTGAGAAAATGCTTTACGACAATGCACAAGTTTTGACGCTTTTCTCCAATGCGTTCAAAGAATTTAAAAAACCCTTGTTTCAGTCAACGGTATATTCAACAATAGATTTTCTAATGGATAAAATGGCAGACCCCAGGGGAGGTTTCTATGCTGCCATTGATGCTGACAATGCAGATGGAGAGGGACGTTATTACGTTTTTAACGAAGAAGAAATCAAAACCGTAGGCGGAGATGCTCTTGAGATACTCCAAGCGTATTATCAAATCAATCTAGAAGCTCCCTTTGAAGAAGGGCACTATCATTTAAGAAAATCTGCAAATACAAGTGCGTTGTTATCAAAGTTCGAACTCACAGCGGGTCAATTCCAAGAAATGAGCATGAAGTGGGAAGAGCAGTTTGCTGCCCTCAAAAGCAAAAGAGAATTTCCTTTAATTGACACTAAAATAATTACCTCATGGAATGCTCAAATGGTTTCGGGATTGCTGACCTCTTATGAAGCTTTTAGCGAGGATCGTTTTCTTGATCAAGCAAAAAAAACCTTTGCTTTTATCGAAGATCAATTGATGGACGGAAAAAAACTAATGCACACCTATCAAAACGGCGAAGCTAAAATCGAAGCCAATCTCGAAGACTATGCCTTTACCCTAAAAGCAGCACTTGATTTGTATAAAAACACAGGAAATACGGCCTATTTAGAACGGGCAACTCAACTGAGCACAAGTGTAATGAACAAATTTGTATCCAGTGAAAACCCATTTTTCACCTTTACCGAAAACCCTGTTTTGTTCTCCGAAATTATATCCGTAGACGACAATGTCATTCCCTCGGCTAATGCTGTAATGGCTGAAAATTTATGGATACTCGGACAGCTTGTTGAAAATAAAGATTACACCGCAAAAGCTCAAAAAATGCTTGATGGCGTAGTTCCGTATTTTAGTGAAGGAAGAGGAAGTGACTACAGCCAATGGGCACAACTATTGGCAAAAGAAGCCTTTTCCTATAAGGAAGTTGTCATCGTGGGACCTAATGCTCAAAAGGTCCTCCAAGAGCTCCAGCAAAATTACCTTCCCCATGTGCTTTTCCAAATCAGTGAAAACGAAAGTGACTTACCGCTGGTAAAAGACCGTTTTTTCGAAGGAGAAACCCTCATTTACGTATGCGAGAATAAAGTGTGTTTGAGACCTACCAAAACCGTTGAGGACGCACTTAAGCAACTCAATAATTAAGCAATCACACCCGATCCCAGTAGCTCATTTTCGTGATACCAAGCCACAAACTGACCGGAAGTGATGGAAGACTGAGGGCTTTCAAACCATACATACAAGCCTTCCTCGGTTTGATACAAGCGTGCTTTTTGCAAGGGCTGACGGTAGCGAATTCGTGCAGAAACTTCCAGTGTCTCTCCGTTCGAAATACGTTTGTCATGTCTAAGCCAATGGATTTCTGAAGAATCTACTTTAAGCGCTTCTCGGTAAAGCCCCGGATGCTGTTTGCCTTGACCTACAAAAATGGTATTGCTTTCCACATCGGTATCAATGACAAATAAAGGCTCTACCTTTCCACCAACACCCAAACCTTTACGCTGACCAATGGTAAAGAAATGAGCTCCATCGTGTTCCCCTACTCGCACCCCTTCTTCAGGGAGGTACTGCTTCTTTAGGGATTGTTCGTACAAGGTTTTTGGACGGGATTCCGTATACTTTTCCAAATCTGCTGGAATCTCAATAATTTCCCCTTTTTTTGGTTTGAGTTGCTGTTGTAAAAAATCGGGCAAACTCACTTTTCCAATAAAACAAAGTCCTTGCGAATCTTTTTTATCTGCGGTAACTAAATCTTGTTGGGTAGCAATTTCTCGAACCGCTGATTTGTCAAGATGCCCAATAGGAAAAAGCACTTTTGAAAGCTGTTCTTGGGTCAACTGACATAAAAAATAGGATTGATCCTTGGCTTTATCATGCCCTGCCAACAACTGATAAATGGTTTCTCCTTGAGAAGTTTGAAGTGAACTTTTTTGACAATAATGCCCCGTAGCGACAAAATCAGCCCCTAAAGACAAGGCAATTTTTAAAAAAACATCAAACTTGATTTCTCGATTACATAATACATCCGGGTTCGGGGTTCTCCCTTTGGCGTATTCATCAAACATATAGTCAACGATACGCGCTTTGTATTCTTTACTTAAATCTACCGTTTGAAAAGGAATCCCAAGCTTTTCAGCTACCAACATGGCATCATTGCTATCCTCAAGCCAGGGACATTCATTAGAAAGGGTTACGGTTTCATCGTGCCAATTTTTCATAAAGAGTCCTACAACCTCATAGCCCGCCTCTTTGAGTAAATAAGCCGCTACACTGGAATCGACTCCACCTGAAAGTCCAATAACAACCCTTTCTTTTTTCATTGCCCAAAGATAAGGAGTCCTTTAAACTTCTAAAAGTTTGAAGGATTTAGTTTGAGTCCGCTAAAAATGTTAAATAGTTGGTACTGAACACTTTTTCTAATACCTCTTTAGACAGCCCCAATCCTTTGGTTTGCTGTTTTCTGAGCTCCATAGAATCTTCCTTGACCAAATAGTCAAACAAAAGGCGGTAGCGCTCTTCCAAACTTTCTGCCTCCTCGACGAGGGCTTCAGCACTTTTTTTCGCTTCGGATTGACTCGTACCGTAATCCGTTCCAAACAAAATCCGATCTTGATACTGGTAAAAAAATTGTTTGACCTTTTCAGAATCTTGCATAGCCAGATCACCAAAACGAGCTCCCAACTCTACACTCAAATTTGGATAGGCATCCAAACACTCGGATACTGCATTGATGTTGTTGGACATACTCAATATATGGGCAGCAATAATTTTTAATTCGGGATTATTTTCAATCCATTGGTCTCTGGCGGCTAGTATCGTCTCATACGAGGGCATTTCAGGAAAATTATAGGCGTGATATTGAGGATTGTTCTTATAGTAGTTGTAATGTGGATTATTGTGATCTTCTAGCGGTCTCCACGCTTGTTCTGGGTCTGCGATATGGGCAAGCACCGTAATCTTATTTTTAGCTAGGAAGTCCCAAATTGGATTTAATCTCGGATCGTTAATTTGGATAAAATTTCCCTTAGAATCCTTGGTTACCATTCCAAAATTCTTCCAAACCTTAACCATACGCGCTCCATGAGCAATGTCCTGCTCCAATTGTGCAATGATCGTATCCGCATAATCGGCGTTTTCAATTCCATGTGCTGTAAAGGTGGTACACAAGTAAAACAATTCCGGCAGTTGGTTGTAATGTGCTAAGTAAGCATCAAAACTTTTTACGATGCTATCGCCTTGTTCAATTGCTACGTCAACCAACATGGCTTTCATATTCCATCGTTCAAAAAAATCGGGGAGATAGGCTCTAGGATATTTGTAATGTGCATGTACGTCAATTTTAGGCAATTGCTTAAAATCTTCATCACTGACTCGTTCCGGAGAAGTTTGCCTCTGTTGACAGCCGATACTGAAAATAAGTACGACTCCTAAAGCACGATAATACAGCTTTGAAATTGGTCTAAATAAATTCATAATGAATGGATTAAGTTCATTAAAATTAAATAAAAAAGAGCACAAAATCAGTGTCATTCATTGCTAAGCGTTCTCCTATTTATAAGGGAATATTTATTCAATCAACCGCTCCTCTATATAAATCCCGATTCGGTGGGTGCGAACTTTAACCGCCTGGATACTGTCAGGGGTAATTTGAATTTTCATCAACTTACTGTACCGTTCAGGCATGTGGCATGCGATACAATCCCAAGCATTCTCGGAGGCAACGGTCTTATGCTGTTGAGTCGGATGGCATTCAACACAACGTGAGTTAAAGTGCGTCCTGTTGTTTTTTTCATTGGAATGAGGGTCGTGACAGCTCATACAATCCATGGCTTTAGAATTAATAAAACACGGACTGCGGGTAAGGAGTGCAACCTGATTGGAATGCACATCAGGTTCTTCTGTCGCTTGAGAGAGTAAAAAATCCTGTAAGGTATCCCCTGGAGTAAATGAAAATGCGGGTTGATTAACCTGCGTTCCAACCCCAGAATGACACAAGGCGCACATATCGATACGTTGTTGTTGATTAAAATCAGCATACGAAATAATGTTTCTTCCGATGCTGTCCATAGGATTGTTACGATGGTGTGTAACATGGTCTACCACTTCACCGTGGCATCGTTGGCAATCAATCCCAAACACGATATTATCTTTGTTATAACGATTGGTAGGGATGGGACTTTCCCAATTTTCAGACTGACTAAAAGTTGTATGACATTCTAAACATCTGGGAAAAATAGGTCGTAGAGGTTGAAAAAATGAAGGATAACCGGGACTGTTGATCCAGTTCATGGTGGGTTTATAAAACGACCCTTGAAGTTGAAACAAGGAACTTTCCTCCCAACTCAAAAATGAATTTCCAATTTTGGTACCAGAACCTATTTTAATGTCCAATGATTTTGTGAAAAATGGAGTTGCATAGGGAGGTCTGTAGGCGTCCTGAAACAAGGAATCACTTCTGGCAAAAAAAGATAGACGCGTTTGATCTTTTAAATCAAATGAGTTACTGTCCGAGGATAAAAACTGAGCTACAGCAGTGGGACTCAGTGGAGAAGAAGTCAGCCAATGGGCAGTTTCTTTGTGGGCGTTGACTATCTCTAAATGACAAGAGGTACAGCGCTCCATCCCTATGTATACTGTTCCGTTAGGATGAACACCCAACGGCTCAATAGAAATGTATTCCGAGCTGAATGAAGTACACGATACTATTAAAAAAGCAAACGTAAGTACGCTGAGAAATCCGAGACGCATTCCAACTAAATTACCCTTAAAGATAGGCAAAAGGAAAGGAAGTAAAGGTTATCTGTTTCTAGCGTTCTTTTGCTTTTCAGCTTCTTCCATCGCTTTTTGTAAACGAGCGGAAAAGCCTCCTGCCTTTTTGGGTTTCTTTTTATTCTCCTCAATTTTAGCATGGATCTTGGTATCATCAATGATATAATTTTTGATCACTAGCATCAAGAAAATAGTCAAGAGGTTAGAAATAAAATAATACAAACTCAAACCACTGGCGTAGTTGTTAAAAAAGAACAACATCATCAAGGGCATCAAATAAATGATGATCTTCATATTGGGCATGCCCGGCTGTTGAGGCATGGGCTGCTGACCTGTGGTCATCCGAGTGTAAAAGAAAATGGCAACTGAAGCTAAAATGGGAAATAAACTGACATGGTCTCCATAAAAAGGAATGGAAAACCCTAAATCCAAAACAGAATCATAGGAGGATAAATCGTCTGCCCACAAAAAGGATTTATCCCTTAATACAAACGCTACAGGAAAGAAAGAAAATAAGGCGTAAAATACAGGCAATTGCAACAGGGCAGGGACACAACCCGACATAGGATTGGCTCCAGCTCTTGAATACAAACTCATCGTTTCTTGCTGACGCTTTACAGCATCGTCCTTGTACTTGTTGTTGATCACTTCAATATCAGGACGTAAGACCTTCATCTTTATCTGGGAAACGTATGACTTATAAGTTACTGGCGACATGGCCAATCTTACAATAATCGTCATTACGATAATTGCTATACCGTAGGAAAGAAAAGAAGATAAAAATTCAAAGAGGGGTAAAAAGATCACACGGTTGATCCATCCAAAAATCCCCCATCCCATAGGAATGGAAGCTTCCAAATCGCCCGCTAAGGCTTTAAGCGCTTTATAGTCAGTAGGGCCGTAATAAAATTTCAGGTTGGTATTGAGCTCACCTCCAGAATTAAGGGCGTAACGCGTGGTAAAGGATTTTGTATACCGTTCGTTTAGAGTCACTTCCCCGGTAAGGTCTGCAGAAGTGAGGGTAGCCTCTTTGATCGGCTGTTCGGGAATCAAAATTGCACTAAAGAAATGCTGACGATAGGAAATCCAGCGAAGGTCTTGTCGGGTCTCCTCATCTTTACCACTCAAGGATAAATAATCAACACGATCGTCTTCATAGCCAAAGGTAAATTCGGTATATCTATTTTCGTAGTCTATACTTCTTGAATTTCTAAAAACAGCTGTTTCCCAATAAAATTCAGGTGATAGGGAAGTGTTCAAAAGGCTGCTCATGCCCACCGTTTTCACTGAAAAAGAAAACATATGGCCTTTCTTTGGAAAACTATACAAAAATGAAATATACTGCTGGGGATTTAAAGCAGCTTTCATTTCTACCTGTAGGGCCTCTGCCCCATCGCGAACCGTCGGGCTGAAAAACATATCACGCGTATTTAATACACGGCCATCAAGAGTTTTCAATTGAATGTTTAAATCCGTATTTCCTTCATTGATTAAGGGTAACGGTTGATCCTCATAGTTTTCATATGCGGTGAGTATCAATTGTGAAAGTTGTCCTCCTTGCGGATTGAGTTCTCCTTTCATTTGTTCGGTTTCAAAGCGCACTGGAGATTGTCCGGTTGCACTAAACAAACTCCCTAAGTCACCATAGGCAGCAACTTTTTGTTGCCTGACTAGCGAATCATTTTCCACAGCAGACACCGCAGCGTTGTTTGGTTGCGATACGGGTTGCTCTGTAACCGTGCTTTGGCTGCCGGCTTTCGCTTCCGCTGGGCCATTACGGTAAAGCATCCAAGTTAAAATTAACGCAATAAGGATAAAGCCAATAAACTGATACGGATCAAATTTTTTTTCTTCCATGATATTCTAAATTACTTCTTCGCCTTTTGCGCTAAACTCGCATTTACAAAAGCTACAAATAAGGGATGAGGATCTGAAACTGTACTCTTGTATTCAGGGTGAAATTGCACTCCCACAAACCAGGGGTGATCATTGTACTCTACAATTTCCACCAAACCGGTATCGGGATTTGTTCCAGCAATAACAAAATTTTCATCAAAAACACGAGCTACATAATCGTTATTAAATTCATAACGATGGCGATGGCGTTCTGAAATCGAGACTTTTTGATATGCAATAGCCGCTTTAGAATTGGGTTTGAGTTCACAATCCCATGCACCTAAACGCATCGTTCCCCCTTTTTTAACAATACTTTTTTGGGATTCCATCAAGTCGATAACGGCATCTTGACATGCGGTATCCATCTCTGTAGAATTCGCTTGTGGAATTCCAACCTGATTTCGTGCGTATTCGATTACTGCCATTTGCATTCCCAAACAAATACCGAAAAAAGGCAGTTTGTGTGCTCGAGCATAGGCTATGGCGCTGATCTTACCTTCGATTCCACGCTCCCCAAAACCAGGGGCAACAATCAAGCCGTGGAGACCTTCCAACTGCTTTGCAACCGCTCCAGATTCAAGGTGTTCTGAATGAATACTGACCACCTCAATTTCGGCTTCAGTAACGGCGCCTGCATGAATTAAAGATTCTAAAATGGATTTATAGGAATCTTGCAGTTCAACGTATTTTCCTACCAACCCTATTTTAATGCTGTGCTTTGGATTTTTAAATTTTTCCAGAAAAAGATTCCAAGAAGTTAGATCTAGTGGCTGTTTTGGAGCCAATTTTAGTTTTTCTAAAACCACCTTATCCAAGCCCTCATCTCTCATTTTTAACGGAACATCATAGATCGTATCCACATCGATTGACTGGATGATGGCTTCTGATTTTACATTACAGAATAGGGCGAGTTTTTCTCTTAAATCAGCGGAAAGTTCGTGCTCGGTTCTACATACAATTATGTCCGCAGAAATTCCACTTTCCATGAGTGTTTTTACGGAATGCTGAGTAGGTTTTGTTTTCAATTCCCCTGCAGCTGCCAAATAAGGAATAAGTGTCAAATGTATGACTAAAGCATTTTCTTTACCCAAATCCCAAATCAACTGACGTACGGATTCGATATAGGGCAAAGATTCTATATCCCCAACGGTGCCTCCTATTTCTGTAATAACGATATCGTATTCTCCTGATTCTCCCAGGAGTTGCATCCGCTCTTTGATCTCATTTGTAATGTGTGGAATGACCTGAACTGTTTTTCCTAAAAACTCCCCTCTTCGTTCTTTTTCAATCACGCTTTGGTAGATTCTACCAGTAGTCACATTATTGGCTTGAGAGGTTTTTACGTTTAAAAAGCGCTCGTAATGTCCTAAATCCAAATCCGTTTCGGCTCCATCTTCGGTTACAAAACACTCGCCGTGTTCGTAGGGATTTAAGGTTCCCGGATCTACATTAATGTAGGGATCAAACTTTTGAATGGTGACTTTAAAATCTTGAGCCTGAAGAAGTTTTGCCAGAGAAGCTGCGATTATTCCTTTTCCTAATGAGGAAGTAACTCCTCCTGTAACAAAGATATATTTGGTGTTGGACATCCGGTTGATTTAGTTCTTACTTACCGGACTCAAATTTACAAAATCAATGGGAACTTCTGGGTTTCTCACGCTATTCTTTTAGTTCGAAAATTTCATATCCACGATGCTGCAAAAGAAAAAGAGCCGCATTGCTATACGAACCATTGGTCTGGGGTTGGTATAAAAAACGATTGGAACGGTACTGGGTTTCCCCCAACTCCAACGAACGTTCTAAATCCTTGGCTACAGCAATTCTCAATATCAAATCCAATACCAAATCATAGCCCCGGAGCGATTCTTTGTTTGGAGGTTTTCCATAGTGATTTCCAAAAGATTCAATAAACTGAGGATCGGAAGCATAATCCAGCGGTTTAAAGCCTACGGGATAGGTAAACTGAATCCCCCCTAGCATTTTCCGAGATAGATTTTCATTGTCGTAGACATTACTCCGATACGTGGTAAAAACTTGTACTTCTCGCTCAGCTGAATTTTGTGCGTTAAACTGTGAAAGGGCATTAGCTATCAAAGGAAAAGATTGGGTTTCTAAGATCACTTTATTGGGTATGGAATCGATCAGTAAGGAGTCGGCTAATTCAGGGAGTATATAGCCTTCCTTTTCAGGACGTAAGGTGATGGCCCAAGGGAATTGTGCTCTTAATTTTCGTTCTATGGATCGGTTTAAAGAATCCGCCACGATGACTACATGATGGGTTGTATCGATTACCCGTTCCAGGTACTCGTACATTTTAGTCCTAAAGGTCTCTGGACGGGTGATGGATTGATACACATTTTTTCGATACACCACTGGATTGGAAGATAGGGGTGCCACTTTGGGAATGTTTATCAATTCTTTTTTATTGGATACATAATCAAAATTACTGGGGATCAGTGGTCCTACAATGACATCCGGTGGAGAAGCAGCAAGCTGATTACTGACCTTATCCAGCGCAGCATAATTATTTTCAGTATCATAGGTACTGAGTTCCACAGAGAGCCCTTGGTCTGCAAGCTGTTCTAATGCAAACAATACTCCGGTATAGAAATCTAAGGAGAGGGTATGCAAGTTTCGATCTTGCAATAAACGTTTGGTGTCTTCTATTGAATCAAATTCAATTTCATTGACTTTAAAAGGCAACAATAAGGCCAGATTAATATTCTTTTTTTGGAAAAGAGAATCTGCCAAATTTACGCGTTCCACCAACAGATCATCCTCTATGAGATAATCTCCGCTTTGATCGCCTGGGATCTTTAAAATCATTCCTGCGAGTAGCCCGGTTTCCCTAAGGGTGGGATTGAGTGAGTCTAAGGTCTGCTGATCAACTCCTAGTTTCTTTTCTATACGGTAATACCCTTCTTTAGGAAGTACTTTGTAATAATTATACAAAGAGTCTTTTTCTGGAATAACTTCTTGGATTTCGGTTTGAGGGATTCTTATTTTTTGTCCAATTTTTAGTCCTTCTCTAATTTCAGGGTTAATGGAATCTAAAATCTCGATAGTGGTTTTGTATTGAAAAGCCAAACGCCATTTGGTTTCCTTGGGCGCAACTTCATGAAGTACAAAACGGGAGGTGTCTTTTTTAATTTCAGGAACTGCAGGAACCACCTCCGGGCTAAGGTTTGAATACACCGGGATTCGCAGGTTCATTCTTCTTCTTACCCCAAATCGCTCTACCGAAGGATTGTACTCCTGAAGTTGAACTTCATCTATTCCATAGCTGTCTAAAATCAATTCTAGGGTCTCTCCTTTTTTTACTTTATGGGTCTTAAATGAGGTAGGGGTTTGAGCCAAGGATAGAAAGCTCCCCAAACAGAATAAACTAAAAAATACAAAAAATTGAACTTGTTTCATGCCTGTGGTATGATCACGTACTATTCCCATTCAATCGTCGCAGGTGGTTTTGAACTGATATCATAAACTACGCGATTTACTCCTTTCACGTTGTTTATGATTTCATTGGATATTTTTTGCAAAAAAGCATAGGGTAAATCCACCCAATCGGCTGTCATCCCATCTGTGGATTGGACCGCTCTAAGGGCAACACAATTTTCATAGGTTCGTTCGTCCCCCATTACCCCAACACTGTTAATAGGTAAAAACACGGCTCCTGCTTGCCATATTTGATCGTAAAGTTCCCATTTTTTTAACCCCTCTATGAATATGGCGTCAACTTCTTGCAGCATACTTACTTTCTCACGAGTGATTTCGCCCAAAATACGAATGGCTAAACCAGGTCCAGGAAAAGGGTGTCTTCCCAAAAGAGAAGCCTCGATACCCAAACTCTTACCGACTCGCCTAACCTCATCTTTAAAAAGCATGCGTAAAGGCTCTACCAAATCCAGCTTCATAAAGTCGGGTAATCCTCCCACATTATGGTGAGACTTGATGGTCGCGGAAGGACCGTTTACAGAAATAGACTCAATCACATCAGGGTAAATGGTTCCCTGACCCAACCAACGAACCCCTTCCACAAGATGGGCTTCGGCATCAAAAACATCGATAAAGGTTTTACCGATAATTTTTCTTTTGGTTTCTGGATCAGAAACGCCCTCTAAAGCGTCGAGAAATTGGTCTGAAGCGTCTACTCCTTTAATGTTTAACCCCATCCCTTTATACTGTTCCAAGACTTGCTCAAACTCATTCTTTCGCAACAGGCCGTTATTTACAAAAATACAATTGAGTTGTTTTCCTATGGCTTTGTGTAATAACATGGCCGCAACGGAGGAGTCAACCCCTCCGGAAAGTCCCAAAATGACTTGATCTTTCCCTATTTTTTCTTGAAGCTCGGCTAGCGTCATGTCCACAAAAGAATCTGGAGTCCATTCTTGTTTAACCCCTGCTATATGGACTAAAAAATTTTCAAGCACTTGCTTCCCATCCGTAGAATGATAAACCTCTGGATGAAATTGGATAGCATAGGTTTGTTCCCCCTTAATTTTGTAGGCTGCATTTTCAACATCAGCAGTACTCGCTAAACACACCGCATTTTCTGGTAAATTGAGGATGGTATCGGCATGGCTCATCCACACCTGGCTATCTTGGGGCACTCCTTTAAAAAAAGGATCTTCATTCTCTACAAAAGACAAATGTGCTCTACCGTATTCTCGCTTGTTGGAGGGACTGACCTGTCCTCCAAAAAAATGTGCCAGATATTGAGCCCCGTAACACACCCCTAAAAGAGGTAATTTTCCTTTGATAGCTTCTAAATCGGGGTGAGGAGCGTCTTCTGCTCTTACCGAGAAGGGTGATCCAGACAAAACTACAGCTTTGAATTCGCTGATATTTTTGGGAGGATTGTTGAAGGGGTGAATTTCACAGTAAATAAACAACTCGCGAATACGACGGGCGATCAATTGGGTGTACTGTGATCCAAAATCTAGAATGAGAACTTTTTCTTGCATGGACAAAAATACGATTTAATCCTTGCTGTAAAAACTAGCTAGGAAATTTATTCAACATCTTGCTGTTAATATTCAAGCAAAACAAAATCTGGATTCAAGGGGTCCAAGGCCTGTAAGAGTTGGGGTATGAAAGCCTCCCCCAATTCCATATAGTAGCTTGAAAAATTGAGCACCCGTTCTTGCAGGGTGTCGTTTGGAAATAAATGTTCGTGTAAAAGCGTCAAACGCTCAACCTCATCTTTCAAGACCCGTTTTTGTGCTTTTAAAAGTCGCTTTTCCAATCGATCGATTCCCTTAAATTGCTTGGTTTGTTGGGCTTCTACGGCACCCTTAAAAGAGGCGTCTGTTTGAGCCACCAACAACTGTAAACTGTCAAATTGTTTTTGGAGCTGGTCTTTTAGGGGAGTAAGATCCAGATCTATATTGCTGATTTGTCTTACTTTTTTATTGAGAAGGGTGTTTCGCTTCAAAAACAAATCGGCGGTGGTTAAATTCAACTGTTCTATTTTAGTTGCTGTTTTTTTAGAGTAAAGCAATGCTGAATTACGGAGCAACAACATAGGGAATGGGAGGTCAAAATGGGCAAAAGTCGCATTCAATTGAAACCAATAGGCCAACTCACCTCCACCCCCGATATAACAAAGGTTTGGCAAAATGCATTCTTGATAAACAGGACGAAGAATTACATTGGGAGAAAAACGCTCGGGGTGCCGCTCGACCAAATCTAGAATTTCTGCTGCAGTAAAAGAATGCTCGGTTCCATTCAATTGATAGGTGGAATCAATTTTTTCAATTCGGTGTCGTCCCGTTGGGGTTAAATAAAAAAGATTGATTTCTCGTGGATTTACCTGAGGGATATAGGAGGGATCAAATTCCTCTTTGAGACGGCCCACTTGAGCTTGAACAGCTTTAAAAGATGGCTTGTGTTGAAGCTCCTCTTGGAGTACCGGTTTAAAAAGAGCTTTAAGAGCGGGCTGTTGAGGTTCTAATACAATCAAACCTTGCTCCCCAAAAAGAGTGTTAACCAATTTTAAGGTGGCTTCGGCTAGGTTGTTTGAATCAAGATAGGTTTCATCAATCCATTGTTTTAATTGGGTGGCATTGACACTTTCTCCTAAATGCTGTTTAAACAAAGATAAAGCAGGTTGTAAATCTTCTAAAGACAGTTCTCCCACTGCACCTGCCGCTTCTCTGGGCCAACGAATACTCTTATCCTGATAGCGAAAGGAACTGATTTCTTCAAAATCATGATCTTCACTCGCCATCCAGTAAACAGGCACAAAGGCGGATTCTGGATAGGCTTCACTCAATTGTTTACACAAATTGATCGTACTGATGATTTTGTATAAAAAATAGAGGGGCCCAGTCATCAAACTCAATTGATGCCCTGTGGTGATGGTGAAAGTAGTTTCATCCTTTAGCAGCTCCAGGTTTCGAGCCACGGCATCCGAATGGGGGATGTCTTGATACTGCTGCTCCAAAGTCTCCACTAATGCCTTTCTATGCGAAGCAGGGTAACTGGATTTTTTTAGCTCGATTTGTTTTTTAAAATGCGGGAGGGAAGGATATAAACCGTAAAAAGGCTGCAAGGTTTCCGTTTGATCTAAATAGCTTGTGATAAGCTTAGAAAATCTCTTGGTCTCTTTAAAGGATATAAATTTCTTTTGCATGCAAGGGTTTGTGTAAAGATATTTGTTTTTAAGAAAAAAAAATACAGTTCATCCAGAAAGCGTATTTTAGACTAAAAATAAATTGTATGATACGTATTTTACTTTCTGCTCTAGCGCTTTTTTCAATTCAGTTAGTTCAATCCCAACTTCAATCTCCCAATGAATTTTTGGGGTATGAATTGGGTTCTAATTTTACCCGCCATCATCAGGTAGTAGATTATTTTGAAATGCTGGAGAAAAATTCTCCTCAGCTTCAATTGCAGGCCTACGGAAAAACAAATGAAGGTCGGTTGCTCCAATTGGCTTTTATCTCTACAGAAGAAAATCTAAAAAACCTAGAATCCATACGAACGGCCCATTTGCAGAACAGTGGGATGCGCTCTGGCCCAAAAAATGACAATAAAGCTGTGGTTTGGTTGAGTTATAATGTCCATGGGAATGAATCCTCAAGTACTGAGGCTGCCATGAAAACAGCCTTTGCCCTTTTGACCAAACATTCCGATTGGCTCCAAGACACGATAGTAATCATGGACCCCTGTATCAATCCTGATGGTCGAGATCGCTATGTCAACTTTTACAACCAAGTCAAAAGCACCCCTAACGATACCCGACCGTTTAGCCGTGAACACAAAGAAGGCTGGCATAACGGGAGAACCAATCATTACATCTTTGATTTAAACCGCGATTGGGCCTGGTTGACCCAAGTAGAATCACAACAACGGATCAAAAAATTCAACGAATGGCTACCCCATATACATGTAGATTTTCACGAACAGGGCATAAACAGCCCCTACTACTTTGCTCCTGCGGCTGAGCCCTTACATGAAATTATCACCCCGTTTCAAAAGAATTTCCAAGCTACAATCGGAAAAAACCACGCCAAGTATTTCGATAAAGAAGGATGGTTTTATTTCACCAAACAACGATTCGATTTGTTGTATCCAAGCTATGGCGACACTTACCCTACTTACCTAGGGGCCATAGGGATGACCTACGAACAAGCGGGTGGCGGAATTGCTGGACTTGGAATTGAAAACGACGAAAACATCACCCTAAGCCTGAAAGACCGTATAGAACATCACTATACCACGGGAATTTCAACGGTTGAGATTGCCGCCCTAAACAAAACGGAACTCAACGAGAACTACCAGCGCTTTTACCAAAATGAGTCCCTGAAATATCAAAATTTTGTACTGGAAGGAACTGCAGATAAAGTAAAGGCATTGCGTTCTCTTTTGACGAAACACGAAATTCAAAGCTATCGTTTAGCGAAGGAAACATTGGTTAAAGGATACGATTATCAAAAACAAAAAAATACATCTACCTCTTTTTCAACCGAAGCCATGGTGGTTCCAACCAATCAGCCTAAAGGAAAAATGGCTCAAGTACTCTTGGAACCCCAAACAAAATTAAATGATTCGTTGACCTATGACATTACTTCTTGGTCTTTGCCCTATGCGTTTGGACTGAAAACCTTAGCTACAAAATCTACCCTAGAAGTAGCCCCCTATTCTGAAGAGATCAGCGCCGACCTATCGCTTGATCCGAATAACTATGGCTATGCACTGGCATACAGAAGTTTAGCGGATGGCAAATTTCTTGCCGCCCTTTTAAAAGCAGGGCTTGGGGTTCGCTACAACCAAGTTCCTACAGCCAATAGCGGTGTGGCATGGGATCGTGGAAGTTTGTTTATACTTAAAGGGGACAATCAAAAAAATGCAAACTATCTAGAAAAACTAAAGGAACTTGCACTTCAATTCAACAGAACATTGACCCCTATAGAAACCGGATATTCCACTTCCGGCCCTGATCTTGGAGCAGCACAACTACAACTGATTAACCCCCCACGAATTGCTTTACTAAAAAGCGACAGAACGTCAAGCTACAACTATGGAGAAATTTGGCATTTCTTTGAGCAAGTACTGCATTATCCATTACTCCAGCTAGACAACAGTCGATTAAGCACGGCGCTGGAGCATATAGACCAACTCATTATCCCCAGCGGGTATTACAGTAAATTGAATGAGAGTAATGCCCCTGATAAAGCCTTACTTGAATGGATCAAAAAAGGCGGTAAAGTCATTGCCCTTTCAGGTGCCCTTGATCGTTTTGCTGATACCGAAGGATTTAAGCTTCAAAAGAAACCAAATGAAGAACTTGACACTACCGAAATTCCTTATGGGGATTTGTCTCGAAATGAAATCAGCCTCATCACTACAGGAAGTATCTTTGAAGCCACTCTTGACCAAACACATCCTTTGACGTTTGGGCTTAAAAGTTACTATACACTCAAATTGAATGAGGATGCCTATGCTTTTTTAGAAAATGGAACTAATGCGTTCACTTTGGGAAGTAACTCCAAGGCAATCGCAGGATTTATAGGATTTAAGGCATTGGAAAATCAATCAAAATCCTTGTTGATTGGAGAAGAAACTTTGGGTAAGGGCAAATTGATCTATTTTGTAGACAATGTACTTTTTAGAGGATTTTGGTATACGGGAAAAATGGCATTTACCAACGCCCTATTTTTCTAAAAGCAAAAGCTGTAAAATTACACAGGGATCCCGATCAAATCAAAGTCAGTGGCTTCAGTAATTTGGACTTGAACAAACTCTCCTTGTTTGAGGTAGTATTTTGTTGCGTCTATTATTACTTCATTATCCACATCCGGAGAATCCATAAACGTTCTGCCGATGTAGTGATTGCCTTCCTTTCTGTCAATCAAACAACGGTAGGTTTTCCCAATGCAACTTTGATTGTGTTCCCAAGATATTTGGGATTGAATTTCCATGATGGCATTAGAGCGTTGCTGTTTTACCTCTTCGGCTACGTCATCTTCCAATTGGTAGGCATGGGTATTTTCTTCATGACTGTAAGTAAAGCACCCTAAACGCTCAAAACGCATGGCTTTAACCCAACGCTTGAGCGTCTCAAAATCTTCCTCCGTTTCGCCGGGATAGCCAACAATAAGTGATGTCCGCAATACAATTCCCGGTACTTCTTTTCTAAACTTTTCCAATAAGGCGGTAGTTTTAGCTTCCGTAGTTCCTCTGCGCATGGATTTTAGGATGGGATCGGCTATGTGTTGCAATGGAATATCTAAATAGGTACAGATTTTGTCTTCAACCCGCATCACCTCCAATACATCCTCTGGGAAACCCGTAGGAAACGCATAGTGCAAGCGAATCCATTCGATACTCTCTACTTTGACTAAAGCGTTTAACAAATCGGCCAGCCTTCTTTTTTTATACAAATCAAGTCCGTAATAGGTCAAGTCTTGAGCAATTAAAATCAACTCTTTCACTCCTTCTTTGGCCAAGTGTTTGGCTTGGGTTACCAGGGCTTCTATGGGTGTTGATTTATGCTTCCCACGCATTAAGGGGATTGCACAAAAAGAACAAGGCCGATCACAGCCTTCCGCGATTTTCAGATAGGCGTAGTGTTTGGGACTGGTTAAGATTCGTTCTCCAACCAATTCGTGTCGGTAATCCGCTTCTAAAACTTTTAATAATTGGGGTAAATCCGTGGTTCCAAAATACTGGTCTACCTGTGGTATTTCTTTTTCTAAATCGGGCTTGTACCGTTCACTCAAACAACCCGTTACATATACCTTGTCCACCAGACCTGCTTCTTTTTTCTGTATTTGCTCTAAAATGGTATTGACTGACTCCTCTTTGGCATTATCTATAAACCCACAGGTATTGACCACTACTATATTTCCTTCTTGTTCGTGAACAACTTCTTTTCCACTGGCTTTCAATTGGCCCATCAACACTTCGGAGTCGTATATATTTTTTGAACAGCCCAGTGTAATGACGTTAATGGTATTTTTTTTAATGGATTTGGTTCGCATGGTATTTTGAAAAAGTTGAACAACTCAGGTCGGTTCTTTTAGCCCAAGAAAAAGAAGCGAAGAAATAGGACACAACGGGATTCCTACTCCTCATTTAAAACTGATTTTAAAAATTGAATTGCCTCCAAAGCTACCGCTTCATAAGCAGCAGTGGAAAGGGATGAAGTAAGCACATGATCTTTTATATCAGTAAAAGCCACTTCATGCTTTAACGAATCGACCGTTCCGAGCTGATCAAACATCTTGAGCATGGCTGGGACAGAAACTACTTTGTCCTGGAGGCTGTCATTTTTATAATAATACCCCATGAAAACAGGAAGCTGAAGTCGCTTGAATGTAGACTTACGCATTTTTATATCCAAGAATTTTTGCATGTGAGTAACTGCTTCCAATCGCGCTTTCGTGGTCCAGTATTTTTTCTTTTCTTCATTGTTGGTCTCCATATAGTGGTACTTTCCGCCCTTTACCAATCGAGAAATTTGCAGCCCCCAGGGCTTGGATACCAATACCGCTTTGGGATCGTAAACTTTTATGTTGGGACCAAACAAGGCCAAAGCGGCTACGAGTGGGTCATCCGCCAAAGACAATCCGAGCGCTCCCCCATGAGACGTCCCTAAGATAATTACTTTATCACCCAAACGTTTTGCTATCGCTAAAGCTTCTTTTCCTGATTCCCAATAGGCTTCGTTGTTAAAGTGAAGCATGGGTTCGTCCTCCTCCAATCCGTGGGCGTACAGTCTAGGCACATACAAATTTGCCCCAAGGGCTTGGGCAATCATTTGGTGTACAGGATCTCCCTCTTTACCTGATGCGGTAAATCCATGTAAATAAACGACACTATAAGCTGTTTTTTGTGGAATAGAATCGTAAAAGAAAATTTTAGATTCATTGTCCCAGCGAACATTACCCAGCGCCTGTTCCTTTTGGTTAATCCAGGAGGGAAGCGAGTCTAGGCTAGCGGGTACATAAGGAATTGCATCAGAGAATACAGGGGTCTCAACCCGAGGACCAACTAAGTATAAAGCTCCTAATGCTAGAAAAAAAACCGCTATGCCTTTGAGTACTTTCATCACTGGAGGTTAATTGAAAAGGGTTTGAATAAAATTTCGCTTGTCAAACAACTGCAGGTCTTCTATACCTTCTCCGACCCCTATGTATTTTACCGGTATTTGAAATTGATCGGAAATTCCCAACAGCACCCCTCCTTTGGCTGTACCGTCCAGTTTAGTAATGGCTAGACTGGTCACTTCGGTGGCTGCGGTAAATTGTTTTGCTTGTTCAAATGCATTCTGACCCGTAGAGCCGTCTAAAACCAAAAGCACTTCATGAGGAGCTTCCGGAACTACTTTGTCCATCACTCGTTTTACTTTAGACAACTCATTCATCAAATTGATTTTATTATGGAGCCGTCCTGCAGTATCAATAAACACCACATCGCATCCTTGTGCTTTTGCCGACTGTAGTGTATCAAAGGCCACAGAGGCTGGATCACTCCCCATCTCCTGACGCACGAGGGGCACGTCAACACGATCTGCCCAAATTTGAAGTTGATCGATGGCCCCTGCCCTAAAGGTATCGGCAGCGCCCAACATCACTTTTTTTCCGTTTGCCTTAAATAGGTGTGCGAGCTTTCCTACCGTGGTAGTTTTACCTACACCGTTTACTCCTACTACCATTACGACATAGGGTTTATGAGAAGATAGCTCTTGTTCTAAAGTAGTTTCTTCCGTATCAGTAGCGACCAAAAGTGCCATGATTTCCTCTTGCATCATTCGCATAAGGTCTTCATTTCCTAAATATTTGTCTTTGGCAATTCTTGTTTCTAAGGCATCAATGATTTTTAGAGTAGTGGCTACCCCAACATCAGACTGGATTAACACATCTTCCAGTTCGTCCAAAACCTCCTCGTTAACTTTAGTTTTTCCTACGAGTGCAGTCCCTAATTTGGACAAAAAAGATTTTTTAGTATTCGCTAAACCCTCTTCTAGTTTTTGTTGATTTTGTTTTGAAAAAAAAGCGCTGAGTTTTCCCATAAAGTTAAAGCATAAAAAAAGCTACCTAAAAGTAGCTTTTATATTTGAGATGGTAGCCAATTTATTGCTTATCCAACCACTGATTGGCCAAATCTGGAGCGATAATAGTTTCTACAAAACTGTAGGAATTACTCCCGTCTTTCTTTACCATCTTGATGGCTTTTGTCAAACGCTTTGACCCTGTCTGTAATGATGCTACTGATTTTTTTGCCATGACTTATTTAATTTCTTTGTGAACCGTCATTTTTTTCAAAATCGGGTTGAATTTTTTTATCTCTAAACGCTCAGGCGTATTTTTTTTGTTTTTGGTAGTAATGTAGCGTGAAGTTCCAGGGCGTCCTGAATCCTTGTGTTCGGTACATTCCAAAATTACTTGTACTCTATTTCCTTTCTTTGCCATGATTTAGCCTTTATAGGTTCCTTTTGCTCTTGCCTCTCTCAAAACAGCTGAAATACCTTTTCTGTTGATGGTTTTCAATGTTGAAGTAGAAATATTAAGCGTAATCCACTTTCCTTCTTCCGGAATAAAAAAACGTTTTTTGATGATATTGGCATCAAAACGGCGTTTGGTTCTGTTCAAAGAAAACGAAACATTATTCCCAAACATTACGCGTTTTCCAGTTAATTCACAAACTTTGGACATGATGGTCTATTTTAACGTGGGTGCAAATTTACTTTTTTTTATAGAGTATTAAAAATGTTTTTCTAAAAATAAACATACTTTTTATTTTAACTGTTTAAAAACCAGTTCCAAGGCTTTATTTACTGCTTTTTGCACTACCCGCTCCCGGTGTTGTCCAAACAAAAAATGTTCACTGATCACCCCGTCAGCTGAAGCGATAGCGATCCATACTGTACCCACCTCAGCAGGAGAGTCTCCTTTGGTAGGTCCCGCATTGCCCGTTGTAGCGATAGCAAGGCTAGATTGAAATTTTTCGCGCGCATGGACAGCCATTAATTCGGCTACTTCTTGACTCACTACACTGTGTTGGGCTATGAGTTCTTTTGGGATAGCTAAAAGATCAATTTTAGTTTGGGTGTGATACGTAACAGCACTGCCTTTGAAATAAGCCGAGGCTCCGGGGATTTTGGTGAGTCGTGCGGCAATTTCACCTCCTGTACAACTTTCTGCTGTTGCCAAAGTCATTTTTTGGGCAATACAAGCAGTTTGGATTTGTTCTTCCAGCGAACTGTCTTCTTCAAATCCTGTAAAAATATCTTTGATCTGAGGCAAAAGGGACTCAAAGGCAGTTGCTATTTCAGCTTGCAGTTTTTTTTCATCCCAAGATTTACCAGAGAGCCGTAAGCGAACCTTCCCTAAATTAGGGAGGTAGGCGAGTTTAATATGTTTCGGCAAACTGTCTTCCCAAGAAGCGATTCGCTCTGCTATAGCACTTTCTCCTAAACCATAAGTCATGGCAGTTTTATGCAGTATAAAAGGGGTGTCAAAATGATCTTGTAAGGCAGGCAACACTTTGTCGGTCATCAAGGACTTCATTTCAAAAGGCACTCCGGGAAGGGCAATGACCACCCTACCCTCATCTTCAAACCACATTCCAGCTGCTGTACCGTGATCATTTTTAAAAATTTTTGCTCGGGAAGGCAGCATCGCCTGAAGTCTGTTTTGATCGTTGATGGGGGTTGACACATATTTTTCAAAAAGTGTTTCAATGTGCTCCAAAATCTCCTGATTAAGAACTAGGCTGTCCTCAAAATAAGTACAAAGTGTATGCTTGGTAATGTCGTCCTTGGTAGGGCCCAAACCGCCGGTTATAAGGGCTATTTCTGCTCTTTCTTTGGAGGCGTTAAGAGTCTCAATTAGGGATGTTTTATCATCCGAAATACTTGTGATTTGCACAATTTCAATCCCAATTTTATTGAGTGCCTTAGAGAGAAATACGGCATTGGTATTGACAATTTGACCGATTAAAATCTCATCTCCGATGGTGATCAGTTCTGCCCTCATTTTATTTTATTTTTACAGAAAAGGCTTCTTTAGACTCCAGAAATCCCGTAAGTAAATCTCCTTCAGCAACTGCCCCTACTCCAGCGGGAGTGCCGGTAAACAAGATGTCTCCAATTTTAAGGGTAAAAAAAGTGGAGCAATACGAAATTAAATCGTCTATCTTCCACAACATTTGAGCACTGTTACCGCGCTGCACAATTTCCCCATTTTTTTCGAGGCTAAACGCAATGGAATCCAAGTTTGGTAAGGCCGTTTTTGGAACCCAATCTCCTACCAAAGCTGAACCGTCAAAGGCTTTCGCTTTTTCCCAGGGCAGTCCTTTCGCTTTTAATTCTTGTTGTACGTTACGTGCGGTAAAATCAATTCCCAGGCCGAGGTGACTGTAATATTTGGGTGCAAACTGGGGTTCTATATGCTTACCGATCCGATCAATTCTAACCACCAGTTCAACTTCGTAATGGATGTCATCTGTAAAATGAGGAATAAAAAAAGGCTGCTTTTTCTGCAACAAACTGGTATCGGGTTTGATGAATAAAACCGGATGCTCGGGGCGTTCATTTTCTAGCTCTGCAATATGGGCAGCGTAATTTCTACCTACACAAATAATTTTCAAAACGCTTACGATTTAGTGTTCAACCCTTGAAGTCTGATTTCGGTAAGTATTTTTTTGGTGAAACGAGGAAAATCAGCATTCAATACCCATCCAAAATAACCCGGTTCTTGGACCAGTACCTCCGTCACTTTTTTGCCTTTGTGTTTTCCAAAGCCAAAACACATTTCCCCTTCTTTATCGTAAACTATAAAACCCGCAAAGTCTGCTGTTTTTCTGCGTGTACTGAATGTGTTTAAAAAATCGACATTGGGTTCTAAATCTGTATAACGTTCCAATTGAGCTAAAAGCACATCATGGGTAGCCTGGGTATCCGCCTGAGCCGTGTGTGCATCGGTAAGCTCTTTGCCGCAATAAAATTTTAAAGCTGCGGCCAAGGTTCGTGCTTCCATTTTATGAAATATGGTTTGAACATCGACAGTTTTTACATTTTTTAATTCGAAAGGAATTTCAGCACGCAGCAATTCCTCCACCAACAGGGGGATATCAAAACGGTCTGAATTATAACCTGCCAGATCACAACCTTGAATAAAACTATAAATCTCTTTAGAACGCTCTTTAAAAGTAGGTTCGTTAGCAACCATTTCATCTGTAATGCCGTGAACATTGGAAGCCTCTTCTGGTATGGGTTGTTCTGGATTCACCCGCCACTGTTTCGTTTCTTTAGTTCCGTCTGGATGCAGTTTTAACACGGCCATTTCCACGATTCTATCTTTTGAAATTGCTGTACCAGTGGTCTCTAAATCAAAAAAACAAAGCGCTTTAGTTAGTTTGAGTTTCATTTAAATGGGATTAATAAGGTAAGGTCTCAGACCAATTTTCTAAATACTCAGCAACTCTTTTTACAAAAAGCCCTCCTGTAGCACCATTGATGATTCGGTGATCGTAACTATGAGACAAAATCATTTTTCTTCGAATGCCGATAAAATCTCCTTTGGGGGTTTCAATCACGGCAGGGACTTTTCTGATGGCGCCTATCGCTAAAATTCCAACTTGTGGCTGATTGATGATGGGTGTTCCCATCAATGAACCAAACTGTCCGATATTGGTAAACGTATACGTTCCTTCTTTAACCTCGTCGGGATTGAGTTGTCCTGCCCGTGCACGGTTGGCCAAATCATTTACCGCCTTAGCCAAGCCTACTAGGTTGAGATGATCTGCATTTTTTATTACCGGTACTATGAGGTTGCCATCGGGCAAAGCGGTGGCCATACCCAAATTAATTGCTTGTTTGGTAATGATTTTTGTCCCCTCTATGCTGCTGTTCAACGCAGGATAATCACGCAAGGCCTTGATGATGGCAGACATGAACAAAGGGGTGAAGGTCAATTTTTCGTTTTCCCGGGCTAAAAATCCCTCTTTTACTTTTTCACGCCAGTCCCATAATCGACTGACATCCACCTCAATAAAAGATTGCACATGGGCCGACGTCTTTAAACTCGACATCATATGGTCTGAAATCAAGCCTTCCATTCTGGTCATTTCTCTGAAGAGGTCGCTGCCGTTACGGGGTGTTGATGATGTTGGGCTTGGTTGGGGTATACTCTCCGGAACAGCTGTAGTTTCAGTAAGTGGGAGAGTCCGATTTTCCAAATAAGCTAAAATATCTTTTTTGGTAATTCGTTGTTCTTTTCCACTTCCTGGTATGGCTTTTAACTCGTCTAAAGAGATCCCTTCTTCTTTTGCTATGTTTCGGACTAAGGGTGAATAAAAGCGAGTGGTTTCAGGGGTATCGGTTTTGGCTAATGAAGCCGCTTGCTCCATTTTTTCTTCCAAAACTGCCCCTGTAGCTTGGGGGGTTGGAGCCTCCTTTTGTTCTTCTGTCGCTTGGGTTTTGTCTTCTACAACTTCCTCCAACACTTCAGGTTCTTGTGTTGGATGGGTATCCGGACCTTCCGTTTCGATGATCAATAAGGTTTCTCCTACCTGAACTACCTCATTTTCTTGAAAACATTTTTCAACTAATACGCCTTCTACTTCTGAAGTAACGTCGGTATCTACTTTGTCGGTTGCAATTTCAACAATGGGGTCATCTATGCGGATCGTATCACCTACTTCTAGTATCCATTTGGTTACTGTGGCTTCTGCTACTCCCTCACCCATTTTGGGTAATTTTAAATGATATTGTCCCATGTTAAACTGTGTGTTGCAAAAGTATCAAAATTTTAGGGTTTAAAAGATTTTCTTTGGGGCAGGTTTTACATCCACTTTAGCTTTTAGAAATAGAGGATTCAAAGGGTATACGAGCCAGAATTGAGCGGCCTAAGGTAACCTCATCGGTAAATTCCAAATCATCTCCGACAGGAATTCCCCTTGCGATGGTGGAGGTCTGAACCCCTAGAGGGGATAGCAACTTAAAAATGTAAAAATTAGTGGTATCGGCCTCCATGGTCGCACTCAAAGCAAAAATAATTTCTGAAATCTCTTCTTGCTTTACTTTATCGAGTAAAGATTGTATGGTCAAATCCTGAGGGCCGATTCCATCCATGGGAGAAATGATGCCTCCCAAAACATGATAAACTCCATTAAATTGTCCCGTATTTTCTATTGCCATTACATCACGAATGTCTTCCACTACGCAGACCAGTCGGTGGTCTCGCTTGGGACTGGCACAAATTTCACACAGGAGGGTGTCTGAGAGGTTATGGCATTTTGAGCAAAAAACAACCCCTTCCCTTAATTCGATTAATGCTTGACTGAGGGATAAGGTTTGATCGGTAGGTTGTTTGAGTAAATGCAGGGCTAAACGCAAGGCCGTCCGTTTTCCTATGCCGGGTAATTGCGAAATTTCCTGCACCGCATTTTCTAGCAATTTTGAAGAGAAATCCATTTTTCAAATTTACAAAATTAGCTTGATCTAGTTTTGTATCTTAGGTCCTTATTCCGGATAAATGATTACTCCCTTTTTTATACTGAGTTTGGTAATTGGATACTTTGTTGTCCTTTTAGCCATAGCCTACTTTACCTCCAAAGAGGATAGCAATGAAAGTTTTTTTAAAGCAAATCGAAATTCCCCCTGGTACCTGGTTGCCTTTGGCATGGTGGGAGCATCGCTTTCGGGAGTAACTTTTATTTCCGTTCCCGGTTGGGTTGAATCTTCTCAATTCACCTACTTTCAAGTCGTGATGGGGTATTTGGTAGGCTATTTTGTTGTGGCCTATGTTTTGCTTCCTGTGTATTACAAAAATAATGTAACCTCGATTTACGAATACCTCAATACCAGATTGGGTAAAAACAGCCACAAAGCAGGTGCTTTTTTCTTTTTTGTTTCCCGTGTCCTTGGAGCTGCTTTCAGACTTTTTTTAGTAGCAATTGTTCTTCAACAATTTATTTTTGATGCACTGGGGGTACCCTATGAATTAACCGTGGTATTGTCTATAGTACTCATTTGGGTTTATACCCAAAAAGGAGGAATCAAAACCATCGTTTTTACCGATACCCTTCAAACGGGTCTTATGCTTGCCGCTGTGTTGCTTTCAATACACTACATCAATCAAGCTTTGGACTGGTCTTTTTCAGAGTTTTTGGCTTCTAAGGAACTTTTAAACTTCAATCAAGTCTTTGTAACCGATTCTATTATGAATCGTTCTCATTTTTTAAAATCGTTTGTTGGAGGTGCCTTTGTAACGATCTGCATGACCGGGCTGGACCAGGACATGATGCAAAAAAACTTGAGCTGTCGCAACCTAAAAGACGCGCAAAAAAATATGGTAGTTTTCAGTTTTGTTTTGGTTTTTGTAACCGGTCTTTTTATGCTCTTAGGTGCCCTTTTATACATTTATGCCCAAGGTCAGGGAATTGGAGTTCCTCTTATGGACGGTGAACCCAAAACGGATTTACTCTTTCCTGAAATTGCGTTAAACGGCAATTTAGGGGTAGCTGTGGCGGTAACTTTTATTTTGGGTCTAATCGCAGCAGCCTACAGCAGTGCAGACAGTGCATTAACCTCGCTTACTACCTCTTTTTGTGTAGATTTTTTAGCAATCGAAAAACGCCCCAAAGCCAATCAAAAAAAATTGCGCAAACAAATTCATGTGGGGATGAGCCTACTGCTTATTTTGGTAGTTATCGCCTTTAAATACGTGTTAAATCGAAATGTAATTGATGGTCTGTTAACTGTTGCAGGCTATACCTATGGACCTCTATTAGGTCTTTTTGCTTTTGGCATCTTTACATCGTATAAAGTAAAAGATCAATACGTTTGGCCGGTTCTTATTTTGGTTTTAGTACTCGTAAGTGTTTTTGCGAATTTAGACCCCTCCCATCTAGGGGGGTATCAATTAGGATACGAACTCCTTCCCTTCAATGGCTTATTGACCTTTTTAGGTTTGGTATTGATTCGTAGAAAGTAAAACCAAGGTACAGGCATGTTCCCAAGGAATCTCAGCTTGGGAAAGCAACTGAGCCAATTCATTATTTTCTGTCCCTGGATTAAAAAGTACCCGTTGGGGTTTAAGTGCAAGGATGTATTCATAGTAGGCCTTTTGCCGATCGGGAGCCAAATAAAGGGATAGGGTATGAATACCCTCTACAGCGGTAAATGGTTTTAGAATTGGCACTGATCCTATGGTCCCTTCCGTGACCCCCATAGCAACGGCTTCAATTTTAGTTTGAGTCAAAAGAACCACAGCCTTATAGGCATAACGCTCAGGATTGGGCGATGCACCCAGCACTAAAGTCTTGTAATCCATTACCATTGGATCATGACACTTCCCCAAGTAAATCCACTCCCAAAAGCTGCAAGTACAACTTTTGACCCCTCCTTGACCTTACCTTCCTCCCAAGCTTCGGTCAAAGCGATCGGGATGGAAGCTGCAGTAGTGTTTCCATACCGTTGGATGTTGTTGTACATCTGATCCTCGTTTAGTCTAAACTTTTTCTGAACAAATTGAGCAATCCTTAAATTTGCTTGATGGGGAACCAATAGATCAATTTGGGCGGCCGTCCACCCTGTTTTTTCCAGCCCCTCTTGAATGACCTCTGCAAATCGGACTACAGCATTTTTGAAAACAAACTGACCGTTCATGTAGGGATAATAAGAAATATCTTCTGGGTCATTTGTTTCCATTATTTCTGGAACCCAACGCCCTGTATTAGGTCCAATTAAAGAAAGTTCTTCAGCATACTTCCCCTGAGAATACAAATGGGAAGAAAGAATCCCTTTTGTGGAGTCTGTAGTTTGAGTCATCACTACCGCACCCGCTCCGTCTCCAAAGATGACTGAGATGTTTCTTCCTCTTGTGGTCATGTCCAAGCCTCCAGAATGGTATTCAGATCCAATAACCAAAACGTTTGTATACATCCCTGTCTTGATAAACTGATCTGCAGTAGCTACCGCATAAACAAAGCCAGAACACTGCATGCGAATGTCCATAGCCGGGCAGTTGGGAATGGCCAGGGCTTCTTGTACAAGAACACCTGAACCTGGAAAATAATAGTCAGGACTGAGGGTAGCAAAAAGAATAAAGTCAATGTCCTTAGGCTCTAAGCCTGCTCTTTCGATGGCAATTTTAGCAGCCTTTACGCCCATGACTGAGGTGCTGTTTCCATCTCCTTTGACGATATGTCTGCGCTCTTGGATGCCGGTGCGTTCTTGAATCCACGCATCAGAGGTATCCATAATTTTTTCTAAGTCGGCATTGGTGACTACATTTTCAGGAAGGTATTTCCCCAAACCTATGATCTTGGAATTGAACATATTTTTTTGTTTCCTTGAATTTACTGATTTCTACTCAACAAAAAACTACTCCTTGAGGTATTTTTTGAAATCCTCTGTTTTGATGGTTGCTTGTAAATCATGAAGCAGGTGATACAGTCCAAAAAATGTACGATTCATGTAAATAAAATGCTTGGAACCTCGGTTTCCATTCATTTGCCTTAATTGCTCATCTTCAGCGAACGTTTTGGAAAGTGCAGTAATGTCTTCCCAAAATTGAGGGTTTGCAAAATCAAACCTAGCCTCGTGAAAAGGAAGCGTAAACAAACGCATCATTTTCTGAAAAAGCGAAGTAAAATAACGCTGTTCTTCGACTGTATCTGTAGGCAATAAAATTTCCAACTCGTGCAAAAGCCCATCAAAAACTGCTTTGTTTTCTATATTTTGTTTTTTGGACAATTCAAAATAAGGCATGTAAAACGAATCAGGTATGGCTTTGATGCACCCAAAGTCAATGGAGATAAGCTGATCTTGTGTATTCACAAGAAAATTTCCAGGATGTGGATCAGCCTGTACTTGTTTTAATCCATGGATCTGAAACATATAAAAGTCCCATAGGGTTTGACCCAATTGATTTCTCTTCTCCTGGGAAGGATTTAAAGCAGTATATTCAGAAAGGTGTACTCCTTCCATCCAGTCCATGGCCAAGGTTCTCGGTGTCGTCCATTTTGAATAGTAATTGGGAAAACAGAGGTTAGGTATATGACTAGAGGCTTCTGAAATATACTGGCTGTGTTTTAATTCGGCTAGGTAATCGGTTTCCTCCAGCAGTTTTTCTTCAACCTCTTTGAAATAACGATCCGTGTCTTTACCCTTGAGATTAAACATCCGCAGGGCAATGGGTTTAACTAGGGCCAAATCGGAACTGATGCTGTTAGAAACCCCGGGATATTGAATTTTAAGGGCCAGTTTTTTTTCTTCTTTTTCCGCACGGTGCACCTGACCGATACTTGCTGCATTTTCTGACTCGTATGAAAAGGAATCGAAAAGCACTTCGGGATCATTTCCTAAATACTGACGAATGGTTTTTTTTACCAGAGCGGCGGATAAGGGCGGAACTGAAAATTGAGCTAACCCAAACTGTTCCACATAGGCTTGCGGCAACAGGTTTTTTTCCATACTCAGCATCTGTGCTACTTTTAAGGCACTTCCCTTGAGCTCTTTGAGGCCATCGTAGATGTCTTTGGCGTTGTTTGCATCCAATTTGGATTTATCCTCAGTACCCGTCCACAGCTTTTCGCCGTAATAACGGAGGTAGTTTCCCCCAATTTTAGCTCCAGTAGCTACAAGCTTGGTGGCTCGTTCTATTTTTTTTGTGGGAATAGAATCTAACGTTTTCAATTAGGCCTTGTTAAATTTTTCCTTCCAAAGAAATTTTCCAAAATCTAGTACACTGTCTAAGGGGGTGGCATCCAATACCTCAAAAACAGTACGTACAGATTTTTCAATAGCCATATCTGTTTTTTCAAAACCAGGAGAGATATCTTCCATCCAAAATTTCAGTAAAAAAGCCAGCTGAATCCAAGCTCCTTCAGAAAATAGACCTTCTGGATGTTGACTGAATTTGGTGGGCTTGAGGGCGTTCCCATCTTGTATCAAAACTTTTACAAATTGCTTAAAGTCGTTTCGAAATGCGCTTAGGGTAGCTAATTTATCCAATGGATTTTTGTCTGAACGCAACGCAAAAAGCACATAACTTCGGTTGAGCAAGAGCACTTCAAAAAAGGTGTAATAAAAGGACAATAACTTTTCTTGGGGGGATTTAGAACCATACCCTTTTTCCTTTTCAATTAAAGAGATTGCATTGTCAAAAAACTGACAAAACAGTTGACCGCGGAGGTGTTCTAAAGACGCAAAATGGGCATAAAAATCAGCCTCCTCTATCTTGAGTTCTTTACAGAATCGATAGACCGATTTCGGTTCCATTTCCCGCTCTAGAACGGTCTGGGTGTAGTATTCAAAGATTTTGTTTCGCATGCTAACTGTAGATTTTTTCATAGGCGTAGAATTCATACAAATATAGCTTGTTTATTATTTTAAGCAAATACCTAAACACGGATATCTTTTAACTAAACAATGTCATCTTGTCACTCTTTTGATTCTGGTATTTTTTTTGAAAGTACAGTGTCAAATTTAAATTCAAATGAGTAAAGGAAAAATTAATGTAGCGGTAGAAAATATTTTCCCGCTAATCAAAAAGTTTTTATACAGCGACCATGAAATCTTCTTACGAGAACTCATTTCAAACGCAACGGATGCCACTACCAAACTCTCTCACTTGAGCAGCCTAGGGGAAGTGAAAGGCGATTTGGGCGATCTTCAGATTGAGATTAAAGTGGACAAAAAAGGAAAAAAACTTCACATCATTGACAAAGGGATTGGAATGACCTATGATGAAGTTCAAAAATACATCAATGAAGTTGCGTTTTCTGGAGCGGAGGAGTTTTTAGAACAATACAAAGATACTGCGAAAGACAGCGGTATTATTGGTCATTTTGGTCTTGGCTTTTATTCTGCATTTATGGTTGCAGAAAAGGTAGAAATTATCACCAAATCGTTCAAAAAAGAGGCCGCAGCCCATTGGTCATGTGATGGATCACCAGAATACACTTTAGTAAAAGCAGATAAAAAAGAACGGGGTACTGAAATCATTCTTCATATCGACAAAGATTCAAAGGAATTTTTGGAAGAATCTCGAATCAAAGAATTGTTGTCTAAATACAACAAATTCATGCCTGTACCGATCAAGTTTGGCACTAAAGAGGAAACCCTACCGCTTCCGGAAGGAGCAGCAGAAGATGCAAAACCTGAGACCGTTACAGTTGACAATATCATCAACAACCCCAACCCGGCTTGGACAAAAAAACCTGCTGATCTGAAAGAGGAGGATTACAAGAGTTTTTACAGAGAACTCTATCCCATGCAATTTGAAGAACCGCTATTTAACATCCATTTAAATGTTGATTATCCGTTTAACTTAACGGGGATCCTGTATTTCCCAAAACTGAACAACGACCTAAACATTCAAAAGGATCGGATTCAATTGTATCAAAATCAAGTTTTTGTTACGGATAATGTGGAGGGAATTGTACCCGAATTCCTAACCCTTTTGCGGGGAGTTATTGACTCGCCGGATATTCCTTTGAATGTTTCCAGAAGTTACTTACAGGCCGATGGGGCAGTAAAAAAAATAAGCAATTACATTACTCGAAAAGTTGCGGACAAACTCAACAGCCTATTCAAACAAGACCGTAAGGGATTTGAAGAAAAATGGAATGACATTAAAGTGGTTATCGAATACGGGATGTTAAGCGAGGACAAGTTTTTTGAAAAAGCAGAAAAATTTGCCTTATATCCAACCACAGAGGGAGCATACTTTACTTTTGAAGAACTTACAGAAGCCCTAAAGGACCTGCATACGGATAAGGATGACAAATTGGTCATTCTTTACGCTTCAAATAAAGAGGAACAACACAGTTACATCGAACAAGCCAAAAATAAGGGCTATAAAGTCTTACTTTTGGATTCCCCCATCATCGGTCATTTGATCCAAAAATTGGAAGGGAATAATGACAAGATCAGTTTTGCCCGGGTAGACGGAGATACTTTGGAAAACTTAATCAAAAAAGAGGAAAGTACCGTTTCTAAATTATCCGATGAAGAAAAGGAAACGCTGAAACCCATGATTGAATCTGTGGTAACCCAAAGCGGATATACCGTTCAACTGGAGGCCATGGACAGCAAAAGTTTACCCTTTGTTTTGACCCAACCCGAGTTTATGCGTCGTATGAAAGAAATGCAACAAACAGGAGGCGGCGGTATGATGGGCAACCTGCCCGACATGTTTAATTTGGTAGTTAATATTAATCACGAACTGGTCGGTCAAATTCTCCAAACGAAAACCGCAAAAAAACGGGAGCGTTTGATTCTTCAGGCTTTAGACTTAGCCAAACTTTCCCAAAATCAGTTGAAAGGCGAAGCGCTAACGCAATTTATACAACGCAGCGTCGAGATGATTAAGTAAGATTCCAACCGCCCACGCTGGGCGGTTTTTTTTTATACCTTCACGGCTATGCAACTCGTTCAACTTCCTCCTGACGGTACTCCGCTAGACCTTCCTGATGCTCGGCTGCGGTACTTTAAGCATTTTTTTAGTCCCGATGAAGCCATCACTTATTTCTCCCTTCTCAAAGAAACAATCCCCTGGCGGCAAGATCCCATTACTGTATTTGGCAAAACGTATGATCAACCGAGACTTACCGCGCTTCATGCAAACAATACCAAACCCTACCGCTATTCGGGTATAAGCATGCACCCCAATAAAATGACGGATGAATTAAACGAAATTTACCAACGCATCCGTAGGGTTTCTAACGTGGAATATACCTCGGTACTGCTCAACCTTTATCGAGACGGCAAGGACAGTAACGGATGGCATGCAGACAACGAAAAGGAATTGGGTAAAAGTCCAACGATTGCCTCCGTGAGTTTTGGAGCGGAACGATACTTTCACCTCAAACACCGAAACCTTAAAGATGCACGACTTAAACTCCTACTGCATTCAGGGAGTTTACTTTTGATGGAGGGAGATACCCAAGAAAAATGGCTTCATCAGCTACCCAAGACGACTCAACCCCTACAAGCAAGAATCAACCTAACCTTTCGTAAAATCATTTAACCTCTTAGATAGCAGAACTCAAAATTGAACCTATCCCAGGAAATTGAAGTAAGTGAGAAGGGATGAAAAAGAAGGATTGAAAATTAAACCCTCTGGTAGAACTTATGTCAAATAAAGAATGACTAATTTTGGCCTGAAAAAATTTCACATTGAAAACTCTAAAAATTGCTGTCCTTAGTACGATTTGGACCTTATTGATTCCTAATGCCCTTTTAAGTCAAGTCAATGAAGAGGAGGTGCTTGTCCCCTCCATAGAAGGTATTATCAAGATTGATGGAAGTGGAGATGAAATCCAATGGGAAAAAGCCACCTGGACTTCTAACTTTTGGATGTGGCGGCCTTCAGACTCGCTTCAGGCTAAAAAGCAAACCCGATTTAAAATTATTCGTGACGAGCAAAACCTCTATCTTCTCGTAGAGGCTGCTATTGACGGAACCAATTTTACAACCCCTAACTTAAAACGGGACTTTAGCACCTTCGGAGTGGATTATTTGACCTTACTTTTTGACACTTTTAGCGATGCGACCAATGCGTTTTCTTTTGCAACCAATCCCTTAGGAATCAAAGCTGACGGATTGATTTCCGGAGGAAATCAAGATTTCAGAACCAGTAGAAACTACGCTTGGGATACCAAATGGAATGTAGAAACTAAAATCGATGAAACACAGTATACTGCAGAATTTAAAATTCCGTTTAACTCCCTGTTTTACGACAATAAAAATCCCTCTTGGCGATTTAACATCTACAGACGAAACACCCAAGGGAACGAACACAGTATTTGGATCAGAACCCCCCAAAACCAGCTCATTGGAAACCTAGCTTTCATGGGCAAAATGGTTTTTGAAAAACCGCTTAAAAAAGCCCGAAATCCCATCTCAGTTATCCCTTATTTAACCGGGGTGACCTATCAAGATTTTTCAAATCAGGATAAAAAAACTAGTGCTGGTGTAGGAGGAGATGCTAAAATTCCCATTGGAAATGCGTTGAATTTAGACTTGACCTTTAATCCGGATTTCTCTCAAGTAGAAGTCGACGACCAAGTGGTAAACCTGACTCGCTTTGCCATTTCTCTACCCGAAAAACGCCAGTTTTTTACCCAAAATGATGATCTTTTTAAAGACTTTGGAGCCAATCGCGATGTGATACCTTTCTTTTCTCGTCGCATTGGAGTAGCCAAAGATTTGGATGGAAATACCATAGAAAATAAAATTGTGGCCGGAGGCCGCTTGAGTGGAAAACTCAATTCCAACCTGAGAATTGGATTTTTAAATATCCTTACGGAGGCCGATGAAAAAAATGAAATACCTTCCAATTTAAATACCGTTTTTACCCTTCGTCAAAAAGTCTTTGACCGGTCCAATGTGAGTTTCTTTTTTATCGATCGAAGAACTACCGATGAGTACGATTTTATCAGTGAAGAAGAGCGAAGCAATAGTGTCACAGGACTTGAATACAACCTGGCCTCTCCCGACAGCAAATGGGTGGGTAGGGCTTTTTTACACAAATCCTATACTGAAGGGCTTACAGATGACGACGTCATTGCCGGTATGAACCTAGAACGCAATACATTAAGACATCGTGCTTCTATGGAAGTGATACATGGTGGAGAAGACTTCCGATCCGACCTTGGTTTTTTTAGACGAACTGGATTTTTAAAAGTAAGTCCAGCCTATACCTACAGGATTTATCCCAAAAACCCCAAGGTCAATCAATACGAATTTGCACAACGTAGTTTTTTAATATTTAACCCAGCATTGGACTACCTGCTTACCGACCGCTGGTTCTTCTCATCCATACGGAAAAGCTTTTTAAACAGTACCAGTTTAAACGTTCGATACACCCATCGCTACGAATATTTAATTAGCGACTTTGACCCTACCCGAAGCGAGGGGGCTACTCCCCTTCCCGCCAACTCCTCTTACAGTTTTTCTGAATACGAAATTTCTTATCGTTCAGACCAAAGAAAAGCCTTTAACTTTAACACAGAAATCAAATACGGCAGCTTTTATAATGGAACCAAATTTTCCGCTGAAAATGAACTCAGCTGGAGAAAACAACCCATATTCAACGCCAGTATGATTTTGAATTTTAATGCCATCAAGTTGCCCGACCCTTATCCATCAAAAAACATTTGGCTCATCAGTCCGAAGCTTGATTTTACCTTTAGTAAAACCCTTTTTTGGACCACATTTGTACAATACAATTCTCAAGGAGAGAATTTAGGGGTCAATTCAAGACTGCAGTGGCGCTTTGCTCCGCTGTCTGATTTATTTCTAGTTTACAATGATAATTACATCAGTACAGACAATTTTTCACCAAGATATCGTAGTTTTAACCTCAAATTTACTTATTGGTTAAATATTTGAATATGATATCGTTACGTTATACGCACCCGCTGGTTTTGAGTTTGTGCTTGCTTTTTTTCAACTGCCAACCTCCAAAAACAACTCAAAATGATTCATTCATGACGGTTAAAGGAAGCGTAGCAGGGCTACGAAAAGGAACCTTATATCTTCAGAAAATGCAAGATACCCTATTGGTCAGTGTAGATTCTACCACGGTCAATGGTACTCCTGATTTCTTATTTCAAACTCCGATAGAAACTGATGAGGTTTTCTACCTCTACCTAGACAAAGAAGATGGGGATAGCTTGAACGACCGTATATTGTTTTTTGGTGAAAAGGGTGAGATCGAAATCAACACCTTGCTTAAAACCTTTGAAAGCAGCGCTCAAATCACGGGTTCAAAAAACCAGGAACTGCTTCAGGAATACATTGCCTTTAGCAGAAAGTTCAACGATCAAAACTTGGAATTAATGGAAGATTTCTATAAAGCTCAAATGGCTCAAAACACCGAGCGTGCAGATTCCATTCAGCAAAAAATAGACAACCTACTCAAAAGAAGGTATTTGTATACAATCAATTTTGCAGCAAACAATACGGACAAAAATATAGCTCCTTACTTAGCACTCACCCAAGTTTATGATGCAAAATTAGCGCTATTAGATTCTATAGCGGTAAAAATGACCCCACAGGTAAGGGATTCAAAATACGGAAAGGAATTTATAAACTACTTGGAGCAACGGAGAGCTACTCCTGAGAATTAAAGACTGACTGACTTTTTTAACAAGCCTTGAATCAGTTTCTTTTTCTCCTCATTTATACTCTTGAACTGCTGCTTCAAATTCTCTTTAGTTGCAACGGCGTTGATTTTCTCAATTAACTCATCAAAGGCTTGAATCGCCTCCTCGATCAATTGTTCACTTTTAGACAAATCTGCAGTAGGATTCGATAATTCCCATAGATAAATATCTTCTATGATCGCACCAATCTCGTTGTTGATGTCTTTTTTTAATTGTTTGATACTCGCCATTGTTATAATATGTTTATCTAATGTATCAAATTAATTTAAACTTTCTACAATAAAATCTAGATGAAATTTTAAAAAAGTTAGATGAAGGGGACTAACCAGAATAGCTTACAAAATTCCTTGGGGTCTCGTAAAGGGTAATAGAAAGTTGGTGAGAAGGATCTAAATGAGGCTTTAACCAATTGTAAATCACCACTGCTATATTTTCTGCCGTAGGAATCAAATTAGAAAATTCGACCACTTCTTCATTCAGATTTTTGTGGTCCATTTTATCCTCTACTTCTGTCTTGATAAGATCTTTTAACACTTTCATATCCAAAACATAACCAGTTTCTGGGTCAATGGGACCGGTAACATGAACGATGAGCTCATAATTGTGCCCGTGATAATGGGGATTCGCACATTTCCCAAACTGAGTTTCATTTTGTTCATCGCTCCAGTCTTTGCGATACAACCGATGGGCGGCATTAAAATGAGCTTTTCGACTAACCGTTACTTTCATTGGATTGATTTAATATGGGTGTAGAAACGTTCAAAAATGATTTTGAACCATACAGTGTAGGTTTCGGGCCGATTTGCTAGATCCTCTTCTATCGTTGGTAGGGACATCCATTTCCAGGATGCTACTTCTTCTGGGTTAATCTCTGGTGTTTCTTCGTAATAGCCTACCATCACATGATCCAGTTCATGTTCAGTTAGTCCATTTTCAAAAGGAGCTTTATAGATAAAACTAAACAATTCCTCAAGCGGAACATGGAATCCCATTTCCTCTAGCAAACGTCGACCTCCAGCCTCTACATTAGATTCCCCTTCCCTTTGATGACTGCAACAAGTATTGGTCCATAACAACGGAGAATGGTATTTGTGTTGGGCTCTTTGTTGAAGCATGAGCTCTCCCTTGGTATTGAGTATGAAAACAGAAAAGGCACGGTGTAAAACAGCTTTTTCGTGCGCTTCCATTTTGGGCATAGTCCCTATGGGGTTGTCTTCCCTATCGACTAGGATTACTTTTTCTTCTTTCATGCATACCAAAATTACCTATATTTTTTTCAAAAACCTATTCCGCTAGGTTTCAGTTCGCCTATTAATTGAATACTTTTGCTAAAATTTGATTGAATGGGATTTTTAAACGAAATCAAGCGCCGAAGAACTTTTGGAATCATTTCTCACCCTGATGCAGGAAAGACAACCTTGACTGAAAAACTACTTCTCTTCGGAGGGGCCATACAAGAAGCCGGCGCTGTAAAATCAAATAAAATCAAAAAAACAGCGACCAGTGATTTTATGGAAATTGAACGACAAAGAGGAATTTCCGTAGCCACTTCCGTACTGGCTTTTATTTATCGAGATAAAAAAATTAACATCCTTGACACTCCCGGTCACAAAGATTTTGCAGAAGATACCTTTAGAACCTTAACCGCTGTCGATAGCGTGATCGTAGTAATTGACGTAGCCAAAGGAGTGGAGGAACAAACCGAAAAACTGGTTGAAGTTTGCCGTATGCGCAACATCCCAATGATCGTTTTCATCAACAAGCTGGACAGAGAGGGTAAAGATGCCTTTGACTTGTTAGATGAAGTGGAACAAAAGTTAGGACTTCAGGTTACTCCGCTATCTCTACCCATTGGCATGGGCTATGACTTTAAAGGGATCTACAACATTTGGGAACAAAACGTACAGTTATTTGACGGAGAACAAAAACAAACCATCGGTAAAAAAGCACATTTTGACTCCTTAGACCATCCTGACCTAGAAGCAGCTATCGGCTCAAAGGCCATTCAAAACTTGAAGGACGAACTCGAACTGATCGAGGGTGTCTATCCAAAATTTGACAGAACTGCCTATTTAAAAGGCGCACTACAACCGGTGTTGTTCGGGTCTGCTTTAAATAATTTCGGTGTACAAGAGCTGTTGAATTGCTTTATCGAAATTGCCCCTGAACCCCTCCCAAAAGCCTCTGAGGAACGTGTCATCAATCCCAAAGAAGACGCTTTCAGTGGATTTGTTTTTAAAATTCACGCCAATATGGATCCCAATCACCGAGATCGTTTGGCTTTTGTAAAAGTTGTTTCAGGTACTTTTCAACGCAACAGTCCTTACCTCCATGTCCGACTTGATAAAAAATTAAAATTTTCTTCGCCCAATACCTTTTTTGCGGAACGTAAAGAAATTGTAGACATCTCCTATCCGGGAGATATCGTAGGACTTCACGATACGGGAAATTTCAAAATTGGGGATACGCTTACCAGTGGAGAACCTCTACACTTTAAAGGTATTCCGAGCTTTTCACCGGAACACTTTCGCTACATTAACAACAGCGATCCCATGAAAGCTAAACAATTGGCAAAGGGCATCGATCAGCTGATGGATGAAGGTGTAGCTCAGTTATTTACCCTTAACCTGAACGGGCGTAAAGTGATTGGCACCGTGGGCGCTTTACAATTTGAGGTCATCCAATACCGACTGCTTCACGAATATGGAGCTAAGTGTAGTTATGAAAATTTAAACGTTCACAAAGCTTGTTGGATTGAAGGGGATGAAAAAAGCGATGCATTTCAAGAGTTTCGTCGTATAAAGCAGAAGTTTTTAGCTCAAGACAAAAGAGGTCATCTTGTGTTTTTAGCGGATTCAGCCTTTTCACTCCAAATGGCGCAAGACCAGTACAAAGAATTACAGTTCCACTTTACTTCAGAATTTTAGTAAATCCTTTTTTTTCTAAAATTTGCTTTTATTAGAAAAATTGAGGTAAATGAACTAAAAAAACCCTCCAAAAAGGAGGGTTTTAAGTTTAGGCTTCACCCGTCGGACCAAAATTTAATGGAATCGGTGGTGGCTCATTGGTTTCTATAGTCCCGTTGACGTTTTCAAAGCGTTGGATGTTTTCGCCTAGGGCTTTATGAAAGCGTTTGGCGTGTTCCGGTGTCAAAATAATTCGAGATTTGACACGGGCTTTGGGTGCACCGGGCATGACCGTGATAAAATCGACGATAAACTCTGACATGGAGTGGTTGATGATGGCTAAATTGGAATATACGCCGTCAGCAATGCTTTCGTCTAAAGCAATATTCAATTGCTTTTCGTTGGGGACTTTTTTATCACTCATGGGTGTTAGAAACTTAGTTCTTCTTCTTTGTCAATCAAGAGACTTTTGTACTCCTCTTTAGAACCAACAATAATATCATTGTATGCTCTTAATCCAGTACCTGCAGGAATTTTATGCCCTACAATAACGTTCTCTTTCAATCCTTCAAGGAAATCTACTTTACCGTTCACCGCCGCCTCGTTCAACACCTTGGTGGTTTCTTGGAAGGAAGCCGCCGAGATAAAGGACTTGGTTTGAAGCGAAGCTCGTGTGATTCCTTGTAATTCTGGAGTAGCTGTAGCCGGTGCGGCATCACGCGCCACAACGAGTTGCTTATCTTCTCGAGTCAATAAAGAGTTTTCATCGCGCAATTGACGAGAGGAAAGAATCTGACCTTGTTTTACATTTTCAGAATCACCTACTTCCTCTACAATTTTCATTCCATAGAGACTGTCATTTTCTTTGATGAAGTCGTGACGGAATACCAATTGGTTTTCTAGGAAAATAGAATCTCCTGGATCCATGATTCGTACTTTACGCATCATTTGACGGACTACTACCTCAAAGTGCTTGTCATTGATTTTTACTCCTTGTAAACGGTATACTTCTTGGATTTCGTTAACCAAATACTGTTGAACAGCTGAAGGCCCTTTGATCTTAAGTATGTCTGCCGGTGTAACTGATCCATCAGAAAGCGGCATACCAGCTTTTACAAAGTCGTTTTCTTGAACAAGAATTTGATTGGAGAGTTTAACCAAATATTTTTTGACATCTCCAAACTTGGACTCTACAACAATCTCTCTGTTTCCTCTTTTGATTTTACCGAAAGAAACCACGCCGTCGATTTCAGATACCACGGCTGGATTAGAAGGATTACGCGCTTCGAACAATTCCGTAACACGAGGTAAACCACCGGTAATGTCTCCAGACTTGGCTGACTTACGAGGAATCTTAACCAATACTTTACCTTCCTCGATTTGATCGCCTTCATTTACGATAAGGTGTGCACCTACAGGTAAGTTGTAGGAACGTAAAATAGTTCCTTTTTTATCTGAGATAGATAACGTTGGAATCAATTTTTTATTTCTAGATTCAGAAATTACCTTCTCTTGGAATCCGGTTTGTTCGTCAATTTCAACCTGATAGGTCAGTCCTTGTTCGATGTTTTCGTAAACAATTTTACCTGTAAACTCAGAGACAATTACTCCATTAAATGGATCCCATTTACAGATTACAGTATCCTTTTTGATTTTTGCTCCATTTTTAATGTGGAGTGAAGAACCGTAAGGAATGTTGTTTGTACTCAATACGCTTTTGGTTTTAGCATCTAAAACTCTGATTTCAGACGTTCTTGAAATTACAATTTCAGCATCTTCTCCATCGGCGTCTTTTCCTTGAACCGTTTTTAAATCTTCGATTTCAACAATTCCATCAAACTTGGCAATCAATTTGTTTTCTTCTGAAATATTCCCTGCAACCCCTCCTACGTGGAACGTTCTTAAGGTAAGCTGTGTTCCAGGTTCTCCGATAGATTGAGCAGCAATTACACCTACGGCTTCTCCTCGCTGAACCATTTTACCCGTGGCAAGGTTTCTACCGTAACATTTAGCACAAATTCCATTAAGGGCAGCACAAGTCAAGGGCGAACGTACTTCGACAGACTCGATTGAAGCCTGCTCAATTAAAGCAACCTGCTCGTCTTTGATCTCTTGTCCTGCTTCTACGATTAGTTCGTTTGTACTTGGATCTACTACGTCTTGAAGGACCACACGACCGAGAATACGTTCTCCGAGTGTTTCAACAATTTCTTCGTTTTTCTTCAGTGCGTTTACAACAACACCTCTTAAGGTTTCACAGTCTTCGATATTGACGATTACGTCCTGAGAAACATCGTGAAGACGTCGTGTAAGATAGCCTGCATCTGCCGTTTTTAAGGCGGTATCTGCAAGTCCTTTCCGCGCTCCGTGAGTCGAAATAAAGTATTCAAGAATGGAAAGCCCCTCTTTAAAGTTTGAAAGAATGGGGTTTTCTATAATTTCCCCTCCACCTACGTTGGATTTTTTAGGCTTGGCCATCAAACCGCGCATACCGGTCAACTGACGGATCTGTTCTTTAGATCCCCTTGCACCGGAATCCAACATCATAAATACGGAGTTAAATCCTTGTTGGTCTTCGCTGATACGCTTCATGGCCAACTCGGTAAGTTTCGCATTGGTTGAAGTCCAAATATCAATCACCTGATTGTACCTTTCGTTATTGGTAATCAATCCCATGTTGTAGTTGCCAATGACGTTGTCTACTTGGGCATCGGCTTCCTCTATCATGGTGACCTTTTCGGGCGGAATGATGATATCTCCTAAACTGAAGGACAATCCTCCTTTAAAGGCGAATCCATAACCCATCTCTTTGATCTTATCTAAAAAGTCAGCCGTTTCAGGTACGCTCGTTACCTTCAGGATGTCACCGATGATTTCACGTAAGTTTTTCTTGGTCAATACCACATTAAAATAACCCGCAGCTTCTGGTACTACTTCATTAAAGAGCACCCTACCTACTGTAGATTCTATGATTTGATAAACCAATTCACCGTTTTCATTAAAATCTTTCGCACGGATTTTAATCATTGCATTCAAGTCCACACGCTTTTCATTCAAGGCGATGTGTACTTCCTCGGTAGAATAAAAAATCAATCCTTCTCCTTTAACCTTTTGTTGTGGGGTTGATTTTTTGGCTTTGGTCATGTAATACAATCCTAAAACCATGTCTTGAGAAGGTACCGTAATCGGCGAACCGTTTGCCGGATTGAGGATCGAGTGAGAAGCCAACATCAACAGCTGGGCTTCCAAAATAGCTTCTGGCCCTAATGGCAAATGAACTGCCATCTGGTCACCGTCAAAATCCGCATTAAATGCCGTACACACTAAAGGATGCAACTGAATTGCTTTCCCTTCGATTAATTTTGGTTGAAATGCTTGTATTCCTAAACGGTGTAGAGTAGGAGCCCGGTTTAAAAGTACGGGGTGGCCTTTCAATACATTTTCTAAGATATCCCAAACTACGGGCTCTTTTCTATCGATGATTTTTTTGGCAGATTTTACCGTTTTTACGATTCCTCTTTCTATGATCTTACGAATGATGAACGGCTTGTACAACTCGGCAGCCATTCCCTTGGGAAGACCACATTCAAAAAGTTTTAATTCGGGTCCAACAACAATTACGGAACGTGCAGAATAGTCCACTCGTTTTCCTAATAAGTTTTGACGAAATCTTCCTTGTTTTCCTTTTAAAGAATCAGATAGTGATTTCAAGGGACGGTTGGAATCTGTTTTTACAGCAGACGATTTTCGTGTGTTGTCAAATAAGGAATCTACAGATTCTTGCAACATCCGCTTTTCGTTTCTGAGGATTACTTCAGGAGCTTTAATCTCCACCAATCGTTTCAAACGGTTGTTTCTGATGATGACTCTTCGGTATAAATCATTTAAATCTGAAGTAGCAAAGCGTCCTCCATCCAAAGGAACTAAAGGTCTTAACTCTGGTGGGATTACCGGAATCACTTTCATGATCATCCATTCGGGTAAATTTTCCCCACGCTCGTTGGCTTCACGGAAGGCTTCAACCACCTGCAGTCTTTTAAGTGCTTCTGTTTTACGTTGCTTAGACGTTTCGTTATTTGCTTTATGACGCAATTCGTAAGACAAGGCTTCGAGGTCGATACGTGAAAGCAGTTCAATCAGACATTCCGCACCCATCTTAGCGATAAACTTGTCTGGATCATCGTCTTCCTTGTATTGATTTTCGGGTGGAATTTGCTCTAAGACATTGAGGTATTCTTCCTCGGTCAAAAAGTCCATTGGCTGTAAAGCTTCCCCTTCTTCATTTTTTGCAATACCGGGCTGGATGACTACATAACGTTCGTAATAAATAATCATATCCAATTTCTTGGAAGGCAATCCAAGCAGGTATCCGATTTTGTTCGGCAACGAACGGAAGTACCAAATATGCGCTACAGGAACAACTAAATTGATATGCCCTACACGATCGCGACGTACTTTCTTTTCCGTAACCTCTACCCCACATCGATCACAAACAATCCCTTTGTAGCGGATTCTTTTGTATTTTCCACAAGCACATTCATAATCCTTTACAGGACCGAAGATACGCTCACAAAAAAGACCGTCTCGCTCAGGCTTGTGTGTTCGGTAGTTGATTGTTTCAGGTTTGAGCACCTCACCTCTTGAATTTCCAAGAATAACTTCTGGAGAGGCCAATCCAATAGCAATTTTATTGAATTTTTTTTGTGTTATGATTTCGTTATTTCTAGCCATGACTAACTTATCTTCTAATATTATATTATTCTTCCAATCTAATGTCCAATCCAAGTCCTTTCAACTCATGCATGAGTACATTAAAGGATTCTGGCAAGCCGGGTTCTGGTAAGGTATCCCCCTTCACTATGGCTTCATAGGTCTTGGCTCTACCAATTACATCATCAGATTTAACGGTAAGAATTTCTTGTAGTGTACTGGAAGCTCCATAGGCTTCTAAAGCCCACACTTCCATTTCTCCAAATCGTTGCCCACCAAATTGTGCTTTCCCTCCAAGAGGTTGCTGCGTAATAAGGGAGTACGGTCCAATGGATCTTGAGTGCATTTTATCGTCAACCATATGTCCTAGTTTCAACATATAGATAACCCCAACCGTTGCAGGTTGATCAAAACGCTCTCCGGTTCCTCCATCGTATAAATAGGAATGTCCATAAAGAGGGACGTTAGCTTTTTCAGTCAACGCATTGATCTCCTCTATGGTCGCTCCATCAAAAATTGGCGTAGCATATTTCTCCCCTAAATTTTGACCCGCCCAACCTAAAACGGTTTCATAAATCTGACCAATATTCATTCGAGAAGGTACTCCTAACGGATTCAATACGATATCTACCGGGGTTCCATCTTCTAGGAATGGCATTTCTTCTTCACGAACAATACGGGCAACAATACCTTTGTTTCCGTGGCGTCCTGCCATTTTATCTCCAACTTTAAGCTTGCGTTTTTTGGCGATGTAAACCTTCGCAAGTTTTTTGATTCCTGCAGGAAGTTCATCTCCTACGCTGATGGTAAATTTCTCTCTACGCAACGCTCCCTGAAGATCGTTTTCCTTGATCTTATAATTGTGAATCAAGTCTGTGATCAATTCATTGGTTTCTTGAGTAGTCGTCCACGAACCTTTTGTCAAGTGAGTGTAATCTTCTACACCCGCTAACATTTTAAGCGTGTATTTCTTTCCTTTTGGCAAGATGTCTTCGCCAAGATCGTTTTGTACGCCTTGACAGGTTTTCCCATTAACAATGGCAAAAAGTTTTTCGACTAAAACGGTTTTTAACGCTTCAAACTTTTCATCGAAGGCTTTTTCTAGGGCTTCGAGTTCTTGCTTGTCTTCGTTTCTTTTGCGTTTGTCTTTTACAGATCGTGTAAAGAGTTTTTTGTCAATTACAACACCTTGTAACGATGGTGGTGCTTTTAGTGAAGCATCTTTTACATCGCCTGCCTTGTCTCCAAAGATGGCGCGTAGTAATTTTTCTTCAGGTGTAGGATCAGATTCCCCTTTTGGGGTAATTTTTCCAATCAATATGTCTCCTGCATTAACTTCAGCTCCAATTCGAATCATTCCATTTTCATCCAAATCTTTTGTAGCTTCTTCGCTGACATTAGGGATGTCATTGGTCAACTCTTCTGTACCTAATTTGGTATCTCTAACGTCGAGTGAATACTCGTCTATATGGATAGACGTAAAGATGTCTTCACGAACTACTTTTTCAGAAATTACGATTGCATCCTCAAAATTATATCCTTTCCAAGGCATGAACGCAACTTTCATGTTTCGACCCAAAGCAAGCTCACCGGCTTCTGTTGCATATCCTTGACAAAGGACCTGACCTTTAGTTACTCGATCGCCTTTTTTAACGATCGGTTTTAGGTTGATACAGGTTCCTTGGTTGGTTTTTCTGAATTTAATTAAGTTGTAAGATTTTACACTTCCGTCAAAACTTATCAGCTCATCAGTTTCAGAAAAATCGTAAAGAATTTCAATGCGGTTGGCATCAACATATTGTACCACCCCATCGTTTTCGGCATTAATAAGCACACGAGAATCCGAGGCTACTTGTTTTTCTAAACCGGTTCCAACTATCGGAGATTCTGGTCTCAAAAGCGGAACTGCTTGGCGCATCATGTTGGAGCCCATCAACGCTCGGTTGGCATCATCGTGCTCCAAAAATGGAATCAACGAAGCTGAAATCGAAGCAATCTGATTAGGTGCCACATCGGTGTAATTTACCTGATCTGGAGTTACCAATGGGAAATCGGCCTGATCTCTGGCAATTACTTTTTCTGCTAAAATTTTACCCGACTTATCAAATTCAATATTGGCTTGAGCAATGAGTTGATTTTCTTCTTCCTCAGCACTGAGATAAACGGTTTCTTTTAGGTTGATCACTCCGTCTTCTACTTTGCGATAGGGAGTTTCAATGAATCCTAGGTTATTTACTTTTGCGTAAACCCCTAGGGAAGAAATCAAACCAATATTGGGTCCTTCCGGAGTTTCAATAGGACACAACCTTCCGTAGTGGGTGTAGTGTACGTCTCGAACTTCGAAACCTGCACGTTCTCTAGAAAGTCCACCAGGCCCTAAGGCAGAAAGTCTTCGTTTGTGTGTAATTTCTGCAAGGGGGTTTGTTTGGTCCATAAACTGTGAAAGTTGATTGGTACCAAAGAAACTGTTGATTACAGAAGATAATGTTTTTGCATTGATCAAATCAATAGGCGTAAAGACTTCATTGTCTCTCACGTTCATTCGTTCGCGAATGGTTCGAGCCATACGGGCCAGACCTACTCCAAACTGAGAAGATAGTTGCTCACCTACAGTACGAACACGTCTGTTGGATAAGTGGTCGATGTCATCAATCTCTGCCTTTGAATTGATTAATTCAATTAAATACTTGATAATGGTTATGATATCCTGTTTGGTCAAGACCTGTTTGTCCATCTCAACATCCAAACCTAATTTTTTATTCATTCGATAACGTCCTACCTCGCCGAGGTTGTAGCGTTGATCAGAGAAGAATAATTTATCAATGATTCCTCTTGCAGTGTCCTCGTCTGGTGGTTCAGCGTTACGCAATTGACGGTAAATATGTTCTACAGCTTCTTTTTCAGAGTTTGTAGGGTCTTTTTGCAAGGTGTTGTAGATGATGGCATAGTCTGACATATGCGCATCTACTTTGTGTAGTAAGATGGTTTTTACACCAGCATCAAGGATTTCATCAATGTGTTCTTTCTCAATGACGGTATCACGGTCAATGATGATTTCATTTCGCTCAATAGAAATTACCTCTCCGGTATCTTCATCTACAAAGTCTTCATGCCAAGTCTTGAGTACACGTGCTGCCAATTTTCTTCCAATAGTCTTTTTAAGACCGGTTTTAGAAACCTTAACCTCTTCAGCCAGATCAAAAATTTCAAGAATGTCTCGATCGTGTTCAAAACCAATGGCTCTAAATAGCGTGGTTACAGGTAATTTTTTCTTACGGTCAATGTAGGCGTACATCACGCTGTTGATGTCTGTAGCGAATTCTATCCAAGATCCTTTAAAAGGAATCACCCGTGCAGAATACAACTTGGTTCCATTGGCATGGAACGATTGGCCAAAGAACACCCCTGGAGAACGGTGAAGCTGAGACACCACGATACGCTCTGCCCCGTTGATCACAAAAGTTCCACTGGGAGTCATGTAAGGTATCGTCCCTAAGAATACATCCTGAACGATGGTTTCAAAGTCTTCGTGCTCTGGATCCGTACAGTATAATTTGAGACGGGCCTTTAAAGGCACCGAGTAGGTCAATCCTCTTTCGATACATTCTTGTATGGTATAACGGGGTGGATCAACGAAATAATCTAAAAATTCAAGTACGAATTGATTTCGTGTATCAGAAATTGGAAAGTTTTCTTTAAACGTATTGAAGAGACCCTCCTCGTTACGTTCGTCAGATTTTGTTTCGAGTTGGAAAAAATCTTGAAAAGATTTGATTTGTATATCGAGAAAATCAGGGTAATTAGGAGAAGTTTTAGCTCCTGCGAAACTGACTCTTTGACTCTTTGAACTTGACATCTAACTATTTTTTAATGGTCATAACTACTGTAGGATGGGGGCGGTAACGGCTATAAAAGGGTATAGGCCTTTGGAAAAATCCAAAAGCCTATGCCTTTAATGGTATGGATTGAGACTACTTAAGCTCAACCTCGGCACCAGCTTCTTCTAGAGATTTTTGAAGCGCTTCTGCTTCATCTTTAGCGATACCTTCTTTCAAAGGACTAGGTGCACCGTCAACAAGTTCTTTTGCTTCTTTAAGCCCAAGACCTGTTAACTCTTTTACTAATTTTACTACTGCAAGTTTTGAAGCTCCTGCGGATTTAAGGATCACGTCAAATTCTGACTTTTCCTCAGCAGCATCAGCTGCTCCACCTGCGGGTCCAGCAACAGCAACCGCAGCAGCAGCTGCAGGCTCTATACCGTACTCATTTTTTAAAATATCAGCCAACTCATTAACTTCTTTTACGGTCAAGTTGACTAATTGTTCTGCGAAATCTTTTAAATCTGCCATGTTATTAATTTTACTGTTTGATTTTTAAATATGTGTATTCGAGTGCGTACTTATTTTGGGTCAGGATTCGCGTTCTGAAAGTGTTTTTAAAATTCCAGAAAGTTTCCCGCCTCCTGACTGAAGCGCTGAAACAACGTTTTTGGCTGGTGATTGTAACAATGTAATGATCTCTCCAACCAATTCTTCTTTAGATTTGATCGCTACTAGAGCGTCGATCTGATCGTCCCCAATATAAACGGCTTCTTCAATGAAGGCGCCTTTTAAAATGGGCTTATCAGACTTTTTTCTAAAGTTCTTGATCACCTTTGCAGGTGCGTTTCCTGATTCAGAAAACATTAACGAAGTGTTCCCTTTCAGGATCTCCGTCAACTCTCCAAAGTCCTGGTCGGAAGCTTCCATCGCTTTGGCGAGTAAGGTATTCTTTACCACTTGCAGTTGTATGTTCTCTTTAAAACAAGCGCGGCGTAACGCACTGGTTTGAGCGGCATTCAATCCTGCAATATCAGCCAAGTAGAGGTTTTTGACCCCTGCTAAAGCTTCTTTAAGGTTTTCTATTGCGTCGTGTTTTTCTTGTCTAGTCATTTGAATAAATTTTGTGCATTAACCCAATTTGGTATCTACAGAGATACTAGGACTCATGGTGCTTGACATAAAAATACTTTTAACATACACCCCCTTGGTTGTAGTGGGTTTAAGCTTGATCACGGTTTTGATCAGCTCGTCAGCATTTTCATAAATCTTTTCAGGAGTAAATGAAGCTTTACCGATGGCAGCGTGGACGATTCCCGTTTTATCAACCTTAAAATCTATTTTTCCACCTTTAACATCGGATACCGCTTTTTTGACGTCCATAGTTACCGTACCTGTTTTGGGGTTTGGCATCAAGCCACGAGGACCTAATACACGACCCAATGGGCCTAATTTTCCCATCACACTAGGCATGGTCACAATCACGTCAACATCCGTCCAACCCTCTTTAATTTTTTGAAGGTATTCATCCAAACCTACATAGTCTGCTCCTGCTTCTTTAGCATCGGCTTCTTTGTCTGGAGTAACTAGTGCTAAAACGCGCACATCTTTTCCCGTTCCATGGGGTAGGGTTACTACGCCACGAACCATTTGATTGGCTTTTTTAGGATCTACTCCCAATCGGATTGCCAAATCAATACTTGCATCAAATTTGGTATTGGTAATTTCTTTTACCAATGCAGAAGCTTCTTTAAGGGTATAAAGATTATTAGAATCTATTTTAGCCCGAGCTTCTTTTTGTTTTTTTGTTAATCTCGCCATTGCTTGGTTTTAATAAATTAAAAAGGTGCTTGTCCAGAAATTTTGAATCCCATTGAACGTGCAGTACCGGCTACCATTTTCATAGCAGACTCTAGGGTAAATGCATTCAGGTCAGGCATTTTATCCTCAGCGATGAGTTTTACCTGATCCCAAGTGACCGTAGCCACTTTTTTTCGGTTGGGTTCACCAGAACCTTTTTTAGCTTTGGCTGCTTCCATTAGTTGAACGGCCGCTGGCGGTGTTTTGATGACAAATTCAAATGATTTGTCCATGTATACAGTAATCGCTACTGGCAATACTTTACCAGGTTTATCTTGGGTTCTTGCGTTGAATTGCTTGCAAAATTCCATGATGTTGACTCCTGCGGCACCGAGCGCGGGTCCAACCGGTGGCGACGGATTCGCTGCACCTCCCCGAACTTGTAGTTTTAAAACTTTACTTACTTCTTTTGCCATTGTTTCATTTAATTTAGGAACGTGTTAGTGGAAGCATCACACGGATTCCTTAGTTATTAGTGTAACATTTATAATTTTTCAACTTGCATATAGCTCAATTCCAATGGTGTCTTTCTTCCAAAGATTTTCACCATGACTTCGAGCTTACGCTTTTCTTCATTTACTTTTTCTATCGCTCCTGTAAATCCGTTAAACGGTCCGTCGATTACTTTAACACTCTCTCCCACATTAAATGGAATAGCGACGTGTTCAGCTGTCAGTGCCAATTCATCTACTTTACCGAGCATACGGTTTACTTCTGCCTCTCTTAAAGGCACAGGGTCACCCCCTTTAGTTTCCCCTAAAAATCCGATCACATTAGTTACCGACTTGATGATGTGAGGAAGTTCTCCAGTTAAATTGGCCTTGACCATAATATAGCCAGGGAAGTAAACGCGTTCTTTGTTTATTTTTTTTCCGTTACGGATTTGAATCACTTTTTCAGTGGGCACAAGTATGTCTTCTACCAAATGGTCGTACCCAAAGCGGCTGATCTCAGACATGATGTAGTCTTTGATCTTGGCTTCTTGGCCGCTTACTGCACGGACCACATACCATTTTTTATCATTCACTGTCGTTGCCATTCTTATCCGATCAAATTAAAGTAAAACTGTATCACACGTGAGAGTACTGTATCTGCTCCCCAAATGGCTAAAGAAAATAAGATTGAAAACACCAATACGATTACAACTAATCGTTGAAGTTCAGAGCGTTCTGTCCAAGAAACATTGTTCTTAAGTTCTTCAAAGGACTCTTTAATATATGAAATCATGTTCTACTTTTCTTTTTTGCACGGGTTGAGAGGCTCGAACTCCCGACACCTGGTTTTGGAGACCAGTGCTCTACCAACTGAGCTAAACCCGTTTTTATTTGACACAAAAGGTATCCGCCTATTGGCGGACACCTTCAGGTCATTTTAAAAACATCTTAACTAGTCTAGGATCTCTGTTACCTGACCTGCACCTACAGTTCTACCTCCTTCACGAATCGCGAAACGAAGTCCTGAGTTTAAGGCTACCGGTTGAATCAAGTCTACATTGATCGTCAAGTTATCCCCTGGCATAACCATCTCTACTCCATCAGGAAGAGAAATGTTACCTGTTACGTCCGTGGTTCTAACATAAAATTGTGGTCTGTAGTTGTTGTGGAATGGAGTGTGACGTCCACCTTCTTCTTTTTTCAAGATATAAACCTCCGCTTTGAATTTAGAGTGAGGAGTTACAGAACCTGTTTTACAAAGTACCATTCCTCTTTTGATATCTGTTTTTTCGATACCTCTTAAAAGGATTCCTACGTTGTCTCCAGCTTCTCCTCTGTCTAATATTTTACGGAACATCTCTACTCCTGTAATGGTAGATTTCATTTTTTCAGCACCCATACCGATGATGTCAATTTCATCACCTGTATTCGCAACACCAGTCTCAATTCGACCAGTAGCCACAGTACCACGACCTGTAATTGAGAATACATCTTCAACAGGCATTAAGAAATCTTTGTCAACATCACGTTTTGGTAATTCAATCCATGCGTCAACTTCATCCATTAATTTCATTACAGTATCTACCCATTTTTGCTCTCCGTTAAGAGCTCCAAGTGCAGATCCTAATACTACAGGAGAGTTATCTCCGTCATAGTCGTAGAACGAAAGTAATTCTCTCACTTCCATTTCAACGAGTTCTAATAATTCTTCGTCGTCCACCATGTCAGCTTTGTTCAAGAAAACAACAATACGTGGCACACCAACCTGGCGACCTAAAAGGATGTGTTCTCTAGTTTGTGGCATAGGTCCGTCCGTTGCAGCAACAACAAGTATAGCGCCGTCCATTTGAGCAGCTCCAGTTACCATGTTCTTTACATAATCGGCGTGACCTGGACAGTCTACGTGAGCGTAATGACGATTCGATGTTTGATATTCTACGTGAGAAGTATTAATGGTAATTCCTCTTTCTTTCTCCTCAGGAGCGTTATCGATTTGATCGAAGCTTTTAGCTTCAGAGAATCCTGCGTCTGCTAATACTTTTGTGATAGCAGCAGTAAGAGTCGTTTTACCGTGATCTACGTGACCAATTGTTCCAATATTTAAATGGGGTTTTGACCGGTCAAATGTTTCTTTAGCCATAATTATTGATGTTTCATTGTTATTTTTAGGAGTGCAAATTTATTATTTTTTTTTATTCCACTAATCCTTTTGTATATTTTTTTTGATTTAGATCCAAAAAAAAGACTTTTTATAAAATATTCTCTTTGAGTTAGTTGATTTCTAAATCGTGGAACTGAATTTAAAATATCCCATTGCTTGGCATAGGGTATATAAGTCAAACTTTGGACTGAAGGTCTGTGCAGTCATTTGATTTTTGTTACTTTGTTTTTGCCAGAATTAAAAGTACTACACTATAGAATTTTACGTTCCTTTATGAATGCATGCATCATCGTTCCTTGTTATAATGAGGCCAAGCGAATTCCAACTCCTGCCTTTAACAGCTTTCTTTCAAAGGATTCGGATACCCAAATTCTCTTTGTCAATGATGGATCTACCGACGACACAGCGGAAGTCTTACAAAAATTTCGAACACTTTATCCCAAACAGGTTGAAGTACTCAACCTAGAAAAAAACCTAGGCAAGGGAAATGCAGTCCGTATGGGAATACAAAATGCATTACACCATACCGATTGTACTGTTTTTGGTTTTTTAGACGCCGATCTTTCTACTTCGCTTGAAGAGTGGGTTGCATTGACCCAACTTATTACTGATAAAACCGAATTTGTCTTTGGTTCGCGGTTTAAAAAAATTGACAATTCCATTGAGCGCAAATGGTTTCGGTTTGTGGTGGGTCGGTTTATTGCCACAGCCATTTCAAAAGCGCTCAATCTAGCGGTTTACGATACCCAATGCGGCTGTAAACTTTTTTCGCGAAACGCAACCCAACTAGCTTTTGCTAGTCCATTTATTTCGCCTTGGCTTTTTGATGTTGAATTGTTTTTCCGCTTGAAAAATCATTATGGAACTGCAACCTTTAAAGCAAAAAGCATGGAAATCCCCTTAAAAAACTGGACGCATCAAGAAGACTCTAAAATCAAATGGACCTATGGATTTACCATGTGGTTCGATTTATTCAAAATAAAACGCGCATACTCTTAATGGAACGATTCAAAGCCTACCTCATTACCCATCGCTATGTCTTGAGCTTTTGGACCTTGGCTTTGATACGGCTTTATTTTAATGCCGTGCTTCCTTTAATGGATAAAACCGAAGCTCGGTACGGTGAAATCGCTCGACTGATGCATGAGACAGGAAATTGGATCACCCCCCAAATTGATTACGGCCTTCCTTTTTGGGCAAAACCTCCTTTGTCCACTTGGGCCTCTGCCTTATCCATTTCAGTATTTGGAACCGAAGAAGTTTTTGTTCGACTCCCCTACCTGATCGTGATGGTGGGCTTGGCCCTGTTTATTGGAAGATACGCTAAAGAGCAAAATACATCCTATTATATACCGGGTATCGTCGCGCTTAGTTTGCCCGAATTTTATTTGCACGCAGGAGTTGTTTCCACCGATACTTTTTTGACATTGAGTATTGCCCTGAGCATGCTTAGTTTTTGGGAAGCATTAAAGAAATCCGCCAAGCCGTATTGGGGCTACCTCTTTTTTGTCGGAATTGGTATGGGTTTGCTGTCTAAAGGACCGATCGTAGTTATATTGACCCTTCCCCCCCTTGCCCTTTGGGCTGTGACCACCAAAAACATCAAAAAAACGTTCCGTTCCCTACCCTGGATCGGTGGGATTTTGCTCATGCTTCTTCTCAGTGTACCCTGGTATCTAATGGCTGAAGCGAAAAGTCCTGGATTTTTGGATTATTTTATAGTAGGAGAACATTTTGAGCGCTACCTCAATCCGGATTGGAAAGGAGACAAATACGGCTTTCCCAAACAACAACCCTTTGGAATAGTCTGGGCTTTTTTTCTACTATTCCTCTTACCCTGGTCTATTGCCTGCCTTCGCCTTTTAATCCAAAAAGGAAAAGACAGCTTACACAATCCGTGGATTTTATTTTTACTTTTTTGGGCACTGTGGACGCCTTTTTTCTTTACCTCTTCCTCCAGTTTAATCCATCCCTATGTTCTGCCCTCATGCCTTCCGGTAGCTCTTATTGTAAATCATTATTGGAGTATTTTGAAGCACAAAAAAATCTATTTTTTTATAGCCTTGGGATTACCTCTTTTCCTTTTTATTTTTCACCTGAGCGGAAAGACTCAATTCATTTACGAGGCTACAACAGACAAGTATTTAATTGAACAAACCGAACCTGGAGTTACGCTTTTTTCTTTAGATCGAAAATCGTATTCCAGTCAATTTTACACCCGTGGGAAAATCAAGCTGACGGATTCAACTGCTTTAAAACAATTACTCCAGTCGGAAACGAATTTTTATTTGTTGTTAGGCACTACGCAATGGGAAGAAATGAATCCCGCACTACAATCCCAATTTAACTTGGTTGACTCGAATCGAAAAAAAAGACTCTATCGATTTGAACCCCTCCTTCAGGGAAGAACTCAATAAAGAAAGATTATAAAAAGTCTAAAAAAGAAAAAGGCTATCCGATGGAAAGCCTTGCTACTAAAGAGAGCCAATGACGAGATTTGAACTCGTGACCTCTTCCTTACCAAGGAAACGCTCTACCCCTGAGCTACATCGGCAAAAAAAAAGAGAGCGAGAGACCGGGTTCGAACCGGCGACATTCAGCTTGGAAGGCTGACGCTCTACCAACTGAGCTACTCTCGCATGGGTACCGAAAAAAAGTTTTCGGTGTTGGTATTTCACCGCAAATATAAAAAACTTTTGGTTTTTTAATTTACAATTTTGAGTGGGGAGAGCAGGATTCGAACCTGCGAAGTTAAAAAACAACAGATTTACAGTCTGTCCTCGTTGGCCGCTTGAGTATCTCCCCCTATTTTCAATGATCGTACCTCAGCTATACTGAGATTTTTACACACACAACACCCAGGGTTGAGTAGTAAAAAGAGCCGATGGAGGGACTCGAACCCACGACCTGCTGATTACAAATCAGCTGCTCTAGCCAGCTGAGCTACATCGGCCTTTTTTGAATTTGGTTGCCCAAAAATCGAATGCAAATTAAATGCTATTTTTTATGGTTTCAAAAGAAAAAATTAAAAATTGTAGTTAGGCTCTTATTTTTTCTTTTCTGCGCTTGAGAATTCGCTCTGCGCTTTGTGCTGCCGTGTGGATTGCTTCCTCAAAAGTACGGCATTGTTTTTTTACAATGATATCGTCTCCGGGGATGCTGATTTTTAATTCCGCCCACTTGTTGATCCCGTCTGTGGTGTTTTCTACCTTGGTAAAAATAAAAACCTCAATAATTGGATTGTAAAACAAAGCAAGCTTGTCTATACGCTGCTGCGTAAATTCTTTGAGTTTGGCGTCCGCTGTGTAGTTCACAGATCTAAAATGAGTCGTAATCATAGTGTTCAATTTTAAAGGTTAATTAATGATTGTGTTCTCTGGGGTGGGCTTTTTTATAAACCGATTTAATAGTCGAAATACTGCTGTGTGTATAATGCTGAGTTGCTGCCACACTGCTGTGGCCCAATAATTCTTTAATCGCGTTAATGCCTGCCCCCTGATCCAGCAGGTGGCTCGCAAAACTGTGTCGTAAAACGTGAGGGCTTTTTTTCGTTTTAGTCGTTACTTCTCCAAAATACTTTTTTACCGTTTGATATACAAATGCCTCTGTAATTCTTTTGCCTTTGGACGATACAAAAAACAGTCCATTTTCACTGATAATCTGTTCCTCAGCCTGTCGCTTTAGCAAATCGGAAAGCTGTTGGCTCATGGCGGGTAAAAGAGGGACCAACCGCTCCTTATTTCTTTTTCCCAGTACTTTCATGGTTCGGCTGACTAAATCGACATCAGCTTTTTTTAATTCGATGAGTTCACTTCTACGAACACCCGTATAGTAGAATAGATTCAAAAGGGTTTTCTGCAAGAGACCCGTATAGGTATCCGGATAAGAATCGCCCTCTAAAACTTCTTTCACCTCCCCTTCCGAAAACGGAAGAGGTACTTTTGCTGCCATTTTTAAAGCCTTGTGTTCTTTTAAAGGAGAACTCTCAATCAAACCATTACGAACCAAAAACTTGAAATACGAGCGCAATACAGACAGCTTTCTGTTGACCGTACGGGTACTGTTTCCCTGTTGAATTAAATCCACTATCCAAGAACGGATTTCGGAATAACTTACCGTATCTATTCCTTCAGAAGTGGGTTGAGACGCTTGGATAAAATTTTGAAAGGAGCGCAAATTTGCTTCATAGGCTTTATGGGTGTGGAGAGAATACTTTTTCTCCAATAGTAAATAGTCTAAAAACGATTTTACGGACATAAAAAAACGTTATTCAATAAATTTAAAGAAATTCAAAGAATAACGTTGTTAAAAATGTGGTAAAAAAGCTTAAATCGACTCGCTGTCTCGGAGTTGTTGGATGTATTGTGCTTTTTGAATTTTTTGTCTGTTTTTGACAGAAGGCTTCACGAATTGTTTTCGCGCACGCAATTGACGCATGCTACCCGTTTTATCAAATTTTCTTTTAAAACGCTTTAATGCGCGATCGATATTTTCTCCGTCTTTAATAGGTATGATTAACATAATATGGCACCTCCTTTCATAATGGGTGCAAATATAGGTAAAACATTTTCACTCGAAAGCGATAAATGTTTTTTAATTGAACTTTATTCTAAAATTTTTCTTGCGATTACCAGTTTTTGAATCTCACTTGTTCCTTCACCTATGGTACACAACTTCGAATCTCTAAAGAATTTTTCAACGGGAAAGTCTTTAGTAAAACCATATCCTCCGTGAATTTGAACTGCTTCATTGGCCACTTTAACACAAACCTCGGAGGCATACAATTTGGCCATTGCCCCTTGCTGGGTCACATTGAGGTTTTGGTTTTTCATTTCGGCTGCCTTTTGAGTTAACAGGGTGGCTGCTTCAATTTCTGTAGCCATTTCGGCCAATTTAAATGAAATCCCTTGAAAACTACTGATGGGTTTTCCGAATTGTTTGCGCTCTTTAGAATAGGCAACAGAAGCTTGAAACGCTCCTTTGGCTGTACCTAAAGACAGGGCAGCTATAGAAATTCGCCCTCCGTCCAATATCTTCATGGATTGGATAAATCCGTCTCCTACTGGGCCCAATCGATTTTCGTCGGGAATGATACAATTATCAAAAACCATTTCAGCGGTTTCAGAGGCACGCATACCCAATTTGTTTTCTTTTTTTCCTGCTGTAAAACCGGGGGTTCCCCGTTCCACTACAAAAGCAGTCATTCCTCGGTTGTCTTGTTTCTCACCATTTCTTGCAATCACCACGGCTATATCTCCTGAGATTCCATGGGTGATAAAATTTTTTGTTCCATTCAACACCCAATGATCCCCTTCTTTTCGAGCGGTAGTCGACATATTTTTGGCGTCAGAACCCGTGTTGTGTTCCGTCAACCCCCAGGCTCCAATGTGTTTACCAGAGCACAAGTCGGGCAACCACTTTAGGCGTTGGGCTTCGTTTCCAAAGGTATAAATATGATTGACACAAAGCGAGTTGTGGGCTGCAACCGACAGCCCTATGGAAGGATCAACTATAGAAAGAGTTTCGATAAGAGTTACGTATTCGTGGTAACCCATGCCCGAACCACCATAGGTTTCCGGAATTAACATTCCCATAAATCCTAAAGCTCCTGCTTTTTCAAAAACTTCTTTTGGGAAAAATTGAGCTTCATCCCAATCCATCACGTGGGGTTTGATGTATTGAGTCGCAAAATCTCGGGCGGCTTCGTACACCATTCTCTGGGTCTCTGAAACTTTGATTTCTGGGTTTAATTCAAGATCTATCATAGTGCAATTTTAATACAAATATAGTTTTATTCTCTCTATTTTGTTTGGAGAATCAGCAAAAAGTTCAGACAAAAAAGCGAGCGTAATGCCTTGGTTCCGGGTTCTATACGTCACTATTTGACGAGCATCTTCCTTGCCTAAATAGGGGAGTTTCGTCAATTGATCTAGGCTGGCTGTATTGATGTTAAGTCGGTTGATCTGAGCAGGTGTTTTTAGTTCAAAATAGGTCAACAAACGTTTGACTGTGGCACTGTCTAGTCCGTAAACTTCATAGCATTGTTCGGGCACACTATAGCCCGAAAGATAGTTTCTGTAGCTTACTATCCGCTTGGATAGTGTAGGTCCAATACCCGAAACGATTTGCAAAGCAGCGGCATCTACCGTATTTAAATCTTGCTTGACCAAGGGAGTGTTTTTTTGGGAGGAGGATTTGAATTGAGGAAATCGTAAAACGGGAGCCAAATGGGCTAATAGACTATCCGAAACACCACTTTGCTTTTGAAATTCAGCCAAACTCCTAAAATAATTCCCTTCGGAGCGGTAGCGTTCTATACGGTCAAAAGCTTGTGGAGATATTCCTATACTGTAAGCCTGGTAGTCGGTCAAATGGTTAGGATTATACCTAAAGCTTGGCACTTTGGCTACAGGTTGATGGTCTCGTAGTGAATCTAATTTTTGTTGATAGCGATTGGTTTCTGCCAAATCAAAATCAACGGATACATTATCCTGAAAAGTCAATTGAATCGTGAGTAAAAACAGGACCCCCATCAAGAGGATTATCAATGCTCCTCTTTGTGACTTGGAAAGCACAAAAGGAAACTTAGATGACATTTTAGTCGCTTTTCAACCCTTTGAGAGCACTCAAATAGTTATTGAGTTCTTCACGCACTCTTGGAAACAAGAGCAGTAGTCCCACCATATTGGGAAACACCAAAGCCAAAATCATTGCATCTGAGAAGGCCCAAACAGAGGACATATCTCCTGCGGCACCAATGACGATAAAAATCAAAAACAACGACTTATAAGTAAGCTCTGAAACTTTGCTTTTTCCGAAAATATACATCCAAGATTGCAAGCCGTAATAGGACCATGAAATCATGGTAGAAATGGCAAACAACACCACTGCTACAGTCAAAAAGGGACCTGAAAACGCAATGTATTTTGAAAACGCTGCGGCTGTAATTCCCGCGCCTTCAGCAGGCATACCGTCAATCATGACCACACCTCCTACTCCTCCGTAGTCAAATACTGTATTGTCTCCGTTAAAGATGATGATGACCAAAGCCGTCATGGTACATATGACCACGGTATCGATAAAGGGTTCCAACAAAGCCACCAATCCTTCAGAGGCGGCATAATTTGTTTTTACAGCCGAGTGTGCAATAGAAGCTGATCCCGCTCCGGCTTCATTTGAAAACGCAGCTCGACGAAATCCTGTAATCAAGACCCCCAACAAACCTCCCAATCCTGCCTGAGGATTGAATGCCTGACTGAAGATCATTCCGAAGGCATCGTCCACAAAACTGAAATTTGTCCCTATAATATAAAGACAGGCCAAGATATACATCAAGGCCATGAGGGGCACAACTTTTTCAGTTACAGAGGCAATACGTTTGATTCCTCCTATGATAATGATACCGACGAGTACCATCATGATTACTCCAATGAGGGTTCGGGCATTTCCCCCAGTCATTCCAAAAGAATCGACCAATTGCATGGCAGCTTGATTGGACTGGGCGGCATTTCCACCTCCAAAAGAAGCCCCAATACATAAAAAGGCAAAGATTCCAGCCAGTACCTTTCCCAGTGTTGCAAATCCTTTTTCTTGAAGCCCTTTGGTCAAATAGTACATGGGTCCACCATACACTGTACCGTCTTCTCCAACATCACGGTATTTAACCCCAAGGGTGCACTCCACAAATTTGGTAGACATGCCAAGGATACCACATAAAATCATCCAAAAAGTGGCTCCTGGACCTCCCACAGCGATTGCTAAAGCAACCCCAGCGATATTTCCGTTGCCCACAGTACCGGATACTGCAGTAGCAAGGGCCTGGAAATGACTCACTTCTCCTTCTTTGCTCTCGTCTGCTATCGTTCCTTTTACATCACCTGCAACTGCCAATTCGGGATTTCCCGCTTCATGGTGATCTATACTGTCGTATTTTCCTCGTACAGTATTGATCGCCGTACTGAAATGTCGAACATTTACGAAGCCAAAATAAAGGGTAAAAAACAAAGCCCCTCCTACGAGAAGAATAATAATGGTAGGGATGCCGGTTCCAAAAAAGTTGTGTAAAATTAAACCCTCCCACCAATTGGCAATGGGTGTAAACGCTTCATTAATTCGTTCATCCAATCCCTTTTCTTGAGAAAAAAGAGGGGAGAGTGAAAAACTAGAAAATAAAATGGAATAGAGAAATCTTTGAAAAGTAAATGAATTCATGTTGGCTGATATCGCGATTAAGTGACCAATATCCTAAAAAGGTGACTAAAAACAAATTAATCCAACTGAAACATTTCGTTTAATTTTTTAATTGACTCCCCGCTTCCAAGAACAATAAGCTTGCCTTGGGTTGATAATGAGAGGCTTGCGTCTGGATTGATGAATTGTTTGCCCTGTTCATCTCGGTAACCAATGACGTTGCAGCCAGTTCTTTTACGCAACTCCAACTCGGCTAAGGTTTTATTTTGAAATTGTTTCGGTATCGTACTCAGTGTGACCTCCTCGACATTGGGACTGTTTTCGTCTTTCCACCAATCCAAATTTCCTAAAAAGTGAATCAAATCAGGAACCGTAAGCAAAGCTGCCATATAATCTCCCCCAATTTTATCTGGCATGATGACATGGTTGGCTCCTGCTAAAGCCAGTTTGGATTGGTTGTGCTCTTCAGAAACCCGACTCACAATGTCAATTTCCGGTTTCAGTTGTCTTGCAGACAAGACCACAAACAAATTGTCGGCATCGTCTGGTAAGGCACTGATCAAATTTTTAGCCCGCAGTATACCTGCTGCCAGTAAGATATCGTCTTTTAAAGCATCTCCTTTAAGAAACATGATCTCCTCTTGATTTTCTTCGATCAGCTGTTCGTTTTTTTCTATTACTACATAGGCCTGCTGATGTCTTTTTAATCGGCTAACGGCCTGTCTTCCGTTACGTCCAAAACCACACACTATAGTATGTCCTTCTAAAGCATTTATCATTTCTCTATTTTTTTTTGTTTAAGTGCATTGATGCTCCACCCACTGATGAGGTATTCCACGATAAATCGAATGGAGATAGCGGCAAGCAAAAACCCAATGAGTATAAAAAATATCGCAAAGGTTCTCCCTTGATCAGACAAAGCCCCAACTTCGCCATAACCTACCGTACTAAAGGTAATTACGGTCATGTACAAGGCATCAAAAAGGGAATAATTTTTCTCTATACTGTAAAACCCTAAGGTGCCAAAAAGAAGTATGAATACAAGGAGTGAAAGTGCACGAGTAAGGGGGGATTTAAAAAATGACATGACGCACTACAAATCAAAAACGGAACTTCTTTTGGTATAGACCATGTCCTTGAGCTTCATCCAAAAAGCCAGTGTAAGATAAAGTACAAATCCTCCAACTAAGGTGGCAAACGAAGCATAAATAAAAAACAAACGAATGCTTTTTACCTTCATCCCCAATACTTCTGCAAGTCGGGTAGAAACCGCAAATCCGTTGCGCTCAAAAAATAAACGTATCCTATGGGGTGCTTTCATTCTTACAAAATTACTTTTTAAATTTTTATCCTTCGGACGTTACTTTATTCCGTTTTCATCAATTCATAACCCACTTGGCAGCTCAAGCATTTGGTAAAGGTACAGTAATTTTTATGGAGATGCAGGAGCGCTTGTGAGGCAATGGCATTGATTTGGGGTACCACTAAGGCTTTGAATTGACTCAGGATTCGATTGTTTTCTGCCGGAACACTTGCTGCCCATTCAAAAAGAGCATCCTCCACTCCCTTACCACAATAGTTAGCATAAGCATAACGAATCGGAATCAGGGTATTGATCAAAAGCAGCTCAAAAAATCGCTTGTTTAATGTTTTGGGCTGTGGCTTACTTTCCACATCAAAATTATAGTGATTTTTCCAGTACCCACCTGCCTCAACTTTGAACAGCTCATAACAATTGGACAGACTTGTTCCTTGGACAACAGCCTGAAACAAAGCTGCGGACTTTGCATACACTTGTGCCAGTTGTGCCAAACGGATGGTGGGAAAGTTAGGGGGGCGCAATCGGGCAAAATGTATTTTTAAGAGCGGGTTTATTCTGAGTTTGTATTTGGATTTCAAATACTGGTAACGTTGATACAGTTCTGCATGATAATTCCCTTTTTGAGGCAGCTTCAAAAGTCCCGCCTGTCCCATGAATAAGGCTTCTAAATTTAAGACGTCAGTTCTTGTTTGAAGTACACATTTAAAAGGAATGGATTGAGCCATAGCATAAAATGAGTTTCCGTTGAGGTTGAGTCCAAACCCTTTGGCTAAAACGCTAAAGAAAATCGCCTCCCAATCGTTTTTGGACTGTTGTAAGGCCTCCCTAATGGTTCGCGTTCGCCATTCCATTCGCTCAACAAATAAGCGTTCTTGAAACGCCAACCATTTACTACTTGAAAAGGCAGTAAGCTGTGATTCACAAGGGATGAATTGAGTCTTTTTTCGAAAATTGTTGTTGTAGTTTTCCACTACTTTTTCATCCACATAGTTACGCAGTTCTAAAGTAGGAATAGGAGTCCCCTTGGGATAGCAAACATCTGAATCAAAATTCCACACCACATGGAGGATCACATTGTCATATCTGCTATCGGTATGATGCGCATGACGAAACCAATCCGAAGCATTGACATGTAACTCCACAGCTCCACACCAATAGAGTTGGTCAAGGTATAGTTTGGCTTCAGAAAAGTCTGGGCCACTGAGTGAATTCAAATGGCCAGGAAATAAAATTTCAAGAGATTCCCCGTTTACGGTTTGTAAACTGGATTTGGTAAATTTTTGAAATCTCCACAAAAAATGGAGTAAGGATTCATTCATTAACGTAAGCTTTGGGGAAGCCGTATTCTAATTGATCAGTGTTCTAGTTCACCTTCCCATTCTAAAATACCGCCTAAAAGATTATAGCAGGTTTCAATTCCATTTTGTTTAAATAGCTGACAGGCTTGTGCGCTACGCGCACCCGACCGACAATACACAAAATAAGTCTGAGACTTATCTAAAGCTTCCATTCCCTCCATGAACCCTTGAGGATCACGTATATCTAACAATTGTGCATTGATCAAATGACCTGATTCAAATTCTTCAGGGGTTCTTACATCAATAATGATACTGTCTGTTGTGGAGGCTTGCTTGGAAGCCCAAACTTCTTGAGTTAAATCCATTTTGGTTTTTTTGGCTAATGTACAATAGCTACTCTATTCAAACAAATCAAAAAAAAGTTTGATTGTAAACAATTTTTTATACATTTGTACCTACAAATTTTGTAGTTACACGAATGAATTCTAGTCAACTCATCATAGCGCTGGTCAAATCGAGTAGCGAAATTAATGACCAATTAATGCTCGCTTTAAAACCTTTTGGGGTGTCGATTCAACAGTTTAACGTGTTGAGAATTTTGAGAGGGCAAAAGGGAATTGCAGCAAATTTATCTACCGTCCAAGAACGTATGGTTAATAAAATGAGCAATACCACCCGCCTGATTGATAAATTGATTGAGAAGTCTTATGTGGAGCGCCTTGTTTGTAAACAAAATAGAAGAAAAATCGAATTATACATCACAGAAGAAGGGTTGGCCTTTTTAAAACAAATCGACCCGGTTATAGATCGAGCAGAAAATGAAATGGTCGGTCATTTTAAAGCAGATGAAAAAGAAAAGATGGTTTCTCTATTAACTAAAATAAACGTTTAACTAATAAATTAAAATTGCTATGAAAAAGAATCTTTTAACCTTAAGTTTAGTCCTAAGCAGTATCTTAACTGTCTGGAGTCAATCCTTACTTATTCCAGTAGATGATGAAGAAAGCAACATTCACTGGATGGCTAAAAAAGTAACTGGAGAACACGAAGGAACTATAAACTTGCTTGACGGATCTTTGGAGATGGAAGGAGACAAGATTGTCGGCGGAAGTTTTACTGTGGACATGAACAGTATCATTTGTACGGACCTGAGCGGGGAGTACAAAGGAAAATTAGAAGGACATTTAAAGTCTGATGACTTTTTTAGTGTGGCCAACTTTCCTAAAGCGTCTTTATTGATTACGGATAGTGAAATGAAAATGAAAAATCATTACCAAATGACGGGTGCCTTAACCATTAAGGGCATTACACATCCCGTAAATTTTGAAATGCATGTGGAAGGAAATACCGCCATGACAAAACTAATTGTTGACCGTTCGAAATACGACATCCGTTTTCGCTCTGCAAGTTTTTTCGAAAATCTTGGGGATAAAATGATCTATGACGATTTTGAGCTTGCTGTAAACTTAAAGTTTTAAGGTTGGAAAGAACAACAACAAAAAAAATAATAATTATTGTTCGGGGATTTGGGGTAAATAACGAATTGTACTATATTTGATTTAATGAACCGAACAATAATTTTTTTAAACGAATGGTGGAACGCATTTCAGCAATGAAATCGTGGAACCAAACCGTATATAATTTTAAGGCTTGTCATCACGACAAGCCTTTTTTAATTGAGCTAAAATGAAGTCATATTCTCTTCAATCTGAACATAAAAAAATACTGGCTGACACCCTTACCCCGGTTAGTGTCTACCTAAAAATAAGGGATGTCTTTCCGCACAGCTTATTACTTGAAAGCAGTGATTACCATGCCAATAACAATGATTTTTCTTACATCTGCTGCAATCCCATTGCCAGCATATCCTTACAAAACGGCAAATTAACTACCCACTATCCCGACGGAAGCTCAACCTGTATTGAGGTAACCCAAGAGACGGATATCCCCGAAAAAATCCACACGTTTTCACAACAATTTAAAACGAAGCGTTTTCCATTTAAATTTATCAGCAATGGAATCTTTGGATATATTGCCCACGATGCCGTGGAGTATTTTGAACAAATTGAATTAAACAAGGAGAAAAAGGGACAAGCCATTCCAGATATTTATTATGCCGTGTATCAGAACATCATCGCCATCAGCTTGTTCAATCACGAAGCCCATCTATTTTCCCATAGTATCGACGGAAAACACAATCTAGAAAAACTAGAACAACTCATCAACGGGAAGCAGCAAAGTAAATTTAGTTTTGTAAAAAAGGGAGCGAAAAGTTCCAACCTCACCGATGCAGAATTTTTAGAATTTGTAGCCCAAGGCAAACAACACTGCTATCGTGGTGATGTTTTTCAATTGGTATTGTCCAGAAGGTTTAGTCAAGGCTTTCAAGGAGACGACTTCAACGTTTACCGCACCCTGCGCTCTATCAATCCTTCTCCTTACCTATTTTATTTTGACTACGGTGATTTTAAAATATTTGGCAGTTCGCCTGAGGCTCAGTTGGTAGTGCAGGACGGCAAGGCCGAAATTCATCCCATCGCAGGTACGTTTAAACGAACTGGAAATGATGAGGAGGATGCGGCCGCGGCTTTAGAACTTTCCAAGGATCCAAAGGAAAACAGTGAACATGTGATGTTGGTTGATCTGGCACGTAATGATTTAAGTAGAAACGGTTCGGCTGTAGTAGTAGAAAAAAACAGAGAAATCCAGTTTTATTCCCACGTGATACACTTGGTTTCCAAGGTGAGTTGTAAGATGAAAACTGCCGCCAAAACCTTTCGGGTGGTAGCCGATACCTTTCCTGCAGGGACACTTAGTGGGGCTCCCAAGCACAAAGCCCTTCAACTGATTGACCGCTACGAAAAAACCAAGCGAAATTTTTACGGGGGAGCGATTGGCTACCTTGATTTTGAGGGAAATTTCAATCATGCCATCATCATCCGTTCGTTTTTAAGCCAGCACAATCAATTGCACTATCAGGCAGGTGCGGGCATCGTAGCAGATTCCGTTCCAGAAAATGAATTACAAGAAGTTTACAATAAATTAGGCGCCTTAGATAAGGCCTTAAGCCTAGCCGAGAAAGTTTAGTACCCATGAAAAAAGTATTTGTTATCGATAATTACGATTCGTTTACCTACAATCTAGTCCACTATTTAGAAGAACTGAATTGTGAGGTTACGGTAAAGCGAAACGACCAATTTGAATTGGATGAACTGGAGGCATACCCGTTAATTCTGCTGTCCCCCGGACCCGGAATCCCAGACGAATCAGGCCTCCTCAAAGCGGCAATAGCCCGCTATGCCCCCACCAAAAAAATATTAGGCATCTGTCTAGGACAACAAGCTATTGGAGAAGTTTTCGGAGGCTCGCTTATCAATTTAGATAAAGTATACCACGGCATTGCCACTCCGATTAAAGTAATTCAAGAAGACCTCCTCTTTAAAGGACTTCCTCAAGACTTTGAGGTTGGGCGTTACCATTCCTGGGTAGTTGCTAGGCCTTTGCCGGAATGCTTGGAAGCCACCTCAATAGATGAGGACGGACAGTTGATGTCTTTAAGACACAAAACCTATGACGTCCGTGCGGTTCAATACCATCCTGAATCCGTATTGACCCCCCACGGAAAAACTATTTTAGCCAACTGGATCAACAGCAGTTTATGAAAGCAATTCTCAATCAACTCATTCAGCACGAACAACTGACACGTCAACAAGCACGTCAGGTCATCATCAATATTGCCGACGGTAAGTACAATCCTTCACAAATCGCTGCCTTTTTAACCGTATTTATGATGCGTAGCATTAGCTTGGAAGAATTGGAAGGATTTCGTGCGGCCTTGTTAGAACTGTGTATCCCTGTGGACCTCAGCGAATTTGAAGCCATTGATTTATGCGGAACGGGTGGCGATGAAAAAAATACCTTCAACATTTCTACCCTTTCTGCCTTTGTTACCGCAGGTGCAGGAGTTAAAGTAACCAAGCATGGTAACTATGGAGTGTCTTCAGGTTGCGGCTCGAGTAATGTACTGGAAGCCCTTGGCATTCGCTTCACACATGAGGCTGACTTTTTAAAACGCTGTATGGAGCAAGCGGGGATCTGTATTTTACACGCCCCCCTATTTCACCCTGCCATGAAAAATGTTGCTCCCATTCGAAGAGAACTGGGAGTAAAGACCTTTTTTAATATGCTGGGGCCCTTAGTCAATCCAGCGGCTCCAAAATACCAATTGACAGGGGTATTCAACTTGGAATTGGCACGACTTTATTACTACCTCTTTCAAAATACTTCCAGTCAATTTACCGTGTTATATACCTTAGACGGGTACGATGAAATTTCGCTAACAGGAGCCACCAAAGCCTTTAGTAATAAAGGTGAACGTATTTTGACTCCTCAAGATTTTGGGGTAGTACCCCTTCAAGCCTCTGCCATAGCCGGTGGAGAAACCGTGGATTCTTCTGCGGCAATTTTTACCGCTATTTTAAACAACCAAGGAACCCAAGCCCAACAAAATGTGGTCTGTGCCAATGCAGGAATGGCAATAGCAACTGCTAAAGACCTTTCCCCTATCGAAGGTTTTGAAGAAGCAAAACTTTCATTAGAATCTGGAAGCGCTCTTAAAGCATTTCAAACGCTGCAAAAACTTAGTCAATCATGAGTATTTTAGATCGTATCATAGCCGATAAAAAAATTGAAGTAGCCCAAAGAAAGTCTTTATTTCCGTCCGCCTACTGGGAAGCCTCTCCTCTTTTTGATCAAAAGGCGAATTCATTAAGCTCCCGCCTGCGAACCAGTACCTCTGGAATTATTGCCGAGCATAAAAGGCGCTCACCTTCAAGACAAAACATCAACAACAGCCTTTCCGTAAGTACGGTTGCGCAGGGGTATGAAAGTGCTGGGGTATGCGGAATGTCGGTGCTCACCGATGGAAAGTATTTCGGCGGCTCCTTAACCGATCTTACTTTGGCACGTGCGGTAACCGATCTCCCCCTGCTGCGGAAGGAATTTATTGTAGATGAATACCAACTCATTGAGGCTAAAGCGCATGGCGCCGATCTGATTTTATTGATTGCTGCTGTACTGAGCAGAAAGGAAATACAACATTTTTCCACTCTGGCCCAACAACTCGATATGGAGGTACTGGTAGAAGTTCACAACCAAGCAGAATTGGAAAAATCACTGATGCCCACCCTAGATTTATTAGGGGTCAACAACCGCAACCTCAAGACCTTTGAAGTGTCTCTCGAAACCAGCAAATCCTTAGCAGAATCCATTCCTGATGAATTTGTAAAGGTTTCTGAAAGTGGTATCTCCGATGTGGCGGCCATTGAAGAATTACAAGAGTTTGGCTACCGCGGATTTTTAGTAGGAGAAAACTTTATGAAGACGGAAGATCCAGGAACGGCAGCTCGTGAATTCATCAAACAGTTAGAACGATGAGACTAAAAGTGTGCGGCATGCGAGAGCATGAAAATATAGCGGCTTTATCAGCCTTAACCCCCGACTATATGGGTTTTATTTTTTGGGCGCCCTCCAGTCGCTATGTCGATAAACCCACCCCCTCACTGCCCCAAGAAATTACAAAAACGGGGGTATTTGTCGATGCTACAGTAGACTATATACAATCCATGATCCATGCGCATGAGCTGCAAGCGGTTCAACTTCACGGTAAAGAAACTCCAAGGATATGTGCATTGGTCAAAGCATTTGGAGTAGAAGTCATCAAAGCTTTTTCGGTCAAAGATGAATTTGATTTTAAGATCCTGGCTCCTTATGAAGACTGCACCGATTATTTTTTATTCGATACCAAAGGGACCCTACCCGGAGGCAATGGCTACCAATTTGACTGGACCTTACTCAACGCCTACCCTTCTCAAAAACCCTTCTTTTTAAGTGGGGGGATTGGCCCCAACGAGCTTAAAAAAATAAAGGAATTAAGAAATACCAATTTACCTCTATTTGCTATTGATGTAAATAGTAAATTTGAGCGTTCTCCGGGATTGAAAAATATTGACCTTATCACACCATTTAAAAACGAATTAGATGAACTATAATGTAGATGAAAAAGGATATTACGGTGATTTTGGCGGCGCCTTTATCCCTGAAATGCTATATCCCAATGTAGAAGAATTAAGACAAAACTACCTCAGCATAACAGCTGACCCCAGTTTTCAAAAAGAATTTGACGAACTCCTTAAGGTCTATGTAGGCCGTCCTACCCCTTTGTATTTTGCCAAACGCTTATCCGAAAAGTACCATACCAAAATCTACCTCAAACGAGAAGATTTATGCCATACGGGGGCACATAAAGTAAACAATACTATAGGGCAAATTTTACTAGCCAAGCGTTTAGGAAAAAAACGCATTATTGCGGAAACAGGTGCGGGCCAACACGGTGTAGCGACAGCCACGGTTTGTGCATTAATGGGAATAGAATGCATCGTTTATATGGGGGCGTTAGATATCAAGCGTCAAGCTCCCAATGTAGCCCGCATGAAAATGTTGGGCGCTGAGGTACGACCCGCACAGTCGGGCAGTAAAACCTTAAAAGATGCGACCAATGAAGCCATACGCGATTGGATCAACAATCCTGTAGACACCCACTACATTATTGGTTCGGTAGTTGGACCCCATCCTTATCCGGACATGGTGGCTCGTTTTCAGGCAGTCATCAGCAAGGAGACCCAATGGCAACTGCAAGAGGCTGAAGGTCGAGATTATCCTGATTACGTCATTGCCTGCGTAGGGGGAGGTAGCAATGCCGCAGGCTTGTACTACCATTACCTCAATGACGAACGGGTCAACATCATTGCCGTAGAGGCCGCTGGAAAAGGAATCGATTCTGGAGAAAGTGCCGCAACTTCTGCCCTGGGCAAGGAAGGCATCATCCATGGAAGTAAAACCTTACTGATGCAAACTCCAGACGGACAAATCACAGAACCCTACTCCATCTCAGCCGGGCTGGACTATCCCGGTGTGGGACCTATGCATGCTCATTTGTTTCGTACCAAACGAGCCGAATTTATATCCATTCCTGATCAAGAAGCCATGGACTGGGGCTTAACCCTATCCCAGATGGAAGGTATCATACCGGCCATCGAAACTGCTCATGCTTTTGCCGCACTTGATGTGCGTAAATTTGGTCCTGAAGAAATTATTGTGTTTAACTGTTCAGGTCGGGGGGATAAAGACTTGGACACCTATATAGATTATTTTAAACTGTAATGAATCGCATTGATCAAAAATTTAAGGAAGATAAAAAACTGTTGTCCATCTATTTTTCTGCTGGACATCCTGCATTGGAGGATACAGTTCCCATACTGAAACAGCTCCAAGCCTCAGGAGTGGATATGGTCGAAATTGGCTTGCCTTTTTCTGATCCATTAGCGGATGGACCCACCATACAAGAAAGTTCAACCCTAGCCTTGCGCAATGGGATGACTACCGAAAAACTTTTTGAACAATTAAAAGGAATACGAGAACACATTGACCTTCCACTTATTGTAATGGGCTATTTCAATCCCATGATGCAATTTGGAATAGAAAAGTTTTGTCAACGCTGTGCGGAAGTAGGAATTGATGGGTTGATCATTCCTGATTTGCCTGTAGCTGTTTATCACGAATCCTACAAAGCCTTGTTTGAACAATACGGTTTGTACAATATGTTTTTAATTACTCCTCAGACCTCAGAGGAACGTATTCGGTATATTGATCAAGTTTCCAACGGTTTCATCTATATAGTGAGTAGTGCAAGTGTTACCGGAGCAAAAAACACCTTTGGAAACGAACAAACAGCCTACTTTGAACGGATCAAAAAAATGGAATTACAAACCCCAACCGTGGTAGGATTTGGCATCAGCAATGCAGATACCTATGAAGCGGCCACTCGAGAAACCCAAGGAGCGATCATCGGATCGGCGTTTATCAAGTTCTTAGAAAACGAAGGCGTTGAGCGGATTCCTGAGTTTATTCGCTCCATTAGAAAGTAGGAGTTAGAGCACAGACCCTTGACAGCTGCTTCCTGCTCCTGCTGTACAGCCGTAGCAATGTTGAGAAATACAGATCTCCCGAGCTTGCAATTGGGCTAAATCAAAGTCCTTAATATGTTGAACAGGGCTGGCAACTTTTAGGTCGAGCATTTGGTTAAAATCACAGTCGTAGAGGCTCCCGTCCCATCCCACGGAAAGGGTATTCGTACACATGACATTGTCGACAGCTGCGGGATTAAACGCCTCGACCAATCGATGCATATAGTCTTCGTAATTTTCGGAGGCAATCAGGTATTCTAAAAATCGGCTGATCGGCAAATTGGTAATGGTAAAGAGCCGATGGAAATCAATGTCAAAGTCTTTTTTTAAGGCTTTTTTAAAATCATGTTCTAAGGCCTGTTGATTGGCAGGTATAAAAGCCCCGGAGGGATTGTACACCAAATCCAACTGTAGCTTACTGCCCTGCTGCCCATACCCCACTTCATTCAGAGCCTGAAGGGCTTGGATGGACTGAGAAAAAACACCTTCCCCCCGTTGGCGGTCGGTTTTTTCCTTTTTGTAAAAAGGGAGTGATGAAACGACATGTATGCCGTGCTTTTTAAAAAAATGAGGGAGATCGTAGTACTTTTTATTTGCTCTGAGTATGGTCAGATTGGACCGAACGATAAAATCTTCCACCCCTATTCTGGCTGCTTCTGCTACAAACCATCGAAAATCGGGATGCATTTCTGGAGCTCCTCCCGTAAGGTCTAGGGTGGTGACTGGGGTCTGCTTTAGAATTTGCAAACAGTAGCTTAAGGTTTCCCTCGACATCATTTCTTTACGATCGGGACCAGCATCTACGTGACAATGTGCACATACCTGATTACACATATAGCCCAAGTTCATTTGTAAGATTTCCAACTTTTTCGGTCTTAAGGCATCGGCAGGAACAGTTTCCAATTTTTCTTTGAAAGTAGGTAAGCCTCCAGGAGCAAAAATTCCATTGTTTAAAAACGCCAATTGTTTGCTACTCTCCGCAAGAGCATGTACACGACCTTTGAGGGATTTGGTAGCCATTACATACTGCGCTTTTGGTAGACTTCCATCATTTGAACTCCGTGTACCAATGAGGCGCCACCGCGTATGGCCGCAGCAACATGAACGGCCTCCATCATTTCTTGTTTGTCTATTCCGCGTTCTAAGCCATCTTGGGTATAGGCATCTATACAATAAGGACATTGAACTGTGTGTGCAACCGCCAAGGCAATGAGTGATTTTTCTCGGGCGGTTAAGGCACTTTCTTCAAAAACACTGGCGTAGTATTCAAAAAACTTTTCGCCCAACTCGGGCGACCAGTCGCTGATATTTTTAAACTTTTTTAAATCTTGGCTTTGGTAATACGGTATATTCATCTCATTTATTTTTTTAAAGTTTAGAAAAATGTTTGAATCCCCGAAACGAAATTATGTTAATCTTGTTAGCAACCCTTATTTCCCTTTCTATTAAAAACCAAATGTCAATTTTATTTTGATTTTTTTATAAAATCTATTATTTTTATTTCGAGACTTATTGATTTTAATTTGTCACATGTACGCCTCGAGAATGTTACTGTTATGACTTTGCTGAGTAACGGTAGAGTAGGTATCGGAACGAGTTTCCCAGATCAACTTCTTACTGTAGGAGGTGAAGCTTCAAAAACTGGGGGGTGGATTTTGGGCTACCTTTTCGGATCGTAGAGTAAAAAAAGACATCCGACCCTATACTAGAGGGTTAAATGAAATCAAGCAAATAAATCCGGTTTGGTATAAATACAATGAACTTTCGGGCTATAAGGATACAGAAAACGACTATGTAGGGATCATTGCACAGGAAATGGAGCACGTACTACCCAATACCGTTTCAGAATTTGATGACAGCAACAACAGCGGCATTTCATACAAAAAACAATTTAACGGATCAGAGGTAATGTGGACTTTAGTCAATGCGGTCAAAGAACTTACCCAAAAAATCGAAACGCTGGAAGCGTGTATTAAGGAATTGGAAAAGAAGTAAGCCCTAAACCCTAAAGAACAAGAAATGATTGATGTTTTTACTAAAAAGAAATCGAACACATGTAAAATAAACCGTAAATTCAAAATCAAACTTGTGTTGAATTGGAACCCTTACTCATTGTATTTGCAAAAGCACCCCTTTTAGGAAAGGTAAAAAGTCGGCTGGCAGCCGACCTTGGAAACGAAAAAACACTTTGGGTGTACCGGCAACTAGTGGCCAAAACAGAACGCATCATACAACAATCTAGGCTCAAGTCGGTACTTTTTTATACAGGGGGGGCGCCTGAAGACTTCGACTGTTATTTTAAAACTTTAAAAAAAATACCCCAAAGTGGAGCCGATTTGGGCGAACGGATGTCTGCTGCATTTCAGTGGGGTTTTGCTCAAGGCCATTCAAAAATAATCGCGCTTGGTACCGACCTTTGGGACCTAGACCAAGCTACGTTAAACGATGCACTTCACGCCCTAGACCGAGCAGATGTAGTACTGGGTCCTGCTAAAGATGGAGGCTATTATTTGTTAGGGCTAAAAAAATTTTATCCTAAGGTCTTTTTAAATAAACAGTGGGGTGGGCCAAACGTATTACACGATACGCTTAACGATTTAGAGGACAAACCGATTGCGCTTTTGGAGGAAAAATCGGATATTGATTTTTATAAGGATCTAAGTCTTTATCCCGAATTATTGGATCGTATGAATGCATATTTTGATGAAAGAAAAAATTGAAAACAGTGCCCGCTTTTTAAGAAATAAAGGGATAGCTGCTGTAGAATGGGCTGTGGTATTGGGTACCGGATTGGATGGATTAGCCAATGAAATAGAAATTCTTCAGGAGATTCCCTATCCAGACATTCCCCATTTTACAAGCGCTAACCAAGCCTATCAAAAAGGGCGTTTGCTTTATGGAAAACTTGAGGGTAAACTAGTTTTGGCCTTTCAAGGTCGTTTTCACTTGTATGAGGGATACGACTTTTTTGAAATTACCTATTGGGTTCGTGTGTTTGCGGCATTAGGGGGAAAACGATTGATCATAAGCAATGCAGCAGGAGCCATCAACCTAAATTTTAATAAAGGAGAGGTGATGCTGCTCACCGATCACCTCAACCTACAAGGAGGATCACCTTTAGCCCTAAAAGGGATGGAAACCCTAGGGGAGCTTTTTGTTGACCTCAGCCAACCATACTCCAAATCCCTTCGATCCCGAGCGCTAAAACTTGCCAAAAAGCACAACCTCAGGCTACATCAAGGAGTGTATGCCGCCGTCGTGGGTCCTCAATTAGAAACCGCTGCGGAATACCGCTACCTTAAAATTATCGGAGCCGATGCCGTAGGGATGTCAACCGTACCCGAAGTGATAGTCGGCAAACAACTGGGGCTTGAAATCATTGCCTTTTCCGTATTAACAGATCGATGCGACCCCGAGGATTTGCACCCCATCGACATCCCCGATATTTTGGCAATGGCAAAAAAGGGAGAACAACAATTGATAAAAATTGTTAAAGGCTTAGTAGGCGAGGGCTAATTTCTTTACCTTAAAAAAAAATCAAAAATGAGCTATCTTGAAACTACCAAATCAGTCTACAAAGATGCTGCCCTCTCCCCAGCGGTAGGGCTTTGCTGTACTACCACGCCTGTCTGGCAATTTCCAGGCTTGACGATTCCCAAACGGATGCAGGAAATGAATTACGGCTGCGGAAGCACTGTTCATCCCAGAGATTTGGTCAACAATCCGAAAATTCTTTATGTCGGTGTAGGAGGCGGTATGGAACTCTTACAAATGAGCTATTTTTCACGCCAAAAAAATGGCGTTATAGGAGTGGATGTGGTTGAGGAAATGCTCCAAGCCTGTCAAGAAAATTTTACAGAAGCCGAACGTCAAAACGACTGGTTTAATAAAGCGTATGTACAACTCAAAAAAGGAGACGCTCTCGACCTCCCAATCGAGGACAACAGTGTGGATGTCGCTGCTCAAAATTGCCTCTTCAATATCTTTAAACAAGACGAATTAAGGCAGGCGTTACAAGAAATGTATCGGGTGCTCAAACCGCACGGCAGGCTCGTAATGAGTGATCCCATTTGTGAACAGCCCATGAACGACACCCTGAGAAATGACGAAAAATTACGTGCCTTGTGTTTGTCGGGCTCCATTCCGTTACAAGACTATCTCAATATGTTGACCGCGGTAGGTTTTGGAACACTAGAAATACGTGCCAAACGTCCGTATCGTATTTTAGACACCACCCACTATCCTACGGAGGAAAATTTATACATCGAAAGTATAGAAGTTTGTGCAATTAAAGATCCCATGCCTGAGGACGGCGCTTGTATTTTTACGGGTAAAGCAGCCATTTATTATGGAACAGCTGATTTTTTTGACGACAAAAAAGGGCATGTACTGTTGCAAAATCAACCCCTATCGGTTTGCGATAAAACAGCTGCTGCACTTCAAAACCTGAACCGAGACGATATTTTTATTTCCCCTTCAACCTATCATTACGACGGTGGAGGCTGTTGCTAACGTGTTATTTTTACCCCATGAAATCCTTATACCTTTTCCTTTTTATCAGTTGTTCACTGGGTCTAAACGCCCAAAAAAACAAACACAGCCGTTGGAATCAAATGCTGAGTCAGTATGTAGATGCTCAAGGGCAAGTGGATTATAAAAACTGGCTCAGTGAAAAAAATCAGTTGGATGCCTATATCCATACGCTCGAAAAAATACCCCCATTGGAAGGGGCAAGTAAAGAAGCAAAACTCGCTTATTGGATCAATGCATACAATGCTTTAACCGTACAATTAATCCTCGAAAATTATCCTCTAGAAAGCATCAAAGACTTGGACAACCCCTGGGATCGAGATTGTATTACGGTAAACAACCAAACCTATACTTTAGGTGAAATTGAACATGAAATTTTAAGAAAAATGGACGAAGCCCGCATCCATTTTGCGATTAATTGCGCGTCGGCTTCCTGTCCAAAACTTCGCAATGAAGCCTATCAAGAAAAACAATTGGACAAGCAATTGACGGAGGCTACACAAGATTTTTTATCGGATCCCACCAAAAATAAACTCAGCCCAAACCACCTTCAATTATCCCGTATCTTTTTATGGTTTGGTAATGACTTTGGCTCCAAATCGGAACGATTGGAGTTTATTGCTCAGTACAGCGATTTGGTTTTGGATCGGCCAAAAATTGACTATCTATCCTATGACTGGAGCCTTAACCAAACCCATTGAGCTTAGTCTAATTGTACCCGTCCTCAATGAAATCAGACTGTTGCCTGATTTTATGGAATCGCTGCAGCAGCAGTGGAGTCAACCGCATGAAGTACTGATGATTGATGGAGGCAGTTCAGATGGGAGTTGGGAATGGCTCCAGACCCATTGGGAAAAAAACAGTTATCAGACCATTACAGGTCGGGCGCAGCAGATGAACTTTGGTGCCCAGCACGCTACCCAAAAATGGTTATACTTTCTTCACATCGACAGTCGCTTACCTAATAATTTTGATCGTATAATAAGCGAGGCGATACACTCGGGTGCGCGATCGGGTTGCTTTCGACTAAAATTCAATAGAGCCAATTGGTTGCTGCGAAGAGCTGCTGCGGGGAGCAAATGGAACCACTTGCTGTGTCGAGGGGGAGATCAATCTCTTTTTCTTTCCAAAAAAGACTTTGACCGCTTCCATGGATACGACTGCCGATACACCGTTTGTGAAGACCTGAATCTGATCAAAAAACTCTATACGTTGGGCAATTTTAAAGTATTGCCAGCCGACATCCTTACCTCCTCAAGGCGGTTTTACCACAACGGAGTGACACGATTGCTGTTTCATTTCGGAATGATCCATCTAAGCCATTGGTTGGGAGCAGGACCTAATTTTCTGTATCGTTACTACCTTAGATTTGTTCGCTAAACAAGCTCCCCTATACTCCAATAGTAAATTCCAAAAATAAAAATCCAGAGCAAGGCACAAGAGATTAAAAAAATCATGATGTAAAGTGCTCCCGAAAACCAATCGAAGCCGTCGTAAAACTCCTTCAAAATTCGATTGAAAATCAAGAAACAACAAATAAAAAAAATAACATAGAGTACGTAAATCATAAGGGTAAAATTTGGGGTTAAAATTTGGGTTTTAGGGTAATTTAAAAATTAGGTTGGTTTATCGAAGACCGCTTTAGCTGTATCCAACAGTTGAGGCATCACATAGTCCCAGCCCTGTTGGCATTGTTTGTAGAGCACATTGCCCAACTCCAGTCGACCAAAATCACCTTGCTTGATGGTGAGGTTTATTCCATCGCCTTTGGGTTCCAGTAAAAAATGCAATTCAGATTGAATTTCAGGGCGTTGGTCAGTGGCCTCATGAAAAATAGTAAAAGCCAAGTGCCGACAGGGTTCGTAAACGAGTACTTGTGCCTTGACATGTGGAACCCAGTTTCCATTTTCCTCTTGAGCTTTCCACACAGCCGTGCTCCCAACCTTCCAATCCGAATGCAGTTGACAATTGTACATATACCGTTCGGTGAGTTGAGGATCGGTTAACAGCTGCCAAGCATTAGGAACTGAAGTTTTTAAAAATCCACTAACGGTAACCCATTGGGAATTTGGACTAGCTGTCATCAGTTAAAAATAGTATGGAAAAAAGGGATCGTAGGTAAGGTCCTTTTCATGGGGTTAAATTTTCTATTCTAAAGGTACAAATAATATTTTTTGAGTCAAAAATAACTACCTTAGTGTTGTGGGTAAAAAGGGGAACCATAGCGGCATAGTTATTTTAGGCAACGGGATTTCCGGAGTCACTACCGCGCGTCATATAAGAAAAAAAAGTACGCTGCCCATCTGTATCGTCTCTGAAGAAAATCCTTATTTTTTTTCGCGTACAGCCCTCATTTACGTCTATATGGGACAGCTGAAATTTGAACATACCCAACCCTACGAACACACCTTTTGGGAACAAAACAATATAGCACTTGTACAAAAAAGAGTGGATCGAATAGAGCCTCAAGAACAGCGGTTGCATTTTGAGGACGGAACGAGCCTCTCCTACGAAACCTTGGTGCTAGCCTGTGGCTCTATCCCCAACAGACTTATTCTACCCGGTCAAGAACTCGATGGGGTTCAAGGCTTTTATCATAAAAAAGATCTCGAACAACTCGAAGCTCGAACAGCCAATATTCAAACCGCCACGGTGGTGGGTGGTGGATTGATCGGTATTGAGCTTGCAGAAATGCTTCACAGCAGAGGAAAAAAAGTTCATTTTTTAGTGCGAGAATCCAGCTTTTGGAACACGGTACTTCCAAAGGAAGAATCCGAACTGATCAACCGCCACATCAGAGCACATGGAATTGAATTGCACCTCGCAACGGAAGTAAAATCTTTTGAAGCAGACGCAACAGGCAATCTAGCCCAAGTGCTTACCAACAAAGCAACTAGCCTTCCTTCGGAATGGGTAGGGGTGGCTGTGGGTGTCTCCCCCAATATTGACTTTTTAAAAGGAAGCGGTTTGGCAACAGGCAAAGGGATTTCCGTCAATCGGTTTTTAGAAACCAACCTTCCCCATATCTACGCCATAGGCGACTGTGCTGAACAACTCGAACCCTTAGCGGGGCGAAAAGCCATAGAGGCGGTTTGGTACACGGGACGCATCATGGGAGAAACGCTTGCCCAAACCTTGACTGGTACAAAAACAGCCTATCAACCCGGACCTTGGTTCAATTCGGCAAAGTTTTTTGACATCGAATACCAGACCTATGGTCAAGTAAGTCCTAATCCTGATCCAGAAACAGAAGTACAATGCTACTGGCAACACCCCAATAAAAACTGTACGTTACGACTGAGTTTCGACCCAAAAACAAAGCAATTTATGGGTGTTGTGAGTCTTGGAATCCGTCTTAGACACGACATTTTTGACCGCTGGCTTCAAAAACCAACGAATGTAAATCAAGTGATTAAAGAATTAGGAAAGGCCTTTTTTGATCCGGAGTTTAGCCCAAATTATCTTACCGAAATACAGAGTGAATGGGAATTGAAACAACCCTCCTTTGCCTTAACAGACTAAAAAAATATGAGGTATCTCTTAAACAAACAAAGCAGTATGGGCATAGGCCTATTGGGGCTAATGGTGTTAGTTTCAGCACTATTTATCCCCTACTCCAACAAATTATTCTGGTTGAGTCTCAGTTTTATTCTGATGACGTTGGGCGGTTTGATTTATTTTAAGCTCATCTACGGGGATCAACTTCCGGGCATCAAAAATAATGGCGTATGGTTTAATTCCCTTAGCACCAGAGGGATGTCGGGCTGGATACTCGGCATGGGGCTAACGGCTTTTTATATAGCCATTTATTGGTTTCCAGAGGTATTGGGATATCATGCACAAGGAGCAAGTACGGGTTTGGTTGCTCTATTCGACCCGCTGAGTTACGCCTTAAATGGTCAACCCGCAACTCAATGGTTTCTCTACGGAACACTTTACACTTTTGCCATCATACTGTTTGGGATCAAATTTATTTGGAAGTATTGGGGCAATCGTTACCAAATCTTTCGAACCCTATCCGTGATCTTTTTTCAATTGTGCTTTGCATTTTTAATTCCTGAAATTTTGGCAAAACTCAATCCTGAAACACCTTACTTTGCGAAAGACCTTAAAAATATGTGGCCGTTGAACTATTATTTCCTCGACGAATGGCACCTGACCAATCTGCTGACGGGAGGAAATTTGGGACTGTTTTTTTTAGTGTTTGGTTTGGCGATGATCTTTATAGGTTCTCCCCTATTGACCTATTTTTATGGCAAACGTTGGTACTGCTCATGGGTTTGTGGATGTGGAGGATTAGCAGAAACTGCGGGCGATCCCTTTCGTCAATTATCGAGTAAAAAATTGAGTGTTTGGAAACTAGAGCGCTGGATGATTCACGCGGTTCTTGTTTTTGTAACGGTAACCACCATAGCAGCTGTTTGGTCTTTTATCACTCAAAATCCTGAGTTGAGTCCTGTCAGCCGAACGCAATTTATTACCGGAGTCGTGGTTTTTTTAATGCTACTCCTGCTTACCTTATTCTTTTGGAAAAAAAATGGACTGGAAAAAGATGCCAAATACACCCTGATCAGTTTGGGAAGTATTTTAGTTCTAAGCCTCTGTATACAAGGATTTTCTGGTCAAAACAACATCCTTTTTCTAAACAGTTACAGCTTTCAAAAATGGTATGGTTTTGGAATTGGCGCTGCGTTTTCCGGTGTGTTAGGCGTAGGATTTTATCCCTTCTTAGGAAGTCGGGTGTGGTGCCGTTTTGGGTGTCCAATGGCAGCCATTTTGGGATTACAACAGCGCTTGTTCTCTCGCTTTCGCATCAGTACCAATGGGGGACAATGTATTTCTTGTGGAAATTGTTCTACTTACTGTGAAATGGGAATTGACGTCAGAGCTTATGCACAACGCGGAGAAAACATAGTTCGTTCCTCTTGTGTGGGCTGTGGTATTTGCGCAGCTGTATGTCCAAGAGGAGTACTCAAATTAGAAAACGGCAGCGTAAATACCCGAATAAAAAATACCCCCTATCCTTTGGGGAATTCAATGGAAGTTGGCCCTTAAACCCCTTGTACTCGCTCCGGTTTCAGTATCTTTACCCCAATGAATACGATCGCAGTTCTTATTCCTGCATTCAATGAAGCACCCTCTATCGCTCATGTGTTAAAAGCACTCCCTACTCGTGTAACAGAGGTGGTTGTGATTGACAACGGCTCAACAGATCAAACGGCAGCAATTGCAGAAGCCCATGGAGCTACGGTACTCTTCGAAGCACGAAAAGGCTACGGCTATGCCTGTCTGAAAGGAATGGAATATTTAGAAAAAAAGCCGCCCGAAGGGGTGGTCTTTCTTGACGGAGATTATGCTGATTTTCCCGAAGAATTGGATCAACTTGTCGCTCCTTTAGATTCTGGAGAAGTTGAGTTTGTCTTAGGAGCCCGAGTAAAAGCACTCCGAGAAAAAGGAGCTTTAACCCCTCAACAACAATTTGGCAATGGGCTCGCCTGCTTTTTAATGCGATGGCTGTACGGTAGCCGTTTTACCGATTTGGGCCCTTTTCGAGCCATACGATGGAAGACCTTACAAAGCTTGGAGATGCAAGACAAAACTTACGGATGGACCGTTGAAATGCAACTCAAAATATTGAGAAGAAAAATTCCTTACCTCGAAATACCAGTGCGATACCGCAACCGCATTGGAAAGTCAAAAGTGTCGGGTACGGTCAAAGGAACCCTTATGGCAGGGTATAAAATCATGGGATGGATTGGAAGTTTTTATTTTTCAGGATGGAAATGACCGTAAGCCCTCTTTCAGAGTTTTTGATCCATTTAACACTCACCGTGTACGGGATAAGTTTGGTCTTGATTTTAATTTACAGCTTGACTCAATTGAATATGTTGCGTTATTTTCTGAGGTATCAAAAACAGAAAAAATCATTAAATAAAACACAGCCAAAAGTGGACTGGCCCAAAGTAACCGTTCAACTTCCTCTTTACAATGAACTTTATGTGGTGGAACGTTTGTTAGAATGTATTACGGCATTGGATTATCCAAAAGACAAATTACAAATTCAGGTGTTGGACGACTCTACGGACGAGTCTATGGATCTCACTAAAAAACTGGTTGCTTACTATCAAGCAAAAGAAATTCCGATTGAGCATCTCCACCGTGAAAACCGTAAAGGCTTTAAAGCAGGCGCCCTAAAAGAAGGATTAAAATCGGCGAGCGGAGATTTTATTGCCATTTTTGATTCCGATTTTTTACCCGAAAAGGATTGGCTTTACCAGACCCTTCCGCCATTTGAAAACCCAAAGGTTGGAGTTGTTCAGACCCGTTGGGGGCATCTCAACCGGACGTATTCCCCCTGGACTTCCATCCAAGCTTTTGCTTTAGACGCTCATTTTTTGTTGGAACAAATTGGTCGAAACCAACAACACCATTTCATCAACTTTAATGGAACGGCGGGTGTATGGCGAAAGTCCTGTATCCTAGATGCTGGAAATTGGGAGGGAGATACCCTGACCGAGGATTTGGACTTGAGCTATAGAGCCCAGTTAAAGGGATGGAAATTTGTGTATTTGGAGGAAGTGGTCACCCCAGCCGAACTTCCGGTGACTTTAGACGCGATTCGATCTCAGCAATTTAGATGGAATAAAGGAGGGGCAGAAAATTTTCAAAAAATGATCGGGCGGGTACTTAGCACACCAAATCTCTCTTGGAAAATTAAATTCAATGCCTGCGTTCATCTGCTCAACAGCACCCTGTTTCTCAATGTACTCCTGGTTTCAATTTTGAGCGTTCCGATACTGTTTATTAAAAATTCATTTCCCTCCTATACGCCGCTGTTTGCTTGGAGCGGATTGTTTATTCTAAGTACGCTTATTTTTTACGGTTGCTATTGGTTTGTTCACCGCACTCTGTTCGGTTCAGGGATTCGATCCTTTTTAAACTACACCCAGCGATTTTTGTTGTTTTATTGTCTGGTCATCGGGTTTTCATTTCATAATTCGATGGCTGTGATAGAAGGGCATTTAGGTATCAAAAGTCCCTTTATCCGTACTCCAAAGTTTAATCTGACTACCGCTGACGATCGGCTAAAACAAAACAAATATCAGGGGCAAAAAACCTCAATCTACACTTTTATAGAAATCGGTTTAACTCTTTATTTTTTGTTTGGTCTTTACACTGCATTTGAATTCCGATCTCTAGGTGAATTTTGGCTTTTTCCTTTTCATCTGCTGCTCTTTATTGGATTCAGTAGTATTTCTATATTTGGATTGAAACAAATCCGATAAATGGTACGAACCGCGCTTCGAATACTACTTCCCCTCCTTATTCTGATGGGATTTTATATGCTTTCCTATGAAGTAAAGCGAAGTGACACCTTTGTTTTACTGAGTGTATATTCGAGTTTATTTGTATTGCTTTGGTTTTGGATCAGAAATTTTAGCACCCTTGGAAGCATCATACTTCTCGGGATAATTGCACGCTTGTGCTTCAGTTTCCACTTACCTGAATTGTCACAAGACTTTTACCGTTTCATTTGGGACGGTCAGGTACAACAACTGGGAATCAACCCCTATCTGTATCGCCCGAATACTTTAATCGAAAGGGTAGGGTTTCCGGATGCGCGTTTACTCTTTGAAAAAATGGGTTCCTTAAGTGCAGGAAACTTTTCTAACTACCCCCCTCTGAGTCAACAGTTGTTCAAATTGGCAGCTTTGTTTTATCAAGATCAATTGTTGGATGCGGTATCGGTTATTCGCAGTGTGTATTTTGTTGCAGATCTTATTTTGGTGGGGGTTGGTATTTCCTTACTCAAACTACTTCAGCTTGAACCCAACACAATTGCTTGGTATTTTTTAAACCCTTTACTTATCGTGGAAGGAATGGGCAACTTACACGGAGAGGGGTTGATGTGTTGCTTTACATTAATCAGCCTGCTTTATCTCCTTCAAAAAAGAAGTGTGCTGGGAGGTGTTTTTATAGGTATCGCCATTGCGATCAAATTACTTCCCTTGCTTTTTATCCCTCTTTTTTACAACTATTTAAGCTGGAAAAAATTTATGGTCTTTTGTCTTTCAACCGCTGTTTGCTCTGCCTTTTTATGGTTCCCCTATTGGGATGAGAGCATGCCGAGTCGGTATTTAGAAACCGTTGGTTTGTGGTTTACAACTTTTGAATTTAATGGGAGTTTGTACAATATTGTTCGTGCACTTGGTTACCAAATCAAAGGCTATAATATCATTCGTCAATTGGGTGAAATTACCCCCTATATCGTAGGAGGGTTGGTACTGGCTTTTGCTTTTTTAAGGTCAAACCGCAGTCCGCAATCGCTCCTAGAAAGCCTATTGTTTTTATTGAGTGCTTATTTCTTTATGGCAACCACCGTACATCCATGGTACCTGATCAACCTCCTCTTTTTAGGGATTTTAACGGGCTATGCCTTCCCCCTTGTCTGGAGTCTAACTGTGTTTTGGAGTTACAGTGCGTATGGTTCGGAAGGATTTGAAGAAAATCTCTTTCTGCAAATTACAGCCTACCTTATCGTTTACGGTGTTTTTCTTTGGGAGTTGGTCAAGGGACCTTTAGGGGAGCATTTTCAAAAACCCCACTTCTTTAGTACTGAGTTTTCTCCAATTTCCTCTCGGTAAGTCTTTTTTTGTCATTCCTCCGTAAGTGACTCGATCCATTTGAACCACTTTTAATCCTACGCCCTCAAAAAGTTTAACCAAAGCAGCAGGACTCAAGGAATGAACTTCAATACCTACTTCGTTTTTGGACTTTCCCTCCAGATGACTTATGGCATTAATTTTAGCTTCTTTACCAAAAACAAGCTGTCCTTTTTTTAGTTGCTTCATCATTTCTGCAGTCACGGTTTTATCCAAAATTACTTGGTAAATCATGGGGATGGAGGAAGACTGCCCCAGCTTTTTCCTGAGCGCATCATCGTTCGTTAAAAATAAAAGGCCGGTCATGGGTCTTCCCATATCTCCAAGGGGAGGTATTTTTCCTTTGGCAGCCGTGCGGATCAATTCCTGTACTGATTTTTTGATGACACCCCCTTGGGCTGTGGCTACAAATCCCTTGGGTTTATTGAGCAAAAGATAAACGGGTGCATTTTTTTGAATTCGCGCACCGTCATATTTGACCTCATCAGTAGCAGCAACTTGATAGCCCATCTCAGTAATTACTTTACCGTTTACCTGAACCAAGCCCATTTTGATGTTTTCATCGGCTTCTCTACGCGAGCATATCCCTGCATTGGAAAGGTATTTGTTCAACCTAATGGTTTCGTTTTCTTTACTTTTTTGCGAGTAGGGTTTTCCTTTTGGAACTACTTTTTTTGGTTTCATTTTAATCGAATACTAACGGTAAATCAAAGCGATACTCAACACCCCTATGAATATCCAGAGTTTAATAAAATTATGCGTCCAAATGTACGCCTTTTCCGTTTGGGCGCGCCAAAGAAAAATCAAAACAAAACTCAAAAAAGGAATACTGGCCCAGAAAAAATAATGCATACTCCCTAAAGACTGCTGAATAAGCAAGTAAGTTGGGATAAAAGTACACAGTACAGCAACTGAGGTGATTGATTTCGCGATTCGATGATTAAAAACTACCGGAAGGGTTTGATAGCGTTGTACCCAATCTCCCTTGAAGTTTTCCAAATCTTTGACCAGGTCTCTTGCCAAAATCAACAAAAAAAGATAGCTGGCATGATAAAATATTACGGAATTAAAGTTCTTGAAATAGAGTGTTATCGCCCAAAAAGGGAGGATCATTAAGAGGGCTGAATAAACATTACTCAACCAAAAAAGTCGTTTTACTGTACTGCTGTACAACCAAATGGTGACCATATAAAAAAGAAAAAACAAAACCACTTTAATGGAAACCACACTGGCTATAATAAAGGCAGCAATGTTGAGCAAAAAGTAAAAGATGAGCTGAGATTGCTGTGAGATCAAATGTTCTAAGATGAATTTTTTAGGTCGATTGATCTGGTCTTTGGCTGCGTCGTAAAAGTTATTGATTATATACCCCGCAGCGGTGGTCAATGCCGAGGCCGAAACGATGGCAAAAAACTTAACGTTTAACACTAAATCCATCCACGCAATTTGTGGCGCCAGTATATAACGAGCACTAAGGTATTGGGCTAAAACGAGTACAAAAATATTGTACCCTCTAACCAAACTAAATAAGCTCAAAATTTTGAGTAAACCACGCTGTCGGTTATCCGAAGGAAACATCTCTGAATTTAGAAATGATACACTACCTCAAGAGGGTATTGTTTCAAGGACTTTTGGGCTTTTTCAAAATCTTGAGTAAAGCCTAAAATAAATCCTCCTCCACCCGAACCACAAAGTTTGAGATAGTAGTCGTTGGTTTCGATTCCTTTTTGCCAAAGCTGGTGAAAGGTTTCAGGAATCATGGGTTGAAAATTTTGCAACACCAAGGCAGAAAGGGATTTGATATTTTTAAACAGCGAACTGATATTTCCCTTTAAAAAATCTTCGACACAAGCGTCGGATTTTTTGATAAACTGCTCCCGCATCATGGTGCTGAAGGACTCCTTTTTCATGTTTTCTAAAAACATGGAAACCATGGGTGCTGTTTCTCCTGTTTTTCCACTATCCAACAAAAAAACGGCCCCTTTTCCTTGCGTATGCTGTGAAGGGATTCCAGTAGTTTGGACGTGTTCTTTTGAATGGATCAGAATAGGTAAACTCAGGTAGCTGTTCAGTGGATCCAGACCGGAAGAACTCCCGTGAAAAAAGGATTCCATAAGACTGAATACTTTTTTGAGGTAAGCCAATTTTTCTTTGGTCAGGTTTTCAAGTACGGTGATTTTACAGCAGGCGTACTGATCGTAAATGGCAGCAACTAAAGCGCCACTACTTCCCACGCCATAGCCTTGGGGAATACTGCTGTCAAAGTACATTTTTTGAGTTAAATCGCGCTCTAATTTTTTCCAATCAAATTCGATTATTTTGGGGTCTAATGTTTTTAAATAGGTCGCAAAATCAAGGAGTTTTTGATGGGAATCTTGATCACATTCCGCTTCAGAAGACGGTATTTTTAATGCTCCCCTGTAAAAATTATACGGGATAGAAAGCCCTCTGGAATCCTTAATGATACCGTATTCTCCGAACAATAATATTTTCGCAAAAAACAGAGGTCCTCTCATGTATTCTTTTCTTTTTCTTTCTTTAGCAAATGGGCTAGCCAATCGCTTGATCAAAGTTACACTTTTTTTGCACCCGACCCAACTTGATCAAAAAGGTATTGCCCTCCCTCACAATGTACTGCTAACTCCGACGCAATAAAGATTCGAATTGCTTCTTTGTTGGCCTCTGGATAGAGCAAATGAACATTTGCTCCCGCGTCCAGGGTAAAACACAAAGGGATTTTTGTTGCAGCTCTAAAGTCCCATACTTTTTGGATAATAGCAAGGGTATTGGGCTGCATCAGTATAAAATACGGATTCGAAGTCATCATCATGGCGTGCAACGAGAGTGCTTCTGTTTCTACAATCCGAATAAACCCCTCTAGATCGCCTGATTTCATCAGGGAAACTAAATTTGTTAAATGAGTTGTGGCCTGAATGAACCGTTGCTCTGCAAAAGGGTGGTTGTACATCAGTTGATGCCCTTGTGAACTGGACACGGGCTTACTGCCTTTGTCCACTAACAATATGGTGTCTTGGTAGCTTGTAAACACGGGGTGTAAATCTGTACCGAAAGGAGTTGCGTACAAATCGCTAGCAGAGGATTGAATCGTATTTTTTCCCCAAAGGGTGACCGGTCCCTGAATGCTTCTCGCGGCGCTTCCTGATCCTAAACGGGCAAGAAATGAAGCCTTTTTGAAAAAAGTTTCGTCCGAAACGGTTGCATCTAACTTCCGTTCCCTATCCATCAAACACAAACTTAGGGCTGCCATAGCAGAAGCAGAGGATGCAATTCCACTGGAGTGTGGAAAGGAATTTTGACTGCTTATCTTAAGAGCATAATCCCGAATCCAGGGGATAAAGGGACTAATGCGCTCAAAAAAAGAATTCAATTTTGGATGAAAATCAGGTTTTAATTTTCCTTCAAAATAAAATTCAAATTGAAAAGCTCCCGACGGGTTTGGAGTAAAGTCAACCTCCGTAGTTGTTACACTAGAAGAAAGGGTAAAACTCAGGGAAGGATTTTTGGGAATTTGGGGTTCTGTTTTTCCCCAGTATTTAATCAAGGCTATATTACTAGGAGCTTGCCATTTTGTAAGAAACGGAACTGCTGCTTGAGCAGATGAGGAAATAAAAGAAGTTTCTTCCATACCAAACAAAGATACGGCATCGGAAACAATCTGTATAAAATGGTGGCGTATAAATAATATATTTCCCTTAGCTTTACGGGTATGAAAAACAGAAGGCTTTCCTATTTTGTCAGCATAGCAGTTGGAATAAGTATTTCACTGGCTGTGGGATTCCTTTCGAGTTTGGTTACCCGACAGGCTGTGCCGGAATGGTACAGCACCTTAGAAAAACCTTTTTTTTCTCCCCCGAATTGGTTATTCGCTCCTGTATGGACCATCCTTTACTGTCTGATGGGATGGGCGGTAGGCTCGGTTTGGCATTACGGCAGAAGACACATTTGGGGTAAAACGGCCCTCTACCACTTTGGTGCTCAGCTCATTTTTAACGGTCTATGGTCCTTGGTGTTTTTTGGCTTACGCAGTCCTCTATTGGGAATACTGGTCATCATTACGCTATTAATTCTAATCGAAAGAACGATTTATTGGTTTCAATTGGTGGACAAAAAAGCCGCAATATTGCTCTACCCTTATCTGGCCTGGGTGAGTTTTGCTACCCTGTTAAATGGCGCCATCCTTTATTTAAACTAACGAGAAAACTTACTTTTTTGGAACCCGCTCAGGAAAATCTGTAATGATTCCGTCAACTCCCATTTCGATCAAGGAAGCGATATCTTCGGGTTGGTTTACCGTCCAAGGAAAAACTTGAAACCCTTCTTTTTGCATTTTAGAAAGATTCTCTTTCGTAAGAGATTTAAAATTTGGATTGATGGCTACTGCATTCAAAGACTTTGCAATCGGAAGGGCATCCAAGGGATCATCTTCGGTTAATACCGCAATCGGAACTTCCGTGTTTTGATTGTAGAACAACTTTAATTCTTCCCAGTTGAAACTGGAAATCAAAATTTTATCTGCCGTCCATGCCCCTTGTACAAAGTAATCCTGAAGAAGCTCAGCTGTCAGTAGGGCTGTTTGAGTTCCTTTGAGTTCAATGTTTAAAATTACATTGCCCTGAATCAAATCAAGGACTTCCTCTAAGGTAGGAATCGTAAATCCGTTAAGGACTTCTATGTTGCGAATAGAGTCCAACTCCAACTGCTCAATATAACCCGTGGCATTGGTTAATTTCTCCAAGGTTTGATCGTGAAACACCACCAATTCCCCACTAGCACAACGAAATACATCTATCTCCACTCCATCAACACCCAATTTAAGGGCTTTGTCGATCGATGGCAAGGTGTTTTCAGCAATATGGCCTCTTGCGCCTCTGTGTCCAAATACGAGTGTACTTTTAGAAGGAGTACACGAATTTAATAGCAGTCCCATTACAAGCAGTATTAGTGGTTTTTTCATTAGCTAACCGATTATTCCTTAAGTAAAATCCAAAACTCCCAAGGCTTCATATCGTATTGATAGGAAGAGGATAATTTTTTGGTTTTGAAATCATGATACCGTTTAAAAACTCCATCATAAGGCATGTTAAATTGTGCGTAATCTTTACTTAAATTGGCCATTACAATGAGCGTGTCTCCTCCTTTAGCTCTTTCAAAAGCGAAGACTTGAGTCTCTTTTGTAGTAGGAAGTTTTCGATAGGATCCTCCATTTGCTCCACTTTCTAAAGCGGGGTGGTTGTTTTTTAAAGCTCCTAATTGCGTTAAAAGATCCATGGTTTTACCTGTGGTTTTTGGGAAACTGTCCTTTTCAAAAAAACGCAATCGTTTGTTTAAATCGTATTCTTGACCCGAATAGACTAAGGGCATCCCCGGTGTGGTATAATTCAAAGCCATAAAAGCATGAGCTGCTTTACCATAACTTTCCTCTATGGTGCCATTCCACGAATTCTCATCGTGATTGGAAACAAAATTGACCACAATATTTTCTGGACCGTACCGACTCAAAGTCTGATCAATATGTCGGGAATACGCACTGGCATTTTTTTGTGACTGGGCTACCTCCTTAGATAAATGATGTCCGGGCCAATCGTAAGAAGCGTCAAACTTACTGACCAACCCCAACCCTCCAGGATGATAGATATCCGTTTCTGCTAACAAAAACACCGGTTTGATCTCCCGAAGCGCTTCAAATGTTTTGTCGTAAAATTCTTGAGGAACTGCATAGGCCTGGTCGATTCTAAACCCGTCTATTTGAGTTTCTTTGACCCAATAAATCATTGCTTGCCTCAAGGCTTCGCGCATTTCCTTATTGTTGTAATTCAAATCGGCGACATCGGTCCATCCAAAAGACTTTCCTGTTCGAAAATCAATGGGATCGATGATTTCGCCTTTGTTATTTTTTAAATAAAAATCACTGTGCTCTTTGATCCACACATGATCCCAACCGGTATGACCGGGAACCCAGTCCAGGACAACATACATTCCCAGTTCATGGGCTTTATTGACAAGCGCCTTAAAATCTTCAAGACTTCCAAATTCCGGATTGACCTTGGTGTAGTCTGAAACTGCATAATAACTTCCTAAAGGCCCCTTACTTTTGGTAGTAGAAATTGGATTAATAGGCATCAACCACAGGATTTTGACTCCCATTTTTTTCAGTACCGGTAAATTTTCTGCAAATGCGTTAAAACTACCTTCAGAAGAGTATTGACGGATATTAGCCTCATAAAGCACCGCTTTAGAAATGACCTCAGCATCAATAGGCTTTAAGGGTTTGACAGTTGGAGTTGGTTTGAGTTCTGGTTTTCTTGCCTCTTGGGGTTGCTCCTGGCAGGACCCAATCAAAAGACATAGGCATAGAATACGGACAAATTTCATAAGCTTAATTCTAGGATTAATGTTGTTTCTGCGGGAACCTCCAAAACCTCTGACAACCTAAAAGAAGTTCCACTAATGACTTCTAAAGCTTTGGTGTTTCCTGCAATTCCTTCACTGTAGCGACTCAAAGGAAGGTGTTGCTTCTTAAGGGAATTATTTACCACCACCATGACTCGTTCAGTATCGGTATATCTAAAGTAAACATAAACATCTTCACGAGGAACATAATGCAGTGTTTTTCCAAAATGTACAGCAGCATTGGTCTTCCTCCAACGGATTATTTTTTTTGAAAAATCAAAGTATTGATTTTGCTTGGGGGTTCGCCCTTCTCGGGTAAACGCATTTTGGGGATCGGCAGGCCACCCTCCGGGGAAATCCCTTCGAATATCACCATCCCCCACTTCTTTCTTTCCCCTCATCCCAATTTCTGAACCGTAGTAAATTTGCGGAATCCCCCTCATGGTCATCAACACACTGAGAACCTGCTGGTATTGTTTAAATTCGGGATAAAATTCATTGATCCGTTGGGTGTCGTGATTTTCTGCAAAAATCAAAAGCTTGTTGGGATTGGGATATAAAAAGTCGTTTTGTAAATTTTTGTAAAGTCTGGTTGTACCGTGCTCCCAATGGGAGTTATTTTCATTGAACAGCTTGACCAAGGCTTCATTTAAGGTAAAATCCATTACCGTAGGTAATTTTGAATCAAACCCTTGAATGGCTGCAATGGGGCTTTTTTCTTGCCAGTAGGACAACTGTATACTGTTGTGCATCCAACCTTCCCCAACAATATTAAATGTGGGGTATTCTTTCCGTATGGCTTCCAACCAAAGCGTAATGCCTTTCGGGTTGTTGTAGGGGTAGGTATCCACTCTAAAGCCGTCAAGTTGAGCGAACTCAATCCACCATATCGCATTTTGGATCAAATAATTTAAAAGAAAAGGATTGTCTTGATTCAGATCAGCCATGGAAGGCACAAACCAGCCCTGTAAAAATTCCTTACGGTCTATTGAGGAGGCATACGGATCCGAATGAATTTCTTTTCGGTGGTTGGTGTTGGTATAGTTATCAAATTGATGTATCCAATCCGAGCTCGGTAAATCGTTAACCATCCAATGCTCAACCCCCCAATGGTTGGTGACGTAATCCATGATCAATTTCATCTTGCGTTGATGAAGGGCATTGGCTAAAAGGCGGTAGTCTTCATTGGTTCCGTAGCGAGGATCGATACGGTAAAGATCACTCTGAGCGTAGGTGTGATAGGAGACCCTTGGGTCGTTGTCCTCACACAAGGGAGTAGACCATAATGCACTGACCCCTAACTCTTCAAGATAGTCCAAATGATTGATAATCCCCTGTATGTCTCCACCGTGACGTCCGTCTTTGTCTTTTCTATTGGGCTGCTCTGTAACAGAAGGATGGGCATCATTGGAGGGATCTCCATTGGCAAAACGGTCCGGCATGAGAAGATAAATGACATCCGTAGCGTTAAAACTATCAATTGCTGGCCGCTGTTCTCTTTTTTTTATTTCGTAATGGCTGCTCCATTGCACTTTCCCTTCTTTATGCAAATTAATTTCAATTCTACCGGCTTGTTGCCCACTCAAATCAAGATCCACAAAAAGATAATTGGGATTTTCTACCCTATGAATCGCTACTTTTTCGAAGGAGGGTACAGTCACATCATACTGGGCTATATTGTTTCCGTAGAGCATTAGCTGCAGGTTTGGATTTTCCATACCTTCCCACCAATAAGGAGGTTCTACACGTTCTAGCTGAGCTTGTAAAGAAAGTGCAAATAATACAAACAACACGGCAAACACCCGTTTCATGGTTTAGGAATTTATTGGGTTTCCGTTACAATATACAATCAGCTCTGGATTGGTATGAAAAACGGCAACTTTTTCTTTGGTTACCTCAACTTTAACAGCCGTCCCTCTAAAATTAAGTTTGAACGAAAATGCTTCCCAAGCATCAGGAAGTTTGGGATCAATGTGAAGTTGGTTGCGTTCCAATCGAAGCCCTCCAAAGCCCTCCACTATACTCAACCAGGTACCTGCCATACTGGTGATGTGTAATCCTTCTTCAACCTCTTTATTGTAATCGTCTAAATCCAAACGCGACGTTTGTAAATACAGCTCATAAGCTTTTTGCATTTTATCCAATCGAGTAGCAAGAATAGAATGAATGCAAGGAGAAAGGGAGGATTCGTGAACCGTAAGGGGTTCGTAAAAGTCAAAATGCCGCTGCAAAGTCTCCCGATCAAAATCGGACTGAAACAGATAAAAACCTTGCAAGACATCCGCTTGTTTAATGTAAGGCGAGCGCAAAATGCGATCCCAAGACCAATGTTGATTGATGGGTCGTTCGTCAGTACGAATCGCGGAAACGGGCAAAAGTGTTTTATCTAAAAAACCATCTTGCTGAAGAAATAAATCTTGTTCAGGGTGTTTCGGAAAATACATTTGAGCCGCTATGGTTTTCCATTGGTCTGCCTCTTCAGCTTTCCAATCTAACTTCTCGATAAGCTCATTCCAGCGTTGGGGCTGTGTTTGAGCTAATTTTTCCTGTTGTTCAGCAGCATAGGTTAAACACCATTGGGCGATGTAGTTAGTGTACCAATTGTTGTTGACGTTGTTTTCGTATTCATTCGGCCCGGTAACGCCCAGCATGACGTAGGCTTTTTGAAAATCAGAATAGTTGACCCGTTGGGCCCAAAAACGGGCAATCCCGATCAACACTTCAATTCCCATATCGGGAATGTAGGTAGTGTCTCCCGTATAGCGTTCGTAGTTGTAGATTGCAAAGGCTATTGCACCGTTTCTATGAATTTCTTCAAAAGTGATTTCCCATTCGTTATGACATTCTTCGCCATTCATGGTGACCATAGGGTAGAGCGCTGCACCTTTAGTAAACCCTAGTTTTGCAGCGTTTTCAATGGCTTTATCCAACTGATTGTAGCGGTATTTCAACAAATTTCTCCCCACTTCTTGGGGTTTTGTTGCCATGTAAAAAGGAAGGCAATAGGCCTCGGTATCCCAATAGGTACTTCCACCGTATTTTTCTCCGGTAAAACCTTTGGGACCTATATTGAGTTTAGGGTCTTTTCCATTGTAGGTTTGGTTTAGCTGAAAAATATTGAATCGTATGGCTTGCTGGGCATGGTCGTCCCCCTTGATTTCAATATCTGAACTTTCCCAAATGGCTGCCCATGCCGAGTGCTGTTCGGCTAGCAATTGCTCCATTCCTTTGTTCAGGGCCTCTTTTACAATTTTTTTTGCCTGGGTCTCAAATGTCTGAGGCGGGTGATTCATTCCGTTGATATAGCCCCCAAATTTTAACACAGTACACTGTTCCCCTTCCTTTAAAAGTTGCGTTTGTTTCTGAGACACACGCCAATCTTGGGAAACGGGTTCAAAATCTGAAACCAATTCCCCTTGGGGGGTAATCAGATGGGTCTGAGCATAAGTCGCTACATCAAATTCTGATTTAAACGTTTGGGAATGTAAAAGCATCACCCCATCGGTATGGGTGGCGGATAAATGGTTCCAAAACGGATCATCCCAATTGGAATCTTGGTTTGTGATTTTTCCTTCGACATAAGATTCGATATCCACATTACAAGACCCTTGAAGTGCTTTCACTTGATACTGTATGACCCCCAAAGACGCTTCATTCATAGCCAAAAAGCGCGTAGCCACTACTTCAATTGTGGTCTTGGAATCGAGTTGTGCCTCAAAAGATCGGATATAGATTCCCGACTCCATATCCAATACTCTTCTAAAGTTAGAAACTGCTTTACATTGATTTAAATCGAGTGGGATGCCATTAATTACCAAATGAATTCCAATCCAATTCGGGGCATTCAATACCTTGGCAAAAAACTCAGGATAGCCATTTTTCCACCATCCTACTTTTGTTTTGTCCGGATAATACACCCCTCCAACATAACTTCCTTGAAAACTATCTCCTGTATAGGTTTCCTCAAAATTTGCCCGCTGGCCCATGCTTCCGTTACCCAAACTAAAGATACTCTCTGAAGACTTTACTCGAGTAGGGTCAAAACCTTCTTCAATTATTTTCCAAGGATGCGTTTTCAAATAGCTTGATTTCATTCTTAGTATTTAAATATAGTAAAAAATATCCTGAAGAATTGCCTCGTCCAAGCATTCAAAATCAGAATAACAGTAGTCCATATGCTGAAATACGTTTTCATCTCCTAGGGCTATAGCAGTCATCCCTCCTGCCTTGGCGGCATCAATGCCTGCCTGAGAATCTTCGAATACAACACAGGCAGCTGGGTCCACTTTAAAGGCATCACTTCCTTTTAAAAAAACCTCAGGATGGGGCTTCCCCTTTTCTACTGCATTCCCATCAATAATGGCTTCAAAAAAGGGTGTAAGCTCCAGCTTTTCAAGAATGAGAAGGGCATTTTTACTGGCAGAGCCCAAACCAATCTTTACTTTATGCACTTTTAAAAGCTCTAATGCCCGCTTTACACCTGGCAGTATATCGTTTGGGGTTAGCTCTTGAATGAGGTGTAGGTAATCTTCATTTTTTTGAATGAGGTAGGTGTCAAAAGTTGTTTTGTCCAATCGTTTCCCTGCCATTTCTAAAATTCGAATCAGGGAATCGGAACGACTCACCCCTTTGAGCTGTTCGTTGTCTTCTTTGGTCAAGTCATATCCACACTGAGATGCTATTTTTTTCCAAGCTAGGAAATGGTATTTCGCCGTATCCACAATTACTCCATCGAGATCAAATAAGGCACACTGATGTTTTTTAAATTTAGTCATGCTACGCTTCTGGAGCTAAGGTTACTTCCAAGCCCTCTAATTCTTTCGTCATTAAAATTTGACAACCCAATCGGCTGGTATCTCTTACATGAAAAGCTTCAGCAAGCATGGCATTTTCATCCTCAGAACGTTCGGGTAGTATATGCGAGCTAGTAATGTAGCACTGACAGGATGCACAAAGTGCCATACCGCCGCAGGTTCCCTCCACCGGGAGTTCATACGCCTTGCAGACTTCCATCAAATTCATTTGCATGTCGGTAGGGGCAAGTAACGCATGCCTTTTCCCTTCACGATCAGTCACATAGATTTGAATATCGGTATCCACTTAGTCTATACTTTTTATGGTCGATTTTGCAGCCTGCTTTTGTGATCCATCAAATCCACTTACCCCACTGACTGTAGTGTATTTTAACACATTTCTTTTTTCGGGATAAATCCGTTTAAAGGCACTCTGACACATAAGCGTAGCTTCATGAAAACCACATAAAATAAGTTTTAATTTTCCCGGATAGGTATTTACATCACCGATGGCATATATGCCGGGAATGTTGGTTTGATAATCGAGGCTGTTGTCCACCTTAATGGCATTTTTTTCAATTTCGAGGCCCCAGTTTGCAATGGGCCCTAACTTGGGCGTCAATCCAAATAGGGGAATAAAAGCGTCACAAACCAGGTCTTCAGTAGCGCCTTCACGGGTAATTGTAATGCCTTCCAGTTTATCTTTTCCTTTGAGTGCTGTGACCTCAGCAGGAGTAATTAAATGGATTCGACCTGCATTTTTAAGTTCTTGTACTTTATCTACAGAATCCAAGGCCCCACGGAATTCGTTTCTCCTGTGAACGAGAGTAACTGAGGAGGCTATAGGTTCTAAAAAAATTGTCCAATCCAATGCGGAATCACCACCCCCCGCAATCACAATTTTTTTGTTGCGGTAGTATTCTGGATCTTTAATGATATAATTCACCCCTTTGGTTTCGAAAAATTCAAGATTTTCTAGAGGGGGTTTTCTAGGCTCAAAAGTCCCTAGTCCACCAGCAATTGCCACTACAGGTGCTTGATGTTGAGTGCCTTGGTCCGTGGTTACCACAAACTGATCCTCCTCTGTTTTTTCAATGCTAACCGCATGCTCACCCAAGGTGTAGCCCGGCTGAAAGGGTGCAATTTGCGCTTCTAAATTTTTGATTAAATCACCCGCCAGAATTTCCGGATGGGAAGGAATATCGTAGATGGGTTTTTTGGGGTAAATTTCTGCACATTGGCCTCCAGGCATGGGGAGGGAGTCGATCAAATGACATTTAAGCTTAAGCAGGCCAGCTTCAAATACCGTAAACAAACCCGTAGGTCCTGCTCCTATGATAAGAATATCCGTTTTAATCATGGATAGAGGGGTCTATGCTCTCCACTGCTTCAATTTCAGGGAGGTATTTTTTTATGGTCATTTCTACCCCAGACTTTAAGGTCATTTGGTTTACACTACAGCCCACACAAGCACCGTGGAGCTGAACTTTAACTTTGTTGTCTTCAAGAGAAACAAATGAAATATCGCCTCCATCGGAATTCAAAAATGGTCTTATTTCTTCTAAGGCTTGATGAATTTTTTCTATGCTTTGTTCTTGACTTAGGCTCATGATTTTACGGCTTCACATCCAACTAAATTAGTGATTTCTACAGCTTTTGTAGGGGGTAAATTTTCGTTTCGCAACAAGGTCTGGGTGACCAGTTTTTTAGTTATTTCATTAAAATGAGTTGCTAATGCGCTCTGGTCTTGAAGTACGGCAGGTCTTCCCACGTCTGCTGCTTCTCTTATACTTTGAATTAAAGGCACTCCTCCAAGAAAGGGCACCTCTTTGTCTTTCGCCAAATATTCTGCTCCTTTTTTTCCAAAGAGGTAATATTTATGATCGGGTAGCTCGGCAGGAGTAAAGTAACTCATGTTTTCAATGATACCCAATACGGGAACATTAATACTCTGTTGCTGAAACATTGCAATTCCTTTTTTGGCATCTGCAAGAGCCACATTTTGAGGCGTGCTCACTACTACTGCTCCTGTCAAAGGGAGCGATTGCACGATACTCAAATGGATATCACCCGTACCGGGGGGAAGGTCTATAAGGAGGAAGTCCAATGCTCCCCAAGCCGCATCAAAAATCATTTGATTTAAGGCTTTTGCTGCCATAGGCCCTCTCCAAACAACGGCTTGATCAGGTTTGGTAAAAAATCCAATAGACAAAACTTTTACCCCATAATTTTCAATGGGTTCCATTTTGGATTTTCCATCGATTTGAACCGACAAGGGTCTGGCTCCTTCCATATCAAACATGGTGGGTATTGAGGGGCCGTAAATATCGGCATCCAACACTCCAACTTTACAACCCATAGTGGCTAGAGTAACTGCTAAATTAGCTGTAATGGTGGATTTTCCCACACCCCCTTTACCGGAGGAAACAGCAATGATGTTTTCTATACCCTTGATGGGTTTTCCCTTGATGGGCTGCTCGGGTTGAGTAGGACTCACCACCTTGGTATTGAGTTTAATTTTTGCTTTTTCGTATACCTGCTCGTGGACGGTTTTAAGAATGGTAACTTCTAATTTTTTTCTGGCTTGCAAACTGGGGTTTTGCAATTGAAGATCGATATCGACCTGATCTCCAAATATCATGACATTGGATACGACCCCTTCATCAATAATATTTCCACCTTCACCCGGTAGACTAATGGTTTTGAGTGAATTGATTACCGCCTCTTTTGTAATTTTCATTTCCGTTCTGGTAAGTAAGCAAATATACTGCTAAGGATTCAATAAGAAAAGTCAAAGCTTTTTTAAAAATCCTTCAAGGCACGTACGGGATCCCAAAAGTGTTTTTCGAAATTTTGAACCTGATCGTCTACCACTTGGATTCCTTCATTTTCTAAAAGTTGTTGCATCAGGGTTCCTCCCCCAAAATGATGCTTACCCGTAAGCACCCCATTTCGATTTACCACACGATGTGCCGGTACCTCAGGATGTGAATGGGAAGCGTTCATTGCCCACCCAACCAGGCGTGAGCTTTGAGGAGAACCTAAATAGCTTGCTATGGCACCATAGGAAGTTACTTTACCTTCAGGAATTTGTCGAACCAATTCGTATACTTTTAAAAAAAAAGAGGGGTCTGTGGGCATGTTAGAGTTTGAATTGCATATAGGTTATCGCTTTCCCTTGATCTAAAAACTGCTTCTCATAAAAGGTCTGAACTCCAGTCGCTACCTCAGGTGCGGTGCTGTTGTGGTAAATGTCATGATGGGCGTACAGAATTTCGCCTCGATTGGCTACCATCCCCAGGGTGTAGCCAAATAAAAATTCACTGTCCGTCTTAAGATGTATTACCCCTTCCTGCTTGAGGATTTCTTTATACATTTTCAGAAATTCCGGATGGGTCAACCGATGTTTACTCCTTTTGTATTTGATTTGTGGATCCGGAAAGGTGATCCAAATTTCATCCACTTCATGTTCAGCAAAACAGGAAATTATAAGCTCAATTTGTGTTCTCAAAAAAGCTACATTATCCAGTCCTTTTTCTAGTGCTGTTTTCGCTCCTCTCCAAAAACGAGCTCCTTTTATATCAATCCCAATATAATTTTTTTTGGGGTTGTTTTCCGCAAGATGTACGGTGTATTCTCCTTTGCCACAACCCAATTCCAAAACAATGGGACGATCATTTTTAAAATAATCCGTTTTCCATTTACCTTTAAGGGTGAATTGAGAGGAGGTTAAGGCATTTCGCTCTGGCTGAAGCACATTGCTAAAGGTTTCATTCTCCCGAAAACGTTTTAATTTATTCTTACTTCCCACGGGGTCTATTTTTTTGATAAAAATAGGGAATTAGAATCCCAGGATGGAATTAATTTTTATCTAAAGTGAGGGAAAAGGAAAATTCCGAGCCTACCTTGGCTTCACTCTCCACAATAATTTTTTCCCCGTGAGCTTCTATGATATGCTTGACAATGGCAAGCCCTAAACCCGATCCGCCCTGATTTCTATTTCTAGTTTTATCCACTCGATAAAAGCGCTCAAAAAGTCGAGGCAGGTGCTCTTCTTCTATGCCTTCTCCATTATCTGCTATACGTATCATGAGTTTACCCTCTTTCAACTCTTCTAAACTTACCTCTGTAACTCCCCGTTCTACCCCGTACTTCAAGGAATTTACAATTAAATTTGTCAGTACTTGATGGATGCGCTCTTCATCAGCAATCACCCTAATGGGTTTAGCATAAACCTTATCAAATTTTATTAGACTCTTGCTTACTGAGGCTTGCATTTCAAGCAGTTCAAAAACATTTTGTATAGTGGCTATGATATCAAAAGAGGTTTGATTTAGGGTTGCCATACCCGATTCAAACTGGGTAATCAAATCCAAATCTTTGATGATGTACACGAGTCGTTCTACCCCCTTGGAGGTTTGCTTTAAATACTTTTTGACAATTTTTTTATCCTCCACTCCATCGAGTAAGGTCAACACATAGCCTTGAACCGTAAACAGGGGGGTTTTTAATTCATGAGCTAAATTTCCAATAAATTCTCTCCTGTAATCTTGCTCCTTTTTTAAAAGTTCAATTTCTAAATTTTGATCTGAACTGAGTTTTTTAAGACTGGTAGTCAGTAGGTCAATATCTTCTGATTGTCCCACCGATGAACTGTAAGAAGTGGTTGGAATAAGGCTTTGATAGAGTTCCCTTACTCGTGCAATTAAAAACCGTTCAAAGCTAAAGGAAAGGAGTACATAAGCCAGAACAAGTATGACAAAAAACTCCAGTACAAATAAGGTGACAAATTGAGAAAATTCGAGCGCTGAAGCATACAAGAAAATTAGCTGTATAACCAGCACAGCAAGTGCAATGAGCAAAGCTGAAATAAAACTTGCTTTTTTAAACTTGAGTCTCTCCACACGATTATTTTTCGGGTTGAATAAACTTATATCCTATCCCTTTTACCGTTTTAAAAAATCGATCTCCAATTTTTTCTCGGAGTTTTCTTATATGGACATCGATGGTTCGATCTCCAACCACTACATCACTCCCCCAGATTTTTTCCATAATTTTCTCTCGCTTAAACACCTTTTCTGGTTTTGAGGCGAGTAAATAGAGTAATTCAAATTCTTTTCTGGGCATCAACAGTTCTTTGCCTTTTAAGGTTACCTTATACTCCTCGCGGTCGATCACTAAATTTTTAAACTCCAATTGCATGTCGGTTACCTCTCTTTTTTTCAATCTTCGAAGTAATCCTTTGACTTTAGACACCAATACTTTAGGTTTAACGGGTTTGGTTACATAATCATCGGCCCCTGCATCAAATGCAGCAACATACGAATAGTCCTCTCCTCGAGCAGTCAAAAACATGATAATGGTTTCCTGAAACCGTTCGTCCTGCCGGAGTCGTTCACAGGTTTCAATGCCATCTAGACCGGGCATCATAACATCTAAAACAATGAGATGAGGGAGAAATTTTTCAGCTACTTTAAGGGCGTCTAGCCCATTGGAGGCGGTCTTGATCTGATACCCGACTTTTTCTAAGTTAAAACGCAGTATCTCAAGAATATCCGGTTCATCGTCAACCAAAAGAATTTTAATGTCTTCCTTATTCATTTCCTTTAAAAAAATAAAATTAACATATTCTTGAAGTAATCCATGTTATCTTAATATTAATAATTAAGAATTGAGGAGCATAGGTAGCTCGAATCAGAATATGGTATGCAAGTAAATAGGGGGTAATGGGCAAACATCAGAAGTATTTTGGCTAATTTTACCCCATGAGATCTTCCTTACTCCACTTTGATCGTATCAAAAGTGATTCAGATTTTAACGAACATGCACTTGCACTTTTTTACTATCAATTTGAGAAAAATTCTGTGTATCGTTCCTATTGCGATCTGATCAATTTGAATAAATCGGAAGTCAGAGAAGTCAAGGACATCCCTTTTTTACCCATACAGTTTTTTAAATCACATGCGGTTTGCTCCACCCGTACCCAACCCAAAAGCTATTTTGAATCCAGTGGAACTTCCGGTCAAATTCGGTCTAAACATTATATATCGGATTACAATTTATACCATCAAAGTTTTGAAAAGGGCTTTGAACTCTTTTACGGACCTATTGAAGACTACACCCTATTGGCATTGCTTCCCTCCTATCTTGAACGCGATCACGCCTCATTAGTGTATATGGCTAAGGAATTTATTCTGCAAAGCAAGCAGCCCCTAAGTGGTTTTTATTTGAACGAATGGGACACCCTAAAATCAACCGTAGATCTTTTGGAGCAAAAGGGACAAAAAACGATACTATTAGGGGTTACTTTTGCCCTACTCGAGGCTGCTGAAAAGTTCAATTGGAATTTAAAACACACCCTTATCATGGAAACTGGAGGCATGAAAGGCATGCGAAAAGAATGGGTACGAGCTGCCCTTCACCAACACTTAAAACAGCACTTTGGCGTAAAAACCATACACGCTGAATACGGCATGACGGAACTCTTAAGTCAAGCCTATTCAAGCGGTGATGGAATTTTTTATACTCCTCCCTGGATGAAAGTAAGTACTCGAGCCCCAGAGGATCCCTTTGAAATTCAAGCCGTTGAAAAAACAGGAGGAATCAACGTGATAGACTTGGCTAATGTTGACTCCTGCGCCTTTATCGCTACGCAAGACTTAGGCAAGCTCTATGCTGATGGAAGTTTTGAAGTACTGGGTAGATTTGACCAAGCGGAGGTTAGAGGGTGCAACCTTATGGTAGTCTAGTCGGAAATTTTTATGATAAAATAATTTTTTTTACCGCGCTGAAGCAATACAAACTGGTCTGCAATTAAGTCTTGTTCTGTGATCACATAGTCTGCCGATATTTTACTTTTATTCACAGCAATAGCGTTTTCTTTTAAAGCTCTACGAGCCTCCCCATTGGATTGTAAAAATCCTGTTTCTGCGGATAAGGCCGCAACCGCATCCATTCCATCCACCAGTTGGCTTCTTGTGATCTGGGCCTGAGGTACTCCATCAAACAGTTCGAGAAACGTATCGTGATCCAGTTTTTGAAGGGCATCACGAGTCGCATTGCCAAAAAGAATCTGAGAAGCCTCTTGAACCTTAAGCAATTCTTCTTCTCCGTGAACTAAACGTGTTACCTCTTCTGCTATGGCCTTTTGCAGTATTCTTAAATGAGGGGCTTCGGTGTGTTCTTGTATTTTTTGATTGACCTCCGCTTCGGTCAAAAAGGTAAAAATCTTAATGTAGGAAAGGGCGTCTTCGTCTGAAGAATTTAACCAAAATTGATAGAATTTATAAGGAGAAGTACGGGTTTTATCCAGCCAAACGTTACCGTCTTCGGTTTTTCCAAATTTAGTACCGTCTGCTTTTTTGATCAAAGGACAGGTGATGGCGTAGGCCTTTCCCCCTTCTATTCTTCTAATGAGTTCTGTACCTGTGGTAATATTTCCCCACTGATCACTTCCCCCCAATTGCAATTTACAATTCAGGGTTTTGTAAAGATGGAGAAAGTCAAAGCCTTGCAGTAATTGATAGGTAAATTCTGTAAAAGACATCCCCACTTTAGCCTCAGAACTCAACCGTTTTTTAACCGATTCTTTGGCCATCATATAGTTGACCGTGATGTGTTTTCCAACCTCTCTTGAAAAATCGATGAGACTGAAGTCTTTCATCCAGTCGTAATTATTGACCATTTGAGCCGCATTGGAAAGGGAGGAATCAAAATCCAAAAAACGCTCAAATTGTTTTTGGATGCCAGCACAATTTGTTTCAAGGGTTTGTTGATCCAACAAATTCCGTTCATCAGACTTTCCTGAAGGGTCGCCTATCATACCCGTAGCACCCCCCATCAGTATGATAGGAGTATGTCCCGCATTTTGGTAGTGCATTAAAATGATGATCTGAACCAGACTTCCAATATGAAGTGAATCTGCTGTGGGATCAAATCCAATATAGCCTTTGGTGGGTTCTGACAATAGGAATTCTTCGGTGTCAGGCATGATGTCGTGAAGCAATCCACGCCAGCGAAGTTCTTGAACAAAATTAGTTGGCATTTATTTTTTGAGTAAAGATAGATTTCTCTGAGGGAAACCAAAAATCAAAATCAAAAAAGTGTACTTTCGTTTTTATGATTTTGGTAACCGGAGGAACAGGGATGATTGGCGCTCATGTGCTTTTAGCCCTCGCAAAAGAAAAACGCACTACCCTAGCACTTTACCGAAGAGAAAACAGTATTGCAAAAATTGCTGATTTTTTTAAACTAAAGGCTCCGGAGCATCCAGAATATTTTGAACAAATCCAATGGCATCAATCAGAGCTCAACGATCTTATTCAGTTGGAAATAATTTTTCCCAAAATCACTGAAGTTTACCATTGTGCTGCAAAAGTCTCCTTTGCTGAGCACCATACCAAAAAATTAATCAAAACCAACATAGAAGGAACAGCTAATTTGGTCAATCTTGCCCTAAAATACAATGTTAAAAAATTTGGCTATTTGAGTTCCATTGCTGCCCTGGGGGTAGCGTCAACAGAAGCTTTAGTGAATGAAGATCAGCTGTGGAATTCAAACGAAACTCACACCCCTTATGCTTATTCGAAGTATGGAGCAGAATTGGAAGTATGGAGAGGATCACAAGAGGGTTTGGATGTGGTAATCCTAAATCCTGGGATTGTTTTGGGGAGTCATTTTTGGAATTCCAGTAGCGGCTCGTTAATTAAGAGGGTAGCCCAAGGGATGAACTTTTCTCCTACTGGTAATGCGGCTATCGTATCCGTTGATGATGTAGTTGAAGTACTGCTCAGCTTAATGAAGTCTTCTATAAAAAACGAACGATTTATCCTAGTAGCTGAAAATCGCCCCTACAAGGAACTGATCAAAAGAACAGCAAGTGTTTTAGGAGTTAGAGCCCCTCGATTTAGCCTCTCCAAAACCCTACTCTACCTGCTTTTTTTTATTGATAAAACCGCATATGCTCTCGGTCTCAAAAAAAGTTTTTTGAATCGAGCCACCATTAAAAGTTTGTGTAGTCAACAAAAATACAATGGGTCAAAAATTAAACGCTGTCTCGACTTTACCTATAAAAATTTGGACCAAATGTTAAAAGAAATTGCACAGGACTATCCCCTTCCTCACTGAGGATTTTTTTGGAGTTTTCCCAATTCAGTCAAACTGTCCTTCACTTTTTCCATCCGCTTGATGACGTTGGAATACATCCTGGAATAGATGCGTGGAAATTTTGCATAGTACTGATCACTTTGTACCAATTGTAAACTGTCGATTCCGTATTTTATATAGAGATAAGGGTTGCCATAAACAGCCTCAAAGTTGGGGTTTTTGGGAGTAAAAGAATTCATAGCTTCTAAAACCATCACATCGTACAACACCCGTTCCATGAGAGATTCTTTAATTAAATTATCCGGTTTTTCTACCGCTCCTGTAGTACTGCAAGACAAAACGAAGCTCGTCGCTACAAGACAAAGGATGATGTATACGCTTGTTCTCATTCCCTATCAAATGTTAATTCCATTGCTGCCGACTTAGCACAAACCTTGCCCTGAGCATATGCCCACTGACCGTTGAGTAGGGTCGCTTCAACAACTCCTTTAAATTTTGTTCCTTCAAAAGGAGACCATCCGCATTGATAGAGGAGGTCTTCACGGCAAACTTCAAATTCTTTGTTGAGATCCACGACCACAAGGTCTGCATAATACCCCTCCCTTATATAGCCTCGCTCTTTTACATCAAAGAGCACCGCAGGATTGTGACAGGCCTTCTGCACTATTTTTTCGAGTGAAATTTTACCTTGATGGTAGGCAGTAAGTAGTGCTGCTAGGGCGTGTTGTACCAGTGGCCCTCCCGAGGGCGCTTGGGTGTAGCCTTGGTTTTTTTCTTCTTCGGTATGGGGTGCATGATCCGTTGCCAAAACATCCAATAGATCTGAATTGAGACCCTCCCAAAGTGCCGCTCTATCTTCCTTTGTTTTCACCGCAGGGTTCCATTTGATTCGGGTTCCTTTTTGTTTGTAGTCTTCCTCGGAAAACCACAAATGATGGATACAGACTTCTGCGGTAATTTTTTTCTCTTCTAGTGGAATGTCATTTTGAAACAATTCCAATTCTTTGGCCGTAGACACGTGAAAAACATGCAAACGTGCCCCTGTTTCTTTTGCTAAGGCCACTGCCTGGGAGGAGGATAAGTAACAAGCTTCCTCGCTTCTGATTCGGGGATGTTCACTGATCGGAATCGCATCACCGTATTTTTCTTTAGCCGCTTTTAAATTGGTTCGAATGGTGTCTTCATCTTCACAGTGAACTGCGATTACCAGTTTCGTGCTGCTAAAGATGGATTTCAATACCTCTGGATTATCGACCAACATATTTCCTGTAGAGGAACCTAAAAAAATTTTTAAGGCAGGGACACGTTTGGTGTCTAAGGCTAAAATTTCATCCAGATTATCGTTGGTTCCTCCAAACATAAATGCATAATTGGCGTAAGAAGTTTCCGCTGCAATTTTGTTTTTGGCTTCCCATTCTGCTCGGGTGGTGGTTTGAGGTTGGGTGTTGGGCATTTCTAAAAAAGAAGTAATGCCCCCCGCTAGAGCCGCTTTAGACTCGGTACGTATACACGCCTTATGTGTCAAACCGGGCTCTCTAAAATGAACCTGATCATCAATGAGTCCCGGGAGGATGATTTTTCCAGTTGCATCAAAAACTTCCATCGCAGCGCTTGCTTCAATGGTATCAGCGATTTTTTCAATACGATTTCCACGAATCAATAGATCGCATTCAAAAATTTTATTCTCGTTGACAACGGTAGCGTTTTTGATCAGTAAATCAGAGGGATTCATCGAAATCTGTTTTTAAAGATGCGTAAAAATAAAACACCAAAAAGTGCCTCCCAAATAATACTTCCATTCATTTTTGATTTCCCCTTGACTCGATTAGTAAAAATGATTGGATGCTCGATTAATTTAAATTTTTTAAGCCAAGCCTTGTATTTGAGCTCAATTTGAAATGCATAGCCCACAAATTTGATTTGGTCTAACGCTATTGCTTCCAAAACGTGTCTTCGATAACCAACAAAACCAGCCGTTGCATCTTTAATGGGCATGGCTGTGATCAACCTAACATAGAACGATGCAAAGTAGGAAAGTAATACCCGCCCCAAGGGCCAGTTGACCACATTGACCCCTTTGACATAGCGGGATCCTACTACCAAGTCCGCTTGGTCTTTCAGCAGCAATAGCATAGGGACAAGCTCTTGAGGGTTGTGTGAAAAATCAGCATCCATTTCAAATACATATTGATAGTTTCTTCTCAGTGCCCATTTAAATCCGTGCACGTAGGCAGTTCCTAAGCCTTTTTTATCCGACCGGGATTCCAAAAAGAGTCTTTCAGGAAATTGTTCCATCATGCTCAGGACTTGATCGGCAGTGCCGTCGGGCGATTGGTCGTCTACGACCAGGACATCCAAAGGGGATTCAATCGAAAAAACCGCTTCAACAATGGATTCGATGTTTTCAATTTCATTGTAGGTAGGAATAATGATTAATGTATTTTCCATAGAATTCGTAGTAAAAGTAGCAAATGTCTCAACAACATATCGATAGAAATACTACAATAATTTTTTAGAAAACCGTTAATTTTGACCTATGGGAGAATGGATATACCGACCGAACCTACAAGAAGATTGGATGAGTTTGGTCTTTTTGATCAACCTATTGGTGATCCTTTTTCTCTATAAGCTTGAGCCAGGTCGATTGCTTGAACTTTTCAATATTCTAAATCCACGTGCGTATTTTGGAAAATACAGCCACGAAAAAGAACTCAATTATTACAGCTATTTTAATTTGGCATGCTTTGCCCTCATAGTCAGTGCACTGTCTCTCACTTATTTTTCATTTTCGGGCGTTTTTGGAAGGTCACTTCTCTACAGTTTTGAATTTTATTATTTAGTACTGGGGTTGAGTGTTGTTCTCTGGATCAGAAAAATACTCATTCAATTGGTAGCAAGCCAATTGAAGTTTGGAACTTATCTTTTTCTACCCGCCTACAAATCGTTTACAATTGCCACCCAAGCCTCATTTTTTCTACTTGGAGTTCTCTTTTTGTGGAATTACAGCAGTATTCCCAAACTGATGACGGAATCCCTCATGGTACTTTTGATCCTAATTTGGATGGTGAATCAAATAGGAATATTTTTTTCTTTTTTTAGATCCCATTCCGAAGAGCTAATCTATATAATTCTATATCTTTGCACATTCAAAATAGCACCCTGGATTTGGGTGTATTTTATTTTTATTGAAACAAAATTGTAATTGGACCTAATTATGAAAGTGAAAACTATTTTAGTTTCTCAACCTGAACCTTCTTCAGAAAAATCACCTTACAGCCGACTTAGAGAAAAACATAAATTAACGGTTAATTTTAGACCGTTTATCCATGTTGAAGGACATAGTGGCAAAGAAGTGCGTCAGCAAAAAATAGATTTCAATAATTTTCAAAACATCATTTTGACCAGTCGAAATGCAGTAGATCATTTTTTTCGTCTTTGTAAAGAAATGCGGTATACCGTCCCGGATAGTACCAAATACTTTTGTCAGTCCGAAGCCGTTGCCTATTACCTTCAGAAATATGTGGTTTACCGCAAACGAAAAATATATGTTGGGGAACGCAGCATTAAGGACTTGGAAAGTACATTTAAAAAATTTGGTAAAGAAAGCTACCTGTTTCCAACCTCTGATATTTTAAAACCAGAAGTTCCCGAGTTTTTAGACAAAATTAAGCTGAACTGGCAACGAGCCATTTTATACCGTACGGTGGTCAGTGATTTGTCCGATCTACGCGATGTGTACTATGACATCCTAGTGTTTTTTAGTCCTTCAGGGATAGAGTCTTTATTTAAGAATTTCCCTGATTTTAAACAAAATAATACCCGTATTGCGGTCTATGGAAACACCACGACCAAAGCGGCAGAAGATGCTGGCCTAAAAATCAATATCAAAGCTCCGACTGCAGAATCTCCCTCCATGACCATGGCGATAGAGAATTACATCGAACAGGTAAACAAGTAATTAGTCTCCTTTTCTAAAAAAAGAGCGGACCATTAAGCTCCAAGCGAGTAGTAAAGCGGTGCCCCCTACTGGAGTAACAGGACCTAAAAATCCAATTGGAAACGGAATGAGTTGCTTAAACGAAAGCAACAATATACTTCCAGAAAAGAGTAGTGTTCCCCAAAGCATCAGAGCATAAATACGCTTTTTTTCTTTTGGATTTTTCATCTCTATCCCAGCAAGCAACAACAACCCTAAACCGTGGTAGATCAGATAACGCACCCCAACTTCAAAACTGGTCAACGCCTCAAGGCTAAGTATCGATTTAAAATAATGACTCCCCAAGGCACCTAAGAGTATTCCAATCACCATAAAAAGACTTCCAAACTGGCGCATTTTTACTTTCATCTATTTCGGCTATTTTATTTAATTTTACAACAAAAATAATACATATACATTATATTTTAAACTTAAAAATGAAAATATCCGAACAAACTATAGCTATTGATGGAATTGATAAAATCATACTGAGGCTCTTAACACAAGATGCCCGAACTCCCATCATAGCCCTTTCAAAGGCCACTGGGATTTCTGGTGCCGCTGTTCATCAGCGTTTAAAAAAACTTGAAAAAGCCAACGTAATATCAGGCTCACAAATAATATTAAACCCTAAAATCTTAGGGTTTAAGACGATGGCATTTATTGGAATTTACCTCGATAAAGCGATTCGAAATCCTGAAGCCGTCAAACAATTAGCCCAGATTGATGAAGTCATTGAATGCCATTACACCACTGGAAACTGGAGTATTTTTGTCAAACTACTCTGTAGGGACAACGAACATTTGATGGAATTGTTGAATAAAAAAATTCAGTCTGTAGAAGGGGTATCAAGAACCGAGACCTTTATTTCCCTACAACAACAATTAAACCGACAACTCAGTGTGTAAATTAGTCTCTTCTTCCTCCAAACACCTGAAGCGCAAAGTATGCCAGCGTGGCCAACGAACCTAAAGCGGCTACCACATAGGTTCTAGCTGCCCATTTTAACGCGTCTTGAGCACCTGCAAGTTCTTCTCGAGAAACCATATTTTTTCGTTCCAACCAAGCCAAGGCTCTATTGCTGGCATCGTATTCTACTGGAAGCGTGATAAAACTAAACAAAGTACCTATTCCAAAAAGACCAACGCCTAGGGCCGCAATGGTAAACCCATAAGGAACCACCTGCATCAAAACCAAACCCGCAATGATAACAAGCATGGACATGTTGGAGGCCACACCCACCATAGGAACAAGCGTAGAACGAATTTGCAACCACTCATACCCTTGGGCGTGCTGCACCGCATGGCCGCATTCATGGGCGGCTACTGCTGCTGCTGCTGCATTGCGCTCATGGTAGACCGACTCACTTAGATTGACTGTCTTCTTCTGAGGATTGTAGTGATCGGTCAAGGAGCCCCGAACAGAAATAACTTGTACATCGCGAATCCCATGATCACTGAGCATTTGCTCCGCTATCTCTTTACCAGACATTCCATTTCGCAATTGCTTTTGCGAATAGGTTTTAAATTTTCGCTTAAGCGTACTGCTCACCCACATGCTTGCTAGTGAAATGAGGATAATAAGTAAATAATAACTGCCCATTTTTTATTTGTAAAATTAAATTAAAACTGTCTAATTCGACGGGGTTGGACAAAAAATTAACATCTTAAAAAACAAGAGGCTTAAACAACGATGTTGATGATTTTATTAGGAACAATAATCCATTTTTTAGGCGTTTTTCCTTCCAAATATTCTGCGGTTCTGGAATCTTCTAACACGGCTTGCTGAATAGCAGCATTATCCAGAGCTAAAGACAATTCCAAAGTAAATCGCATTTTACCATTAAAAGATACCGGATAGGTTTTCGTATCCTCTACCAAATAGGCCTCATTGGCAATAGGAAAATCAACATAGTCAAGAGTACTTTCATTACCCAAGGCACTCCAAATTTCCGAAGCCAAATGGGGAGCAAAAGGAGAGAGTAAAAGGGTGAGCGGACTCAAAATGGATGTACTGTGAGTTTTTAAACTCGTTAGCTCGTTAACACAAATCATCAAGGCACTCACACAGGTATTAAATGAAAAATTTTCAATATCCTGGGTTATCTTTTTGATGGTCTCATGTAAAATTTTCAATTCCTGTTTAGAGGGTTCTTGGTCGTTGACCACCCATTCCTCTTCATTGTAAAAAAGCCTCCAATATTTTTTAAGGAAGTTATGTACTCCCGAAATTCCTGCAGTATTCCAAGGTTTGGCTTGTTCTATGGGACCCAAAAACATTTCATACATCCGCAAAGTATCTGCTCCATATTGTTCGCATATTTCATCAGGATTTACCACATTGTATTTGGATTTAGACATTTTTTCAACCTCTCTGCCTACTTTAAAAACACCCTTAGTCTGTTCAAAATTTGCATTCTCAAACTGAGGCTGCCATTTTCTAACAGCTGCTACATCCAATTCATCTGCACTGTTTACCAAATTCACATCCACCCGAATCGGTTCCCAAAGTGAAACATCGGTCACCTGATCTTTTGACACATAGGTTTGCGTACCTGGCTTTCGGTAAATGAATGCCGAAGTTCCCAGTATCATTCCTTGATTGATTAATTTTTTGGCATATTCTTCTACGGGTAGTAAGCCCAGATCATACAGGAATTTTTGCCAAAAACGAGAGTAAAGTAAATGACCTGTAGCATGTTCACTTCCCCCCAGATACAAATCTACTTCTTGCCAATAGTCCACCGCACTTTTCCCTACAAAAGCTTCCGTATTTTGAGCATCCATATAACGGTAGAAATACCATGAGCTTCCCGCCCAGCCCGGCATAGTGTTCAACTCCAGTGGAAATACCGTTTGGTGGTCTATACGGCTGTTGTCTACTACTTGCTCGTTCTGTGTATCCCATGCCCAGGTTTTTGCATTTCCCAAAGGGGGAGCTCCTTCAGGAGTAGGCAAGTATTTTTCAACTTCCGGCAGATTGAGAGGCAGATGTTTGAGTGCAAGAGGTTGAGGCAACTTATTCTTGTAGTAAACGGGAATAGGCTCTCCCCAATAGCGCTGTCTGCTGAAAATAGCATCTCGTAGTCGGTAATTTATGGTTCCTTCGCCACAGCCTTGTTTTTCCAACGCATCAATGACTTTTTTCATCGCTTCTTTATAGGGAAGTCCACTTAAAAAATCGGAATGATCGATGACAGCTGTTCCCTTATCTGTGAATGCCTCTTTTTCAATCGAAACATTTTTAAAAATATTTTTAATGGGGAGGTCAAAATGTTTGGCAAAATCGTAGTCGCGTTGATCACCACAGGGTACGGCCATTACAGCCCCTGTTCCATAATCTGCCAACACGTAATCTCCTATCCAAATCGGGATTCGCTCTTGTGTAAAAGGGTGCAAGGCATAGGCACCCGTAAAGACTCCGGTCGGGTTTTTTACATCGGCCATACGTTCGCGTTGCGTTCGCTTTTGGGTTTCCTCAATATAGGCTTGTACGGCTTCCTGATTCGCTGGAGGAGTAATCTCTTGCACTAAATCCAACTCTGGGGCAAGCGTCATAAACGTAACTCCAAAGATTGTATCGGGTCGAGTGGTAAATACTTCGATTTTTTTAGGATGGCCTTCAATCTGGAAAAAAACTTTTGCTCCAATAGATTTTCCTATCCAATTTCGCTGCATTTCTTTTAAAGATTCTGACCAGTCGATTTGATCTAGCCCTTGGAGTAATCTTTCGGCATAAGCACCGATTCGCATACTCCACTGTTTCATTTTTTTCTTGGTTACGGGAAACCCGCCCCGTTCAGAAACTCCATTGATAATTTCATCATTGGCCAATACAGTCCCTAAATCTGCACACCAATTGACTTCTGTTTCGGACAAATAAGCCATGCGATAGTGCAGTAAAATTTCTTGCTGTTTTTCTGAAGAAAAAGACTTCCATTCTTCTGCGGTAAACTCTGGTGTTGCAGCACTACAAACCGCCCGAACCGATTGATTTCCCTCTTGTTCAAAACGCTCTATGAGCTGAGCAATGGGCTTTGCCTGATCCGCTGTATTGCAATAGTAATGATCAAATAAAAGCAGAAAGATCCACTGGGTCCATTTGTAGAAATTGGGTTCTGAAGTCCTTACTTCACGACTCCAATCAAACGAAAACCCCATTTGATCCAATTGCTGACGGTACCGATTGATATTTTCTTGGGTTGTTTTAGCAGGATGCTGACCCGTTTGAATGGCATATTGTTCGGCCGGTAATCCGAAGGAGTCATACCCTTGAGGATGAAGGACATTAAATCCTTTATGTCTTTTGTAACGCGAATAGATATCACTGGCAATATAGCCTAAGGGATGGCCTACATGAAGCCCTGCACCAGAAGGATAGGGAAACATATCCAGTACGTAATACTTTGGTTTTTCTGAATTGTTTTCAGCTTTATACGTTTGGTTTTTTGCCCAGTGGGCCTGCCATTTTTTTTCAATATTCTTGAAGTCGTATCCCACGTTTTTTGATGTTGAAGGGTCTAGAAAGCCACAAAAATACGCTTATTGATGGAATGTCAAAAAAAGGAAAAGATTATTTTATCCCCGTTGCAGTCTGCTATTTCTTTGCTATTTTTACACAAACAAACGCTGTGGCGAATAGCTTTCAAGAAAAATATCAAAAAAGAAAAGTGCTGACCGGCTACTTATCTGTTGTAATTAGTATCAGCCTGGTGTTGTTTTTTGTTGGAATTTTAGGATTGTTTTTACTAAACGCAAAAAATGTTGCCGCCAACTTTAAGGAACAAATTGTCATGACAGTCTACTTTAAAGACAGTGCAAAAGACATTGAAATCACCCAACTTCAAAAAAAAATACAGCTTGATCCCGCCACTAAAGAAGTTCATTTTATATCCAAGGATGAAGCTGCTGCACAATATGCAAGAGACATCGGTGAGGATTTTCTTGAATTTTTAGGCTATAACCCACTCCAAAACGCTGTAGACGTCTATTTCAATGCTGCTTATGTCAATACGGTTAGTCTCACGCAAACCCAACAAGAATTAGAAACAGCAGATTTTGTAGACGAGGTGGTCTTTGACCAACCCTTAGTCTCATTGCTGGATAAAAACATTCTTCGAATATCCTATGTACTGCTGCTTACCACCCTATTATTTATTGTAATCGCACTCTTGCTCATCAACAGTTCCATTCGACTGTCTATCTACTCCAAACGGTTTGTAATCAAAACCATGCAGTTGGTAGGAGCGACCAAGTCCTTCATCCGCAGGCCTTTTATTTGGACTCATATGCGTTTGGGAATAGTCAGTTCCCTCATAGCACTCAGCGGATTAGTTCTAGTGTTTTTAGAAATCAACAAACGCTTTCCCGAACTCAAGCTGTGGGCACAGCCTTTTGAACTGGTCATTATCTTTGGAGGAGTATTGTTTCTCGGTATTGGAATTACGGCGGTTAGTACCTTTTTTGCTACCCAACGCTATTTAAACTTGAAGTCAGACGCCATTTATTAAATCCGTCCCATGAAAAAAAACACCGGTTCTAAAAAATTCTTATTTGAAAAAAGAAATTACCGTTTTCTTTTTCTGGCCCTTGGCATCATTGCGCTTGGTTTTATCCTCATGGCAGGAGGAGGGAGTGAAGATCCCAATTATTTCAATGAAGAAATTTTTAATTTCAGAAGAATTCGCTTGGCTCCAACGTTGGTTCTTATTGGTTTTGGGGTCGCCATGTATTCCATACTCACTAAAGAATCTACTAAAAAATGAGCACGCTTGAGGCTTTGATTTTAGGCGTTGTGCAAGGACTTACGGAGTTTTTACCTATTTCTTCCAGTGGACACCTTGAAATTGGAAAAGCCCTCTTTGGCCTTGAGGCATCCGCTGAAGAAAGTCTATTTTTAACACTTGCACTCCACGTTGGAACTGCACTCAGCACCCTCTTTGTTTTTAGGAAAGACATCAGCCGTCTGATCAGAGGACTCTTTTCCACTTCAAAAAATGAAAGCCATGAATTTGCACTAAAAATTTTGATTTCGATGCTTCCTGCCGTTCTAGTAGGCTTATTTTTGGAAAAACAAATTGCCGTTCTTTTTGATCAAAACTTAATTTTAGTAGGGAGTCTGCTTTTTTTAACGGGAGTTGTCCTTTTTTGGGCTGAAAAAGTACCTCCATCCAACGGAACCGTATCGGTCAAAAAAGGATTTCTGGTAGGTACGGTACAAGCCATAGCCATTCTTCCAGGCATTTCAAGAAGTGGATCAACCATTGCTGCAGCCATGATCTTAGGAATTGAACGCGAACAAGCCGCGCGATTTTCTTTTTTAATGGTGCTCCCGTTGATTTTTGGAAGCATGGCAAAGTCATTACTTGATTTTCAAGGAACTCCTGAACAATTGGATGTATTTCCGCTGTTGATTGGATTTCTAGCTTCTTTACTCACTGGGGTCTTTGCCTGTAAATGGATGATTGCGTTGGTTAAAAAAAGTCAATTGATTTATTTTAGTTTTTATTGTTTTCTCGTAGGTGGTTTTAGTTTACTCTATGGACTTTTTTAAACAAACATTTACCGCTGAGTCATTGCAAGAGGGTCAATTAATCCTCATCGACAAACCGCTGGGTTGGACCTCTTTTCAGGTGGTCAATAAAATCAGGTGGCATTTAAAAAAGCAATATGCGTTAAAAAAACTAAAGGTGGGACATGCAGGTACACTAGACCCCTTAGCCACAGGACTTCTTCTGATCTGCACAGGGAAAAAAACCAAATCCATAGAGCGCTATCAAAACCAAGAAAAAGAATACACGGGAACCTTCCTTTTAGGAGCTACTACACCTTCTTACGATTTAGAAACCGCACCAGATCAAAGCTTTCCTATCGATCATATTACAGCACAACAAATCGAAGAAACGGCACAGCAATTTACAGGGGAAATAGAACAATACCCACCGCTCTTTTCTGCTTTAAAAAAAGACGGAAAACGCTTGTACGAATACGCACGTGAAGGATTAAATCCTGAGGTTAAATCACGCCAAGTTTTAATTTCTGAATTTACAATACAAAAGATCAGTCTTCCCGAAGTACACTTCTTAGTTCGATGCAGCAAAGGAACCTACATTCGAAGTTTAGCGCATGATTTTGGAAAGGCATTGGATTCCGGAGCTCATTTAAGCGCCTTGCGTCGAACAAAAATTGGTATCTTTGAAGTTGAAAATTCGTTTACAATGGAGAGCGTATATGATGAAAATTCACCGAAAAATATTAGCTTGAAATTAAATTAAAATTGCAATGGAAAACGATCTAAGTCTTGTACCTCATCAGCTTAGTAAACTAGGGTATATTTCCGCGCCCATAGACAAAAGCGTTGATTTACCCAGTGCAATTCAACAACTCAAAAAAGAAAAAAACGCCGTATTACTTGCACACTATTATCAAGAACCTGAGATTCAAGAGCTTGCCGACTACCTAGGCGACAGCCTTTATCTGGCGCAACAAGCGGCCCAAGTAGAGGCCGATATCATTGTTTTTGCAGGAGTGCATTTTATGGCAGAAACAGCCAAAATCATCAATCCGAGTAAAAAAGTTTTGCTGCCTGATCTGAAGGCGGGTTGTTCTTTAGCTGATTCTTGTCCTCCTCTAGATTTTGCTGCTTTTAAAGCACAACATCCCGAAGCAGTAGTCGTTACCTACATCAACTGTTCGGCTGAAATCAAGGCGTTAAGCGACATCGTATGTACTTCTAGCAATGCGGTAAAGGTAATTGAAAGCATCCCCAAAGACAAACCAATTATTTTTGCTCCGGATAAAAACCTAGGAAGGTATCTTATCAAAAAAACAGGTAGAGACATGCTCCTCTGGGATGGAGCCTGTATCGTACATGAGGCATTTTCATTTGAAAAAATTGTTGCTCTTGCCAAAGCACATCCAAAAGCTAAGTTTATTGCTCACCCGGAGAGCGAATCTCCTGTTCTAGAAATTGCCCACTATATCGGAAGTACTGCTGGACTCCTTCGTTTTGTTCAAGAAGATGCTTCGATGAGTTATATCGTAGCTACGGAAGCAGGCATACTTCATGAAATGCAAAAGCGCTGCCCACAGAAAACCTTTATTCCTGCTCCGGTAGAAGACGATACCTGTGCCTGTAGTGAATGTGCCTTTATGAAACTCAATACCTTAGAAAAACTCTACAATTGCATGGTGTATGAGCTTCCCGAAATTCAATTAGACCAAGCCTTGATGGATCGAGCCCGTCAACCCATAGAGCGGATGCTTAATTTAGGAAAATCATGACAAAAGACGTTTTAGTCATTGGTACGGGCATCTCTGGGCTTACCTATGCCATACATGTAGCTGAAAACAACCCCAACATTTCTCTCGTACTACTATCTAAAAGCGATTTAAAGGAAGGGAATACACGCTATGCCCAAGGGGGAATTGCGGTAGTTTCTAATTTTAAAAAAGATTCATTTGACAAACATGTTGCAGATACGCTAATTGCAGGAGCAGGTACCTGTGATCCAGAAGTTGTCAAATTTGTCATTGAAGAAGGACACGAACGAGTCACCGAACTGATGAACTGGGGTGCTCAGTTTGACAAAAAAGAAAAAAAACTGGACCTAGCAAAAGAGGCGGGCCACTCAGAAAATCGAATTGTTCATTACAAAGACCAAACCGGTCAACACATTCAAGAAGCTTTAATTGAAAAAATTAAAACCTATCCAAATATTGAACTTTTAGAACAGCATACCCTAGTCGATTTAATCACAGACCATCATTCCAAAGAAAAGGCCAATCGATGCTATGGGGCCTATGTAATTTCCCAAAAGGAAGAAAAAATTTTTAAAATCACGGCTAAAATTACGGTGTTATCCACAGGTGGGGCTGGAAGTTTGTATGCTCATTCAACCAACCCCAAAATTGCCACCGGGGATGGTTTAGGTGCCGCGTACCGAGCGCGCGTAAGGATGGCTGGACTCCCTTATGTGCAATTTCATCCGACGGCTCTGTATCCTCAAGTAAACGGAAATACTTTTTTAATCACCGAAGCCGTTCGAGGTGCGGGTGCAAAGCTTTACAATAGTAAAGGAGAACGTTTTATGCTCAAAACCGATCCCAGAGCTGAATTGGCTCCGAGGGATATCGTCGCCCGAGGAATTCAACGTGAAATTGAGCAACAAAGTGAAGGTTTTGTTTGGCTGGACGGATCTGAGATCGAAATGAAACAATGGAAAGAACACTTTCCTACCATACTGGAAACCTGTAAAGATTTGGACATCAAACTCCCTAAAGAACGCATACCTGTGGTGCCTGCGGCGCACTATTTTTGTGGGGGAATAAAAGTCAATCAACACAGTGAATCTCAATTAAAAGGCTTGTATGCCATTGGTGAATGCAGTGCAACAGGACTCCATGGGGCCAATAGACTGGCTTCAAATTCGCTCTTGGAATCCTTAGTCTTTGCGCAAAGAGCAGCCCAAGACACTTTGGAAGCCTTAAAACAAGAACTCCCTTCCTCCTCTTTTTACGAAGCCATCCCCGAATGGAAAGGAGATGCCTACTCCAACAGCATTGAAATTGAGGCCATAAAAAAATACCGAAAAGCCCTTCAAGAAATCATGACCTTGTATGTGGGGATTTTCAAAACCAATGAAGGACTGCTCCTAGCTGAAAAAAGAATTGATAAAATTTACAAAGCCGTTACGGCCATTTACAACAACAACAAATTGACTAATGGACTTTGTGAGTTGAGAAATATGGTGAGTATTGCCCATTTGATCACCAAACAATCGCAAGAAATCACCCAGAACCAAGGAGTCTTTTACAATCATGACTATGCCTGAAGAGTACTACAAAAAATACCAAACTGAGTTTGAAAGCTTTATTGACACAGCTTTAAAAGAAGACCTTGGGAACGGAGATCACACAAGTCTGTCGTGTATCGATCCGCAAAGTAAGCGGACTGCCGTGTTGCTTACCAAACAATCAGGAATTCTTGCAGGACTCGATTTGGCAGCTAAAATTTTTCACCGTTACGACCCTTCCTTAAACTTTGAACCCTTGCTAACGGACGGATCCAAAATTGAACCAGGACAAAAAGTATTTACCGTAAGCGGTTCTACTTTATCGATTTTAGCCACAGAACGATTGGTATTGAATACACTTCAAAGAATGAGTGGCATTGCCACCCTTACCCACCGGCTCTGCCAAAAAATAAAACACACCCACTGTCAGTTGTTGGACACCCGAAAAACAACTCCAAATTTTCGCTATGCTGAAAAATGGGCTGTGTGGATCGGGGGAGGAAAAAATCATCGGATGGGGCTTTTTGATGCCCTTATGATTAAAGACAATCATGTTGATTTTTGTGGAGGCATGACAGCAGCACTTCACAAAACTGAAGCCTATCTCAACCGTTTGGGAAAACCCCTTGAGATAGTGGTAGAGTGCAGAAACTCTAAAGAAATTGAGGAGACACTCCCTTTTTCTTTTGTTAGCAGGATTCTGCTTGACAACCATAGTATTGCAGAATTAAAAGAAGCCTTAGCGCAAATCGGAAACCAAAAACCTACGGAAGCCTCAGGCAATATTACCGAAGAAAACCTAGTGGACGTAGCCGAAACGGGAGTACATTTTATTTCTATGGGAGCTTTGACCTATGACGCAAGAAGTATCGATTTAAGTTTAAAGGCCGTTTGAAAGCAAGAAGATTGTATGGAGTTCTTTCAGCGCACAAGAATGTTGACCTCAGAGCCCAACAAATTCTGCTTTAATTTTTATATTTGTTAACACTTTTTTCTCTATGAAATACCGAAGGATTCTATTAAAATTAAGTGGGGAAGCCCTGATGGGAGATCAGACCCATGGCATTGACCCAGTTAAAATTGACACCTACGCCAAAGAAATAAAAAAAGTTTTTGACAAGGGCATCGAAATAGCCATTGTCATTGGGGGAGGAAATATCTTTAGAGGTATTTCTGGTGCCAGTAAAGGCATGGACCGAGTTCAAGCAGATTATATGGGAATGCTCGCAACCGTGATCAATGGCCTCGCACTTCAAGGTGCTTTAGAAAACAACAATGTACCGACACGCCTCCAAACAGCCATTAAGATTGAAGCTATTGCAGAGCCCTTCATCAAAAGAAAAGCAACACGTCACCTCGAAAAAGGACGCGTTGTCATCTTTGGATCGGGTACAGGCAATCCCTATTTTACCACAGACTCGGCAGCAGTATTGAGAGCCATAGAAATTAATGCTGACGTCATCCTTAAGGGAACCCGAGTGGACGGTATCTATAACGAAGATCCAGAAAAAAATGACAAGGCAACTAAATTCGATTCCTTGTCCTTTGATGAGGTCTTAAAAAAAGGTCTCAAAATAATGGACACTACAGCCTTTACCTTGAGCCAAGAAAATAAATTACCCATTATCGTTTTTGATATGAATACCCCCAACAACTTGGACAATGTCTTGCAAGGAAAAAACGTTGGAACCAAAGTCGATCTCTAAAAAAAAATTACTCATGGATGATGAAATGAACTTTATTCTTGATGCGGCCAAAGAAAGCATGGAACAGGCGATTGCGCATTTAGAAAAAGAAATGCTCAATATCAGAGCTGGAAAAGCAAACCCCATAATGCTTTCTACGGTAAAAGTTGACTATTACGGCACACCCACTCCGCTGTCTCAAGTAGCCAACATCAATACTCCTGATGCCAGAACCTTAACCGTTCAACCTTGGGAAAAAAATCTTTTAGCAGATATTGAAAAGGCTATTCTAATTGCTAATTTAGGTTTTAATCCAATGAATAATGGAGAGTCAGTCATCATCAACATCCCCCCTTTAACCGAAGAGCGACGACGCGATTTAGCAAAACTTGCCAAGTCGGAATCGGAAAATGCAAAAATTGTGATTCGGGCGGCGCGAAAGGAAGCAAATGACGACATTAAAAAATCTGAGGCTTCCGAGGACATTCAGAAAAACTACGAAATTGACATTCAATCCCTGACCGATGAATTCATCAAAAAAGTAGATGGAATTTTTAGCTTAAAAGAAAAAGAGATTTTAACGGTATAATAAAAACCGTTTTGTTTACAGCTGCTTAGGCTTCATGAAAAAGAAAAAAGATTCGAATATTTGGGGCCTTGTGGCACGACTTATTTTAAGAAATAGGTTGATTCTTCTGGCAGCCCTACTCGGAATGACTTTTTTCTGGGCTACTCAGTGGAAGTACATGCAATTCACTTTTACTGAAGCCAATCTACTGCCGGATGATCACCCTGAAAACATCCTTTACAAAAACTTTACGGACACCTTTGGAGAAGAAGGAAATGTAATTGTAATTGCACTACAGGACAGTTTGTTTTTTACCCCTGAAAAAAGAAACGCCTGGAGAACACTAAACACCACACTTCAGGCCTTCCCCGAAATTGATTTGGTCTTGTCTACTGACAATCTTCAAGAATTGATCAAGGATCAAAAAAACGAACAATTTATTCTCCAGCAAGTCCCCGAAGCGCAAGCAGAGGACTCCACAACCATTTCAAAATTTAGACAAAAATTATTTCTAGAACTTCCTTTTTACAGCAATTTAATTTTTGACGCCGAAACCAATACAATTCGATCTGTGGTCTATATGGACCCCCAAATCGTCAATACTGCAAAGCGTAAGGATTTTATTTTTGACCAGTTCATTCCCCTGATCGCCGCCTTCGAAGAAAACACTTCCTCAGATGTTCACGTATCGGGCATGCCCTATATCCGAACGCTCAATGCGCAGAATATAGTGGATGAAATCGGACTCTTTGTTTTGGGAGCTACCTTCATTACTTCCCTCATCTTCTTTTTATTTTTTAGGTCGTTTAGAGCCACTTTTATTTCACTCTTGGTTGTGGCAATCGGGGTGATGTGGGCATTTGGTATATTGGGTTGGTTGGGCTATGAAATCACAGTATTGACGGCGTTAATTCCTCCATTAATTATCGTAATCGGAGTGCCCAATTGTATTTTCCTTATCAACAAATACCAACAAGAAATTGCCAAACATAAAAATCAAGCCAAATCCCTCCAACGGGTAATCATTAAAGTGGGTAATGCAACCCTGATGACCAACCTTACTACGGCATCGGGATTTGCGACCTTTATCCTTACCAATAGTAAAATTTTAAAGGAATTTGGTGTAGTTGCCTCAATCAACATTATTGCAATTTTTGCCCTATCCTTACTCATCATTCCCATCACGTATAGCTTGATGCCCATCCCTAAGAAAAAACACCTCAAACATTTAAAAAATAAATCGATTGATTTTTTTGTCCGTTGGATGGAAAACAAAGTCAGAAAAAAACGGGTGAACGTCTATATCGTTTCACTCATAGGTTTAATCGTTGGGATAACCGGGATCTATCAAATCAAAATTTCAGGTAGCCTGATTGAAGACATGCCCAAATCAGCTCCTTTTTTTCAAGACATTCAATTTTTTGATCAAAGTTTTAACGGCATCGTTCCCGTTGAAATTTGGATCGACAGCAAGCGAGAAAACGGTATCGTTAAACCCGCCACCCTTCAAAGGATGAATCGCCTACAGGAAACCATAGATGAAATTCCAGAGCTGGCCCCACCCCTTTCGGTAGTCAATGCAATTAAGTTTGCCAAACAAGCCTATTACAACGGCAACCCAAATTATTATGCCTTACCTACCTCCCAGGAAAATAGTTTTATTTACCCTTATCTCAACAATGCAAAAGGGAACAACCAACTCATCACAGGCTATGTTGACTCTACAGGACAATTCGGTAGAATTACCACCTATATGAAAGACATTGACACCGAGCGAATGGAACGTATAGAAACGGATCTTAGGGAGGCTATGGATAAAATTTTTCCGGAGCAACGTTATGGCGCTGAAATGACGGGTAAAGCACTTCTTTTTTTAAAGGGGACCAAATACCTCATCAACAATCTGATCCTTTCCCTCAGTCTTGCCATACTGCTGATTGCGTTATTCATGGCCTTTCTGTTTCGCTCCTTTAAAATGATTCTCATTTCATTACTCCCAAATTTACTTCCACTGATTATCACTGCTGGTTTTATGGGATTTGCAGGAATTCCGCTTAAACCTTCCACCATATTGGTTTTCAGTATTGCGTTTGGAATCTCGGTGGACGACACCATTCATTTTTTAGCAAAATACCGCCAAGAATTGATCTCAAACGGTTGGAAAATCAACAAAGCGGTTTTTGCCGCACTCCGTGAAACAGGTATTAGCATGTTTTACACCTCCATCGTTTTGTTCTTCGGGTTTTCCGTATTCTTATCGTCCAATTTTGGGGGTACGCAAGCCTTAGGGGGGCTGGTAGCCGTTACCCTTCTGATGGCAATGTTGGCAAATTTAGTCCTCCTCCCTTCCCTGCTGATCTCATTAGAAGATACCATCAGCAATGAAAAGGTGATCAAGGAACCTAAAATTGAAATTTTAGACCATTAAGTGTCGGAACTCAAATCCGTGATTTTACTGAAATAAGCCTATCTTTGCATCGCTTAAAAACACGATCACAAGACTAAAATTTGAAATTCATTGTACAGCAGTTTATCCTAAACTTATTTGCTGAATGAATGACCAAAAAAACAAAGGAATGAACGGAGAAAAAATTAAATCCATCTTACAGTCAGAGGCGACAGGTCAAAAATGCACTACCCAAGGTTGGGTCAGAACCTTTCGCGCCAACCGATTTATCGCCTTAAATGACGGCTCGACCATTGAAAATCTTCAATGTGTGGTAGATTTTGAACAACTTGATGAAAGTGTGTTAAAACAAATTACTACCGGTGCAGCCGTCCATCTGGAAGGGACCCTCGTTGAAAGTCAAGGAAGTGGTCAAAAAGTAGAGCTTCAAGCAGATAAAATCACAATATTAGGAGCTTCGGATCCTGAAAGCTATCCCATTCAACCCAAAAAACACAGTTTAGAGTTCCTTAGAGAAAAAGCGCATTTGAGGGTGAGAACCGCCACTTTTTCAGCCGTCATGCGCGTGCGTTCTGCACTGGCATTTGCGGTTCACCAATTTTTTCAGAAAGAAGGCTTTTTTTACGTCAATACTCCGATCGTTACCGGTAGTGATGCAGAGGGTGCCGGAGAAATGTTTCGTGTCTCTACCCTTGACCCCAAAAATCCTCCACTAAACGAAGAAGGCAACCCCGATTTTAAACAAGACTTTTTTGGTAAAGAAACCAACCTAACCGTATCCGGGCAACTCGAAGCCGAAGCATATGCGCTAGCTCTGGGTGACGTATATACTTTCGGACCTACGTTTAGGGCTGAAAACTCCAACACGACCCGGCACTTGGCTGAATTTTGGATGATAGAACCCGAAATGGCGTTTTACGACCTAAACGACAACATGAATTTAGCCGAAAAATTCATCACCCATGTGTTGCGTCACGTATTACAAAGTTGCGCCAAAGACTTGCAATTCTTAGACGAGCGTTTTGCCAAAGAAGAAAACAGCAAACCCCAAGCCCAACGCAGTTCCATGGGTTTACTCGAAAAAATTGAATTTGTGGTCAATAATGATTTTAAAAGGCTTAGCTATACAGAAGCAATTGAAATCTTAAAAAACTCAAAACCCAACAAAAAGAAAAAATTTCAATATCCCGTTGAAGAGTGGGGCATTGACTTGCAAAGTGAACACGAACGCTATTTGGTTGAAAAACACTTTAAGTGTCCTGTAATTTTATACGATTACCCTGCTAACATTAAGGCCTTTTACATGCGAAGAAACGACGATGGTAAGACCGTCCGAGCCATGGACATTCTCTTTCCCGGTATCGGAGAAATCGTCGGGGGGTCTCAACGGGAAGAACGCTTGGATGTATTAGAAGCACGAATTAAGGAAATGAATATTGATGCTGAAGAACTCTGGTGGTACCTCGACCTAAGAAGATTTGGAAGTGTACCTCACAGTGGTTTTGGACTGGGCTTTGAGCGTTTGGTTCAATTTACAACGGGCATGGGCAACATTCGAGATGTAATTCCTTTCCCTCGAACACCACAAAACGCATCGTTTTAAGGAGGAAAGAGTAAAATATATATCTTTATATCAATCCTAACCCTATGCTAAAACAACAGCTCCAAATAAAGCTAGCACAAAAGCTCTCTCCTCAGCAAATCAAACTGATGAAGCTGATCCAGCTTTCTACGCTTGATTTAGAGCAAAAAATTGAAGCTGAAATTGGAGAAAATCCAGCTTTAGAGAGTGGTGTTGAAGAGGTAAAATCAGACACTGAAGAAACAGATTTCGAAGAATCTACTACCATCGAAACCGATGAGATTGACATCGACCAGTATTTGAGTGACGACGAAATTCCTTCCTACCGACTCTACAGCAACAATTTTAGTAATGATGAAGAAGATCGAGCCATTCCACTAAGCGGAGGGATCAGCTTTCACCAAAGCTTACTTCAACAAATGGGTAATCTGATTTTAAATGAAGACGAAATGCTCATCGCTGAGTTTTTAATCGGAAGTATTGATGACAGTGGCTATATCAGAAGGAGTGACGATGAACTCATAGACGATTTAGCTTTTACTCAGAATATTTTTACGGATAAAACCCAACTAGAAAAGGTTATTCGTTCGGTACAAAGTTTGGATCCTCCAGGAGTAGGCGCACGTTCGTTACAAGAATGCCTTCAACTCCAACTAGAAAAAAAGAAAAAAGACCGCCCTGAGGTGATTCACGCGCTTAAAATAATCCGTGATGAATTCGACCACTTTAGTCACAAACACTATACAAGACTTCAAGAGCGGGTAGGAATTACCCAAGATGAGTTAAAAAAGGCGCTAGAATTGATAGGCAGGCTTAACCCTAAGCCCGGAGGTGCCCTGTCAAGTACTATTCAAAATACGCACGTTGTTCCCGACTTTATACTAACCCTTGAAGACGGTCAGATAGAGGTAAAATTAAACCGTAGAAATGCACCCCAACTCAAAGTATCTAACGCCTATAAAGACATGCTGGAAGGCTACCAAGAAGCCGAAAAAAAATCTAAAACCCAGCAAGACGCTGTTCAATTTATCAAACAAAAACTGGATGCAGCAAAATGGTTTATCGATGCGATTCAACAAAGACATCAAACCCTCACCTTGACGATCAACGCCATAGTAGCGCATCAAAAAGAATACTTTTTGACCGGAGATGAACGCAAGCTGAGACCCATGATTTTAAAAGATATTGCTGACAAAGTAGAAATGGATATCTCTACGATTTCTAGGGTTGCCAACAGCAAATACATCGATACCCCTTACGGCGTAAAACTTCTGAAAACCTTTTTCTCCGAAGGGCTTAAAAATGAGGAAGGAGAGGACGTTTCCTCGATTGAAATTAAAAACATACTCGGTCAACTTATCGAAGAAGAAAACAAAAAAAAGCCTCTTACGGATGAGACCCTTTCTAAATTGATGAAAGAAAAGGGATATAGGGTAGCGCGAAGAACAATTGCAAAGTACAGAGAACAACTTGATATTCCAGTGGCTCGGTTACGCAAAGAGTTATAATATATAAAAAATCAATCCTATTTTAATCGGGTTCAAATCCAGTGGTTGCTGGTTTGCATTACGAACTGACTCATTAAAGAATGGGGTCAAGGGGTAGGCTATATAAAAATTCCAGGTGTTGTATCCAAAACTGAGATTTGCCACGGCTCCAAGGTTTTGAATGTCGGAACTGTTTTTAATTTCAAGTGCGTCTTGACGAATTTTAGTAGTGTAATTCCACCGTAAAGACACCCCACCGTATACCCGCCAAAAGGCAAAATCATCTGGTGTGGCGTTGCGCCAACGAAAACTGAGGGGGAGTTCCAATGCATGGGTTGAAAAAAAGAGAGGAGCGGCTGGTTGATCAGCAATGGTGTAGTGAAATTTTCCCACTCCCTCAGCAACTCTGCTGAAGTTGGTCGTGTAGCGTTCAAAGCTCATCCCAAGTCCAATTCCTGTTGCGAGTTTTCCATTGCTCGTCAAGGGTATGTCTCTTATAAAACCCCACTGAAAATGCCTAGAAAGCCCTTGGGGCTTAAATGCTGTTTCCTTTGTCTGAAGGATCATAAAAGAGGCTCCTAAATACCATTGGTCTTCACGAAAAAAAGGAGTCTGACCGGCTTCCTCATCTTGGCCCCACAGGGGGGTAAAGAGGAAAAGGAACGACACAAGAGCAAAAAAACTCTTGCTTAAATTCGAGTAAAATAAAGCCCTTTTCATATGGAGTTAAAATAAAAAAAAGTGCCTTAAAAAGGCACTTTTTTAAAACATTAAATACAACTCACTAGTTTATGTTTTGGGTGTAATCTCCCAAACGTGTAGTGTAGTTTATCTTTAAAGCACTCACTTTTCTTAGCTCTTGCTTAATGTCTTGAACGAGTCCCATTTTAGTATCACTATCTACCTTTAAGGCAGTAGTTAATACATTTTGGAGTTCCTGACGTTTCGAAGCTCTTTCGGCTAAAATAAATGCGCCTACCTCGTTGACTGTAGCAAATTTGTCATTCAACTGAATCTTTGCACTTGTTCCGTATTTATCTTGGTAACGGTCAGAAGGCTTACCCGCGTAGATATACATTACACGGTCTTTTTTATCAAGCTTCTGAACCTGGTCAGCGGCAGGTAATCGATTGGCTACCATCAAGGTGCTGTCTCTCATAACGGTTGCCACCATAAAGAAGAACAATAACATAAAAACAATATCTGGCAAAGATGCTGTAGAAATAGCAGGTAAATCGCCTCCCTTTTTCTTTTTAAATTTTGACATAATCTATTGTTTTAATTTGTTTTACTCGGTTCAGCTTCAGATAATTTTTGCGGATACATCGCTTTTACTACGTCGAGTTTTGGCTCTAGCTCCGCTGCAAAATCTGCTGAAGTTCTTGGGTCATCGTATTTCTTTTGAGCATCCACAAAATTTAAACCTACACTGGGATAGAGTCTTAAAAACTCGCGATTTCTTAACTCGTTATAAGCTGCCACCAATTCATTTTGAATTGCAATATATACCTTGTAAGACGTCTCACGATTGTTTTTAAGTGAGATGATGGCTTTGTCAGGATTATCCGAAGAAGACTCATCGCGTTCTCCTTGACAATAATCACAAGCTTCTTCACCTACACCTCCACCATTGTCGAGAAAGGCTACCGCCAAAGATCTTAGGTCTTCGATATCGGTTAGCTCTTCTTCGACCAAAAGCTGGTCGTTTTTGTTTACTACTACTGTAAAGATGTTTTTCTCTCTAATGATGGGTGGATCAACTTGGTCTTCCATTGGAGGGAGCTTACGGTTCAGTCCGCTATCCGTTTCAATGGTAGTCGTCACCAAGAAGAAAATCAAAAGGAGGAACGCGATATCCGCCATGGATCCTGCGTTAACTTCTGGTGCTGATCTTTTAGCCATAACTTATCGGTTAAAAATTTTCTTTGCTCCAGAAAAAACCATAGAGAGAATTGCTAGGACAGCGAGTATGTAAAACATACGCAATCCTGTACCTACCCATCTTGATCCACTGGCTGAAAGTACTTCTCCATCTTTAAGGGGAGTTTCTACTCCTTCTGAAGCTGCAAAAGCTATTCCCAGTACCACAGCAAAACAGCCAATAAAGATTAGCGATTTTTTCAATTTCTGTGCGCTAGAGGCAAGATTTAATAAAGAAAATAGAAGGGTAACTACCACTGTTATTAGTAAGATAGCAATGGATAGTGAAACCAAAGGAGAAACCGTACCGAAGTCTCCCATACTGGCAGCCATCTTGATTTCTTCATCTCCCACTCCTATTATTCTAAATAGGAATACAACACCTAGCAAACCAAAAACAGCACTGATAATTTTTACAATTGTTTGAATATTCATGTTAATTGCTGTTAGAGGTTAATTATTTTTTTTGTGCAACAAGGATGTCGATCAAGGTGATAGAAGCATCTTCCATGTCGTTTACAATACTATCGATTTTAGCTACGATATAGTTGTAAAACACTTGAAGGATGATTGCTACGATCAAACCGAATACAGTTGTCAAAAGGGCTACTTTAATCCCCCCTGCAACGAGTGAAGGCTGCATGTCTCCAGCGGCTTCAATTTTATCAAAGGCTTGAATCATCCCGATTACCGTTCCCATGAACCCAAGCATGGGTGCAAGAGCGATAAACAATGAAATCCAGGATACATTCTTTTCTAATTGTCCCATTTGAACACCTCCGTAAGCAACAACCGCTTTTTCTGCGCTTTCAACCCCTTCGTCTACTCGGTCTAAACCTTGATAGAAGATAGAGGCAACAGGCCCTTTGGTGTTTCTACAATATTCCTTAGCTGCTTCAACCCCTCCAGAAGAGAGTGCTTCTTCAACTCCTTCAGTTAATTTTTTAGTGTTGGTGGTAGCTAAGTTCAAGAAAATGATACGCTCTATAGCAATGGCAAGACCTAATATCAAACAGATCAATACGATTCCCATGAATCCGGGACCACCTTCAATAAAACGCTTTTTTAATTCTTGTGTAAAAGAGGCAGATTCCGCAGTTGCGTCGTCTTCCATGTCTTGTACTAGTGTTGCAGCTACCGAGGTAGTCGAGTTAGGTACTACAGTTGATGCATTGGCAGTAGCCATAAAACCTAAAAAAGTAAGGGCAATAAATAATTTTTTCATTGTGATTAATGTTTGTTCTTTTTAATTAAATGCGAATAAAGATAAAAAAAAATATGTACCATATTAATTTTTGCAGAGAGGAAGGGATTCGAACCCTCGATTCCAATGCAATTGGAATACACACTTTCCAGGCGTGCGCCTTCGACCGCTCGGCCACCTCTCTAAATATAAGTGTCAAATAAAGTAAAAAAATATCTTTTTAGAAAAAATAAAAGTACTTTTTGATCGCCTATTTTTGATTCTCAAAAACAGCCTTCGCGTTTTCGGTGGTGATTCTGCTAATTTCCTCTGCTGAGAGTTGATAACACTGGGCAATTTTATCTCGTATTAAGGGCAAATAAGCACTTTCGTTTCTTTTCCCTCGATGTGGGCTGGGTGATAAATAAGGCGCATCGGTTTCCATCACGAGGGAGGTTAAAGGGAGGGCGGCTAAAAACTGGTCAATTTTTCCGTTTTTAAATGTTACCACTCCACCGATTCCCAACTTTAAATTCAAATCGATTGCCCGATGGGCTTGATCGATGGTTCCCGTAAAACAATGAAAAATTCCAAACAAATCGTCTCCTCGATGTCCCTCTAATACTTCAAAAACTTCATCAAAAGCATCGCGACAATGAATGACAATGGGAAGACCCTTTGACTTTGCCCATTCTATTTGAAGATTAAAAGAGTGCTGTTGTTGCTTTAGAAAACTTTGATCCCAGTACAGATCAATCCCAATTTCCCCAACCGCAGAAAAACTTCTCGAGTTTAACTGTTGTCTTACCACCTCCAATTCATCCTTAAAATTTTCTTTTACATGGGTAGGGTGAAGCCCCATCATCAAATGAACCCGCGTGGGATAGGCTTGTTCTAAGGCAAACATTTGCTGGTGATAGGTGCTGTCAATGGCAGGTATATAAAAATCCGTCACTCCCTCTGCAAGGGCATTTTGTATGGCTTCCTCCCGATCTTCATCAAAGGCCTCTACATATAAGTGGGTATGGGTGTCGATCACTTGTTCTACGCTTAGGGTGCAAAAATAGGTAAACCTCGGCAGAGCATCCCTATATGATTTGGATAGTGTATTTTTGACCTCAATGAAATCTACTACTTCTGTTTCTTTACAATTAACCAAAACCAAGCATCTGATATGCCGTGCGCGAATCAATGGATTCAATGTAACCTTATTGGTGGATACGGGCGCATCAAACAGTTGCATTCACAGTGAGCTGGAGGAGGCCTTTCAACTGAAACCCAAAGGCGACTCGTTTGATGCAGCGGGAGCAAGCGAGGGTAAAATGACTGCCGTCATGACGCAAAAGTGCGAACTCTATTTAGGACGACACAAGCTTGGCAAACATGCCTTTGTGTTGCTGGACCTAAATCATGTCAATCAAACCCTGCGCTCACAAGGTGCCCAACCCATAGAGGGCATACTGGGTGCCGATTTTTTAGTAAAGAAGAAAATTACAATCGACTACAGAAACAGAAAATTAATTCTATAATTCCAACGCTTTATTGGCATCACCTTCCATTAAGATCGTCAACGGATCTTCGAGGGCTTCTTTTACCGCTACTAAAAATCCTACAGACTCCCTACCGTCAATGATACGATGATCATAAGACAATGCAAGGTACATCATAGGTCGGATTACCACTTTACCGTCAATTGCAACCGGTCGTTCGATGATGTTGTGCATCCCTAAAATCCCCGACTGAGGAGGGTTGATGATAGGAGTTGATAGCATAGATCCAAAAACTCCACCATTGGAAAGTGTAAAGGTTCCCCCTGTCATATCATCTACCGTAATTTTGCCGTCGCGGGCTTTTACTGCCAAACGACCAATTTCTTGTTCAATACCTGCAAAACTCAACTTTTCTGCATTTCGAACGACTGGAACCATCAGTCCTTTAGGACCGGATACCGCAACACTGATGTCGCAATAGTCGTAACTGATTTTATAATCGCCGTCCATCATGGAGTTGACATCGGGATAAAGTTGGAGCGCCCGAACAACAGCTTTAGCAAAAAAGCTCATAAATCCAAGCTTAACTCCGTGCTTGTCTAGGAAAGCGTCTTTGTATTGGTTTCGCAACTCAAAAATGGGAGCCATGTCAGCCTCGTTAAAAGTGGTCAGCATAGCCGTTTCATTCTTTGCAGCCACAAGTCGTTCTGCAACTTTTCTTCTGAGCATAGAAAGTTTGGAACGGTCCTCCCCACGATTTCCCCATTCCGGTGGAGTCCCCATAGAAGGAACAGCCTTTACTGCATCTTCTTTGGTTATTCTACCTCCTCGGCCAGTCCCTTGGATTGCGCTTGCTTCCATTCCTTTTTCAGCAATGATTTTACGCGCTGCGGGAGAAGGCGTTTGAGAGGCGTAGGTAGTTTCTTGAGGAGCTGGAGCTTTGGGGGCTCCCTCCGTTGCCGCTGCGGTAGGTTCGGGAGTAGCTTGAGCTGAGCCTCCAACGGCAGCTTCACCATCGGTGTCGATCAAACAGACTACAGCACCTACTTGAACTGCATCTCCTTCCTCAGCCTTAAGCGTTATTGTTCCGCTGACCTCAGCAGGGAGCTCTAAGGTAGCTTTGTCGGAATCCACTTCCGCGATCGCTTGATCTTTCTCCACATAGTCTCCGTCTGCAACTAACCATTGTGCAATTTCAACTTCTGTGATGGATTCGCCCGGTGAGGGAACTTTCATTTCTAAAATCATGACTTTACTTCTTTACTTTTCTAATAAAATTGTCTTGTGTGGGATCAAAAACATAATCGATCACCTGTTGATGCCTTCTTTGAAAACGCACAGCGCTTCCTGCGGCTGGAGCCCCGTAGTATCTTCGGCTGGCAGGTCTAAATTTAGGGGCAGCTTCCCATTGCAAAAGCAGGTAGCTCCAAGCTCCCATATTGCGGGGTTCTTCTTGTGCCCATACCCAATCGGTTGCCTGGGTATACGGAGCCATACTTGCTTCTATTTCTTGAATGGGCAAGGGGAATAATTGCTCCACTCGAATGAGTGCCACATCCTTACGTCCTCTTTTTTCGCGTTCCTGTTCCAAGTCGTAATAAAATTTACCTGAACACAGCACTACCGTTTTAACCTCTTTTGGATCAACCTCTGTATCGCCTAGTACTGGTTGGAAACTCCCCTGAGTCAAGTCTTTTTTAGTTGAAACTGCTTTGGGATGGCGCAACAAACTTTTAGGGGTAAAGACGACTAAGGGTTTTCTATAATTTGTTTTCATTTGACGTCTTAGCAAATGAAACATATTGCCCGGGGTGGTACAATTGGCAATAAACATATTGTCTTTGGCGCACAATTGCAGATAGCGCTCCATACGAGCAGAGGAATGCTCAGCACCCTGGCCTTCATAGCCATGGGGAAGCAATAAAACAATGCCGTTTTGCAATTTCCATTTGTCCTCGGCAGACGAAATGTATTGGTCCAACATGATTTGTGCTCCATTGGAAAAATCTCCAAATTGCGCTTCCCATAAGGTTAGCGTATTGGGACTGGCCATTGCATAGCCGTAGTCAAACCCCAAAACTCCGTATTCGGATAGCAGGGAGTTGTAAATACGAAAACGTCCTTGTTTGTTGGGATCAATTTGATTGAGCAAAACCACTTCTTCCTCAGCGTTTTCTGTTTTGATCACCGCATGACGGTGGGAAAAAGTACCTCGCTCTACATCTTGACCCGACATACGAACGTTAAACCCCTCTTGGAGTAAGGTTCCATAGGCCAACAATTCGCCCATTGCCCAATCTAGGTTGTCTTTTTCAAAATACATGGCGCTTCGGTCGGTGACTAAACGGTCAATTTTTCGGAGAAATTTTCGATCCTCGGGCAATTTTGTTATCGCTTTAGCAACCCGGTCGAGGTCTTTAAGGGCCACTGCAGTTGAGACGGGTTTCATCATCTCGGTCTCCTCTACTCTGGTAAACGCTTTCCACTCGTCTTCCATAAAAGGAGTAATTACGGTAGTTTCTATCTTTCTAGAATCCTCTAGATCGTTCTCTAAAATACTCTTGTACTGTTTTTCCAGTTCGTTAACATATCCCTCCTGTATGTGTCCATTTTGCAATAAAGTAGCGGCATAAATGTCCCTGGGGTTAGGGTGTCTAGAAATGGCTTTGTAAAGCTCTGGCTGGGTAAATCGAGGCTCGTCTCCTTCGTTATGTCCGTATTTTCGATAGCCTAATAAGTCGATAAAAACGTCTTGTCCAAAACGCATACGAAAATCCAAAGCAAAAAGCGTAGCATGGACTACAGCCTCCACATCGTCTGCATTGACATGCAATACCGGCGAAAGGGTAACTTTAGCCACATCGGTACAATAGGTACTTGAGCGGGCGTCCAGATAATTGGTCGTAAATCCGATTTGGTTGTTTACTACAATATGGACGGTTCCTCCTGTTCCATACCCTTTAAGTTTTGCCATTTGCACGATTTCATAGGGCAAGCCTTGTCCTGCAATGGCAGCGTCTCCATGGACGATAATCGGAAGGACTTTATGGGTATCCCCATTGAATTTATTTTCCAATTTCGCTCGAGTGATCCCCTCTACTACTGCCCCTACCGTCTCCAAGTGAGAGGGATTGGGCGCAATGTTCATATTGATTTTTTTGCCGGTGTCTGTGATGCGTTGGGAGGTCCACCCCAAATGGTATTTTACATCTCCATCAAAAATGACTTCCTGGTAGTCCTTTCCGTCAAATTCGCTGAAAATATCTTTGGTTGATTTGCCGAAAATGTTTGTTAAGGCATTTAATCGACCTCGGTGTGCCATCCCCATCACAAACTCTTCCACACCTTGATTTGCCGCGGCTTCTACCACTGCATCTAAAGCCGGTATTAAGGATTCTCCACCTTCTAAAGAAAAGCGTTTTTGTCCAACGTATTTGGTATGTAAAAAGTTTTCGAAACTGACCGCTTCATTGAGTTTTTTTAAAATGTGCTTTTTTTGCTCAACCGAAAACTGGGGGTGGTTATCATTTACATTCAGCCGCTGTTGGATCCAATTTACCTTTTCCGGATTTCGAATATACATATACTCTATCCCTATGGAGTCGCAATAGATCCGTTGCAAGTGTTCAATAATCGTTTGCAAGCTACTCGGACCGATGCCCATTATCTCTCCTGCATTAAACACCGTTTGCAAGTCGGACGCTTCAAGTCCAAAATTTTCAATATCCAGCGTTGGACTGTATTTTCTTCGCTCTCTTACCGGATTCGTTTTGGTAAATAAATGTCCCCGACTGCGGTAGCCATCAATTAATTTGACCACCCTAAACTCTTTTTGTAACTGCTCAGGAACTTCTGTGGTCTCAGTTGTTGGGACGGAACCGTTGCTTTCTAAACCAAAATCAAAGCCTTGAAAAAAAGCCCTCCAACTGGGCTCTACACTATCGGGTTGTTGTAAATACTGATCATAAAGTGCCGCAAAATGAGCCGTATGAGCAGCATTTAAAAACGAATAATTATCCATGCAAAAAAGCGCTACTAAAATCGACAACAAAATTACAACTTTTGATTAAAGTGGTTCTCTATTTCTTAAAAAATAAACAGCCATGTAAAACCCCTCTTGAGGCTTTGCTGCAAAGGATAGAATTTAGGGAATCCCCCTAGCGGCTTATCGCAAAAAAATAAGGCAGACTCTTATCCGAACTTAGGGAACATTTTAATACCTTTTGTCCATGTTTGCACTGGTCGATTGTAACAATTTTTACGCCTCTTGCGAACGGGTTTTTCAACCCCAATGGGAGGGCAAAGCTGTCGTTATTCTTTCGAATAATGACGGTTGTGTCATCGCGCGAAGCAATGAAGCCAAAGCGCTGGGCATCCCTATGGGAGCGCCAGCATTTCAATACCGTTCTTTTTTTAAGCAAAAAAGGGTAAAGGTTTTTTCGTCCAACTACCCCCTTTACGGCGATATGAGCAGTCGGGTAATGTCCATCTTAGAACAGTATACTCCCAATCTCGAAATTTACAGTATAGACGAAGCGTTTTTGCAATTCAAAGGATTCGATTTATTTGATCTCGAAGCGGAAGGACGACGCATGCGAAAACAAGTGCGTCGCTGGACGGGCATCCCCGTTTCTGTCGGTATGGGTCCCAGTAAAGCTTTGGCAAAAATCGCCAATAAAATTGCCAAAAAATACGATTCCAAAACAGGAGGTGTTTACTGTATCGACAGTGAAGACAAAAGAATCAAGGCCCTCAAATGGACTGCGATTAGCGACGTTTGGGGCATCGGCAGGCAACACCGCAAACGACTGGAAGCCATGGGAGTGACAAATGCTTGGCAGTTTACAATGCTGCCTGACGATTGGGTGCGCAAGCAGATGAGCGTATTGGGACTTCGGTTAAAAAAAGACCTGCAAGGATTGCCTTCCATCCAACTGGAAGAAGTTCAACCTCCTAAAAAGGGAATTGCAACCACCCGAAGTTTTGAAGGAACCCTAACTGATTTTTGCGATCTGGAGGAACGCGTCTCGACCTTTGCTAGTAGTTGTGCAGAAAAAATGAGGGCACAACAAAGCAGCTGCAACGCATTGCTCGTTTTTTTACGTAGCGATCCTCATAAAAAAGGAGCTACTCCCTATCGAAACAGCTGTGTACTGACCCTACCCTACGCCTCCAACTCCAGTATCACACTGAGTAAATATGCAGTATGGGGCCTGCGTAAAATTTTTAAAGAAGGCATCCAGTACAAAAAAGCAGGTGTGATGCTTATGGGTTTGACCCCTACCGCCACCCGTCAACTTCCGCTTTTTGGAGGAGAAGAAGTCAAACACTTGGCAGTGATGCAAGCACTGGACCGCATCCACAAACGCTTTGGCCCACACCAGCTAAAACTGGCCAATCAGGATTTGCAACGCACCTGGAAAATGAAACAAGAACACCTCTCACAACGCTATACTACTGAGATCAGCGAAATCATTCAGGTAAAATAAACTATGGAATCACAAAAACTGACCTTTTTTCATCCCGACCAAGACCACCAAAAAACATTGCATTTAGCTCAGGAAGGCATTTCTGCAGGCTTTCCCTCTCCAGCGGATGACTTTAAGGAACTACGAATCAGCATTGATCAGGAAGTAGTTCGCAATGAAGAGGCTACCTTTTATGCCCGTGTTTCGGGTGAGTCCATGCAAGGGGCAGGACTAGACGACGGAGACCTTTTGGTAATAGACCGAAGTCTAGAACCCCAACACAATAAAATTGCTGTCTGCTTTATTGATGGCGAGTTTACCGTAAAACGGCTCAAAGTGGGTCCAAAAGGCGTTTTTCTAATGCCCGAAAATCCCAAATACCAGCCCATAGAGGTTACCGAGGAAAACGAATTAATCATTTGGGGGATAGTGACTTATGTGGTAAAAAAACTGTAAAGGAATGCCTTTGAAAAAACTTGTTTTAATTCCCTTAAGCCTTCTTTTTTTGAATCAGTGCACTAAAGAAGATGAGTTAGCCCTACCCTTTTGTATTCAACAAAAAATTGAGGCCCTAAAAAAAGAAGCCGTTTGGAATCCCCCGGCCAAAATCTACCGCTACAACTACCAAAACCAACACGTTTATTTTTTCCCCCAGCGCTGCTGTGATATTCCCAGTGAGCTCTATACCGAAAATTGCAATTTACTTTGCCTTCCTGACGGCGGAATAACAGGAGAAGGAGACGGTAAATGTGCTGATTTTTTTAAAACACGAAGTGCGCCTTTATTGGTTTGGGAGGATACTAGAACGGAGTAGCTCTTACCCCATCAACACCTTATAAAAAAGTTTGGTTAAAAAGGTTGCCAGCTGTTTGCTCGTCAAGTTGATGTCAGTGGTATGGGTCGCTAAAAACAATTCGGGTGGGCTTCCTACCAACATATAACTGAGTAGTAAAAACTCATATTTTTCATTAAAGGCTTTAATCGTAAAATCTGATTTAAGGTCTCGGTTTAGGTTTTTTACTATGACTTTAATCAAATCGCTTTGGTAGGAACTCTGACGGATATACGCTTGATTGACAATATGAAATTGTATCATTTGTTCGCTTCCTATCAGGTCAAAATAACTTTTAAAGGTTCCGTAAAGGTAGTCGTACAAATTGTCTGTCTGATTGCGGGTCTGTTGAATGGCCTCTATGATTCGCTGGTTTAGCTGATTGATTAAGGCATCAAAAAGGCTGTTCATGTCAGGAAAGTAATTGTAAAAGGTACCGCGGGCTATCTCGCACTTTCCCACAATATCCGTAACCGTAGTTTTTTCAAATCCTCTTTCAGAAAACAGGATCAGCGCCTCATCTAAAATACGTTCGCGAACTTGCTGCTTTTGAATTTCCCTTTTGCCTAGAATCAGTTCCGAATCTTCCATTTACAAACGTTCAAAAATTCCTGCAATGCCTTGTCCTCCCCCTACACAGGCGGTCACCATACCGTACCGCTGGTTTCGCAATTTCATTTCTTCTAGCAACTGAATACTCAATTTAGCTCCCGTACAACCCAGCGGATGCCCTAAGGCCAATGCCCCTCCGTTTACATTTACGGTTTCTGGGTTGAGTCCGGCTTCTTGAATTACCGCTAATGCTTGGGCAGCAAAGGCTTCATTAAGTTCCGTTTGTTCGATATCCGATAATTGCAGACTTGCTTGTTTTAAAGCTTTGGGAATGGCCACACAAGGTCCAATACCCATATACAGCGGGTCAACTCCCCCCACAGCACAGGCTGCCAGTCGGGCTATGGGTTGTAAATTGAAGGTTTTGACTACAGCCTCACTAACCACCAAGGTAAAAGCCGCTCCATCGGAAGTTTGAGACGCATTCCCAGCCGTTACCACTCCTCCTTTTTTAAATACCGGGCGCAGTTTAGCCAGCCCTTCTAAAGTGGTATCTCTTCGTACACCTTCATCTACCTCAACCACATGACTCGTACGTACTTTTTTTCCCTCTTTTACGAATACATCTTCAACCTCAACAGGAACAATTTGATCCTTAAATTTTCCAGCATCAATGGCTGCAGCGGCCTTTCTGTGGGAATCAACAGCAAATTGATCAGCCGCTTCTCTGCTGATGCCATATTTTTGTGCAACAGCCTCGGCTGTATGTCCCATACTGACGTGGTAATTAATGTTTTCAATATTGGCTTTGTAGCTAGGGGAAAGCTTGTAGCCCGTCATGGGAATCATGCTCATGCTTTCGATGCCCCCGGCGATATAGATTTCTCCAAAACCCGCTCTGATTTTAGATACAGCTTGCGAAATGGACTCTAATCCAGAGGCGCAATAGCGGTTTATAGTCATCCCGGGAACTTCTTTGCCCAGAGCTCGTGCCGAAATCAGTCTTCCTATTTGCAAGCCTTGCTCGCCCTCAGGGTTAGCACAACCCACGATAACGTCGTCCACCGATTTAGGATCAATTTCAGGCACCGCTTGCATCAAATGTTTGATGATGTCCACCGCCAAATCATCCGACCGGTAATTTTTAAACCCTCCTTTTTTGGCTTTTCCGATTGCGGAGCGAAATCCTTTTACTATATATGCTTCCATAACTTAGTTTCTTAAGGGTTTATTATTCATTAATAAATATTGAATCCGATCAAGGGTTTTTTGGTTGCCTAGCAAACTCATAAACCCTTCTCTTTCAATGTCCAAAAGGTATTGCTCACTGACGTGCTGTGGAGCGGTCAAATCTCCCCCACACATGACATAGGCTATTTTTTGGGCAATCTCTACATCGTAATCCGACATATATTCCCCCATTCTAAATTCATTAATGGCAGAATACAACACACTCATTCCTGCCCTACCCAAGACTTGAATGTCCTCTCGTAAAGAAGGAGCCGTATAATTTTGAGCCAATTCAATTACTTTGGCTTTAGCCAAACCTATATTCATCGGGGTATTGACACAAATCGCATCCCTTTCTTTTCTGAGGTATTTTAAATCAAAGGCTTCCGCTGCTGAAGTTGAAACGGCGGCAGTAGCAATGGATTTAAAATAATTGATTAAGGTGGGGGATTGCACATCACCCTCAAAAAAATCATCTGAAGCACGAAGGGCAAATTCTTTGGTTCCACCCCCCCCGGGCAGCAGTCCTACCCCTACTTCAACCAAACCTATATAGGATTCGGCAGCGTAAATTCCCGCATCGCAATGCATGGCAATTTCACAACCTCCTCCAAACACATAGCCTTGGGTTGCCACCACTGCAGGAATTTTGGAGGTGCGTATTTTCATGTTAATTTGCTGAAAATCATCCACAAAGCGTTCCAATACATCAAACTGCTTTTGCATGGCAAACAGGCCAATGTTCATCAAGTTTGCCCCAACCGAAAATTGTTTGGCGTTGTTACCAATCACCAGTCCTTTCCAATCTCCTTCTTCAGCCAATGTAAGGGTCTCGAGCAAGGCTTTGCCTACTCCTTCTCCAATGGAGTTACTTTTTCCTCTAAACTCAAGGCAAAGTACCCCGTCGCCAATGTCGTGTACTTCACATTCACTATTTTTAACCAGTGGACTTTGCGTTCGTAAGCTGTCCAACAGTATAAAGGATTCGGTGCCCGGAACGGCTTCGTATTTTTCGGATGTAATATTGAAGTATTTTTTCTTACCCCCTTCCAATTTATAGAACTGTAGATTTCCACCCGCTTTCATTTTTTTGATCCAATCTGGAAGGCTTGCCCCTGCTTTTTCAATGAGTTGGATTCCCAATTCAAATCCAATCAAATCCCAGTATTCAAAGGGACCATAATCCCAGAAATAACCGGTTCGCATGGCATCGTCTACGGGATAGTATTGGTCGGAAATTTCAGGTACTCGAGCCGCTGCATAACCTAACAATTGACCAAAATAGGCTGCAAAAAACTGTTGTTCTTTGGTTTCCCCTTCAACTAAGTATTGCAGTCTTTTGTTCATCAACTCCATTCCCTTAGCGGTCTTGACCACCTCCATTTTTGGACGGATGGCGGGTGCATAGGTCAGCGTTTTAAGATTGAGTGCGTGAATGATGCTTTTCCCTTGAGCGTCTTTTTCCGAAGTTTTTTCATAAAACCCTTTTCCCGTTTTATTCCCAAGAAATTTATTGTCTAAAAGGAACTTGACAAACTTGGGTTCAGGGCGTTGTTTGAGTTGTTCAATATAGGTGTCTCCTTTTACGTTTTCAGAAACAAAACGACTTACATGGTATCCCGTATCCAAGCCTACTAAATCTTGTAAGCGAAAGGTTGCTGTGTTGGGACGACCAATCAAGGAGCCCGTCATGGCATCTACCTCTTCGATTTTAAAATCGAATTGTTCGGTAAGCAAGGTCAGTTCAGTACCCGACATTACCCCGATGCGATTTCCTATAAAAGCGGGAGTATCTTTACAAAGTACCGTTTGTTTTCCAAGGGTTACTTGACCAAAATCCATAAAGAAATTTACCACCTCTTTTTGGGTATTGGCAGTGGGAATTATTTCTAGCAACCTCAGATAGCGAGCGGGGTTAAAGAAATGCGTTCCACAAAAACAACTTTTAAAATTCTCAGATCGCCCTTCTGCTAAGAGGTGTATAGGAATGCTCGAAGTGTTTGAACTGACCAAACTGCCTTGTTTTCTATACTGCTCCACTTTTTCAAAAAGCTGCTTTTTGACGGCGAGATTTTCAACCACTACCTCTATGATCCAGTCAGCGTCTGCAATTTGATCAAAATCATCTTCAAAATTACCTGTTCGAATTCGGGAGGCAAATGAATGGTGGTAGAGCGAAGCCGGTTTGGCTTTGATTGCTTTTTGAAGGGCCGTATTGACAAGCATATTTCGATGCACTGGGTCTTTAGATTCCGCACCTTTAAGATTGGGGGTGACTATATCCAAAATCAATACATCCATCCCAACATTGGCCAAGTGACAGGCTATACCTGAACCCATTACACCGGATCCTAAAACGGTTACTTTTTTCAATCGATACTTCATAGGGTAGGTTTTGAATTTTTAAATTTAATGAAAAAAATGACACCGTGTCATTTTTTATTTTTACTTTTAATCAAAATACTTTTATGAGTTTAGAACACATGATTTCTCAATTTGAGAAAAGAGCTGCAACAGCTGCTCCCATAGGCGGGTCCATCAAATTTGAAGTAGACGGTCAGGGAATTTTAATCGACGGTACGGGAGAAACCAACACCGTGAGCGCTTCCAACGGAGAAGCCGATTGCACCATTAGCCTTACTGCTGAAGTGCTTCAGAAATTAAGAGATGGAGAAATCAACCCCATGATGGCTGTTATGGGGGGACAAATTAAGATTAGTGGAGATATGGGATTAGCAATGAAAGTCCAATCCTTGATGGGGTAAAAGTTGATTCGAATCTGCTACACCGAACAACTCATATCCGCACCACAACATTGAGGTGACTTAATTTTACCTTCGCAATTTCTACAAATTGAAATCTGAACAACGCTGCCGTCGTCAAGCGTAAGGTGATCGTTTTCAAGGGGTTGTTCGCATTTTGCACAGCTTGCATTCACTGCCATTCCACAGGATGCACATTCGTAAGTTGCCATAGTTTTTCTTTTTTTTGATACCCTTAAAGGTACTTATTTTTTTGCAGAAGCCCTAAAACTTGTTCCCAAAGTATAGAGTAACCAAATCCAGGGGGCTCCATGAAGCACAAGATCAAAAACATCCATGGCAGCCATCCCTACACCACCACCCATGAGCCAGCGGATTTTACCAAATACATGAGGTTCAGGGGTAAAAGGCGCTAAACCAAGCGTTAACGATACAATTAGGGGGGTAAAGAGAGGTGATTTTAAAAAAGAATTCATTTTTGTCCGTTCAGTATAGTGGTGGGCCAATGTACAATTTCTCCTGTGATTTTATCCGATGGCATTTGGGCGTTTACCTTTTGGAGGTGGGTCGTTAATACTTGTGCCAGTTCCCGAGTTTTATCAACCTTGGATTCGACTAAATTATTGTCCTCGAAGATATCGTCTTCTAAGTTATACAACTCCAGGCTTTGGTCGGTGTGGAAGTAAATCAATTTCCAATTGCCTTGACGAATGGCGCTGTAACTTCCAATACCCGGCCCTTCAGGCCCCCATTCGTTAGGATAGTGCCAAAACAAGGGACGGCTGATTTCTTTTTGAGTTTCCTCTAAAAGCAGGGGAACCAAACTCTGACCGTCTACCTTTTGAGGAATTTTTGCCTCCTTAACCTGAGCAATATCCAATAGGGTAGGGAAAAAATCTTCAATGATCAAGGGAGTAGAATTGATGGCATTTTTTGGGGTTTTATTAGGCCAATAGGCCAGCATAGGAACGCGAATACCTCCTTCGTAAATCGACCCCTTTCCACTTTTTAAGGGAAGGTTGTGGGTGTGTTTCTGACCTCCTCTTGCCGAAGCACTCAGGCCTCCATTATCCGACATAAAAAGGATAACTGTATTGTTTTCAAGTTGATGATCCTCAAGATAGTTCAGTACATTCCCCAACGCTTCATCCATGCTTTCAATCATGGAAGCATATCGTGCTTCAGGTTCTTCAAGACCCAACGCGCGATAGGGTTCGACAAAATGGTCGTTTGCCATAAGGGGAGTATGTATTCCGTACAAAGCAAAGTATAAGAAAAAGGGCTGTTGGTTTTGTACCGGCTCATTTAGGGCGTGGAGTACTTCTTTCGTCAGTGCTTCTGTTAAAAAAATATCCTGTCCGTGGTATTTTTCCAATCCAGGAACGGCCCATACTTCCTTCCCAGGTTTTCCATTTCCAAAGTTTTCACGGCCTAAATAACTTTCTGGTGCCCCCGCGGCATGCCCTGCAATATTAACATCAAATCCTAAATTCAGTGGATTAGAAGAAGGATAACCAATAGCCCCAAAGTGGGCTTTACCAGCGTGGATTGTATAATAGCCCTGTTCAGACAACAGCTCGGGAAGCGGTTTTGCATAGACCGCATGGGGAGTTAAAGAATCCAAACCTATTCCGTTGTAATTCCACTCGGGAAAAGTCAAACTGGGATGGTTGAGTTCCATCGGTTGCTTTTGATCGGGCCTTAAGGTCCAATTGGTAACCCGATGTCTGGCAGCATTCATACCCGTCATCAAACTGACGCGTGTCGGAGAACATACGGGAGTGGCGTAGGCGTTGGTGAATTTGACTCCTTTTTCTGCCAAGCGCTCCATATTGGGCGTTTTATAAAGAGCATTAAAGGGAGTGGTTTGATCCCAAAAAGGAACTGAGGTGTCCTGCCACCCCATATCATCTACAAAAAATAAAACAATATTGGGAGGGAGTTCATCTTGAGGTTTTTGACAACCCAAAAACAGGGTTAGTAAAACTAAAACAAGATAAAATTCAATTTTAGTCTTCATGTAATTCGGGTGCTTTAAATAAACCAAGATTTGACACTACCACTTGAGCTTTGGAGTCCTTTACAGTAAAGCGGACCCCCTCAATGGTTTGCGTCTCGAAACGAACCAATCGCTTATTGCCTATCGTACTGCCTTCGTATGCTTTTACCCAATGCCCCTCTTTTAAAATTTCTAGTACAAAAGACTTGATTCGCTGCCCCATGGGTAGGAATTCTTGTATCATAAAGGTATTGGCCTCTACTGGGGCTTCCAACTGAAGTTCAATTGTCGGTTTCGCATCTTTTGTGTGCGAAACCCAATAGGTATTCAGAGCATCATCAAGTAAGGCCTCAGGGGTATATCCTTTTGCTGTAGTACTCGTTTGGAGTTTTTGTCCCTGAGCGAGGTTCTGCGCAAAAGTCTCCTTTAAAAAAGCCGCGAACGCATTCAGTACAGCTACTTCGTTTTCATGAACCAACCCTCGGGTATCTACGGGTAAGTTTAATAACAACGAGCTGTTTAGCCCTACTGAATTGTAATATATATCTACGAGTTGGGAGAGCGATTTAACCGCATCATCTTGTTCGGGGTGGTAATACCATCCGGGGCGAATCGACACATCCGTTTCTGTAGGTACCCAATGCGTACCCATTTCTTGTCCAGCAGCAAAACGCTGAAAATCTGGCATACCCGCATAGACACTGTCGCGATAAATGGGCGACCAAGTAGTTTCGTTGGCATAGCCTTTTTCATTTCCCACCCAACGTATATCGGGTCCTGCGTCGCTAAAAATTACAGCTTGAGGCTGGAGACTGCGCACCAGTTCGATCGTGGTAGGCCAATCGTAGTAGGTTTTTTTAGCTACTCTGCGTTCTTCATTTGCTCCTCCATAAAAACCATCGCCCCCATTGGCGCCGTCAAACCAAACTTCAAAAATAGGACCGTATTGAGTCAACAATTCCTTGAGTTGATTTCGAAAATAGGTTATGTATTCTTTCGAACCGTAGTCGGGATGGTTTCGGTCCCAGGGTGATAAATACACTCCAAATTTCAGTCCGTATTCTTTGCAAGCTTCGGAAAGTTCTTTGATCAAATCTCCTTTTCCTTGCCTCCAGGGGGAATTTTTAACCGAATGTGCTGTATACGCACTGGGCCACAAACAAAATCCGTCGTGATGCTTCGCCGTGATGATGATTCCCTTCATCCCTGCTTCTTTAGCAACCCGTGCCCACTGGCGGGTGTCCAATTCGGTTGGATTGAATTGAGATGGCTTCTCATCTCCATACCCCCATTCCTTGTTGGTAAAGGTATTCATGTTAAAATGGATGAAGGCGTAATACTCCAACTCTTGCCAAGCCAATTGGTGTGCATTCGGAACAGGTCCAACGGCTGTTAAGGGGGGCTCTGGAGTAACGCAACTTAGCATAAAATTCAAGCCTACAGCGAGTGTACAGCTTTTTAGAAAAACAGCTCGTTTCATCAGCTCTATTTTTTAAATTTTGGATCAACAAACTCCCACTCTCTGATGTGGGGATGGCGATGGGCCTGTCTTTGAAGCTCGTCGATTTGTTTAACAATTTCGGGGTATTGGGCAGCTACATCGGTTTGTTCTTGGGGATCTTCCTTGAGGTTGTACAATTCCCAAGGGGTATTCGGATGAATTTTCATTTCAGTTTTTACACCTTTCCAATCTCCCATTCTAAGGGCTAACTGTCCTCGCTTTTCAGGATATTCAAAATAAAGGTAATCGTGTTGCTGCTGTGCCTCTTTACCCAACAATTCGGGAACCAGGGAAATTCCATCTGGGGAGGATTGTTCTTGACCGCTTAACTCTGCAAAGGTGTTGTACATATCCCAATGACCCGATACGAGTTCTGAAACCGAACCGGGACGAATTTTTCCTTTCCAATAAGCGATGAAAGGAATACGAATTCCTCCTTCGTACACGTCCATTTTTAATCCCCTAAGCCCTCCGGCACTATTAAAAAATTCAGCATCCACTCCTCCGGCAAAGGTGGGACCGTTGTCACTGGAAAACAAAAGGATCGTATTATCTTCTTGTCCACGGGCTTTGACCGCCTCCCATATTTTTCCCACTTCAGCATCCAGATGGGTAATCATTGCAGCATAGGCTGCTTTGGGTGTTTGATGAGCCGTATAGCCTTGTGTACCGTAATAGGCCTGTTCTTCAAATTGCCCTTGATAGTCTTGGAGCAACGAATCGGGAACCTGTAGCGATACATGGGGTATGGGAGAGGGATAGTAAAGGAAAAAAGGTTTATTTACAGCGGTGGTATCCAAAAAATGGAGTGCTTTTCCCAACATACGGTCTGGGGCATAATCCTTTCCTTTGAATTGATCAAAAGCGGGCTGACTGCTCCCCGGTGCTATGGGGCTGTGTACTAAAAAATAGTCGTTTTCTAAAGGAGCAGGCTGGTCGTTTTCCCAAAGGTGGGTGGGGTAATAATTGTGTGCCTGTTTTTGATCCAAATACCCGTAGTAATAATCGAAGCCTTGAAGCAGTGGACTTCCTGTAGTGCCATACATACCCAAGCCCCACTTTCCAACCATGGCTGTTTGATAACCGGCTTTTTTTAGCATTTTTGCAAGCGTGGGGGTGGTTTCAGGTATGGGCATCTGTCCGCCTTCCTTTTCATCTTCAAATTGCCCCAATTCATAATTTCCTCTGATGTAAGCATGTCCTGCATGCGAACCGGTCAAAAACATATAGCGTGAGGGCGCACAAACCGGGGCTCCCGTATAGTGTTGAGTAAATCGCATACCGCCGGCTGCCAACCGATCCAGGTGGGGTGTTTTAATTTTTTCTTGCCCGTAGGCCCCCAGTTCCCCATAACCTAAATCATCGGCTAGTATGTAGATGATGTTTGGCGCCTGTACAGCCCTTTGCTCTGCCGTATTACAACGCAAAAAAAGGACAGCTGCAAAAAAAATCAGAAAAGTACGGTTCATCTTAAATTTTGATAAATATTTGTTTTTTAAAGAGCCAATAGCAGAGGTACCACAATCCAAAAAGGACTCCAAACCCAGAAATCAACTCAGCCAACCAAGGAGACACCCCTTCGAAAATACCTGAAGCAAACGGTCGAATTATTTTTAAAAAAAGACCTCCACCCCCGAGGGATGCGAAGAGATAAATAAAGAGCGGATTGACTCCCACCACGCGAAATACAAAGGTTTTTTTAAGGTATTGCTTGACATCAATAAGCCAATAACAAAGGGTTAAAGCTACAAAGGTCCATCCGGCTGAGAGCAACACAAAAGAGGTGGTGGAAATCCGTTTGATAACGGGTGTAAAAAAGGTGGTGCAATAGCCTAAAACCAATGCAACTGCTCCTGCCATAAGCAATCGTTTCAATTTTTCAGATGGTAAGCTCGTATCCATAAGCCATTTACCGGCGACAACGCCCCAAAGGGTATGTGCTGCAGTAGGTAATGCATTAAAGGCGGCCCAATGTCCTCCGTATTCGTAGCCAGAAATAAAAATATTAAACCATGCTCCAAAATTTTCTCCAGCCACAAAGGCTTGATCAAATCCTACGACTGGAAAAAAACGATACAGTAAATCAGAAATCAGTATACACAGAAAGCCTAAGCCGATTTGTACCGTAGAAGACTGCTTTAGCACTAAAAAAGAAAGTAAATAAGTAAATGATAATTGAGCCAATACATTATCAAATTGAAACACAATTTTTTGGGGTCCAATACAGTATAGCCCCCATCCGAAGAGCAGGAGTAAAAATGCCCTTCGAAAAGCATGGGTGCGAATTTCTTTTTCAGAGGCTCCTTTTTTCTTTCGGTTGGCGTAGGACAAGGGAATTGAAACCCCCACTATAAACATAAAGAAGGGCTGGACCAAATCCCAAAAATGCAAGCCTTCCCATTTTGCATGATGAAAAAGAAAATCCATGACAGCCGTAAGCTGTTCGTTTCCAGACTCCATTAAAACCTCAAAGAGATGGGCAAATTCTGCAATGAGTAAAAACATGACCAAGCCTCTAAAAAAATCCAAAGAGACTAAACGATTCGTTAATTTAGTTACCTCACTCATCTTAATTCAATTTTTAGTACAGTATCTATTGCGTCTTTTGAAAGGGTTGACACATCAATTGCCAAACCAAAACTATCATTTCTATACGCCAATTTGCTGTTGGTTTTCAGATCGTAAATTCCTTTGATTTTTACCGGTACTTGATCCGTGTGAATTACGTCTAGCTCAGGATTGAGCAAGTGAACATAGACCGTTTTTCCTTTTTGGGTTGAAACAAAATCATCGTTTGGTGGAATCGGTCCTTTTCGGGTGCCGTATAGGGTTTCTCCATTTTGTCTGAGCCAATTACCCATGGCTTTTAGAGAGGTCTGGTGTTCGGGTTGAATTTTTCCGTTGGGCATGGGTCCTACATTGAGGAGTAAATTACTACCATAGCCTGCTGCTTTGATCAAGTAATGAATCAGTTCTTTATCAGATTTATGTTTGCGGTCTTGCAGGTTGAATCCCCAAGATCCGTTTATGGTTTCACAAACTTCCAGCGGAACCGCCCCGATTTGATCTGCAGGTGTCCCCCAGCCGGTAGTATTATTTCCTGGTAAATCTTTTTCAAACATTTGAAAATCTTCCCCTTCAATAATCCCTATGTGGTGATTGTTACCAATCAGGGCTTGGGGTTGCATTTGGTGAATCATTCGATAAATTTCATCGTAATGCCAATCTACCTTGACTGCCCCGAATTTTTTGCCATCCCATTCTTTTTGATCCCAGTGACCGTCAAACCAAATCCCTCCAACTTCACCATAGTTGGTGAGCAATTCTTGGAGTTGTGCTTTCATAAAAGCGATATAGTCTTCCCATGCGCCCTCTCCACGTCCTGCAATGCCCGTTCCTGTTCTTCCTCGTGGAAAATAATCGTCACGATTCCAGTCCAACAACGAATAGTAAAAGAACAGTTTGATTCCTTGCTTGCGACATTCTTCCGCCAGCATTTTCAATACATCCTTGCCGTAAGGAGTGCCGTCTACGATATCGTAATCCGTAACCTTTGAATCGAACATAGAAAAGCCGTCGTGATGTCTACTCGTAATCGTAATGTACTTCATCCCTGCATCTTTGACCATAGCCACCCAAGCTGCCGCATCAAAGTCTATGGGATTGAAAAAATGCGGTAGCTTTTCGTATTCCTCTTTGCTGATGTTTTGATTGTTCATGACCCATTCACCATCACCTAGGATACTGTATACACCCCAATGCACAAAAAGTCCAAATCGGGCATCTTGAAACCAGGTTCTTGCCTCTAGGTTTTCAGGACTGGGTTTATAGTTCTGGGCGGTTGCATTTGAGAACGTAAGGAGTAACAAACAGTACCCCAAAAACTGTTTTACATTCAATGGCTTCATACCTTACTGAGTTTAGTTTCTTAAATGTAAGGATTTTAATTAGTTTTCATTCGCCTAAGGGCAGGTGTTATTTTCTTAGCTCCCAATTTCATTGTACCTTTTATTCAAATTTGAAAAAATGAAAGTGCAACTACATTTATTCTACTGGCTTTTCGGTATACTGCTGTCGAGTAGCACAGAGCCCCTGCCTACTTTAGAAACTCAATTGTTTAAAAATGGGGAAGGGGGATACAACTGTTATCGTATTCCAGCCATCATCAAAACCCACAAAGGAATCCTTTTGGCCTTTGCTGAAGGTAGAAAGACAAGTTGTAATGATTTTGGTGATGTTGATATTTTACTCAAAATTAGTGAAGACGGGGGACACAATTGGACCGAAAAAAAAGTGGTGGCGGAGTTTGGTGGACTTCAAGCCGGTAATCCAGCTCCGGTAGAAGATCTTTTTGACGCTCGTTTTCCAGAGGGAAGAATTTTTTTGTTTTACAATACGGGGGATGTCTCAGAACATGAAATGCGGCTAGGAAAAGGGACTCGCAATGTACATTTCATCACCAGTAATGATCAGGGTAAAACTTGGTCTAAACCAACCACAATCAGCAATCAAGTTCATTTTAATTCAACGACTTCGCAAGCAGAAAAAGATTGGCGAACCCATGCGACCACACCGGGTCATGCCCTCCAATTAACCCACGCTCCCTACCGGGGCAGAATATATGTTCCCGCCAACCACTCCCAAGGAGATCCTCAAGAAGGCTTTAACGAATACCGTGCTTATGGATTTTATACGGACAACCACGGCAAAGACTTTGCGGTAAGTCCAGACCTCAACACCCCCTCTTCCAATGAGGCCATTGGGGTTGAACTAGAAGATGGAACCCTGATGCTTAACGTGCGTGAACAAAATGGAGTCAGCAAAGAGCGAATTATCGCTCTTAGCACAAGTGGGGGCGAACAATGGGATACCGAATATTTTGATTCCGAGTTGATCACCCCCGTTTGTCAATCCAGTGTCCTTTTGTTTAAGGGAAAACAAGCCAATGCTTTGCTTTATTCGGGACCCAACAGCAGGAACCAAAGGGAAAAAATGACGGTTAAAGCCAGTTTCGACAAGGGTCAATCATGGAGCTTAGAAAAAGAGGTTTATGCCGGCACAGCGGCATACTCTGACCTGGTCCAAGTGGATGTAGACACCATTGGATTGCTCTACGAAAGAGACCGTGACGGCATTTATTTTAGCCTAATTCCTTTTGCAACGCTACAACCCTCGGATGGGAAATAAGGTGCTTACTTTGAAAATCGAAGCGTGCCTCTGTAGTAATCCCAACCCAAATGAAGATCCATCATGCCTTCTCCGGCCTCTTGAAAAATCATAGAAAAGGCTTCCAAGGATTCATCTCCTTCTTCTAGAGGAATTCTAATACGAGCCACATCCATTTTTTCATCGTAAGAATACGCCCCCCACACATGAGTAGCTTTGTTGACGATGATCGTCATCTCTCCCCCTTGTGGAATGGCATACAGCGTGTACATCCCTGCGGCTAGGGAAGTCCCTCCAACTTTCATGGGAACGAACAGCGTTAATTCGGTAGACTCATTGGCACCCAATCTCCATACTTTTCCTTCGGGAACCAAAGATTCTATAGCTCGCCCTTTTAACTGTGGACGGCTGTATAAAATCCGAGCCCATTTACTTTGGCCTCGATCTCCAGGATATTCAACAAGGTCCAGCGGGCTGGCATCCAATCCTTTAAACTCTTGCGCCTGTAGGCTTGAAATTGAAATGATCAGTACTAGTGCGAAGTTGATTATGTGTTTCATGCTGTAAATTTTGGTTTTTTTAAAATTAAACTTCTTTTTTGAATTACAGCTAATTTTTTGGTTTATTCAAGATAAAGTAGGGCTTGCACAGGATGGTGGTCCGAGAGCCAATACCCCTGCTTTGTTTTTAACCAAGGATGACTTGCCGTTAGGAGTTGAAAATCTTTTTGAAAAATGTAGTCTATTCTTCTTTCTCCCGTAGATTGAATATCAAAACCAGTGAAGGTTCCGTAGGTTGGAGCTGATGCAGTAAGCTTTTTTTGAACATCGTTTAATGCGGACTGCAACAGTTTTATCGGCTCTTCATGAGGCTCTAGGTTAAAATCTCCCGTTAAAATTACAGGGAGTTTAGCTGTATTTAAGGTTTTAATTTGATCCAAGATCAAACGAGCAGCATGGGCTCTAGCCTCCACTCCAATATGATCGAAATGAGTATTAAACATCCAAAATTCTTTTTTGCTTTTTTTGTGGTAAAAACGAGCATAGGTACAAATACGCTCCAGAGCGGCATCCCACCCCACGGAAATTTGGTCGGGGGTTTCGGACAGCCAAAAGGTGCTTGACTCAACTACCTCTAGAGCTTTTTTACGGTAAAAAATGGGACTGTATTCTCCTTTGGTTTTTCCGTCCTCCCTACCTACTCCCACATAAGAATAGGCCTTCATTCCTTGGGTCAGATCCAGCAGTTGCTGCTGGACCACCTCTTGCATTCCCAAGAGGTCGGGTTTACGTTTTGATAGTGTTTTTACTAGATCACCCTTTCTGATTTTCCAAAGATTTGGGCCGTCATTGGGGCTGGCGTAACGAATATTGTAGGACATCACATCCAGTTTTTGAGCCAAAATAGCCTCCGGAGCCCCCCAGCAAACTAGCACAAGAAAACAACTGCTCAGGATTGTATTAAAACTGGTCATTCTTATTGGTTTGTAGTTTCGGAATACACACAAGTTGTATTGTCTGATTTGACAAAATAGGATTTGTAATTCGTAGCCTTGGGGTCTGTACAACCGCATAAATTCAACAACTCAATATTTTTAAAATCAACGGGATGACTCTCGGCCTGCAGGGCGATATAGCCTTCGCTTAATTTTTCTCCCGCTCTAGGAATCCATTCTTCTTTGGTGGTAACCCCCATAATATCCCAATCTTCTCCCTTGTAGGTTTTACTAATAAAAGCGCCATCTATTTGTGGACGTTCGTACCGCAATACGGTATCGTTTTCAATCAGATGAGCAACATACTCATTGCCCATAACCACTACCTCCATACGTACCCACTGATCTCCATCGTAGGTTTTGGAATTGGAATTGATACAGTGGGTATAATCAATTGCTCCAAAGCGTTCCACCGCTGTACCGGGCGTACACAAGTTGGCGGTAGTGCGTGGATTTCCATCCCCAAGTCCACCTAGTAATTGTACCTCGATGGATACGGGAAAAAATTGCTCTAAGGCGTTACTTGCAGCGGATTGTGAATGCACCATGATACCGCTGTTTCGAACGTTCCAGGTTTCCCCTCCCGGGATTTGATCCCCAACAAACCGATAGTCAAATCGCAATTTGAAATGGGAATAGGGTTTTTTGTAATACAAATGACCGTACTTATCGTCAAAGTTCTCGTACTCATCGTACACTATTCTGATCATTTCATCCTCTACCTGAAAGGTATTGAGGTAGTTGTCATGTAAAGGACGCCCTGCAATTTTAATATCCCAATCCTCCAGATTTGTTCCGTTAAAAAGTGAGATCCATTCTTCCTCGTCAGAATGATTAGGAAGCGACTCCTCTGAAACCAGGGGTACTACCCCGAGTAAACAAAACAGGCCAAACGCGATTAAAAAATACTTCATGTATTAGTGTAATAAGATTCGTTTTAAAGGTATCGAATAAATTAGAAATGGGTTATAAAAATACTTTCAAGACAAAATAGAAAACAGAAGGACAAAGCAAACAACCCAAGCCGGTGTAAAAAGTCGCCGTAAAGGCTCCGTAAGGAACCAACTTAGCATCCGTAGCCGCCAAACCTGCCGTTACTCCACTTGTTGTTCCTATTAGACCCCCAAAAACCAATGCGGCTTGTGGCGTATTCAATCCAATTGTTTTTGCGACGAGTGGTGTTCCAATAGTAGCTACTATAGTTTTGACCACCCCAATAGCAATACTGATGGCAATGACATCAGAACTGGCACCTACTGCGGCTCCAGTAATGGGTCCAACGATATAGGTACAGGCACCTGCACCTAGGGTGGTTAAACTCTCCACATCTCGGTATCCCAATAGAAAAGCAAGTAACACCCCACCAAAAAAGGAAAAGAAAACCCCTGAAAACAAACCGACAACACCCGCCCAGCCTGCTTGTTTGATTTTGGAAAGGTCGGCGCCCATGGCGGTGGCTACAACCGAAAAATCGCGTAGCATCGAACCTCCTAATAAGGCCATACCTGCAAAAAGAGGAAAGTCTGCGATTCCTTTTTTTGATCCGAATAAAGCCAGAAGCAAGCCGGCAAAAACAGCTAAAGCCACCCCTGGAATTTTATTTTTAAAAAGATGTTTGGACACCAAAAAGGACAGGTACATAATAATCCCCACAACCAGAAAGGCAAAGACCAGTCCGTTTTTATCTATTAGCTTATACACTACCTCCATTTACTTTTCATTTTGGGATTGTCCAATTTTTGAAATCAAGGGAACAAGGAAAAAACCGACTAGAGTAACTACCACTCCTATAACCACCGCTATGGGTCCTTGAGAAACTGCCGCTTTTACATTTTGTGTAGCTGCCATAGCAACAATAATTGGCAAATACATAGAACTCCAAAACAGTATTCCTTGGGTAGTCAACTCTTTTACTATTCCTTTTTTTTTGAAATAAGTATAGGCTAGCATCAAGAATAACATGGCAAAGCCTACCCCGCCCACATCGCTTTCTAAGCCTAGAAATACACCGAGGTAATTTCCAATTAATTTACCCGTAAGAAAACAAAAAGCTAAAAGGGCAACACCGTAAATTTTCATAAATCCTGAAATTGTTTCTGTAATTCTTTTTTTGTGACTTTCCCCATCACATTTCTGGGCAAATCCTCAAGAAGCAAGTACTTTCTCGGCCATTGAAAATTTGGGAGTTGTTGCTTAAGCCAAGGCTCAAAAGTATCGGGTAAGGTTTTTATCTCGGGATGCAATACCAACCCAGCCACTACAATTTCTCCCCATTCCTGGTCGGGTATTCCAACCACACCGCAGTCTTTCACGAGCGGGTTCTTACGAATCACCTCTTCAATTTCCAAAGCAGAAATCTTATGTCCTCCCGATTTAATAATGTCTACCGAATTTCTACCTAAAATTCGATACCTTCCCTGGGTAGCTAGGGCCATATCGCCCGTCTTAAACCAGCCTTCAACAAAAGAGGTTTTTGTAGCTTCTGGCTTCTCCCAATATTCTTTGAATACATTGGGTCCTTTAACTTGAATCTCTCCTGGGGTTTCGTCCTGTACCAAATGTCCCTCTTCATTTACCAGACGTACTTGCATTCCTTGGAGTGGAAATCCAATACTCCCAGGGATGCGCTCTCCGTTGTAAGGGTTGCTGATCGCCATTCCCATTTCGGTCATTCCATAGCGCTCCAACAAGATTTGTCCACTGATGGTTTTCCATTCCTCTAAAGTTGAAATGGGCAAGGCTGCAGAACCGGAAACCATCAAACGAAATGAATTCAAAGCCTGAGTAATTTCCTTTTGTTCTTCTTCAGCTGCCGCTTTCCAAAAATTGATCAGTTTGTAATAAATGGTTGGTACCGCCATAAACAAATTGATTTGTCCACTTTTAAAAACCTCAAAAATCGAAGCTTCATCGAATTTAGGTTGAAAACGGCAGCTTGCCCCAGACCACAATGCACAACTTAGCACGTTTATAATTCCATGAACGTGGTGCAAGGGAAGTACGTTTAGGATCCGATCTTCGGGACTCCACTCCCATGCGTCAACTAACATTTGGATTTGAGCTTGAATGTTTTGGTGCGTGGTAACCACTCCTTTAGGCTTTCCTGTAGTACCGCTGGTATAAAGAATCATTGCATTCCGTTGCGGGTCAATGTCAGGAAGTGCAACAGTTGCATCTGGAATGGTCTCGACTTGAATTCCTCTGGTTTTTGAAAGCAAAGGTGCAATGCGAGTACTGTAATTTTCAGCATAGAGCAATGCATGTGCTTGGGTATCTTCAATGACGTATTCTAGGGAGGGCAAGGGGTGCTTGGTACACAAAGGAACCGCCACTCCTCCCGCACTCCATATGGCCCATTGCAGGGCAACATATTCAAAACTGGGGTCAACGATAAAGGCAATACGCGCCCCATTTAAATCTGATTTTCCATCCAAAAGGTGGGCAGCAATCCGGGATGATCGCTCCAATAACACTTGATAAGAATAGGAAACGCCATTCGAAACGATAGCTTCTCGATGGATGTGTTGGGTGGCTCTTTGAATAAGTTCAATCATATAGTTTAGTGGGTGTGTGAGTCGATAAAAATAGACAAAACCGTTTTAATGGGAATTGAAATTCACTTTATCCAAATCTAAAATACTATGGAGTAAAACAGAAGCCCCCTTTGCTATGGCCTCTGGAGTAGAATATTCTTCGGGGGCATGACTGATTCCATTGACACTAGGAACAAAAATCATCCCTGTAGGGGTGATGACTGCCATATCTTGAGCATCATGCCCTGCTCCACTGGGAAGGGTTTTATGACTGTAATTGAGGTCAATCGCATTTTGACGAATGAGATTTTGAATTTTGACATCAGTCAGTGCAGGTTCAGCGGTAGCATCTATGGGCCTAAATTCAAATTGAGTTTGTGTCTCTTTTCCAATTTCGTGCGCACGTGCTTCAATTTGGGTAAAGAGTTTGGCAATTTTGGCAGCCTCCAAATCACGAAGTTCTAAACTGGCAACTACTTTACCGGGAATCACATTGGGCGCCCCAGGAAAAGCTTCCATCCGTCCAACAGTTCCAACTTGAGCCCCCTCGGTTTGAGTAATGATTTCATTGACTGCCAAAACAAATTTTGCAGCCGCAAGCATAGCATCCTTGCGATCGTTCATGGGGGTAGTACCCGCATGATTGGTTAAACCGGTAATTTCTACATCCCACCACTTTAAGCCTACAATACCTTCAACCACTCCAATATCAAGCTTGTTTTTATGAAGTATATTTCCCTGTTCTATATGCAATTCTAAAAAAGCGTGTAGGTCCTCCGGACTTCGTTTTAGTTGCATCACTTGACTGGGATCTCCACCCAAGCGAGCAATTCCCTCACCATTAGTATAGCCAGAGGCGGTAGTTACCTCTAGGGTTGCCGGATCAATTTTACCTGCTAGGGCACGAGAACCGAAAATAGCCCCCTCTTCATTAGAAAAAATTATAAATTCCAGAGGATGCTCCGTTTGAATGTTGTTTTCAATCAGGGTTTCTAAAACTTCTATTCCTCCCATTACACCCACATTACCATCGTAATGACCTCCATTAGGCACTGCGTCTATATGAGACCCAAATGCAATCGGGCGTAGTGCGTTTTGCTTTCCTGCTCTTTTTGCAATAAGATTTCCTGCCGCATCCGTATGGACGTTTAACCCTAAGTCTTCGAGGTAATCGGTCAGATAAGCCCTAGCTTGGACATCGTAATCACTAAAAGCTACCCGATCATTTCCCCCTTTTTCATTCATCCCAAAGGTGGAAAGTTTTTTTAATTGAGCAGTCAACCGCTCAGTATTGACCGTTAAATTGGTTGTTTGTGCCTGAAGGCTTATAGCGTTAAAATTAATTGCAACGAAAAGTACTGCTTGAACAAAAGAGAAAAAACGCATGAGGGTAAAGATTAATTCCTCCTAAAAATAGCATTTTTTGACTGCCGACTTTAGCTTTCTTTCTAGTTTTTGACAAAACTCCCTTAGCCTATTTTTATGTCGTTTCAACCGATAATTCCATAATACTAAGATTTACCTCCCTGCTCTTGGCTTTTCCCCCTCCTTTTTTCAGCCCAACGCATAGCTGTTATGGACAACCTGGACTTGTTCGGTAAATTTTAACTTTAAAAAACCAATTCAAAGGTTTTATTTTTTAAAAACGATATAACTATTTTGTTATATAACATATTTGTTACATATTTGAGTAATGAAATCGGGAACGTTAATAAAGAGGATACAAAAAGAGGGATGGCAGTTGGTTCGAACCAAAGGAAATCATCACCACTTTAAACACCCTAGTAGAAAAGGGATCATTACCATCCCTCACCCTAAAAAGGACATACCAAAAGGGACGGTAGGCAGTATCTTAAGGCAGGCGGGACTTAAATAGCCCCACCTCATTAACCCACTCGAGTCAACTAATTATAAAGAAAGATGAAAGTAACAGTAGAAAAACACAAAGACGGCACCTATTGGGGAACCATTACAGTAGCTTCTGGGGTAGTCGCCTCCTATGGCAACACTTTATCCGAATTAAAAGAAAACGTACAACAAGCTTATGCCGATCATTACGAATTGGCCATAGAACTAGGCGAAGACTATGCTAAGGAGTTGGACCCACAGCCTTCCTTTACCTATTTGCTCAATTTAAAAAATATGTTCCATTTATTGCCCGAGGTCAAAATCTCGAATATTGCCAAAAAAGCCAACATCAATCCCTCGCTTTTACGTCAATACAAGACCGGCAAAACAGAGGCGTCCGAAGAACAAGCTAAGAAGGTTCTCAAAGCCATGCATCAGTTGGGGGAAGAATTGTTGTCCATTACTTTTTAAGCTGCAGAGGGCTTCGCCACCCAAGGCACTCGAATTGATATCCGATCACTTCCACCAAAAGTAAGCCCATTAACCCAAGTTCTTTTCAATTTTTATGGGTTTATTACACCACGTACACTACCCTTTACTTACATTTGAATTCAATAATTTAAAAAGTCCGAGATGCTAAAAGCTGTAATTTTCGATATGGATGGGGTGATTGTAGACAGTGAACCCCTCCACCACCGGGCGTATCAAAAAATGTTTTTAGAGTTTGGCCTAACCGTCTCTGACCAATTGTATGAAATCTTTACTGGGAAGGCAACATTAGCAATTTGCCAACGATTGTGTACTGAATTCAATCTGGAAGGGAAAGCTGAAACCCTAGTTCAATGCAAGCGTAAGCATTTTAAAACCTTGTTTGAAGAAGCTCAAGATTTTCAGTTGCTCGAAGGTGTATTAGAACGAATCCAAGAATATCACAAAGCTGGACTAACCCTTATTTTAGCTTCTTCAGCCTCCATGCAAAACATCAATCGAATTTTCAAACGCTTTGATTTAGACCACTACTTTAAAGCCAAATTAAGTGGCGCTGATCTCAAAGCATCCAAACCGCATCCCGAAATTTTTCTTAAAGCCGTAGCGGCTGCCAAGGTTGAAAAAGAGCAGTGTTTTGTAATTGAAGATTCAACCAACGGCATACTGGCAGCTAAAGCTGCAGGACTTTTTTGTGTAGGATACGACAGTCTACATTCTAAAAATCAAGATTACAGTAAAGCAGACCTAACCGTTACTTCATTCCAAGAAATCGCTTACCCCATAATCAAACGCTTTTTTTAATTCCTATTGATTTTTAAAAACAAATACGATTAAAGGGGGAAGAAGGGGTGTTTTGTTCAGTTTAAAACCTATTTAAAAAAACAAAAAATGGGGTTAAACCATTTTAAGTACATTTGGTCAAATTTCAAAAACAAACAATAAAACTTATGAAAGTAGTACTTCAACTGATTTTAGCCTTTACGCTAATTTCTATTACAAACGTTTCTTGCCAATCTGAAACCAAAGAAAAAAAAGGTATCAATCTGGGTTTACAAACCTATTCGTTTCGAACTATGGAGGATCAAAGTCCAAGGGCAATTTTAGAATACATCAAACAAACAGGAATCAAACAGGTAGAACTGATGGGAAACCACGCAGAGCCTTTTGCGGGTGCACCTGCTAGTCCCTTGTCAAATCCCAAAGCGATGACCATCCTTTACAAACAATATCGTAAGGAGCCCCTAACTGAGGAAGAAAAAGCTATTGCCGCCCAACTGGCCGAAGAACGTGAAGCATTCAACCAAGAGGTTAAAGAATGGCGCAGCAATGTAGACTTTAAAAAATTTGAAGAGCTCAAAGCCTTATACGATCAAGCTGGAATTTCCATCTATGCGTTCAAACCTAGAGTATTTGGAAAACAAAATAGCGATAGCGACATCCGCTATGGCATGCGTGCGGCGAAAGCCCTAGGCGCCAGCCACATTACACTGGAACACCCCAGTGATGACGAACATACAGCCCGACTTGGTAAAATAGCCGAAGAAGAAGGAATACTTATCGGATACCACGGACACGAGCAACAAACCCCAACTTTTTGGGATACTGCTATGCGTCAGTCTACAACAAACCGTATGAACCTTGATTTTGGACATTATATCGCCGCTGAAAACGAAAACCCTCTTGAAATCATCAAATCCAAACACGATAAAATTGTGAGCATGCACCTCAAAGACAGACAAAAGAACAGCAATGGTGGAGGAAATTTAGTATGGGGAAATGGCGACACACCCATAGTAGAAGTAGTAAAATTAATCAATGATAACGGTTATGATTTTCCGGTAACCATCGAGCTTGAATACGCTATACCAGAAGGTTCAGATGCAGTACAAGAAATCAAACGCTGTTTAGCCTATATAAAAGCGGCGCTTTAAATAATTGCCTACTTTAGAGGACTGATACAAAACTAAAAACCCTCCTCATCTTAAGGAGGGTTTTTTTGTACTCGGAGCGGGACTTGAACCCGCACGACCGCAATGGTCATTGGATTTTAAGTCCAACGTGTCTACCAATTCCACCATCCGAGCAAACGACAGAGCGAAAGACGGGATTTGAACCCGCGACCCTCACCTTGGCAAGGTGATGCTCTACCCCTGAGCTACTTTCGCGTAGTGGATTGCAAATGTAAAATAAAATTTAATTTTTTGACCACAAAAAAAGGGGTTTCTTTTGGGTTAATCTTCCTTTTTTTGAGACAACCTTCGCTTGATTTGATTCAGTTGCATTAATGCTTCCACTGGGGTTAAGGTGTCGATGTCCAAGGCGTTGATTTCATCTCGTAGGGCTTCTAAAATAGGATCGTCTAACTTAAAAAAACTGAGCTGCAGTTCTTCTGTTTTTTTGGTTTTTCCTTTTTTAGAATCGGGTGAAGCGCTGTGACTCGATTCCAGGGTTTTTAATTTTTGCTTGGCCGTTTGCAACACATGTTGAGGCATGCCGGCCATCTTGGCTACGTGTATTCCAAAACTATGGGCGCTTCCTCCAGGGACAAGTTTTCGCAAAAACAGGACATTATCCTCTGATTCTTTTATCGCCACATTAAAGTTTTTGATCCTCGGAAACTGAGTGGTCATGTCGTTTAGCTCGTGGTAATGCGTTGCAAATAAAACTTTGGGGCGGTAGGGATGTTCGTGTAAATATTCAGCTATGGCCCAAGCGATGGAAATTCCGTCGTATGTACTGGTTCCTCTACCAATTTCGTCGAGTAGCACCAAACTGCGTTCGGAAATATTATTTAAAATAGAAGCAGTTTCATTCATTTCAACCATAAAGGTAGAAGCACCCATAGAAATGTTATCACTGGCGCCCACCCGAGTAAAGATTTTATCCACCACACTTAATTGTGCCTTGGTAGCAGGAACAAAACTCCCGATCTGAGCCATAAGGGAAATCAATGCCGTTTGCCTTAATAAAGCCGATTTACCCGACATATTGGGTCCTGTTATCATCAAGATCTGTTGGCTTGCTTGATCGATCGATAGGTCATTCGAAATATAGGGATTCCCAGGGGTGAGTTGCTGTTCGATCACGGGATGTCTAGCTCCTTGAATCGATAAAGTAGTAGCTGTGGTCCATTCTGGACAACAATAGTTGTGCTTTTTTGCTGATTTGGCAAAACAACTGAGCACATCCCATTGCGCTACAGCTGAGGCATTGGCTTTTAAAAGTTCAATACTGTCCTGAAGCTGTGAGACTAATTCACTATACAACTGCTGTTCCAAGGCTTGGATTTTATCTCCTGCCTGTAAAATTTCAGACTCAAATTGTTTTAATTCCTCGGTAATATAACGTTCTGCGTTGACCAAAGTTTGCTTGCGGGTCCACTCTACGGGGACTTTATCTTTATGCGTGTTGCGCACTTCTATATAATAACCAAACACATTGTTAAATGCAATTTTGAGTGAAGGGATTTGTGTTCGTTCCGTTTCCCGTTTGAGCATCGCGTCCAAATGCGATGCTGAGGTATCGCGTAAACTGCGTAAGGCATCCAATTCTTCTGAAAATCCAGGGGCGATGACGTTTCCTTTAGAAACCAAAACGGGTGCTTCCGGATCTAGAGTCTGATGGATTAAGTCCTTCACTGCTGCGGTTGCAGGAAGCTGCTTCAGCTGAGTGAGCAGGGTTTTGTGTGCTTTATCATGGAATTGTTGCTTGAGCAGATCCAATGCCTCTAAAGAATTTTGCAATTGATTTAATGCCCGAGGACTGATTTTTTCTGTGGCAATTTTAGCAACGATACGCTCCAGGTCCACAATTTGGGACAAAGCCTCTTGGGTGATATCCAAAAGGGCCTCTTGGGCTACAAAATCTTGTACAATTTGGTGGCGGTACTCAATCTGTATTTGTTCTTTTAAAGGAAAGGCCAACCATTGCCTGATCAATCGGGCTCCCATAGCGGTTTGAGTTTGGTCGAGCACTTGAATCAATGGAATACCCTCGGGATAAGTGGATTGGAATAATTCCAAGTTACGCTGGGTAAATCGATCGAGCCAAACAAAACGCTCTTGTGCAATGGGACGGATTTGATTGATGTGTTGTAATTTTTGGTGGTGTGCTTCAGATAAATAATGTAAAATGGCACCCGCCGCTGAAATGCCTGAGGAATACCCCTGAATTCCAAACCCAGCCAATGAATTGGTTTTAAAATGAGTCGTCAGTTTTTCCCTGGCCGTACCCTCTTCAAAGGCCCAATCCTCCATATAAAAACAGTGAAAAGCACTTCCAAAGGCCTCATGAAATAATTTCTTTTTGGGTTTGGGTACCAAAACTTCACTCGGCGAAAAACTTTGCAGCAACTGTTCTACTTGTTCTGCACTCCCCTGGGCAACCCAATACGCACCCGTAGAAATATCGAGAAATGACACCCCCCACTTGGTATTAAAAAAAACCGCCGCTAGGTAGTTGTTTTTTTTCTGCTCCAACACATCATCGTGCAGTGAAACCCCCGGAGTGATTAATTCCGTTACCCCTCTTTTGACAATTTTTTTGGTCATTTTGGGGTCTTCCAATTGATCGCAAATGGCCACCCGACAGCCGGCTTTGACTAACTTGGGCAAATATGTATTGAGCGAATGATGTGGGAACCCGGCTAAGGCAGTTTCACTGGTGCTGCCTGCACCCCGCTTGGTCAGTATAATTCCTAAAATGCCCGAAGCCCTGACAGCATCTGATCCAAAAGTTTCATAAAAATCACCTACTCGAAAAAGCAATAGCGCATCCGGATATTTCGCCTTGATGCGGTTGTATTGTTTCATTAAAGGGGTCTCTTTTAATGCTTTTGTCAAAATAAATTTGGTTTTTACGAATGTATTTAAAATTTACTGCCTTGAAAAACAAAGATGCAAATAGCAGAGAAAAAAGTAGAGGTTGTACTTTTGTTTTTTCTAACAACTTATGCGCAAACTTAAAAACGAGGAACTGGAGCGAAAAACGGTAGCTGAATTTAAAGCCGCTACGAAAACCCCTCTTTGCTTGGTTTTGGATAATATTCGCAGCCTAAACAACATCGGCTCCGTCTTCCGATCCGCGGATGCTTTTTTAATTGATAAAATCTACCTCTGTGGAATTACCGCCACTCCCCCCCACCGAGACATTCACAAAACAGCTTTGGGCGCTACGGAAAATGTGGCTTGGGAATATGTGGAGAATACGTTGGCGCTTGTAGAAAAACTTAAAAAGGAAAACGTAGCGGTTTGGGCGGTAGAACAAACTGAAGATTCTGTTCCACTGAATCAATTTCAACCCCCCAAAAACACAAGACATGCCTTTGTTCTAGGCAATGAAGTCAAAGGGGTATCGCAAGAAGTGGTCGATGCCTGTGGGCAAACCCTAGAAATCCCTCAGTTTGGAACCAAACATTCTTTAAACATCAGCGTCACCGCCGGGGTGGTCCTTTGGGATTTTTTTACGAAAACGACGCCCGATAAATAAGTCTTAACAGCCTATGGAAATCAAAATCATTTGCTTTGAAATCTAAGGTTTGGGTTGAAATTGAAACTACTGGATACCGCAAGTCGGATTGAATAAAGTCGGAGTAGCCTTGCGCTATTTGTTCCAAATAAGTTCTGGTTATGTTTTGTTCATAAGGCCTTCCACGCTGTTTGATTTGCCTTTGTAGGGTATCTATATCGGTATGCAGGTAAACTACCAAGTCGGGTAATTTTTGACGGGCTAACTTTTGGGCAAAGCGCTTATGATAGGCTTGATAATCAGTTTCAGTCAAATTTTGAGCGGCAAAAATCAAAGACTTTTGAAGGGTAAAATCCGATATTGCTGCTGCGGGATTGCCCTCCCAAAATATTTTTGCCTGTTGGAGGCGATCTTCTAAAAAATAGGTTTCCACAGCAAGGGCATGTTTCTTTGGATCGGTATAAAATTTTTCTAAATACGGATTTTGGGCATAAGCTTCTTCTACCAAAGGAAGGTTGTAATGGGCTGCCATTTTCTGTGCTAATGTGGTTTTACCGACCCCAATATTCCCTTCGATGGCGATAAAAGGGAAAGCATCAAAAATAGGGGGTGACCACATAGCGTAAGGCAGCTTTTCAATTTGATCTGGATCCGGGCATTGACGTAGCAGCTCCGTAACGGGTAAATTCAAAATGGGATGCCTCCACTGGGGGGCTATTTCTTGAAGCGGTACCAATACAAAATTTCTCAGATGAATTTTGGGGTGCGGCAGTGTGAGTGTATCCGTTGCTACAACCAACCCATCGTAAAACAACAAATCTATATCCAACTTCCGAGCTGTATATCCCTCAGTCTGCTGTCGGATACGTCCCAACTGCGCTTCAACCTGAAGAAAATGACTCAATAATTCTTGAGGGCTCAAAGAGGTTTCTATCTGAGCACAGGCGTTGTAAAAGGGGGTGCTTTCAAAGCCCCAGGCTGGAGTTTCGTAGATGGAGGAAAGGGCGGTTAGGTTAAGGGAGGCGTTTTCTAATAAAATTACAGCTTTTTGAAGCAACTCCAAACGATTGCCCAAATTGCTTCCTAAAGAGAGTATGGCTTGCTTTTTTTCCACTTGTTCCTGCCTAGTTAGCAAAGCTACAAAACCCTATATTTGTAGCGTTAATAGTTTACTCATGAATTTTTTTAAGAATTTCCTCGCCTCGGTTTTAGGCACGCTCACCGCGATAGGACTTTTCTTCGCCCTAATCCTCATGCTAGTAGCTACTGTAGCCAGTGTCATGGTTTCTCCTACAAGCTCCAAAGCAATTCAAGCGAATAGTGTTCTAGACCTAAACCTCAACGTCCCCATTACGGACCGCAACCCCTCATTTGATGAATTAGAAATCATTCTCGACTTAAATGAAGACGTCCTTGGACTTCCTGAAATTATAAGTGCCATAGACCAGGCGGCACTAAATCCAAAAATTGAAGGGATCCGACTGCGATCGGACTTTATCACTGCAGGTTGGTCCCAAACTCGAAGCATACGGACGGCACTTGAAAAGTTTAAAGCAGAAGGAAAGTTTATTTATGCTTACGCCGATTTTTTTACACAAAAGGGCTATTACCTAGCCTCAGTAGCAGATTCCATCATCCTAAACCCAATGGGAGAACTTGATTTTAAAGGTTTGGCTTCAGAAGTACTTTACTACAAAGATTTCCAAGAGGAATACGGAATCAAAATGGAGGTCATCCGCTTAGGGAAATACAAAAGTGCGGTAGAACCCTATTTAGACAACAAAATGAGTGATGCCAACCGCTATCAAATTCAAACGTTACTACTGGATGTATGGGAAACTCTCAATGAAGAAATCAGTGTGGGGCGAAAACTCAGTTCAGAGACTTTAAATGAGCTCATCAACACCCAACAATTAGCCACCCCTCAAGATGCCTTAGACCAGGGCTTGATCGATTTACTAGACTATGAATCAGCAGTTGTAGACCTGATTCAATCTCAATTGAATCTAGGAACAGAAGAAGTACGTTTTGCTTCTATTGCCGATCTAAACCCAAGCAGCCCATCAGCATTCGACAATCAAGTTAAGGATCGCATCGCAGTGGTCTATGCCAATGGGCCCATCCTGTATGGGGAGGGAACCCAAAACATCATTGCGCAGGGCGTCTTTACAGAAACCTTGGAAGAACTAGCAAAAGACGATTGGGTCAAAGCGGTTGTTCTTCGTGTAGATTCTCCTGGGGGCAGTTCACTCACTTCAGAATTGCTCTGGCAAACCCTAGAAAAAGTCAAAAAACAAAAGCCCGTTTTGGTCTCTATGGGTGATGTAGCTGCTTCGGGGGGGTATTATATCGCTGCGGGTGCCGATCAGATTTTTGCCGACCCCTTGAGCATTACAGGATCTATTGGGGTATTTGCTTCCTTGCCCAACGCCAGTGGTTTCATTGAAAACCTAGGAATCCATGCGGAAACGGTTGAAACCCATCCCAATGCCATGGGATATAGTATTTTTCAACCCTTAAGTCCTGCATTTGAAGCAAAAACAAAGAAATCAATTGAAAAAACCTATGCCCTTTTTAAACAACGCGTCGCAGAAGGGAGAAAGCTTTCTGAAACCGCAGTAGAGGATTTGGCCCAAGGACGGGTTTGGAGTGGAAAACAGGCATTGGCAAACGGCCTGATAGACTCATTAGGTGGGCTTCAAGCCACCATTCAAGCCGCTGCAAAACTGGCACAAATTGACCACTATAACGTCATGGAGTATCCCAATTTTGAAGAGGACCTTTCTTCACTTCTCTCTGGTCTGACAATTTCATTGGGACTCAACCGTTTGTGGAATTCAGTTGTACCCTCCACCCTTTCTTCCCAAATTGATCAGCTTAGCACACCCAAGCCAGCGGCTCAGATGCAACTCTTGTTGCCTTTTGAAATTAAAATTCATTAAATGACCGAACCCAAAAAAGAGCTTGCTAAAAAAATTTACCTCTATTTAGGAGGGCTTTTCATTACCTCCTTAGTTGTTTCTAACTTAATTTTTCAAAAGTTCTTTTATTGGAAACCCTTTGCATTTTCGGTCTTTGGAAATCAACTGTTTGAACTTTCGGTGGGCATCCTTCCCTACCCGTTGACTTTTTTAATCACCGATTTGATTTCTGAAATTTACGGGAAGAAAAAAGCGAATCAAATTGTCGTGGCGGGCATCTTTGCTTCATTTTTTTCCATGGGAATATTGTGGCTCGCAAACAGCGTTCCAACACTTGAAAACTCTCCCGTAGACGATGCCACCTTTCAAACGGTTTTTGCCCTTTCACCTGTAGCTGTTTTAGCCTCCATGATCGCCTACCTCGGCGCACAATTTGTCGACATTCGTCTTTATCACTTTTGGAAAACAAAGACCAAAGGGCGGATGCTCTGGCTGCGTAACAATTTCTCCACCTTTAGCTCGCAATTCATCGATACTTTTTCTGTTATCAGCTTACTATGTCTCTTTGGGGTTTTGGAATGGAAGTTGTTTTGGGGGTTGGTTCTTTCAGGATTTATATTTAAAGTGTTGGTTGCTGCTTTGGATACCCCCCTGCTCTATCTTTTTGTGTATTGGTTTAGGAATAAATTTGACCTCAAGCCCACGGATGAAATCGAAATCTAATCGCTATGAACGAAGAACAACAAGGCGTTAGGCTGAACAAATACCTGAGTGAAATTGGACATTGCTCAAGACGTGCCGCAGATAAACTTATCGATGCAGGCCGGGTAACGGTCAACGGTCAAACCGTGGTGATGGGGCAAAAAGTAGGACCGAGCGATCGGATCGAAGTGGACGGTGTTTTAGTTGAAAATCTTCAAGAACGCAATGTGTATTTAGCATTTAACAAACCAGTAGGAATTGTTTGTACCACAGATACGCGGGTTGAAAAAGACAATGTGATCGACTACATCAATTACCCCTCAAGAATTTTTCCTATTGGCAGACTGGACAAACCAAGTGAGGGCTTGCTCTTATTGACCAACGACGGGGATATTGTAAACAAAATACTCCGGGCGAGAAACAACCATGAAAAGGAATATATTGTTACGGTAAACAAACCCGTGACCCAAGAGTTTGTTGAGCGTATGGCAAATGGAGTGCCGATTTTAGATACCGTAACACGCAAATGCACTGTAGAACAAATTCATAAAAAACAGTTTCGAATTATACTGACCCAAGGGCTGAATCGGCAAATTCGACGCATGTGTGAATACTTAGGTTATCGAGTTGTCAAACTCAAACGGATTCGGATCATGAACATTGAACTCAATGTAGGGGTTGGGAAATATCGAGATTTAACTAAAAAAGAATTGAGTGAATTGAATCGCCTACTTTCAAATTCCAAAAAGCATCTGACTTAATGGATTGACAAGTTAACACGCTGGCCCTCGTTAGAGCGAACATTGAAAACGGTGGCATCTTCAAAAATCAAATATTGCCCTTTGATTCCTGTTAATTTTCCTTCGTAAAGGGGTGTTTTACTCAGGTTCAAACTCTTGACTTTTTCAGGATAGTGGACTACAGGAAAGGTCAGATCGTGTATTGGTTCCTCCCGGACAATATAGGGTTTTAACTCATTGGGGATACCGTCTAAGGCCTGATTGCGTGCCGCCTCCCAATCTATGGGTTCGGCCTCGTTTTGTAACATCTTACGCCAATTGGTTTTGTCCGAAAAAAAGTTTTTTAACGCTACTTCCCCCACCCCAGCCAGGTAGCGATTCGGGACTTCTAAAAGTACTTGTGCTTGATGTGCCCCTTGATCGATCCATCGAGTTGGCAACTGGCTTTTACGTGTGACTCCCACTTTAAGATGGCTACTCAAAGCAAGGTAGACCGCATGGGGCTGTAATTGCATTTTAGATTCGTAGGCCAAATCGCGATCCGCTTCTCCCAAATGGGCTTTACTCAATTCAGGGCGCATAATCCAATCTCCCGTGGCCGGACTCTCAAAAAAACAAGACTGGCAATGGCCTTGCCTAAAAATAGGCTTAGACAAACCACAATTCAAACACTGAGAACCGCTGTGCTCCAGTCGGATCGTCTTTCCTAACAACTGGTTGAGATGCAGGAATCCAGACTCCACATCCAAAAAATAATTGATGGGTTGAAGGTTTTCCGTTCGCATTTTTTTTAAAATTGCTTGAAACATGTCCTTAGGAATATTAATTAAATTTACATTCGTAAGATAACGATAATTTTATGCCCACTTCGCTCTTTCATTCGATTGCTTCATGGATTCTAAAAAAAAGAATTCACCAGATGGAACTCTTTATGAAATACCCACAAGAGGTTCAAAACGAATTGCTCAGCGAACTTTTAAGTAAAGCCCAAAATACAGAGACAGGGATTCGGTATGATTTTAGAAATATTGAAAATTACGAGGCCTTTAGAGCCAATGTACCTCTGAGCACCTACGAGTCTATGGCTTCACAAATTGAACGGTGTAGAAAAGGAACACAAAATATTTTTTGGCCCTCTCCCATCAAATGGTTTGCCAAATCAAGTGGTACCACCAATGCAAAAAGCAAATTTATCCCTGTGAGCACCGAAGCTCTAGAAGACTGCCACTATAAAGCCGGTAAGGATATGTTGTCTCTTTATTTTAATAACAATCCCGATTCTCAACTTTTGAGTGGAAAATGTCTTCGCCTTGGAGGGAGCCATGAATTGTACAGCGAAAACAACAGTTATTTTGGAGATTTGTCTGCCATCATTATTCAGAATATGCCGTTTTGGGCTGAGCTGAGTAGTACCCCCAGTCATAAAACCTCATTAATGTCTGAGTGGGAAACCAAAATGCAAGCCATTGTACAGGAAACCCTTACAGAAAACGTCACCAGTTTGGCTGGTGTACCCTCTTGGATGCTCCTCCTCCTGCAAAAAGTCCTTAAGGAAACGGGAAGTAAACACATTACTGAAGTCTGGCCTGCTATTGAAGTGTATTTCCACGGTGGAGTGAGTTTTAAACCGTATAGTGACTTGTACAAAAGTTTGTTTCCAAACAAAGGCTTTAAGTTTTATGAAATATACAATGCGTCGGAAGGTTTTTTTGGCATCCAAGACCGCAATGATGCGGACGACCTACTTTTGATGCTAGATTACGGAATATTTTACGAGTTTATTCCTTTTGAACTCAATTCTAAGGAGCTTGAATTAAAGGCAATTCCCTTAGCTGAAGTAGCACTTAATACCAATTACGAACTAGTCATTACCACTAATGCAGGCCTTTGGCGCTATCGAATAGGAGATACGGTACGGTTCACCAATCTCTCACCCTATCGGATTCAAATTACAGGAAGAACCAAACACCACATCAATGCCTTTGGGGAAGAATTAATTATTGACAATGCAGAAAGAGCCCTTAGCAAAGTTAGCTCACAAACTCAAAGTGTAGTATCCAACTACAGTGCGGCGCCTATTTTTATGGAAAACAATACCAAAGGTGCCCACGAATGGATGGTAGAGTTTGAAAAAGATCCCGACGACTTAACTTTGTTTTCAAAACTTTTAGATCAAGCGCTTCAAGAAGAAAATTCCGACTATGAAGCCAAGCGAAATTCTAGTCTGAATCCCTTACAGCTTCATAAAGCCAAAAAAGGATTGTTCTATCAGTGGCTTTCGAGTAAAAATAAATTGGGTGGTCAACACAAAATACCGAGGCTTTCCAACTCAAGAGAACTGTTGGAAGAACTTCTGAAACTAAATCAACCTTAGGAAACTACCTTTAATTTTGGGAGTTGAATCTTGGAAAGTTTTTGTTCGGCATATTGCTTCGTAACCTTCAGTTCTTTGACGTCAGAATTGGGTAATTCAAACATGGCATCATTCAAAACGGCTTCACAAAGCGAACGAAGTCCTCGGGCTCCAAGTTTGTATTCTATGGATTTTTCAACAATATAATGTAATGCTCCAGAGGTAAACTGCAATTTAATGTCATCCATTTCAAAGAGGTGGATGTATTGTTTGATCAGTGCATTTTTAGGAGCCGTCAAAATTTCTAAAAGCGTCTCTTTATCAAGCGGTTTCATAAAGGTCAACACCGGAAGTCTTCCGATGATTTCAGGAATCAATCCAAAGGAACGCACATCTCGTGGCGTAATGTATTGCATCATGTTTTCCTTATCCACTTGGTTTTGTTCTACTGTAGTTTTGTAACCAATCGCCTGAAGGTTTAGCCGCTTATTGATGTGGCGCTCTATACCATCGAACGCACCCCCAGCTATAAACAATATGTTTGAGGTATCTACTTCTATAAATTTTTGATCGGGATGTTTTCTTCCCCCTTTGGGCGGTACATTGACTACGGTGCCTTCCAAAAGCTTTAATAAGGCTTGCTGAACACCCTCACCCGAAACATCTCTGGTGATTGAGGGGTTGTCACTTTTTCTCGCAATTTTATCAATTTCATCGATAAAGACAATCCCTTGTTGTGCGCGGTTGACGTCGTAATCTGCAGCTTGAAGCAAACGAGATAAAATGCTTTCAACATCCTCGCCCACATAGCCCGCTTCGGTGAGTACCGTTGCGTCTACGATAGCCAAGGGAACATTGAGTAGCCGAGCAATTGTTTGTGCCAATAAGGTTTTGCCCGTTCCCGTAGGACCCACCACCAAAACATTACTTTTTTGAATTTCAACTTCCTCTTTAGAGGTGGGTTGTAACAGTCTTTTGTAATGATTGTAAACCGCAACAGACAATACCTTTTTAGAAGCCTCTTGCCCTATGACATAGGTATCTAAAAACGCCTTAATTTCTTTGGGTGGCTTGAGCTCAATACGCTCGGATTCGGTTCCCTGTTCTAAGCCGGTTTCTTCCTGTACTATTCCATGAGCCTGATTGATGCAAAGGTCGCAAATATGGGCGTCTAGTCCCGCTATCAGCAGTTGGGTTTCAGGTTTTGGTCTTCCACAAAAAGAACAATTTAAATCGGGTTTACTCATGGCATTTGGGGATTATTTTGGAGTGTTTGCGAGCACTTCATCAATCATACCGTAGCTTTTTGCTTCTTCCGCTTTCATCCAATAATCACGGTCGCTGTCGTTGGTAACTTTTTCCATCTTCTGACCCGAGTGCTTGGAAATGATTTGGTACAGCTCATCTTTGAGCTTAAGAATTTCACGAGCTGTAATTTCAATGTCCGACGCTTGCCCTTGAGCACCTCCCAATGGCTGGTGAATCATTACTCTGGCGTGGGGTAAGGCCGAACGTTTCCCTTCATGGCCTGCACACAACAACACGGCGCCCATGGAAGCTGCAATTCCAGTACAGATGGTAGCTACATTAGGACTTATAAACTGCATGGTATCGTAAATTCCAAGACCTGCATATACGCTTCCGCCGGGAGAGTTGATGTACATCTGAATGTCTCGGCTGGCATCCGTACTTTGCAAAAACAAAAGCTGTGCTTGAATTACATTAGCTACATTGTCATCAATGGCGGTCCCTAAAAACATAATTCGATCCATCATCAGTCGAGAAAACACATCCATTTGCGCTACATTAAGCTGGCGTTCTTCAATGATGTAGGGTGTCATACTACTTACGATTTTATCGTAGTACATGGCATTGATTCCATGATGTTTTGTAGCGTATTTCTTAAATTCTTTACCGTAGTTCATAGACTAAATTTATTAAAAATAAGGAAAAAATTAGGCTTTGCCATAAGCCTCTTTTACAAAAGCATCAAATCCGACTTTCTTTTGCTTGAGTGGCGCATTTTCTTTAAAAAAGGTTAAAATTTTAGTACTCATCAGTTGCTCCGAAATTCTTCTGGTTTCGTCTTGATTCTGAAGCACGTTTGCAACGATGCCTTCAATTTGGGTATCGTCTGGTTCTTGACCGTACTGTCGCATCTGATTTGCTACCAAACTTCCTGCAAAGCCCTTTAACTCTTCAAAAGTAAGGTCCAATTTATTATCCGCTATGATTTTGGACTCAATCAGTTGGTATCGAATTCCTTTTTCTGACTTTTCGTATTCCACAGCAGCTTGCTCGGGTGTCAGTTCCTCTTTGCCCGATGTTTGCATCCAACGCTTAAGAAAATCAGCCGGGAGCTTAAATTTTGTTTTGTCAACTAAAAACTCAGTAATGTCGTTCAGGAGCTTTTGGTCTGCCTGAGGTTCGAATTGTTTTTGAAGATCTTCTTTGATTCGCTCTTTTAAAGCTTTCTCTGAAGTCACGGTACCCGGAGCGTACAATTTATCAAACAGCTCTTGATTTGATTCCGCCGGGATGCGTTCGTTGATTTCCTTGATTTCAAGAGTGATGTCGGTAGCAAGGAGTGCCTTCAACGTATCTTCATCTATGGAGAGTATTCTTTTTAAGTGTTCCGTTTCTTTAAACAAACCCTTTGCCGGTAAATGCACTACCGAGTTGACAGTCTCCTCTTTTAATGATTTGATCGCATTTTTTGATTTTAATTCATCGAGCTTGAAGGTGCTGAGTTTTTCAATCTCAAGAGCTTCATTTCTAAATTGTGCTGTAATTTCAAATCCTTCTTGAGGATTTTTTTGTGAAACTAATTTCCCGTATTGCTTTCTAATGTAGTCTAACTGTTCGTTGACCATTTTAGCTTCAGGGTCAATTTCGTACCGTACTACTTTTTTGAGTTGGTCCAATTTTACTTCAAATTTTGGCGCAAGCCCCAATTCAAATTCAAAGTCCATCTGATCAGCGTCCCAATCGAGTGCTTCATCAGCAGCCTTTGGCAGTGGATTTCCTAATAGATCCAATTTTTCTTCCCTGATGAATTTTTCAAGATTTTCTCTTAAAAGTTTATTTACCTCATCAGCAGTTACCGCCTGTTGGTACTGTTTTTTGATCATTCCCATGGGGACATGGCCCTTACGAAAACCGGGTATATTGGCAGTCTTACGGTAATTACTCAATACAGAGTTTACGTTGGATTCGTAATCAGAGCGAGCTACAGTGATCTTTATTACTGCATTCAATGCATCTAATTCTGTTTTGCTGATGTTCATTTGGTGTAAATTTTAGTGCGCAAAATTACATTTTTTTATTCCCATGGGCAAGTTTAAACCCAAGGGTTGTGATTTTAAAGAATCATTTTTAGTACTTTTACCGTCAGCCAAAAACATTTCAAATTCACTACCAAAATCTAAAATTTAGGCCCTCGGTAACACGGTAGTGCGTGTGAATGTTTTTGGCGGAACAGCCGGGGGCTCTTAACATTAAATGCCCCGTTTTCTTTATCCGATTTATTTTATAACCCGTCTGAACTTTTCCTCAAAACAAATATGCTTTGAAAAGTCCTTAAAGTCATAAATTAAATTATATTTGCAGCCTGAATTAATAACCCGAGGGTCGAGTATCCTCACAATTAATGTGTTATGCCAGTAAAAATTAGACTACAAAGGCACGGAAAAAAAGGAAAACCCTTTTATTGGATCGTTGCCGCTGATGCCCGTTCAAAAAGAGACGGTCGTTATCTCGAAAAACTAGGAACGTACAACCCAAACACCAATCCCGCTTCGGTAGAAGTCAATGTTGATCATGCTGTATCTTGGTTGGAAAAGGGTGCGCAACCTACAGAAACTGCAAGAACTTTACTTTCCTACCGAGGAGTGATGCTGAAACATCATCTTAACGGAGGTATCCGTAAGGGAGCCTTAAGCCAGGAAGAAGCAGATAAAAAGTTTGCTGCTTGGTTGGAGGAAAAAGAAGCAAAAATTCAAGCGAAAAAAGACGGACTTTCCAAAAGTGAAAGCGAAGCCAAAGCGAAGCGACTTGCCGACGAAAAAGCAGCAAGTGAGAAGCGATTAGCCGAAGCTGCCGCTGCGGAGGCCGAGGCTGCCGCGGAAGAAGCTGCTGCTGAAAATACAGAAGCTGAAGTTGCCGAAGAAAATGCTGCTGATGCACCCGCAGAAGAGGCTAGCGCTGCTGTGGAAGAAGAAGCACCCATTGCTGAAGCCACTGAAGAGGCAGTTGAAACACCAGTAGCTGAAGCTGCTGAGGCTCCTGCAGAAGCAGAAGAAGCAAGTGCTGCGCCTGATACTGAATCAGCTGAAGAAGAAAAAGAAGCTTAATATTCTTTTTTTACAACGATGCAAAAGCAAGATTGCTTTTACTTAGGAACTATCGTTGGGAAATACAGTTTTAAAGGAGAGCTGCTCGTCAAAGTTGACAGTGACAATCCAGAAGACTACACTACATTGGAATCAATCTTTGTGGAATTACCCACAGGATTGGTTCCTTTTTTTATAAAAAAATGTCAATTGCACAAATCGGAACTCCTCAGAATACTTTTTGAGGATGTGACCAATGAGCAACAGGCAGAGGCCCTGATTAAAAAAGAACTTTATTTACCTCTAGACCTCTTGCCTCCTTTGGAGGGGAATAAATTCTACTACCATGAGGTTATTGGATTTACCGTCAGCACTGCTTTGGAAAACGTAGGAGTCATTAGAAATGTGATTGATCAAGGGGCGCAAGCCTTATTTGAGGTAGAGGCTCCAAGCAACAAAATTCATCTGATCCCTATACACGACGATTTTATCCTTCAAGTAGATCGTGAAAACAATAGGATAGTGCTGGAACTCCCTGAAGGGTTGTTGGATTTATAAATTTAAAAATAGAGCACCAGTCCAAAAGAGGGCAAGGGTGTGCTATTGCTATCGTTTAAAGAAAGTTCAACCAAGCTGATCGGATTGATTAAATCGCCTTCAGCCGTTCGGTTTAATCCGTATTCAGGAGGAGTAGGATTGGGTTGAGCCAAGAAATTTTGAACTTCAAAATAGAAGTTGAATGATAAGGATTTAAAATTCCACTTTTTATCAATTCGGAGGTCGGCCAAGTTAAAACTGTTCAGTTGAACTTCCCCCAATCGATCGTAGTCTAATATAAGTTCTGGATAGGCATTTGTACTCGCTTCGAGATCTACGGGAACGTAGGGGGTTTTACCCGCAAAACGCCAACGTGCACTGATTTCCCAGTTGCGTCTCAGTTTATATCCTCCTGAAAAAGAGAGCAGGTGCCTGCTGTCCCAAACGGAAGGTCTCAGCTCACCGTCAATTCCTGTAAATTCACTTGAAAAGTAGGTATAAGCAAATACACCGTAAAAATTAGCCGCGAGTTTTTGTTGGAAGAGCAGTTCGATACCAGAACTTAATCCTTCCCCTTCCGAAACTATTGCCTCATTCCCCAATACTTCAAACCCGCCCCCTTTATTTGCCAGTGAAACTCCATCAATAAGAGAAACAGGATAATTCGCATAGTTTTTTCTAAACGCCTCCACAGTAAAACGAGAGGCCGGAGTCAGATTGTATTCCAGTCCAGCAACCAAATGATCACTTCTTGTATAGGCAGCATCTTGATTGACAAAGACCCCTCTTTGATCTTGAAAGCCTAACATGGTATAAGTTGGAATTTTAAAATAACGTCCCGCCGAAGCGTTGACCTTCCATTGCTGATCTTTTGTGAGGGCATAGGAAACAGCCGCTCGAGGAGATAGGGTATCCCCTAAATTAGATCCGGTGGAAAAACTATCCGCATCGGAACGTATTCCCCAAGAAAAATCCAATCGATCGTCCAAAAAAGAACGCGATGCTTTTAAAAACAGTCCGTATTTCGCAAAGTTAAGGTCGGAACGATAGGCTATGTCGTAATACAGAAAGCGGGTATTGTTTTGGTAGGAAGAATTTTGAACATTAAATCCTGCAGACCATTTCCAATGTTCCGTAAACTGAGTGGCTTGAAAGCGCAATTTGCTCTCCCATTCAAAAGAATCGTTTTGAAAGATGGTCCCCGTTTTGGTTGCATTGTCTTCATAGCGTGCAAAAACGTTTTCCAGCCTATTGGTACTGATCACAGTATTCATAAAGCCCTTACCGTTTTTATAGTTCCGTTTCCACGACAGCCCCACTGTAGTACTCCGCTGATCAATAATCGGCACTTGTTCCAAACTTGCTTGTTGTTCTGCATCGAAGGTGTCTGGGGCTTTAACAGAAAAATCGTCTATCGCCCCAATTCCAATAAACGTCAGTGAATTATAGGCGTCAATTTCATGTTTTATTTTCCATTGATAATCCCAATAATCAGGACGAATGGGTAGCCCTATAAGTTCAAAAAGAAATTGCAAATAGCTTCTTCTAACGGAGAACAGAAAACTGGTCTTGGCTGGTTCTTCTTTATTTTTTCTAAAAAACGGTCCTTCCAAAGTGAGTCCCGTTTCACTCGCTCCTACACGAAAGTTTCCTCCAAATTGAGTAGCATCACCTTCTCTTTGCTCAAATGCTAAAACCCCAGAAAGGGGATTGTCGTATTCAGCACCAAAGGAAGAACTTGCCAATGTAACCTCTCGGATAAAAGATACATTGACCATACCCACAGGCCCTCCTGCACTCCCTTGCGTACTGAAGTGATTGATGTTTGGAATCTCAATACCATCCAAATAATAAACCGTTTCATTGGGTGCGCCACCACGGATGATGATGTCGTTTCGAAACCCCCCAATAGAAGGTGAAATTCCGGGCATACTTTGAACCACTTTGGTAATATCGTTGTTTCCTCCTGGATAGGTTTCTATCTCAACAGCGGAAAATGTCTGGGTAGATAGAGGCGTTTCGCTATTGGTTTTAAAGGGACTTTGAACCAAAACTACTTCTTCCAAATTTTCTGAAAATTCTCCCAACTCAAAATACAGTGGAATATTCCCAACGGATTTTACGATTACATTGAATAAGGTTTGGGTTTCATAACCCAGATAACTTGCTTCAATAGAATAGGTCTTTGTGGGGATGTTTTCAAGAGTAAAATACCCTTGCTGATCTGTCACTACACCTATTGCAGTTCCCACCACCACCACAGTTGCGCCTTCCAAGGGAAGTTGATTTTGAGCATCGACAATACGTCCTTTTAATACCCCTGTATTCTGAGCAAATGCAATTGTAGAAACGAATAATAATAGGGCGCAATACTTCTTTTTCATGAGGTAAAATTACTTCATTTGAACGTTTTAATTAAATTATTGTTTAATTATTTTTTTTTATATTTAAACAAAAATTGTAATGAACCAACGAAGAACCTTTTTAAAGACGGCTTGTAAGCCCATCGTACTGGCAACTCTTGGCATTCCACTTATCCAGGCGTGCAGTACAGAAGATGATTCCCTTGAAAATGCTGACATTGATTCCTTATCGGGTTCTGCACCGAATGAACCTTTAACGCTTGATCTGTCCTCGGGAAGTTTTGCTGCACTTTTAGAAGTGGGTGGATGGCTCAACTATACCGCAAAAAATATTTTATTGGTACGAATTAGCGAAGCTGTAGTTCGGGTGTTTGATAACAAATGTCCGCATCAAGGGAATCGAGACAAATGGTCGTATAATGGAAGTAAATTTACTTGTGGCCACCACAACAATTCCTATGCTGATACGTGTTCCGGTTCGTTGACCTGCTACAAAGCCAGCCTAGAAGGCACTACACTAACCATTACTTTTTAATTTTTAGAACGTTTGCGCTCCGTTTTCCGCCTGGCTTTTTCGAGTTGTTGTTGATGCAAGTTCGACTGGGTCTTTTGTTGAGCCTCAATTTTTTTGTCGTATGCTCCCCTTAAGCCATTGATGTCTTCGCTTGAAATTTTAAACTGATCCCCTGCCTGTATACTAATGTCTTCTGAAGAAAAAGTTGCCTTGGCTGTCTGACGACGAAGTATTTCTTCTGCCGCTTTCAGATTGTAATACATCCCAGCATCAATCATTTTGTTGGCCACATAATGTTTCTTTTCTTCTTTATTCCACCGAACAAAAAGAAAACCACCCGTTACGGAATCCAAAGTAACGCGGTATACATGCGCATGATTGGGCAACGTCTGATATACCTTAATTTTTTCGGGAACGTAACCCGCCACATATAAGAGCTCTTGGACAAATGCATATTGTGTGTCTAATGAGGGATCGGCATAAAACGCCTGGTTTTCAATAAGCGACTCTGCATCTTGAGCAACAGATGAAAAACCTATAGCAATCGCGAAAGAGATAAAATAAAGCGTCCTCATTATAAAATCTTAATCCTAAGACTTCTCGTAATCCCCTGACAGTACGTCTTGTTCATAATAAAGAAAAGCCTTAATGATGATAAAAAAACCAATTCCATGTAAGATAGGAATTGAAAACGTAAACACCTCTTCATTAAAATATTTTTTGTTGTAGGTCAAAAAAACATCTCGTATGGAAAAAATCAAAAGCCCTAAAACCAAAAAAATATTCTTTTTGGAAACCTTCTTGAGCATCTCCATTACTGCTATACTTCCAAAAGCAGATAGTGTTACGCCATAGACGACTCCATGAATTTTCATATTCCCCAGCGAACTGTATACATGGTTTAAAAAAACCACCAAATAGGATCCCCAAAATAAAAGCCCAAGCAAATGCGCATTAAAGGAGTACTGGAATTGATAGCTCCGATACACCTTTATAAAACTCAATTGCATCAGCCAATAAGAAAAAACTGCCCATTGTAAAAAAAAAGAACCCCATTCTATCAACAACAATAAATCTCCCATCCACACCAAAAAGAAGGCAATTAAAATGAAACGGTCCTTTCTTTTGGAGCTCAGTAAATAATATGCCAAAATGGATGGAATGATAAGAGGTTCAAAGACCAACTGATAGGGTTCAAGACCCCGACCGTAAAAATAGGAATCTAAAATCGTGATGATAAATATCAGGGCGAGAAGTAGGGGTTTCATTTAGTAGGTTTTTTTTCAATAATTAAAAACGAGCTGGAGCTGTACCGCACGACCCATTTCGGTGGAGTAAAATCGCAGTCTGTTTAGATAATCATTGTATGAGGCATTGGTTAGATTTTGGACAATGAGTCGGAGCGTACTTTTAAATGTATTCGTTCTTAAAGGTACGGAAAAATATAGGTCAAAATTATGATAACCCTCCGGTGGGGTGCTGATATCTACTTCTTGCTGAACCAATACTCCTGACTCCAGACGGTTTACCATAAAATTCGTGTTTGGAAATCGGTTTTGAGTTGCCGTATAACGATGCGCCAACTCGAGTTCAAAGGCGGATTTAAAAAAAGTAAAAGACAACTGTTGAAAAAGCGTAAAGGGAGGAACTGAAATTAAAGGTTTCGCTTCGATCAGATCTTGAGCGTAGGTGTAGGCAGCGTTAATATTGTAGTTGAGTTTTTTGGAGAGTTTGAGATTTACATACGCATCCCATCCCCACATAAATACATCGGTGGCTTGATATTCCCAAACGGGAAAGGCCCCTCGTATGGTGAGTTCGATTCCAGAGGGTTCGATAAAAATAAAATTTGAGACCCTATTAAGGTAGGGATCAATACCTAGAGTATAGAATTCACTTTGACTTTTTATTCCAAGAATCAATTTGTGTGAGGTTTCTTTTTGCAGTCCTAAAGAACCGAATTCTATCGTTGCCAAAGAATGATGCAGCCCATCACTGAATAATTCGGATACATTGGGCGCTCGCTGCGTCAGCATATACGCAACTGTTGTTTCAAATGACTCTTTGATACCTATAGCAATTCCAGTTTGGGCACTGATGTTTGAAAAATTTAATTTGGGATAGGTTAAAATCTGAGTGCCAAAATCGTTTTGCTCAAATTCGGAAAAGTTGCTAGCATACCCTCTAGAAATCCAATCAGAGGTATCGTAAAATTTCTTTGCATCGATCAAAATGTGATCAAATCGAAGCCCCCCTTCCCAACTAAAACTATTCGAGGGACGGAAGCTTGCTGTAAAAAAGGTTCCTGCTTGGTATTTTTGATGGTCTGGAATCAGTCTTTTTACTCCTGTCTCCGGGTTGGATAAATTATCCTGAACTAGGGCATTTATTCCCCATTCCAAATTCCACTCAAAATCTTTTTTCCACTGGATACTTCCTAGAAAATCATGTGTATTTAGTGTTAAATCTATTGCGGCTTGTGCAGACCGATTGCCTCTACGCACATCAAATTCTTTTCTATTGCTTGACTGGTAGCTGTAGGTTAAATTCAGTTTGGACTGATCCGTGTACTGATTAAAATAGGTGGCCTGAAGATTTTGATGTAGCGCTTCTTGTTTGGGTGATTGTATCCCATAATCAAAGGCTTCGATTCGGAGGGGCGTATTGGATTCTATCGCGCGAAGCAGGTCCTCTATATTTCCAATGTGAGCGGACCTCAAGATTCCTGTGGTATTTTGATACCTTCTAAAATTTAACTCCCACCCTTTGATGAGTTTGGTATTTCCCAGACGGAATCCAAAACTGGATTCTTTAAGGCCTGTATTGGTTAAATTGTAGTCTGGAGCTTGGCGGTCTCCAAATTGTTTTGCTGTAAGATGGGCAGAAATATAATAGCCGTTGTCAAAGGATTTGGTCAAACGACTGCTGACGTTTCCCCCTTTTCCATTATCAACTGCATTGAGGACTGTATTCCCGTAGATGCTGTCTTTAAGCTTAATCCTTTCCGAAGAGAGCAGGATCATTCCCCCTGCGGTATCTCCTCCGTATTTTAAAGCAGCAGCCCCTTTTACCACTTGAACCGTTTCAAAACCATTAAGGTCAACCGTTGGAGCATGATCTGCTCCCCATTCTTGATCTTGCATACGCATCCCGCTGGCAATGATGGCTACTCTACTTCCATATAAGCCATGGATCATGGGCTTTGCGATAGAGCTCCCTGTTTTCAGAGAAGAAACTCCTGCGATACTATTGAGTGTCTCAGCCAAATTCTGAGTACTAAGGCGTGTAAGCTGATCCGCATTGAGTTGGGATTCAGTCACACTGGAATTGACTTGATTTAGACTATTTTCTGCAATGATAATTTCACTGAGTTCATTAATATGATGTTCCAATTCAAAATTTAGAGTGGTATTGGAGCGAACGGTTACAGTGCGGTCAATTTGATCACACATCACATGAGACACAACAAGTTTAAATTGGCCGGGGCATAGTCCATCAATTTGATAGTAGCCTTGTTCGTCCGTTTGCCCAAATAAATTAGAACCTTCTACCGTGACAATAGCCCCAAAAATTGGGGCTTTATCATGCAAGTCCAATACCCTGCCTTCTATGGTGTAATCACAGGATTGACTCCTGGCTGCTGAAAAAGACAAAACAAACATCACTAAGGGAAGGATACGATTCATAGGGAACAACTTATCCATCAAATTATTCAGAAACCACTACAGTAAAGTCAACGGCTGCATCTGTTTCTCCTCCAAATCCTCCGCGGTTGGTACTCGTTTTAGTGGTAGGTTGATGAATTAAATAAACGCGTACTGTACCCGTTCCTGAGCTGGTGGTTGTCCAAGTTGAGTTGATATAGAGTGGGTTATTTGCACTATCCGTAGTGTCTCCCTGTCGGGAGCTAAAGCGGATAGACGCCCCAGAAAATTCAAAAAAAACCTGATGTTCATCGGCTTCTTCTTTAATTTCTTCCGTGAGGTCTTCAACCGCGCCGGGATCACTTTCATCTAAAAAAGAGACCGCCACCTCATACGACTTGTTTGCTTGCAGAGCTATACTAGGGGTGTTGTTGCTGTCCTGATTCCAACGGACCGTCTGGCTTGTTGCTCCATCCGAAAGGGTCAGCACCACGGTAGTTATAAGCTCTTGCTCTTCGATTAATTTAGGATCTTCATCCTTGGTGCACGATACAAACATTAAGGGTAGAATAAAAGATACACGAAGTAGCTTTTTAATTTTATATTTCATTTTAAAAATTATTTAAGATTTTAAACATGCGATACGGAAATTAGAATCGCTCCGAATTGGGTTAAAATCTAAAATAAGGTGGTCCTCTTGTGGAAAAAAAATGAAATTTGGAATCGTAAGTTGGAATAGAGTAGCCCTCTAATTTTTGGTGAAAAAACGAAGGCTCCTCTAATTGATAAGAGTCGAAATTGGATTCGGCTAAAACTTGAAAATAATAATCCAGGGCATCGTTGTGAAGCGAACTGGAATGCAAGTGTGTCGTGCTCCGCTCACAATCTTTTTGAACCGCGTGAAACTCATAGCTATGTACCGCCTTGAGCACAGGGGGTACTAAAAAAAATAACAGCAACCCTAAGGCGAGGAGCCTTAAGGGTAGCGACACTATTTTTTTGGGTAAATTCACTCCTACAATCTACGGATTTTAATATTTCTATAGGAAATAACTCCTGGGTGATCCTGTAAAGCGAGATGTCCCTCTTGGTATTTTCCAAAACCCTCCATCTGAGCAAATTTACTGTTTTTCACCATAGCATCCCACTCGGGTCCGTGTAGGGGGAAACGGATAATTTCCTCTCCATTATGAACGACAGTACCCTTGTTTGCATCTTGATTAATGGTAATGTGATAGGAATTCCATTCCCCAGCTTCTTTAGCCATTACGCGATCGGGAGCAATCATATCATAAAGTGCTGCGGTGGTGTGGATTTGATTCTTAGGATCGTCTCCGTAAATATCCGCGTCAATTATCTGTATTTCAGGACCGGTTACAAAGGGATGCTCGTAGTTCGCATCTTCGCTTACCCCCCACATAAATCCGCTATTCGAATTGGGAGATAATTTCCATTCAAACTGGATTTCAAAATTGCGGAAGGTTTCATCTGTAATTAAACTTTTGTTCCCTTTACCCTCGGCGGCTTCAGAGTCAAAGGTAAAAACACCTTCGGCCACAGACCAACCTGTTTTTTCTCCAGATTCGTTTTGAAATATATGCCACCCCTCCAAGGAGTTTGCACTGCTGAGACTTCTCCATTCAGAGGTCTGAACCTCGGTAGTTTCTTGTTTGTTTTCTTTCTTGTTATTAGGGTTGTTTTTGCAGCTAAAGGCGAACACTACCATCCCTAAACTTAGGTATATAAATTTTCTGTACATGATCAAAATATTTTATTAAATGTATGAAATATTGAGCACAATAAAAGTGGGTTGAGAATTTCTCCCTTTTTTAAACTCAGGCTTGTTTTACAGCTTTAAGTTTAGTAATAAGTTCAGGGACTACCTCAAAAGCGTCGCCTAAAATTCCGTAATCGGCTGCTTTAAAAAAGGGGGCCTCAGGATCGTTATTAATCACTACTTTAATTTTAGAAGAGTTAATTCCTGCCAGATGTTGAATTGCACCCGATATACCAATGGCGATATACAGATTTGAGGCTACGGGTTTTCCCGTTTGCCCTACGTGTTCACTATGGGGACGCCAACCCATATCCGAAACGGGTTTAGAACAAGCCGTTGCTGCGCCTAAAACTTTCGCCAAATCCTCAATTAAATGCCAATTTTCTGGTCCTTTCAATCCCCTTCCTCCTGAAACAACAATGTCGGCGTCTGCTATGCTTATCTGATTTGAGGACTCCTCTACTGCACTTACTTCCAAGGTGTAGGAAGCAGGGGAGTAGCTCCCCTCACTTGGGACAGCCTCAGCTCTATTTTCATGAATTCCATAGGAATTGGACGAGAGTGAAAGAACTACTTTGTCCTTTTGTGAAACACTTTGATTAAAGGCTTTGTTCGTAAAACAAGAACGCTTAACCTCAACGGGATTATAAGCCACAGGCAGTCCGATTACATTTGAAAAATAAGTAGCATCAAGTTTTACTGCAATCAGTGGACCCAGATATCGACCATTTGCAGACCCGCTCAGCAAGATAAGATCCGCTGCTTCGGCCTTGGCAATTTCCACTAAAGAAGAACTGTAGCGGTCTGCATTAAAATACTTGTCACCAGCGGTAGAAACACCTACAACTTTATCAACCCCATACTGGCCCAACACCGTACTGTCTGCTAAGTCAAAACAAACTGCCACCAAGGAGGTGGCTTTTGCATCAGCCACAGCACGGCCGTAGGAAGCAACTTCCAGACTTGATTTTTTTATTTCTTGATTTTGAGTTTCTATATAAATGAGAATAGCCATGATGTTAATGATTTAAAGGACGTTAGCTTCGTTTTGTAATAGGTCAATTAACTGATCGATGTTTGCAGCATCCACAAGCTTTACTTCTCCTTTGGTAGGTGGTTTTTCAAAGGATTTGATCGCACTGCTGGGTTCAATCGCGATGGGAGCTACTACCTCCAATGGCTTTTGCCTCGCTTGCATAATCCCTCTCATATTGGGAATAATGAGATCCTTTTCTTCTACCAAACCTTTTTGCGCACCAATTACCAAAGGGAGCTTTCCCTGGAGTTGTTCTTTCCCCCCATCGATCTCTCTTTGTAAGTGGATGACCTCTCCCTGTTTTTCCAAATGAATGCAATGGGTTAAAAAAGGTATCTTTAAATAATGAGCCAACAGGGCACCTACCATCCCTCCATTGTAATCAATGGATTCTCTTCCTGTAATTACTAAATCAAAAGCTTCATTTTCTGCATAAGCTGCAAGCTGCGAGGCAACAAAAAATCCATCCTCGGGATTAGCGTCTATTCTTACGGCACTGTCTGCACCTATGGCGAGGCATTTTCTCAAAATGGCTTCGCAAGAAACATCACCTACCGTAGCGACAGTGACCTTGGCTCCTTCTTGTTGTTGCAACCAGATGGCCCTAGTCAATCCAAATTCATCATTGGGATTGATGATATAAGTTACTCCTTGCGAATCAAAAGCGGTATTATCGTCTTTAAAGTTGATTTTAGAAGTAGTGTCGGGCACATTGCTAATACATACTAAGATTTTCATAGAAAGGGTATTTGATACGAAACTACAAAAAAAATGACACAGTGTCATTTTTTAAAATAAGAAAATAGTACTCCTACAATTCAGCCGATTTTACCAGCCGAAATCCGGTATGCTGTAAGCCGGTGTCGGGAGTTGATTTCATCCTTGAGGCAACTCTGTAACCCGAACAGTAAGTATCGTTACAGAGAAATGAACCTCCCCGCATTACTTTTTGTTTTAGGTAAGGCTGATAAGGATCATAAGGAGCCTCTGGCCCCTGTGGATTGATGGTATTTTTACTTTCCAATCCCTTGTAGTAGGTAAAATCATACCAATCCGAACACCATTCCCAGACATTTCCTGCCATATCATAAAGCCCAAAAGCATTCGGCTCAAAAGATGCAACTGGAGCCGTATAAAAAAATTGATCTCTTAAAGTATTGCGATACGGAAAGTTTCCTTCCCATGCGTTTGCTTTTGGAGTTCCATCCGTAACGGGTTCATTACCCCAAGGGTACTTCGCTTTACTTACCCCTCCACTGGCTGCCCATTCCCACTCTGCCTCGGTTGGCAATCGTTTGCCTGCCCAGGCAGCATAGGCTTGAGCGTCGTACCACGAAATATGTACTACCGGATGGTCCATTTTATATTCAATAGAACTTCCCTCCCCTCTTGGCTGTCTCCAACTTGCCTTGGGCTTCCATTGCCACCAAGCGCCAAAATCGTTTAAGTTGACCGGCCCGTCGGTGGCTTCAAATACCAAAGAAGCCGACTGAAGCAAGGAATCATTTGGCTTGGGTGTGTCGGGAGGTAATTCTTTTTTGAGCTCTTCCCAGTCCGGTTTTTTTTCAGCTGTGGTAATGTATCCCGTTGCATCGACAAAAGCCTTAAAATCCGCATTGGTTACTTCGGTTTGATCCATCCAAAAAGCATCCACACTGACCCCATGCACTGGAAGTTCGTCTTCTTTGGCTTGTTCATCCTCACTTCCCATCTGAAACACCCCGGCAGGAATCCACACCATTCCATCTTTAACCAAAAGGGGTGCCTTAGGCTTAGTCTCCTTTCTACAAGAAAGGATAAAAAAAGCTACTATAAGTCCGAGAAAAACCCCTACGCTTCGAAATTTAGATGTATTGATTGAGTAGGTTTTCATACAATTCTTGTTTTCCGCTGATTCGATCGGGGGCTTTGCCCGCTAGTGCAATTTTAGACAAATCGGTTAAACTTAGTTGGCCCTCTTCGAAACGCTGTCCATCCCCTTGATCAAAAGAAGCATAGCGGTCTTTTCTAAGTTTTTCAAGTCCACCTGCTTGCATGACTTTATCCGCTGTGATTAATGCTCTAGCAAAGACATCTGCGCCTCCAATATGAGCGTGAAAAATATCCTCTACGTCGGTGGAATTTCTTCTGATTTTTGCATCAAAATTTATTCCTCCCCCTTGAAGACCTCCAGATCTAAGGAAAACTAGCATGGCCTCGGTTACCTCATAAATATTCACTGGAAATTGGTCTGTATCCCATCCATTTTGGTAGTCTCCCCGATTTGCATCTACACTTCCTAACATTCCCGCATGGGCTGCAACAGCTAATTCGTGTTCAAAAGTGTGTTGGGCTAGGGTGGCATGATTTACTTCAATATTGAGTTTAAAATCTTGATCCAAGCCATGTTCTTTCAGGAAACCAATGGCCGTAGCCGCATCAAAATCGTATTGATGTTTCATGGGTTCAGCAGGTTTAGGCTCAATAAAAAAGTGTCCTTTAAACCCTTTCGAACGAGCGTAATCTCGTGCCAGGGTTAACATTTGCCCCATATGGTCTAATTCTCTTCCCATATCGGTATTCAGTAGGGACATATAGCCTTCTCTTCCTCCCCAAAAAACGTAATTCTCTCCTCCGAGTTTCATCGTAATATCCAATGCCATTTTTATTTGGGCTCCTGCTCGTGCCACAACATTAAAATCGGGATTGGTTGCGGCTCCATTCATATAGACAGGATTAGAAAAACAATTTGCAGTTCCCCAAAGCAATTTAACCCCAGAGGCTTGTTGCTTTTCAGCGACATAATCTGAAATAATTTCGAGGCGCTTTTCGTTTTCAGCAAGGGTAGGAGCTTCATCAATAAGGTCTACATCGTGAAAACAAAAATATCCAAAGCCTAATTTTGTAATCAATTCAAAAGCAGCATCTGCTTTGTCTTTGGCGCGCTGAATAGGGTCTGTGGCTTGGTCCCAAGGAAATTGTTGCGTCCCAGGTCCAAAGGGGTCACCTCCCTGACCGCAGAAACTATGCCAGTAGGCAATAGCAAATTTAAAATGTTCACGCATGGTTTTGCCCGCAACAACTTGATCTGGGTTGTAAAATTTGTAGGCTAAAGGGTTGTCAGAATCTTTTCCTTCGAATGGGATACTTCCGATGCCTTTGTAGTATTCTTTATCTCCTGTAGTACTCATAATGTTCAGTTTAATTTATCTAGTTTGTTTTGTAATTCTTTTTTCCATTTTTGGTAAGCCCGTTGATAGGCTTCATTTTCTTTGATGGGTGCGATCTCATCTACTCGGTCAATTGCAGCAATCCGTTGGCTGTATTCCTCTAATCCACCCGGACCCACAGCAGCGGCTCGAGCTGCTCCAACAGCACCTGTAGTGTTGTAGATCTCGATCGGCTGTCCGATCAGACTTGCCACGGTGTTTGCAAAAATTGATGAACGAAAAAGATTGTCGTTACCGGCGCGGATGACCTTAATCTGCAAGGCATCTTCTTGCATGATTTCCATTCCATAAGCAAAGGAAAAGGCAATTCCTTCCAAGGCTGAGCGAAATAAATGGCCTTGTTGATGTCGATTGAGGTTTACATTTGAAAACTGTGCGCCTGGAGTTTTGTTGTAAAGCATGCGTTCGGCTCCATTACCGAAAGGTAGATTGATCAATCCTTCACTCCCAACCGCTACTTTTTCTGCTAAGGCGTTCATCGAATTAAAATCGGTGTGGCTAGCCATTTTGCGTAACCAACTGTATTGGATTCCCGCACCGTTTACACAAAGTAGCGTCCCGATCATGGAGTTAGCTGGAGTGTAATTGACATGGGCAAAGTGATTGACTCGGTAAAATTCTTTCGACGAGTTGCGGTCTGAAACAGCAAACAAAACCCCAGAAGTACCTCCCGTAGCTGCCACTTCTCCAGGTTTAAGGATATTTAAGGCTAAGGCGTTGTTGGGCTGATCTCCTGCTCGATATCGAATAGGAATTCCTTTTGGAAGTCCACTTTGGGCAGCCCCTTGTTCGTTTACCCTTCCTTGATCTTCAAAGTTTGCCACAATTGGAGGGGTCAAACGGGGCGCAATACCATAATGCTCCAACAGCCAATGGGCCACCTTTTTTTCCTTAAAATCCCAAAGCATTCCTTCCGACAATCCATTGATTGTGGTAGCAATTTCACCGGTGAGTTTGAATGCAATATAATCTCCTGGGAGCATGTAATGGGCAACTTTTGAGTAGCGTTCGGGTTCGTTTTCTTTTACCCATTTCAGCTTGGAAGCAGTAAAGTTTCCTGGAGCGTTAAACAAATGGGCTCCAAATTTATCCTCCCCGATTTCTTCTGCAGCCTTGTCCCCTATCTCTACCGCTCTACTGTCGCACCAGATTATTGAATCACGTACTAATTCCTTATTATCATCCAGTATAACGAGTCCGTGCATTTGGTATGAAATTCCAACGGCCATTAGTTGGCTTGGCTGGACTCCATTTTCCTTTAAAATTCTTTGAGTTCCCTTGCACACATAGTTCCACCACATTTCTGGGTCTTGTTCTGCCCAATGGGTATGCTCTGCATGAATTGGCATTTCATGTTCGGGTTCTGTCACTACGGCCACACTCTTGTTTGTAGAGGCTTCTACTAGGGCTATCTTTACAGAAGAACTTCCAATATCATATCCTATGGTATACTTCATTTGATGCTGAGAAATTTGGGTAAATCTAGTGTTTTTTCACAACCAATTTGCTCCATCACTTGGGTCAATTCTGTTTTAATAAGATCTATGGTATGACCCGCCCCTTGACTTCCCAAGGCTCCTACACCGTACATGAACGACCTCCCCATAAAAGAAAAGGACGCTCCTTGTGCTAATGTTCTCGCCACATCTGGACCATTGCGCAGACCACTGTCCATCATGAGGGTGATTTTGTCTTGGTATTTTGCTCTTAAATTCTCCAAGGCGTGTATGGTAGATTGACCTGCATCCAATTGGCGCCCCCCATGATTGGAAATGATCACCCCATCAATTCCTAACCGAATTGCTTTCTCCATGTCTGCCTCACTGGCTACACCCTTAAGTACAATCTTTCCCTTCCACTTGTCTCGTATGGGTTTTATTTTTTCTTCGTTCAAACGTCCGTCAAAGGTTTCATCCATAAACATACCCAGCTGACTCAAATTAAGACCTTTAGGCATATAGGGCTTTAACGTTTCAAATTCAGGCTGCCCGTTGATTAATGTTTTTAATGCCCATTCCGGGCGTTTGATAATTTGATAAAAATTTCGGAGGGACATTTTAGGGGGCATGGCAAGCCCATTTCTGATGTCTCGTGGCCGAAATCCAAAACTAGGTACGTCACTCAAAAGCACTAAAACAGGATACCCTGCAGCTTCTGCTCTGTTAAGAATGTCGGTCCTTACTTCTTCTTTAGCAGGATAATACAATTGAAACCAAGCCTTGCCTTCGGTAATTTCTCCAATTTTTTCAATAGAGGAAGTCGTAACCGTACTTAGGATAAAAGGAATGTTGTGTTCAAATGCAGCCTTAGCTAATAGTTCCGGCGCTTTGGGCCACATTAGCCCTTGAAGTCCTACTGGGGCAATACCAAAAGGAGCGTCGTATTCGTTGTCAAATAGAGTGGTTTTTAAACTGACCGCTACGTTGCTTTTTAAGTATTGAGGGACTAATTCTACTTCCCTCAGATCCGCGGTGTTTTTAATGAGATTATGGTCGTCATTGCATCCCCCGTCCAAATACTCAAAAGCAAATTTTGGCATTTTTGATTGCGCTTTTGTTCTTAAATCAGTTATGGATGGGTATTTAGGATTGAATTTTTGAATCATGTTTTAAATATAAAGAAAAGTTAAATCTCAAAGGAAGCCCAACTGAAAAACTTGTCTAAAAATAGCGTACCTTAGGAATTCTAATAAAAACAAAACAATTGAAAGGAATGAAAACTAAAGGAAGTCAACAATCAAGAAGAAAATTTATCAATTCCATGGCAACCCTCACTACGGGTGTCGCTTTAGGAAGTTCAAAAATTTGGGGGGCGCCTGCCTACCTCCCTAGGCTGCTTCACCCCAGCACTTCGTTTAAGGGAGTCCAACTTGGGTTGATCACGTATTCCTTCCGAGCCTTAGAAGACCAAAGTGCAGAAGCCACACTTCAATACATTTTAGACTGTGGAGCAAATTCAGTTGAGTTGATGGGAGGCACCGCAGAATCTTTCCTCGGACGTCCGGAGAGCAAACTAGACCGAAGAATGTTTTACCGCCTCAGGAGAAAAGAACAAAATAACTCTTTGACGGAAGAAGAAACTAAAGCTTATGCTGAACTCAAAAAACAACAAGCCTCTTACGATAAAGAAATTGAAAACTGGAAAAAAAATCGGTCCATTGAGGGGTTTAGCAAACTCAAAAAAATGTACAATGCAGCTGGAGTTGAAATTTACGCCTTTAAACCAGATTATCTATTGAGCAAAGGAAATTCAGATGCGGACATCAACTATGCGATGCAAGCAGGAAAATTACTGGGTGCCAGCCACGTTACCCTAGAACTTCCAAACGATCCGCTTCACTCCCTTAAATTGGGGCAATTGGCAGAAAAAAACGATATTAAAGTAGCCTATCACGGACACGAACAACAACATGCCCATTGGTGGGATACTGCGCTTGAACAATCCACACACAACGCCATCAACCTCGACTTGGGACATTATACTGCGGCTGGAAATACCGACAGCATGGAGTTCATCCAAAAAAACAATCAAAACATTCTGAGCATGCATGTAAAAGACCGGCAAAATCCTGAAAACGGTAAAAAGAACTTGCCTTTTGGTCAGGGCGATACTCCGATCAAGGAAGTCCTTCAAATGATGCGTGATCAAAGCTATGGTTTTGCAGCTACCGTAGAGTACGAATACAAAACACCAGACGACTCTACTGTAATTGAAGAGATTAAAAAAAGTATTGCCTATTGTAAAGATGCACTGGATTCTTAATAAAGCTAACGCTGGGTAACCCTCCTACACTTTAGTAATAATTTTTTTGAATTATAGTGGGGTATCGTTTGGCTTTTTCATACAAAAAATCGCAATCTCTTTTAAATTAAGAAATTGCGATTTTTTAAAGTACCTCGGGTGGGAATCGAACCCACACTCCCGAAAGAACTGGATTTTGAATCCAGCGCGTCTACCAATTCCGCCACCGAGGCAAGGTATAGGGGGTAATCGTGGGCACAAAAATAACAAAATAATGATGTCCCCTATTTAATTTTTTCAATAAGGTTAAGCTTTATTTTATTTTTACCTTTGTCAAGAACTATTTTCTATGGAAACTCCCGCAAAAATTTTCGCTTGTACACAAAGTACAGCATTAGGTAAAGCAATCGCAGATCACTTTGGTATTGAGGTTGGAAAGGTCAATTTCTCACGTTACAGTGACGGCGAATTTCAGCCTTCCTTTGAAGAATCGGTAAGAGGGGCCCGCATTTTTATTATTGGATCTACCCAACCGTCCTCTGAAAATTTAATGGAAATGCTTTTGATGTTAGATGCTGCAAAGCGTGCCTCAGCTCGACATATTACCGCAGTCATGCCCTATTTTGGTTGGGCTAGACAAGACAGAAAAGACAAACCGAGGGTTCCGATAGGAGCCAAATTAATCGCTAAGCTTTTAGAATCTGCAGGCGCAACGAGAATCATCACTATGGATTTACACGCAGACCAAATCCAAGGATTTTTTGAAAAGCCGGTTGACCACCTGTTTGCTTCTACCATATTTTTACCTTATATCAATTCTTTAAACCTTTCCGATTTAACCATAGCCTCTCCAGACATGGGGGGGTCTAAGCGAGCTTATGCTTATTCTAAATTTCTCAGTAGCGACGTCGTAATTTGTTACAAACAGCGAGAGAAAGCCAATGTCATTTCGCATATGGAGCTGATCGGTAATGTTGAGGGTAAAAATGTAATCTTGGTAGACGACATGGTCGATACAGCAGGAACACTTACCAAAGCGGCTGATTTAATGAAAAATAGAGGGGCTCTATCCGTACGTGCAATTTGTACACACGCCTTACTTTCCGGTAATGCTTATGAAAAAATCGAACAATCTCAACTCGAAGAATTGATCGTAACCGATTCTATTCCGCCAAAAGTTAGTCACCCTAAAGTAAAAGTATTATCTTGCGCCCCATTATTCGCTGAAGTAATGAAAAATGTACATTACAACCAGTCAATAAGTTCAAAATTTATAATGTAAAAACAAACAAATGAAATCGATTACTATTAAAGGATCTAAAAGAGAAAGCGTGGGCAAAGTAGCTACTAAAGCCTTACGTAATGCTGGACAAGTTCCCTGTGTATTGTACGGTGGAGGAGAACCGCTTCACTTTGCTGCACCGGAACTGGGTTTCAGTAAACTCGTGTACACCCCTAATGCCCACACGGTACTAATTGAACTTGAGGGAGGAGAAAAAATTAACGCCATTCTTCAAGACATCCAATTTCACCCGTTAACAGACAAAATTCTTCACGTAGATTTTTACCGTCTTTTTGAGGACAAAGAAATCTCCATGAATATCCCTGTTAAAGTTGAGGGAGCAGCCCCTGGGGTATTGCTTAGCGGAGGAGTTTTAGTGCTTAACAAACGTAAATTAAGAATTAAGGCCCTACCCAAAAATTTACCTGATTTTGTTATCGCTAATATTTCAGAGCTGCAATTAGGGAACAAACTCTACACTTCTAAACTGCAATCAGAGGACTACACCATACTTCATCCAGACAATACAGTGGTTTGCCAAGTACGTACGTCTAGAAACACTATGAAACTGGAAGCAGAAACACCAGAAGAAACTGCTGAAGCAACTGAAAGCGCTGAAGAAGCAACTCCAGAAGCTACTGCTGAAAATTAATTTTTCTTTTTATAGAATAAAAAAGCATGTGAGCACTCACATGCTTTTTTTATTTTAGTACATGTTTTTTCTCAAACGCTTTTTCAAAAAAAATCGATCTTTAGCCATGAACAAATTTTTAATTGTCGGATTGGGAAACATTGGATCGGAATACGAAAATACGAGACATAATGTAGGCTTCCGTATTTTGGATCTATTGGCTGAAACCCATACGTGCACTTGGGAGGTAAAAAAATTGGCTTCCTACACCTCTTTTAAAAAAAAGGGAAGGCAATTTGTGCTGATCAAACCCAGCACCTTTATGAACAGAAGCGGAAAAGCGCTACGGCATTGGGCATTAAAAGAAAACATTCCCCTTCAAAACATTCTTGTCCTCACAGATGAGCTACACCTGCCTTTTGGCACCCTACGCATGAAAGGCAAAGGAAGTCCAGCCGGACACAATGGTCTTAAAGACATTGAATCGGAATTGAATACCCCACATTACGCAAGACTTCGCTTTGGAATAGGAGCCGAAACAAAACCTTTGGATCAGGTAAAATTTGTGTTAGACCCCTGGACCCCCCAAGAAGAAACTTTGCTCCTCGAACGTTTTAAGCGATGTGGTGAAGCCATTGAAAGCTTCGGACTTCAAGGCCTTCAAAACACCATGAATCAGTTTAATGGAACCTAATTTTAGTCTGCGGTTTGAAAACCAAACACAGCTGACATAGACGTATTTCCTTCTGAATCTACGGTCATTATTTGCCAATAATAGTGAGTTCCAGAATCTAAGGTGAGGTTTGCTTGAGAAACGGTTAACCCTTCTTGAACCAATTCCAAATCATTTTCCGCTCGACCCAAATAAACTGCATAACTCTCGATATCTTGATCCAAATCGTTTCCTTCCCAGGCAAAGCTTACTGCTCCTGAAGCATTGAGGTCCACGGTGGATTCGTTCTCAGGGGCAATTAAAACCGCTGGAAAGGGGAGGTAACGCTCTGCTGGACTTCCCTCCAAATAAAATTGCCAGACCGCACTCTGACCAACCGCGGCAGTAAGCAAAGATTTCGAATTTACATACCATTGGTAAGGCGCACCACTAGGTAAAACTAAGGATTCGGTCAACAAGGAAGAGGATTTTTCATATTTCGCATTCGTAAGAGAATTAATGACTACCAATTCGTAACTGTCTGTATGCAAAGCAGCGGTCCATTGAAAACTTACTTGGCGTTCCTTTTCATTCAACACGCTTGCGGTAGTACAGGCATTTAAATTTGCCGGAGCAATAAGAATTGTAGCTTGTGGTTCAGGGATAGGTTCTGGTCCACAACGCAGCAGTAAGAACAAACTCAAAATGAAAGTACTCAACCTCATCGTTTCACAATTTTTAGCGTCTCTACTCTACTCGGATACCGTATTTGAAGTAAATAAAATCCAGCCGTTACGTTAGCCGTTGGAATTTGAATTGCTTCTCCAGTGAATTGTACAGCCTCAGCCTGCCACACAGGGGCCCCAGCAGCGGATAGCAGCAGGAGATCTACTTCAGTAGGCTCTGGCAAGACCAGTTGCGCATTTTCCACAACAGGATTTGGGAAAACCGAAGCAATCCCACTCGTATTGATCCACTCTTGATAAATTCCTTGGCAACTCTTGGAAGTTTTTACCTCTATTCGATTCAGTTTTTGGGTTAATGGAAGCGCAATAGAGTCTTGAGCGACCAATTCAAAGGTGGTATTGTTTAACGAAATAAAATAGCGCTCCGCCCCAGCAAGAGTAATATTCAACAGGGAATTCAAGGAGTTAAGAGAAGTTGTTACTTCCAAGGGATCTGGAGCGTTGATTTGGGTTTCAAAGCAGTATTCAAAGTCGGGGAATGAAACGGAGGTAATACAAATTGAATAGGAGCCCTTCGCCAGATTAAAAATTCCATTTCCTTGAGTCGTAAAACTCAATAGTTTTGAATATCCATTATCACCCAAAATTTCTGCCTGGTACGCATAGTCCGCTAAAGCACTAAATTCAATGCTGCCGTTGGAACGGTCAGAGCAACTGGTGTCTTTTTTTGATATACTGATATTTAGTGTCGAAAAAATATCACAGACGTCTCCAATTCCATTATTGTCTTGGTCGGATTGATCTTCATTGGAAATTTCAGGACAATTGTCTAGGGCATCCATTATACTGTCGTTATCACTGTTGGGAAGTGGCGTCCCTTCCAAACAAAACGCAAGGGTAAAGTCAACTAAACGACCCGTATCTTCTGCATAATTGTCCTCGATGATCAATGTCCACCTACCGAGCGGAGAGGTGCCGTATAAGTCAACCAAACTTTCTGCAGGGGAAAATCTTCCTGTAAAAGGAGGGGTTCCTTGTTCGATGGATACCGCTGCCTCTTGATCAAAAATCGTTTCGGAATAATCATTTTCATCTTCCCCCAGTTGCCGAGCCAATAGGTATTGGATGCCTTCAGGTGATTCAAGATAAAGTGTAAGATCTTCCAGATAGGTGTGTTCTATATCTATATAAACATCCAAATCTTGAATGGGCTGCTCGTAATTAACATTGATTGAAGCCGTAGTAACCCCTTTCGTATCATTACTGGATGCATCACGTATGGGTTTGGGCAACGCAGGAGAGGTAATATTCAAACAGGAGATGACCGTGGTTGTAAATTGAAAGGGCTCAGAGAAAGAGGATACTCCACAATTGTTAGACTCCTGAATACGCCAAAAATAGTCCGTATCTGAATTTAACTTGGACAATGACAGAGTATTTTGACTTACTAAGGTGTCTAGTACCATGTTTTGAAATGACGCATCTAGGGCTAGCTGAACCTTCGTTGTATTAGCATTTAGATTCGTTTCCCAAGTTAAGATGGGATTCAGACGTTCTCCTTCAGCCCCATTACTGGGCGATATGAGTGTGGGGATTTCAAAGGAAGAATCCCTTTGTTCTAATTCAATAGAAAAATTTTCACTTTCCGATCCGTATTGGGCTACCAATTCTAATGTATAATCTCCTAGGGAGAGGTTGCTTAAGCCATTTAAAACAACTGACCCTTTGGTATCGTTTGCTGAGTAGGTATTTTTTGTAAATACCGCATCTAGCGGATTGGGCAAGTTTGCTATTTCTAGGGCAAAGGAAGCGTTAAAGTTCTCTTTTCTTTCAATGTCAAAATCGATTTGGAGGCTGTTTGCTCCGCAATTCTCAAACGCATAGGTGTCGAATTTGAGTATCACATTGCGTGATTCTACGGTAAAGTTGGTTGAATTGACCGCAAAAAAGATCCCCCCCTTGGCTTTTATTTTAATTCGCGCCCGATCTATATCAATTGTATTAGGCACATACACGGTAGCTTCCCCATTATTGGGAGCGTTGGCCAATAGTACATGATCAAAATGGGCCCCTCCATCCTCAGAAAGCAAAATTTCAACTTGGTCAACATTTATGGGTGCAGTATTTGTTTCTGCTATATCCCACTGAATTTTGTGAAAGTCTCCCCCTTTCCATACTAGAGAGGCAGTGTTTTGAGACTTGACAGCAAAAGGCGTAGCAGAAGAAACAACGGTAACTTTCATCCTGTCTTGAGCCAATTGCACATGCCCTCCTTGATTTTTCCGAACGGTAAGCCCCCAATTCAACTCTCTACCCACCAAGGGAACGGTTTCCCATCGATCGCCCACAGAGGGGTTTTCTTGCGTAAGGGTATTTGCTAATACCGCATCCATAGCAGGGATGCTCCGATACGACACTGTTTTAGGAGGAAGCGAACGAGCCGTATTTCCGGATCTGTTGTACGGACCAAAATTAGAAGAAGTTATTTCTCCATCGTCTAATTGTTCCCAACAATAGGTTACGCCCTCTTCCGGTAGTTCATTGACTGACAACTCGTATGCTGTACCTGTGGGGATAAAGTAGTCTGGTCCAGCATCGATTGTAAAATCAGGTAGGGTTAAGGGTTCTATTACTGCACAGGCTAAATTTTCGACCGTAGTTGTTATGTTTTCAATACTGTAGTAATGAAAATACGGATCCCCATGCAACTGTACATCGTCCTGCCCTGTGATACCTGCATATCCCATAATCGTGGAACCACTCCCGGGCTCTGCGTTTACTCCTGTGCCTTCAGACGAGTAAGAAAAGGTGTGGTAAGCTCCAAATTGGTGTCCAATTTCATGTGCTGCATAGTCCAAGTCAAAATAGTCATTCCGATATTCTCCTCCGTAGATATCGACAAAAGGATGGGTACTAAATCCCTGGGCTTTACTTCCCGACTCACAAACACAGCCAATACATCCCGCATCTCCGTTGGGTTCTCCAAAATCAAACAAATGACCGAGGTCGTAGCCCTCATCCCCCAATTTTTCATCTACAGTAGCTTGGAGTTCTTTTGCAAAATCACCCGTAAAAGGATCGGTTGTTGGATCCTCATAGACTAGAGATTCATCGGACACCAACACCAAGCGCACAGACAGTTCGTCTTCAAACACTTGATTGATTCGATTTAGAGTGCTTAATATGGCTGCGTATGCGTCCTCCACTGGGGTTCCGTTGCTGGGATCGTCATCGCCCCAGTAGGTGGTATATTCTCCCGTGGCTGCTATCGCAATTCTAAAAATGCGCATTTCATTAGTGCTTCCTACCCCTTTTTGAGTCCTGGCTCCACGATTATTTTTCAAAACAATTCCCTGTAGGGTTTTGCATAAAAACTCCTGAGGGATATCGTTTTTGGTTTTTTGATAGGCAAAATAAATCCCTTTACTATTTTTCTTGGGTTGAATAAATAAATCACCTTGATCTGGCAAATGTATCCAAGCATTGAGTCCCGTAGGCTGAATACTTAACCGAAGCTTGACCTCTGGCCTTGATTCACTATAACCTCTGTAGGTTTTAATTTGAGGGTGGCTGATTTCCAGTTCAGAAGACAACACTTGAGTAGGGGTTAAGACAAAAACCTCTTCCTCTCCTTCTTCATTTGGCAACGTAATTCGGTTGGTTTCTCGTGTTTTTAAAAAAGAAAATTGGGTGTTTTTTGCAATGGGAAGGTAGCTGTAAAATTGTTCTTTGAGGAGCGGCTTGGGATTTTGACTACTATTTAATGTTTCCACTTTTTCCCAAGAATTCTGACTCCAGACCTGGGGTACAATAAAAAAAATACTCCCCATCAGTAGGGCGAGTATCGTTTTTTTCATGTCTGAAGTGAGTATCACCAAAGCCTTTGTTGCTAGTCTGGCTTAAAAATAGGAAACTAATTTAGTCTTTGGAGGATATTGCCGTACTTTTGTAACGCAATTAGAGCTGACTGCTACCTATGAATGTTTATCAAAACATTGAAAATTACAATCCAAAATCAAAATGTATCGTCACCCTTGGCACCTTTGATGGAGTTCATATTGGGCATCAAAAAATCATAAAAAGCTTAGTTGCGTTAGCACACCAAAAATCATTACAGGCAACCGTCCTCACTTTTTTCCCTCATCCCCGGATGGTTCTTCAAAAAGAATCGGATCTTAAACTCATCGATACCCTGGCAGAAAAACAAGCTGTTTTGGAAAAGTTGGGGGTTGACAACCTAATCATACATCCGTTTTCAACATCTTTTTCAAGGCTTACGGCCCTTCAATTTTGTAGGGATGTTTTAGCACATCAACTTCAAACCGAACAGCTTTTTATCGGTTACGATCACCGTTTTGGAAAAAATCGCGAGGCTACCGCCGAAGACTTAATTGCTTTGGGAAGAACCTATAATTTTGAAGTAACAATCATTCCTCCACAAGACATTGAGTCGATTACGGTTAGCTCCACCAAAGTAAGAAAAGCTATCGCTGAAGGAGCATTTGATCGGGTACACACCTTTCTCAACCGTTATTTTGAATTGTCAGGAACCGTTACCCGGGGCCAGGGTCTCGGAAGAACAATTGGTTTTCCCACCGCCAATATTTCAGTAGCGGAATCCTATAAATTAATTCCTCCGAGGGGCGTTTATTTGGTTCGGGTTCAATACGATACCCAACAATTTAACGGGATGATGAATATTGGCACCCGCCCCACCTTAAATGGTGCAGATCAAACCCTTGAAGTCCATCTTTTTGACTGTAACGAAAACCTCTACGACAAGCAATTAAAAATATCTTTTTTAGAAAAAATTAGGGAAGAACAAAAATTTGAATCTCTGGACGCACTAAAAATTCAACTTCAACAGGATAAAGAAATTTGCAAAAGAAGCTTACACAAAAAGGGCTTGCATTAAAATTCCTTTATTTTTGCAAAAACATTTTTTATGCTGGCATTACAGTACATAAGAGAAAATAAGGAGGCGCTTTTAGAAGGGCTCAAAAAAAGAAATTTTCAGGCTCCTGAAAAAATAGACGAGCTTATTGACTTAGACCAAAAGCGAAGAACGCAACAAGCCACGCTTGACCAACACTTAGCTAAGGCCAATGCGATGGCAAAAGAAATTGGGCTGCTCTTTAAAAGTGGCGAGACCTCAAAAGCCAATGAACTCAAGGAAGAAACGGCCCGTCTTAAAGAACTTACAAAACAGCTTCAAGAAACATTACAACAAACCACCTCAGCGCTTTACGAACTGAGGACGCAAATACCAAATGTTCCCCACGAAACTGTACCGGCAGGGAACTCGGAAGAGGACAATGAGGAAGTTTTCCAATCAGGGACTGTCCCCGATTTAGGAAAAAATCCACTCCCCCACTGGGACTTAGCCCAAAAATACGATCTCATCGATTTTGAACTGGGCAACAAGATTACAGGAGCTGGATTTCCTGTGTATAAAGGGAAAGGGGCGCGTTTGCAACGAGCCTTAATCAATTATTTTTTAGATAAAAATACCGCCGCAGGCTATAAGGAAGTTCAAGTTCCCCATCTTGTTAATGAAGCTTCTGGATTTGGCACCGGTCAATTGCCCGACAAAGAAGGACAAATGTATCATGTCCAAAACGACGATTTGTATTTGATTCCCACTGCCGAAGTTCCACTTACCAACCTATACAGAGACAGCTTACTGGAAGAAAAAGACCTACCCGTCTGTCTTACCGGTTATACGCCTTGTTTTAGAAGAGAAGCGGGAAGTTATGGTGCCCACGTACGAGGGCTAAATCGCTTACACCAATTTGACAAAGTTGAAATTGTTCGAATTGAGGAACCTCAAAATGCAATGGATGCGCTGGATGCCATGGTAGAACATGTCAAAACGATACTTGAAGAGCTGGAACTTCCCTACCGAATTTTAAGACTTTGTGGTGGAGACCTTGGGTTTACCTCCGCCCTTACCTATGATTTTGAAATCTATTCTACCGCACAAAAGCGTTGGTTAGAAATTAGCTCTGTTTCCACATTTAACAGTTTTCAAGCCGAACGATTGCACTTGAGGTACAAAACAAAAGATGGTAAAAAACAAAATGTCCATACGCTCAACGGTAGTTCATTGGCCTTGCCTAGAGTGGTCGCTGGAATGCTAGAGAATTGCCAAACGGATGAGGGAATTGTCATTCCAAAAGTTTTGGTTCCTTACACAGGCTTTGAAAAAATCGACTAAAATGCTGATCTATAACGTTACTGCACATGTGGAGCCCACAATAGAAAGAAGCTGGCTGGATTGGATGGAGCAGTACCATATTCCAGAAATGCACGCTACTCTAAAATTTACCCATACCAAAATTTTTAAAATCCTCACCGATCAAGACACGGGTGGAATCAGCTATGCTGTTCAATACCACTGTGAAAACAGAGCCAAACTCGACGCCTATTTAAGCGAGGACGCTGCTGCTTTGCGGCAAAAAGTCCAGGCCAAATTTGGGGATAAAGTCTTGTTTTTTAGAACCGAACTCCAGCTAATTCAAGCCTATTCATGAAAGAGGTACGCCCAAAGAAAAAATTAGGGCAACACTTTTTAACGGATCTATCTATTGCAAAAAAAATTGCCGATTTACTCCAGTTTGACCAATACCAACAGGTGCTGGAAATTGGTCCTGGCACGGGAGTATTAACGCAATTCTTGGTTTCAAAAAAAGCCGATGTACACCTGATAGAAATCGATGAAGAATCGATACAATTTTTACAAAACAACTACACCTCGGATCAACTCAACCTCATACAGGGAGATTTTTTAAAACTTGATCTTCCCACTCTTTTTGGTTCGAGCCCTTTTGCCGTGATCGGAAATTTTCCCTATAATATTTCTTCTCAAATTGTTTTTAAAGCGCTGGAAAACAAATCACAAATTCCCTTTTTTGCGGGCATGTTTCAAAAAGAAGTGGCTGAACGCATCTGTGAGCCACCGGGTTCTAAAAAATACGGCATTTTATCCGTACTCTCCCAATTATACTACCATACGGAATACCTTTTTACCGTTCCGCCAGGGGTTTTTAATCCCCCACCTAAAGTGGACTCCGCGGTACTCCAAATGACCCGAAAAGAACATTTCAATTTAGACTGCAACGAAGCGCTTTTAAAAAAAATAGTAAAATTGAGCTTTCAACAAAGGCGTAAAACACTGCGCAATAGTTTAAAAACCTTGAATCTTCCCGATAATTTAAGAGAAGATAGTATCTTTGATCTCAGACCTGAGAAGCTCTCAGGGGATGACTTCATCCAGCTTACAAAAAGGATTGACTATGGCGACATTTCAAATTGATACCCCCTTTTTAGAAAATCTTAAAGATTTAATCCGAGAGCAGGAAGAAACGAAGCTGAAAAGGAAGTTTAAGCCCATGCACTATGCAGATGTTGCTGAAATCATCCAATTGCTGTCTCAGGATGAAGCTACCTATGTGGTCAAACTGCTTGACAGTGAAACTACTGCCGATGCACTAGCGGAGGTTGATCCCGACATACGAGAAGCCATTTTAGACAATCTTTCTGCCAAAGAAATCGCACTTGAGGTAACAGAGCTGGATACAGACGATGCTGCCGACATCATCCTAGAACTTTCTGAAGAACGACAGGAAAAAGTCATGTCTCAAATCGAGGATGAAGAGCATGCACAAGACATTCGCGACCTGTTAAAATACGATGAGGATACTGCAGGGGGGCTTATGGCAAAAGAACTGGTCAAAGTAAATGAAGATCTAAGTGTGCTTAAATGCTTAAATGAAATGAGATCCCAAGCAGAATATGTGACTCGCGTCCATTCCATTTATGTTGTTGATGAAAAAAACAGGCTTAAAGGACGACTTTCGCTCAAAGACTTAATTACTGCCAACTCGAAAGCCAAAGTCAAAGACATTTACATCCCAAAAGTGGATTTTGTAACCGTAGACCAAGAAAAAGAGGAGGTGGCTAAAATCATGTCAAAATACGATTTGGAAGCCATTCCGGTGGTGAATCAAAAAAAGGAATTGTTAGGGCGCATTACCATTGACGATATTGTCGACGTGATCAAAGAAGAAGCGGAAAAAGATTATCAATTGGCTGCAGGTATTTCAAATGATGTAGAAGCCGATGACTCTATATTTGAATTGGTCCGAGCTCGTCTTCCGTGGTTGTTTTTAGGACTCTTAGGAGGGCTGGGAAGCGTATTCATACTTCAGGATTTTGAAGACATCATGAGTGAACCAAAGTTGAGAAATTTATTTTTTTACACTCCTCTTATAGCCGCAATGGCAGGAAATGTAGGGGTACAATCTTCAGCGATTATTGTTCAGGGATTAGCAAACGACATTGTCAAAGGTTCCCTTTTTAATCGACTGGTAAAAGAAATTGGCTTGAGTCTGATCAATGGCTTTGCCCTGGCTTTGGTCATCCTGATTTTTGGTTTTATCGCCCAACAAGAATTTAGCGTAAGTCTGACCATAGCTGGCTCCATGATGTTGGTCATTGTGGTTGCGGCCTTGGTGGGTACTTTTATTCCTATCATTTTGGATAAAAGAGGCATAGACCCTGCCATTGCTACGGGTCCTTTTATCACTACTGCAAACGACATTTTTGGTATTTTCTTGTTTTTCTACATTGCCAAATTCGTACTCGGCTTTTAAATGAATTCAAAATTAATTCTTCATATAGATGAAAATCACCCGCTGCTGATTCAAGGGCTGGAAGCCTTGGGTTATGAAAACCATATTGCCTACGATACTCCTCTTGAAGAACTCCTAGAAGTCTTGCCTAACTATGCGGGCCTTGTAATTCGAAGTCGGTTTCCAATCGATAAAAATTTTATGGATCGGGCGCCCGCATTAAAATTTATCGCTCGGGTGGGTGCGGGCTTAGAAAATATTGATATCCCCTACGCCCAATCCAAAAATATTGCCCTCATTGCCGCCCCAGAAGGCAACCGAAATGCGGTAGGCGAACATACTTTAGGCATGTTATTGGCTTTGATGAATAAATTGCGTCAGGCACATGGCAGCATCCAAAAGGGAGCGTGGCTTAGAGAAGCACATCGAGGACACGAATTGGAAGGAAAAACCGTAGGCATTATTGGGTACGGCAATACGGGAAAAAGTTTTGCGAAAAAACTTCAGGGCTTTGACGTTGAAGTACTTTGTAACGACATTAAACCTCAAATGGGAGATCAATACGCAACCCAAGTATCCTTGCAGGAACTCCAAGATAGGGCACAAATCATCAGTCTTCACATACCTCAAACCAAAGAAACTCAGGGCATGATAGACCACGATTTTATTGAGCGTGTAAAACATCCCTTTTGGTTTCTCAACAGCGCTAGAGGAAAAGCAGTCCAGACTGCCGACTTGGTAGAGGGGCTTCAATCCAACAAGATTTTAGGTGCGGGTTTGGATGTGCTGGAATACGAATCCAGCTCCTTTCATTCCATTTTTGGGGATAAAAATCGCTCTCAAACACTCGACTACCTCCTGCACTCTGAACGTGTACTGCTGAGTCCCCATGTAGCTGGATGGACGGCTGAAAGTCATGTAAAACTCGCCCAAACGATCGTAGAAAAAATTGCAGCCCTAGCCTTCTAGCTCAAGACGAACTGGGCAGTTTCCTCAGTTCGTTGTTCGAGTAGGATTTGTTTGCCATTGTTTCGGATTGATTCTAACGCTTGATCGGTAAAATGCCGTACCGTAAATAAATCAACCTGTTCTTTTACCTCTACATTAAATCTTGATCTCAACACCAAAACCAGTTCATCCAAGCGTTTGTATTTGTTGTTGACACAAACAGAAAAACTGATTGCTGAATTTTGTATCAATTCAACCGGCATTTGATACTCGTGCAGCAAACCAAAAATATAACTGATATTTTCTTCTACGATAAAGGAAAAATCAATCGAGGACAAGCGAATTAAAACTTGATCTTTTTTTACGATATAACAAGGAATCAGTGGATCAAGGGTTTTTCCTTTAGCAACCGCAGTACCTTCTCCTTCAGGATTTTCAAAAGATTTCACATAAAGCGGTATTTCTTTTCTTTGAAGCGGTTGCAAGGTTTTGGGGTGTATTACAGAAGCCCCGTAAAACGCCAACTCAATGGCTTCTCTGTAGGAAATTTGCCGTAACAATTCCGTATGATTAAACACCCTAGGATCTCCATTTAACACCCCCGGTACATCCTTCCAAATGGTAACCGATTCTGCATTTAAGGCATAGGCAAATATAGCCGCACTGTAATCAGACCCTTCTCTACCCAAGGTAGTAGTAAAATTATTGGAATTACTTCCTATAAATCCTTGGGTAATGACCAATTGGTGTCCTTTAGCTTTGGTTTTGATTAAGTCTTGGGTCAGTTCCCAATCTAAATTGGCAGCACGGTAATAGTCGTCTGTTTTGATGCATTCCCGAGCGTCTAACCAATAACTTTTCCACCCCTGAAGTTCAAAATACCGGTGAATAATAGTGGTAGATAACAATTCACCATAACTGACCACCTGGTCATAAACAAAACTGTAATTGGGCGCCTTATTGGTTTTTAAAAAAGTATGCAATTCTTCAAAAAAACCATGAACATCCGCTGCTACCGGAGCAGATTGTTCTTCAAAAAGCCCTTTAACAATAGTGAGATGAAATTCTTTGAGTTCGACTAATTCTTGATTTAGCCTTTCTTTATTTTCAAAATAAGCCTCTATCACACGCTCCAGTGCATTGGTAGTTTTTCCCATAGCAGAAACCACAACCAAGGTATCGCTATGGCCTACCGTTTGGAGAACCCGAACTAAATTTTTAACTCCTGGAGCATCTTTTACAGAGGCTCCACCAAATTTAAATACTTTCATTCTTTCACATTTTTTAAAAAGGCTTCCATCTCCGCTTTGTGCATTTGAACGCTGGACCAATCGTGTAGGACAGTAGCGCCACTTTTTTCGTAAAAGCCAACGGCAGGAGTATTCCAATCCAACACATTCCATTCGATGCGCTCCACCCCACTTTCATAAGCCATTTGAATAAAAGCCGTATACAGCTGAGTTCCAATTCCCTTTCCTTTGTATGCTTCGGTTACGATCAAATCTTCTAAGTGATAGGTCGGCCCTTTCCAAGTAGAAAATCGTTGGTAATAGAGTGCCATGCCAATAACTTGCTGTTCCACTTGGGCAACCAAACATTGAAACAGGGGAGAGCTCCCAAAACCGTATCGTTCGATATCAGAAACGGTTAACAATACGCTCTCCGGCTCTTTTTCAAATACCGCCAACTCCTGGATCAAACGAAGTATTGCCTCGCTGTCTTGTTTTTCCGCTGGCCTTAGGGTTACATTCATGAATTTGTTTTGAGGGTCAAAAATAAGACAAGAATATTGTATTGCCAGAAGTTCGGCTAAATATCACGTTTTATCAGAAAATGTTAAAAATCAAATCCGATCAAGCAACCATTGGCTAACGGTGTCAAAGAAAATTTTTGGTTTTTCTGCATGCAACCAATGTCCTGCTCCCGCTATAGTGACTTGGTCTGCATTGGGGAAATAATGTTTGATCAAAGGGGTGTCGGAGGCTAAAATATACTCCGATAATTCCCCTTTAACAAACAAGCTGGGTACTTGTGAGCGTGCTGTATCACTTAAATTTTGACCGATGGCCTCACTGGCTCCTCGGAGTACCTCAATATTTATTCGTAGTCCAAGTTTGCCTGGTTCAACCCAATACAGGTTTTTCAACAAAAACATTCGAACTTCAGGCTCTTTGACGTAGGTAGAAAGTACCGCATCAGCTGCTGCTCTGCTTTTTATTTGATTAAAATCCAAGGCCGAGAGTCCTTGTAGTATTTTTTGATGGTGGGGCGCGTAAGTTTTAGGAGCAATATCTGCAACAATTAAATTTTTTATGAATTGAGGATACTTGCAAGCGAAATGCATAGCCGTCTTCCCCCCCATCGAATGTCCGAGCAAAGTAAACTTCTGAAGTTGATGCGCCTCGCAATACCGCAGAAGGTCTTCAGCCATGAGATCATAGGAAAAAGAGGTACTCCAAAAACTTCTACCGTGATTTCGTTGATCAATGAGGTGGACCCGAAAACCCATATCAGCCCAATTTTTGGCATGGGTTTTCCAGTTTTCACTCATCCCTAAAAAGCCATGAAGAATCAACAAATCTCGCTTTGCTTCTCCAAGGATATTACTGTGAAGCAAATTCAAAACTTAAGGCGTTGTAAGTACATTGGAATTACATTTTCAAAACCCAAATACAAACTTTCACAAATCAGAGCGTGTCCTATAGAAACCTCTAACAAATGGGGAATGTGCTTGGAAAAATAACGAATGTTTTCCAAACTTAAATCGTGCCCCGCATTGATCCCAAGGTCTAATTCTACCGCTTTCTCTGCGGCCTTTACAAATGGAGAAATCGCTTGTTCTGGATTGTTTGGATAGGCAGTAGCATAGGATTCCGTGTAGAGTTCGATGCGGTCTGTTCCTACCTCTTTTGCCCCTTCTATCATGCGAACCTCAGGATCCACAAAGATGGAGGTACGAATCCCGGCGTCTTGAAACTTTTTTATGATGGGTTTTAAATACGCTTTATGGGTTAGCGTATCCCACCCCGCATTAGAGGTCAAGGCATCCACGGCATCAGGAACCAAGGTCACTTGGGTAGGTTTAACTTCCAGCACTAAATCGATGAAGTCCGGAACAGGATTTCCTTCAATATTAAATTCTGTAGTTACCACCTCTGGGAGTTTTCGCGCATCTTCATAGCGAATATGCCGCTGATCAGGTCTTGGATGAATGGTAATTCCTTGGGCCCCAAATTTTTGCAAATCGGAAGCCACTTGAAGCAAATCAGGCACATTACCCCCCCGAGCATTTCGAAGTGTAGCTACTTTATTAATATTAACACTAAGTGCTGTCATCTGTTTTTTTTTGTAAAAATATTCGCTTCTGGCGTATTTAAAAATAAAAAAGTCCCTTTTTATCTCGAATGCTATTTTTTAAAGAGCATCCCCTTCATTTGGAGGAGTTTCGTACCTTTGAATCAAGATTTTAGCTATGAATATCGCTCTCTATAGTGCCTTTTTTTCTGAAGAAACGCTTCAGTATGTAAAAGCTACTGTTGCTTATTTAGAAGCCAACAAGCATCAGTTCACCTTGGTCCAGCGATTAAAAAAACACCTGGGAGCTGCAGGAGAACAGTATTCCTATTTTGATGAGGAAAACAAACTTGGAGCAGAGTTTGATTTTTTGTTTTCTATAGGGGGAGACGGCACCATGTTGCGGGCTGTAACCCTGATTCAAGAATCTAATATTCCGATTTTAGGAATCAATACGGGTCGGTTGGGTTTTCTTACCTCTCTGCATCGCGATGTCCTTACAGAAGGCCTGGATTTGTTCTTTAATGAAAAATTTACCTTTATTTCCCGCTCCTTACTTCAGGTACGTACCAAAGAGGCCCTAGCTGTTTTAGAAGAAAGTGGTATGGCACTAAATGAAGTGAGTGTGAACCGAAAAAACACCACTTCAATGCTGAGCATTCGTACGGAATTGGACGGTAAGCCGCTTACTACCTATTGGTCTGACGGGCTTATCATTTCAACCCCTACGGGATCGACTGGCTATTCTTTAAGTAGCGGAGGACCTATCGTTTCCCCCTCGGCTGAATGTTGGATACTTAATCCTATTGCACCACACAACATCAACATGCGGCCTTTAATTGTCCCTGATAGTACAGAAATAAAAATTTCAGTTGAAGGAAGAAGCAAGTACCATCTACTTTCCCTTGATTCTAGGATTGTTACCTTGGAAAATGGAAATGATATTTACTTAAAAAAAGCGCCCTACGCAATACGTACGGTTCAACTCGACGGTTCTGACTTTTACAGTACGCTGAGAGAAAAACTTTTTTGGGGGCAAGACAAGCGAAACACACAATAATTTAGAGGTTTTAGGGTTAATAGTTACACTATCGATCGCTCGATAATTCTGAATAGTTCATCAATTCATGTTTGTGAAATCAATTCTTCTGTTTCTTCTTTTGTTCACGACCTCTGCCTACAGCCAATTTCATGAACTCGGTGTTTTTTTAGGAGGGAGCAACTACATAGGAGATATTGGTACAGACCGCTACATTGACCCAAACAGTCCCGCTTTTGGGCTGGTTTACAAATGGAATGTCACAGACCGCTACTCTTTTCGTGGGGGCTTTACCTTTACTAAACTTACTGAAACAGAATACAACAACAGCGACATCAACCGTTTCAGAAGGTCGTATAAAGTGGACAATGCCATCCAGGAGGCTACACTCGGAATTGAGTTTAATTTTTGGGAATTTAACCTACACAATTCAGAATTTAACATCACCCCTTATCTTTTTTATGGGATAAGTTATTTTCGGTACAATCAATTTTATGTGGTGCCTGACGGTCCATTCAATCCTCCGATCTACAACAATTATGGCAAAGAAGAAAAAATAGCCCTACCCTTTACCCTTGGGGTAAAACTTAACCCCAATCCCTTCTTTATTTTAGGATTCGAGCTAGGGGCCCGCTATACGTTTACCGATAACCTGGACGGCAGCAATCCGGAGAACGAATACGCCAATGAGCTGAATTATAAATTTGGTAATATTGCGAATAATGACTGGTATATTTTTATGGGTTTCACAATTTCATTTACCTTTGGCGATCTTCCCTGTTATTGTAAGGAGTAAATGAATAAACTACCTAAACATGTCGCAATTATTATGGACGGAAATGGCCGCTGGGCCAACCTCCAAGGTAAAAACCGCGTATCCGGACACCAACAAGGAGCAAAATCGGTAAGAGAGGTCGTAGAAGAAGCCGTCAAAATGAAACTAGAGTATTTGACCCTTTATGCTTTCTCAACAGACAATTGGAGCCGCCCAAAGGAAGAAGTAAGCCTTTTGATGAAACTATTGGTAAATTCTTTAAAAAATGAATTTAGAAGACTGATAAAAAACAACATTCGCCTACAATCTATAGGACTAATGGACGGGCTGCCAGCCCCTGTTAAAGACGAATTGTGTTACGTAATCGAAAAGACAAAAAACAATACCGGGATGGTCCTTACCTTGGCACTGAATTACGGCGGAAAAGAAGAACTTACGGCAGCTGTAAAAGCAATCGCTTTTAAAGTTAAAAATAGCATAATTTCCCCCGAAAAAGTTGACCAATCCACCATAATTGAGCATCTTTACACGCAAAATTTACCAGCTGTTGATTTGCTTATAAGAACCAGTGGTGAAGAACGAATAAGTAATTTTTTGTTATGGCACATAGCCTATGCAGAATTGTACTTCACGAAAACGCTTTGGCCCGATTTCAAAAAGGAGGACTTGCAAAAAGCACTTGTGGACTACGCTAAACGAGAAAGAAGATTTGGAAAAACGAGCGAACAACTCACATCTTAAGTCGTATTACAGTTATTTCCTTATAGGACTTTTTCTCCTCCTAGGATACACAAACTACGCTCAAACTGAGGGTTTTGTTAAAGGCAGAACCTATGTCGTAGATTCTATCAAAGTCAGTGGACTCAAGAGTTTTAACGCCCAAACCGTTATTTCCTACAGCGGACTTAGAAAAGGACAAAAAATCAGTGTGCCGGGAGAACAAGTCAGCGAAATCATCAACAAATTATGGGGCTTAGAGCTGTTTAGTGACATCAACTTTTACGTCACCAAAGTAACAGGTGAGCACATTGATCTTGAAATCGAAATAGAGGAACTCCCTACCTTAAGTGAGGTTAAAATAAATGGACTCAAAAAAGGGAAAACAGAAACCATCATAAAAGACACCGAGCTTACCGCTGGAAAAAAACTATCAGAAAGTTTTTTGACAAACACCAAAAATTATATAGAAAACAAATTCAAAAAAGAAGGCTTTTTAAATACCAAAGTAGCCCTCAATACGATACTGGATACGATAGGAAAAAACACCTACAAAATGGTGGTCAACGTTGACAAAGGTCCTCGAGTAAAAATTCAAAATATAAATTTTGAAGGGAATGAAATTTACAAGTCTTCCAAATTGCGCTCGAAACTGAAAAAGACCAAGCAAAGAAAGTCAGTTCGCTTTTGGAAAAAGTCAAAATTCATAGAAAAAGAATTTGAGGGAGATTTAGTTGGCCTCATCGATTTTTACAAAGAGGAAGGCTACAGAGACGCTCGAGTCATTTCAGATACTTTGTTGCGAGATGAAAATGACCCCAATTCCGTTTCCCTTGCACTTCAAATTGAAGAAGGGCGTAAATACTATTTTGGAGACATTGATTTTATCGGAAATACCGTTTACGGTGACAACCTCATTCAACAAATCCTAGGGCTAAAAAAAGGCGACACCTACAATGGCGTACTGCTTAAAAAACGAATCGCAGACACCTCAAAACCCGACGGTAACGACATCACGAATTTATACCAAAATAGTGGTTACCTTTTTTCTAACATCAATGCAGTAGAAGTTAGTGCAGTAAACGATACCATCAATTTTGAAATTCGAATTACCGAAGGAAAACAGGCCAATTTTAATAAAATTTACGTAGAGGGAAATACCAAAACAAACGATCACGTCATCTACAGAGAATTAAGGACAAAACCGGGAGAGCTTTACAGCAAAGACCGATTAGTAAGAACCGTACGCGAATTGGGTCAATTGGGATTTTTTGATGCAGAACAAATCAACCCCGAATTGGAAAACGTGAACCCAAATGACGGGACCATAGATGTTAAATTTGATCTCGTGGAATCTGGAGCAAGTCAAATCGAACTTCAAGGAGGATATGGACAAGGGGGTTTCATCGGTACGTTGGGACTTTCATTCAATAATTTTTCGATGCGGAATATTTTTGATGGTAAATCTTACAGACCCTTGCCAATGGGTGATGGACAAACACTTGCCCTAAGACTACAAGCAAGTCAGTTTTACAACACCTACAGTTTTAACTTTTCTGAGCCTTGGCTTGGTGGCGAACAGCCGGTTCAATTTTCAACCTCATTGCAACACACCATTCAGTACCGCTATGACTTTTTTACAGGCCTGGCAGACCGAAGTCAATCTTTCCAAATCAGCGGGCTAACCGTAGGATTGGCGAAAAGATTACAAGTACCTGACGATTTCTTCCAACTCTCTCAGGCGATTTCGTACCAATATTACAACTTGAACAATTACTATACAGGCTTGTTTACTTTTGGTGACGGTGAATCCAAAAACTTGGCCTATACTATCAGCCTTTCAAGAAACAATACTCGGGTAAATCCGATATTCCCCACCGGAGGATCTACTTTTAATATAAGTGCCAAACTGACCCCACCCTACTCTCTTATTTCAGGAAGGGATTTTTCAGACTTGGAAAATCAACCGGAATTTCAAGATGAAGATGGAAATCCACTGTCGGATAAAATCGACCAAGAGCGTTTTCGCTGGTTGGAATTTTATAAGGTTAAGTTTAACGGAACTTGGTACACCCGGGTTTTTGACGATTTAATCCTCAAAACTCAGGCTGATTTTGGATTTATAGGTGCATACAACCAAGACCGAGGGAACATTCCTTTCGAACGCTTTTTCTTAGGAGGAGATGGAATGGTCAGTTATGCATTAGACGGTAGAGAAACCATTGCCTTAAGAGGGTATCCAAACCAATCGTTATCGGGCAATGACGGTTCTGTGCTTTACAACAAATTTTCCTTAGAATTACGCTATCCCATCACCCTAAAACCTAGTGCTTCCATTTATGCGCTCACCTTTTTGGAGGCTGGGAATGGATACAACAGCTTTCGGGAATTTGATCCTTTTAACTCCAAACGCTCTGCAGGGCTTGGGGTAAGAATATTTATGCCTGCCTTTGGATTGCTGGGAATTGACTTTGCGTACGGTTTTGACAATACCAACCCCAATGCCACTACTCCCAATGGATGGGAAACCCATTTTATTATTGGGCAGCGCTTCTAAAAGCGGAAGTAAAAATAAAATTCTAAAATACTATACTATCTAACTATTTCATTCGTTTTTAACAAGATGAAACACACTCCAAAAACAAGCTTCGTTGTTTTGCTCCTATTGTTTAGCTTCATGTCCTTTGGACAACGCGGAACACGGGTGGGCTATATCGATATGGATTACATTTTAGAATCCGTAGTGGAATACAACAAAGCGAGCGACCTTTTGGACCAGACCATCGAAAATTGGAAACAAGAAATTGAGCTTAAAAAATTAGAACTTCAACAATTTCAAGACCAGCTCAATGCGGAACGTATTATATTAACCCCAGAATTGATAAAAGATAGAGAGCTAGAAATTCAAGACTTTGCCACCGATATCATCCGTTTGCAAGAAAAACGATTTGGTCCAAACGGAGACATGATAGTCCAACGCTCCAAATTGATTCAGCCGCTCCAAGACCAAGTGATGAGTATTGTAAAGCAAGTAGCCGAAGAAAATAAATACGACTTTATTTTTGATCGATCTTCCACTGCGACGATGTTGTATTCCGCAAAAAATTACGATATTAGCGAACTGGTTATTAAACGTATTAATAGACAGCAAAAAATACAACAAAGAAAAGAACAAATAGAAGCCATACAATCGAAAGCTTCCAGTTTAAAGAATTAATCCAAACATTTATGAAACTCTTATCTACACTTATTCTCAGTTTGACTCTTTTTATTGCGCCTTTAACGCTTACAGCTCAATCAAAAGTGGCTCATATCAACACTCAGCAGCTCATCAGCGAAATGCCTGAGGTTATCGCTGCACAAGGGGAATTGAAAAAATTAGAAGATCAATACGCCAAAGAAATGGAAAATTCTGTAAAAGAATTCCAGACTAAGGCACAGACCTACCAAGGTGACGCACAAAATCAAACCGATTTAATCAACCAGCAAAGACAGGTTGAATTACAAGAAATGCAACAGCGTATTCAAGAGTTTAGAGAAACTGCGGCTCAAGAATTGCAAAAGCGTTCTGCCGATATGATGCGCCCACTCTATGACAAAGCACGTCAATCGATTGAAAAAGTTGCTGCAGCTCAAGGTTTTGACTACGTATTGGATTCAAGCCCAGGCGGAAGTGTGATTTTGGCTTCTGGAAAAGATCTAATGGCTGATGTAAAAACCGACTTAGGATTTTAAGATCCCCTTAAGATTAACAAATGAAACCATCTTCGGATGGTTTTTTTATTGCTCTGTTTTAAACCACGAGGCGTAAAGAAGGTAGTTCTTAGCGATACGTTCAATTTCGTTTTGCATAAGCTCATCACTTAAATTTTTAATCTTTTTTGCGGGAACACCTGCGTAAATGGATCTGGGAGGAACTACGGTTCCTTGAGGCACTACTGCTCCGGCAGCGATAATGCTATAGGAGCCTATAGAACAATCATCCATGACAATACTCCCCATACCGATCAATACATTATCTTCTATACTACAGCCGTGAACAATGGCATTGTGTCCAATAGAAACATTATTCCCTATCTGAGTTGAAGATTTTTCGTAGGTAGCATGAATTACGGCTCCGTCTTGAATGTTGACATAATCCCCTATGACAATGCGATTCACATCGCCACGGACAACAGCTTGATACCAAACAGAACAATGATCTCCCATTTGAATATCACCAATTAAAGTTGCGTTTTCAGCAAAAAAACAATCTTTTCCAAATACTGGAGTATACCCCCTTACCGTTTTGATGAGCATTTTATGTGATTTGATTTTAAAATTACAAAAAAGAAAATTCCCTAATTTGAAGGAATTGTATTAAGAATTTCACCGCGCAATGACTATTTTTGACCCAATGAAAAAGAGAACATGAAAAGCTACCAAATAAACACACTTACAGAAAAAGGAAACCCCTGGGCGAAGTTTAAATTCAATCATCCCATAGGTCCTAAAGAAGAAATTCATTATCAAAACATCGATGAGGCCAAAGGGGCACCACTGATTCAACAATTGTTTTATCTCCCTTTTGTGAAATCAGTTCGTTTGTTAGAAAGTAAAATTGAAGTCGAACGCTTTGATATTCTAGAATGGTCTGAAGTCATCGAAGAGGTTCAAGAACAGCTCCAGGACTACCTCAACGAGGGAGGGGTGGTTCTAGAAATGACGACAAACGACAAAATACCCGTAAGTGTATACGCCGAAAGCACGCCAAATCCAGCCGTGATGAAGTTTGTAGCCAATAAACCCTTGGTAACACAAAGTGTGGAGTTTAAAAATATAGACGAAGCACAAAAGGCACCTCTAGCCCAACAGCTTTTTCACTTTCCATTCGTTAAAGAGGTCTTTATCGATGCAAATTATGTTTCCATCACCAAATATGAGGTAGCGGAATGGGATACTATCGTAATGGAGGTTCGAGAATTTATTCGAAATTACATTGAAAAAGGCAATCTTGTGTTAACAGAACTGCCGCCACAGCCCAATGCAACTGAAGAAACTTCAGCCCCAAATTTAAGCGAAACAGAATCTCAAATCGTTTCCATTTTAGAAGAATACATCAAACCAGCAGTAGCATCCGACGGCGGAAACATTCAATTTGATTCGTATAACGAAGTAGAAAAGTCCGTTCAAGTGATTTTACAAGGTGCGTGTAGTGGCTGTCCTTCTTCAACTTTTACTTTAAAAAACGGCATAGAAAATATGCTCAAAGAGATGATGCCCGGCAAAATAGAATGTGTGGTTGCCCTCAATGGCTAGACCCTTTGATTTTTTTGGGAGGAGTGGTTTGAAAATCTTTGAGGTAAAAAGGTTCAAAGTAGGCCAAAGATTCAAAGGCTTTCCGATTGAATTTTTCCCAAGCCATAGAAATCATATCAACAGCAGATGGATAATGAGTCTCCGTGGAAAAGATTGCATTTCGTTCAGGATTCAAGGCTTTAAACTTCGCGGCTCCATCACCCAATACCAGAGCTGTTTTTTCCTTGAGAAGAGATTTAAAGGAATCCTGACCTAACACCAAGGCTGAAGTTTCTTGTACCCATTGCTTGTTCTTGTCAAAAACAGCGGTGTAGACTTCCATTCTTCGAGCGTCCATCATGGGAATAAAATAATCGGCATCTTGTGCCTTGGAGGACTGTACAAGTATTTCTAGCGCATTTAAAGCGATGAGGGGGATGTCCAATCCAAAACAAAATCCTTTTGCCGCTCCCACACCAATTCTCAAGCCGGTATAAGACCCTGGGCCCTTACTTACAGCTATAGCGTCTAATTCTGAGGCTTTTAGGTTTGCCTCTTCCAATACTTCTGAACTGAACAAATGTAACTTTTCACTATGACTGAAGGTTTCATTGAGCAGTACCCTAGAAGCCAATAATTCTCCTTTATAGGCAAGTGCTACAGAACATTGTTTGGTAGAAGTCTCAAGATGTAATAGATAGGCCATAGAATTTCCGATACCATCACCTTAGCATTTCCAGCAACCTATATAAAAAGTTGGGAAGAAATTACTAGTATGGACGACAAAGATACGCAACTGTTCCAGTTCGCTCCCTTAGAAATTCATTTCATTACAAGCTAAACAAACCTATAGATCAACCTACAATTCAAGTCCAAAATAGAACTCCAATACTTTGAGTTTAAAAACATAGTCAAACTTGGCTCGGATGATGTCAGAAGCTGCAATTTGATAGCGTTGTCTTGCTTGCACGTAATCGAATGAATTCAACACCCCAGCATCAAACCGTTGTTTTGCGATTTCAAAGGCTTGCTGACGTGCTACAAGGGTTTTTTGTGAAGCATCATAAAATTTAAATGCCCCTTGTGCATTGTTGTAAGCCTGATTTATAGTGCTTTCTAAATCCAATTTGGTTTGCTCAAATTGATTTTCTACTCGCTTTAAATTCAACTTTCTTCTTTTGATGTTATTTTTTGAAGAAAGCCCATTAAAAATGGGAATGTTTAACGAAAGTCCGTAACTCTGTCCATCGTTTTGAGTAAACTGCTTACTAAAGGGTAAAGCACCCGCTACCTCTCTTTGCGGAAACTGACTAACCACTACAGCTCCGTTGTCTTGAACAAAACCAATGGGTGCGGTTAGCAACTCTCCGGTTTCTACCAGTCGATCTGAATAGGAAATTCGGGTGTTGTAATTGTAAAAAGCGGATAAGGTTGGCAGCAAAGTCCCTTTAGCTAAATCAATGTCTTTTTCTGCAAGTTCTATATTTGTAATCCCCAATTTGATGTCATTTCTAAAGCTTAATGCTTTCTCATAAATGGCCTTAGGTGTTTGGTCTAAAATATCAGAAAACGGGACGTCAAATTCTTCTTGAGCGATATCAAAATTTTCGTAATCTGTAATCAGAAGAAGCTGGGCGAGACTAATTCTAGAAAGGCGGTAGGCATTTTGAGCCTGAATTAAGGCTTGCTCCTGAGAGGCAACATTGGCTTCAATCTCATAAATTTCAGCTGCAGTCAAAATTCCAGCATCGATGGACAACTGGGTGCGTTCCCGTTCTTGTTTGGACAGCTCAAGTTGGAAGCGTTGCACCTGTTCTAACTCTTTGTTAAACATCACTTGCAAGTAGGCATTTGCCACAAAAAGACTGATGTCGTCTTTCATGTCCTCCAATTGATACTGACGTGCCAACATATTTAAGTTTGCTCGAGACAATTGGTTGATGTTTTGTCTTCCGTTAAAAAGGGTCACTCCCAAATTTCCACCAAATGAAGAAAATTGGGTTGTTAGATTTTCAATCAAACCGTTGGTAATGTTTTGACTTAACCCATTATTCCAGATGTGTTGAGATTGGGCATTAAATCTTGGGAGAAAATTACCTATGGCGTCGGCTTTATCGATTTCTGAAGATTCTAAATCAAGTTCTGATTGTTTGATGCTGATGTTTTTGTCTAAGGCGATGAGGATACACTCCTCCAAAGTGTACTCTCTCATTTGAGCAGTAAGCGCAAATGTGATTAGCACTAAGGCTGTTGTTAAACCTAGTTTACTGTTTTTCATATCTTGAATTTGAGGTTTTTTTGATCAATATTAATACGGTTCTCAAACGCATAGGTTTTAGTTGTTATCCTCATCTGAGTCTTTATCTCCTTTTTTAATCGGTTCGGTTTTATTCCAAACCTTGATCTTATCTTCCATCGTAATTCCAGAAAGAATTTCCACATGGACCCCGTCAGATATTCCGATCTCCACATCCCGTCTTTCAAATTCCTGCGCTCCGATCAACACTTGTACGTAAGGCTTTTCGGTTTCTCTGTCAAATTGCAACAAGGCCTCAGATATTGCCATGATACTGTCTTTTTTCTCAAGGATCAAAGAGGCATTTGCACTGTAGCCTGCACGGATAAAAATAGAATCGTTCAAAAACAAATCGGCCTCTATAATAAATTGAACCGCTCCTTGTTCTTCATTTCCTTTAGGGGCAATAAATTTAAGCTCGGCCTGTAAGGATTGGTCTTCGATGGCTCCTAAATTGACTTCTAGGGGCATCCCTACTCGTAGTTTGCCCACTTCAGCCTCGTCTACCTTTCCTTCAAAAATCATTTTTTTCATATCGGCTATAGTTGCAATGGTAGTTCCAGCATTGAAACTATTACTGGCAATAACCTGAAAACCTTCTTCCACTGGAATTTCCAAGACCGTTCCAGGTACTGTAGCTCTAATATTGGTGTTGGCTGAGGCAGCACCCCCTGCGGATCCCGAACGAATAATTTCCAAATCAGAAGCGGCATTAGTCACACTTTGTAATGCTTGATTGTATTGCAATTCGACTGTCTGAAATTGTTGTTGGGAAATGATTCCTTTATCTAATAGGTCTTTATTTCTGTCGTATTCAATTTTAGCATTGTTCAATACAATTTTTGAATTTTGAAGTCTTCCACTGGCGCTGTTTAAATTTTGTTCATTGGGCACAACTTTGATTTTTGCCAATAAATCTCCGGTTTGAACAAGATCTCCTTCTTCTACAAAAAGGCCTTCGATGATTCCTTGAATTTGGGGCTTAATTTCCACTTCATCCTCAGGAATAACTTTACCCGTAACCACCGTTTTCTTTTCAATACTAGTAATCAGGGCAGATTCAGTGTCGTATTCTATTACAGACTTATTGTTGGTTTTGATAAAATATGCCGTAGCGAATAAAGCGCCTAAAATGACTGCTGTAATTCCGAGGTATTTTAAAATCTTCATAATGTTTAGGTATATACTTTTTTTGTTATTCTTCTCTTAATGCGTCTATGGGTTTAATGCTTACTGCTCGTTGAGCGGGTATTAATCCTATCAAGGTGCCTAAAAACACCATAATGAATAAGGCTGCCAAAATATAGGGAATGGGCACGGTCGGATTGGTATAGGGAAAATCTGTTAAATCCATGGTGGCAGCATTGATTCCAGCAAGGGCAAAAGCCCCTAAAATAATTCCCAGAATTCCTGCAATAACGGTTAAAAAAACAGATTCAATGATGATTTGGTTTCTAACCTCGGAGGGTGTGGCACCCAATGCCCGACGAACTCCCAATTCTTTGGTTCGTTCTTTAACTGATATCAATAAAATATTTCCAATGCCGATTACTCCCGCAATGATGGTCGCAATACCGACTATCAGGGACAATAAGGTCATCCCTTTAGAAAACCCTACGATCTTGTTGAAAATTTCCCCTAAATTAAATCCTCCAAAGGCACGATCGTCGTCTGGAGAAACCCTGTGAATACGTTTTAAGGCGGCTTTGATGTCTTTTTCGACTTCCACTACATCGGTATCATCATAAGCTGCTATGGTAAACCATTGCACACTGTCTCCTGAATTGTAGATTTGCCGGTAGGTCTCAAAGGGGATAAATATATCACCATCACTTTCAAAACCTCCCCCAGGAACAAATTTATGCACCCCGATCACTTGAAAATAAATGTTATCAATTCGGATGTATTGCCCTATGGGGTTTTCGTCTTTTTCAAATAATTCGGTTTGGGTACGCTCTCCGATCACACAAACTTTACGCTTGTATTTGATGTCTTCATCATTGATAAAGCGACCCCCTTCATAGATTTTTTTTGTTGCAATTTTGGTATAAACGGGAAAATCTCCATACACATTGTAATTACTGGATTTATTGTTTCTAACCACCTGAGGGCTTGAACCTCCAAACACACCACGCGCGTTTCTTGGAGCAATAAATTCAATTTCGGGTACGCGTCTTTTCAAAACTTCAATATCAGAAAGCTTAAGATCTATACTTCTGCCTATTTTAAAACCTTCATAAGGAATACTGGTTCGTTGAGCCCAAACAAACATGGAGTTCATGGCAATATTTTCAAACTGACGTTCAAAGCCATTGTCCAATCCCTTTGCTGCTCCTGAAAGGGCGACGTAAATAAAAATCCCCCACAAAACACCAATAACGGTAATGACGGTGCGTGTTTTATTTTTAGCAATGGATCCGAAAATTTCTTGCCAAGTGTCCCGGTCAAAAAGTACTTTTAAACTATTCATCTCTAAGGGCAACTATGGGTTTAATACTAGAAGCTCTTTTGGCAGGTATATAGCCTGCAACGGCTCCAAAAAGAATCAGCACAAAGGTCGCGGCGAGGGCCGTTCCAAAATCGATATAGGGATCTTTAATAAAGTAATCTTCCAGTTTAAGCCCAATATTCCTTAATACCATGATTCCTAAAAACAATCCTACATAACCCGAAATGGTGGTAATGAATACAGATTCTTGAAGAATCATCTGAATCACTGACCTCGGTGTTGCGCCTAACGCTTTGCGAATACCTAGTTCTTTGGTGCGTTCTTTTACGACGAAAACCATGATGTTGGAAATTCCAATAATTCCAGCAATCAAGGTCCCTAAGCCTACAAAACTCACAATTAACTGTAAGACCACAGCAAATTGTTGACTTTGTTTTAAATCGTCTGTCAGGTTTTGAAAGTAGATGCCGTTTGGATCTCTAGGATCTATGGATTTTTTGTCTTTAAAATATTTTTTAAGAGAAGTCTCTAGTGCAATGGCCCCTGCATGGCCCAATTCTTTGGGGAAGGTTACGATAATCTGATCTACTTTATCGTTGCTTTTTTCTAACAATTGACGTGTGGTGTAGGGAATGTAAATATAACGTTCTTCACGATCTCCCCCATCGTCTTGAAAAACTCCAACCACTTTAAATGCTGTTGAACCAACATTGATATACTTGCCTATCGGATCTTCGGTTTTAAATAAATCTTTTACTACCAGCCTTCCTATAACTGCACTTTTGGATTTTTCTTTTAGATCCTTTTCATTAATGTACCTTCCCTTCATCAATAGGGTTTTTTCTACCAATTGATGCCCAGGAGCCACCCCTCTAGTGGTATAGGTATTGCTTTCATTTTTATATTGTGTCAGGGCGCTTCTGCTGATTCGAGGAGTTACGTCTTCGGTTAACATCATAAAGTTTTGTTTGATGTCTTCCAAATCCTCATTTTCAAATTCGATTCTTCGGTTTGCTTTAAAGCCCTTATAGGGCATGGACGTCCTCCCTGGAAATAAAAAAATAGCATTGCTGGCGTCGTCTAAAAAGAACTCTTGGAAGGTATTTTTTAACCCATTCCCCAAACCAAAAAGAATTATAAAAATAAATATTCCCAGTGCTACCGTAAAACCAGATAGAAAAGTTCGAAGTTTATTTTTACTTATGGTTTCAAATATTTCTCTCCAACGGTCTCTATTGAACATGAGCTGAGGCTAAAACTTGATCTACTTTTTTGTCTTCAATAATGACACCATCCTTAAGCTGAACGATTCGTTTGCACATCTGTGCAATATCGGGTTCGTGAGTGACCACTAAAATGGTTTTCCCTTCTTCATTAATTTTTTGGATGAGGTCCATGACCTCATAAGAGGTTTGGGTATCGAGAGCACCCGTAGGCTCATCAGCCAACAATACCTTGGGTCTCGAAGCCAATGCTCTGGCAATAGCGACCCGCTGCTTCTGTCCTCCAGACAACTCGCTAGGCAGATGGGTTGCCCAATCTTTTAGTCCTACTTTTTCTAAGTATTCCAGTGCCAATTGTTGCCGTTCTTTTCTAGCAATTCCTTGGTAATACAAAGGGAGTGCCACGTTTTCAAGGGCTGATTTGTAATTGATTAAATTAAAGGATTGAAAAACAAAACCTAAAAATTTATTCCGGTATTTGGCCGCTTTGGTTTCATTTAAGTCTTTGATAGGAACCTCGTCCAGTATGTATTCTCCTTCATCTGCTGAATCGAGCATCCCTAAAATATTAAGTAAGGTAGATTTTCCAGATCCTGAAGACCCCATAATAGCCACCAATTCCCCTTCTTCAACATTAAAATTGATTCCCTTTAAAACGTGTAATGAAGACGACCCCATTTTATAGGACTTGTGTAGGTTTTTTATTTGGATCATCTAGGCTATGAGTTTTTGATTGAAATAAATTGGATTTAAAGACTTTTCCATTTGTTTGTTAGACTGGATTTATTTGAAAATGTTACATTTCTTAGCTACTTATTTTTTAAAATCTGAAAAACTTTCCATCCAACCAGCCCTACCAGGAGGTAAGGAATGGCCATCAGATATAAAATGCCATTGTTTATTCCCTTTGCTGTAGCTTGGCCTTCCTCCGATTGAAGTACCGCTCTACACATAGAGCACTGCGCATAGGCTGCTTCTGTACTCAGTAAAAAGAGGACTCCAAAAAAAAGAACAATCAGCAGAGATTTAGGCATAATAAGGAGAAATCATTAAGTATACAATAACCCCTGTTACGGCAATGTACATCCAGATAGGAAACGTAAAACGAGCGATCTTTTTATGCTCGACAAATAAATTAGATATGGCTCGTACGTACGTGATTAATACCATTGGAATGATGCCAATGGAAAAAAAGATATGACTGATCAAAATAAAATAATACACATATTTGATCGTACCCTCACCCCCATAAGGAGTGGGATCAGAAGTCATATGATAGGCCACATACATTACTAAAAAAAGTAAGGAAAGGGCTATAGCGGTTTTCATTAGCTTTTGATGCAGGCTGATGTTTTTTTGCTTGATGGCCCAATAGGCCATCCCCAACAATACTGCAGTAACTCCATTAATAAAGGCGTAAATTGGAGGCAGAAAGGTCAAGGGCGCTACCTCAGGAATGCGGACCATAAACAACAAGGCCACTACTACTGGAATAAGGATAGAAACAATCCATATCCAAGTTTTGTGTTTCTTTTCATAATTCACAACTGCTCTACTCATCTTTTATTCCTTTAATAATTTTTCAATGTCTTCCATTAGTAAATCCACTTCTTGAACCTCAACATCTTCTTGATCAATGCCCATATAGTATACTATGGGATTGTCAAATCGATCGGTACGTGAGCGGATGTATCCATCTTTATCAATTAAAGCAAAATAGCCTTGATGTTCAAAACCACCCGCTACTCTGGGATTTACCGAAGCAAAAATATTAAATCCTTGATTAGCAAGCTGATAAATTTCTTCTTTCTTTCCTGTAAGGAAATGCCAATTTTGAGAAAATACCTCATATCCTTCGGCATATTCTTTTAAAACAGCAGGGGTATCATGCTCCGGATCGATGCTAATTGAAGCAATTCCAAAATCGGCACGCGAACCGAATTGGGTTTCAATTTTTTTCATGTTTTTATTCATAATGGGACAAATGCTGGGACAGGAAGTGAAAAAAAACTCCACAACATACACCTTATTATTAAAATCCTCATTTGAAATAAACAAACTGTCTTGGTTTAAAAAAGTAAATTCTGGCACTCGTTTCGCTTCTCCATTCAGGCTGATGTATGCGAGGGGTTTTGCTGAGAGAGACCTTCCCTCTTGGACTACTGTATCCTTTTGCAGACGATCGATAATTTTAGGAATGAATAAAATTCCAAAGATTACAACCACTAAAAAAAGGCCAATGGATTTAAATTTAGGCATAACGACTGTTTATCTTTTGGTATTGTAAATTTTTAAAGCAAGACGGTATTCCGCAAGAATGACTTTAACATCATCAATCATCTTTTTATTGATTTGTGCCACCGAGCGTGCATCAAAACCATAAACTATGCCTTGATCTTCATCGTCATTTCTTCCTCTTAGATTGGCGTCTTTGTCAATTATAAACACATAAGGTGTACTTGCAACTTCATTTAGTTTCAGTGGAGTTTGAAGTGAACTAAAGTGGGTTCGCATCGTTTCCTGGGTTAGGGTTACAAAATTCCATTTGGACAAATCTGTACCTACCCCCTCTTTCAAAGCGTTTTTAAGCTGCTCCACTTGCGTACCATAGGCCTCATTGACCAGAAATACGAATTGAAAATCTTCAAACTCATAAAAGCGCTTGTAGATCTTTTCATTGAGGTTTAAGGCTTCCGCTTTTTTTTCTTCCAAACTCCCTCCCCAATAGCCCAAGATGGTAATTTTATCTTTAAACTGTATTGTACTTGAAGAATCTAAATCGCGAATTTCACTTACTCCTGAGGTAAGTACCGGAAGTTTGGCAAAGTTGTTTTTCCCAGAGGCGAAAAAGAGGTAGACCAAGAGAGGAAAAATGAATAGTATCCCTAAAACAATTTTTTTATTTATCTCATTCCTTTTCATCTGCTTAAAATTTTGTCCCCGCTTTTGTGCAACTAAAACTTAACTCTACTAATAAAAAAAGCGGTATTCTACCGCTTTACATTTTTACATGGAATCATTAAAAATTCCAAGCTACAAAGCCTGTATCCATGACATCAAAAATATAATCCGCCTCAACAATTAAAATAAAGGCCAAATAAGGGATCAGGATAAGTAACGGCAGTACAATTGAATTTTTAAGTCCACTGGTTTCATCTCTAATATGCATAAAGTCCCAAGCGATATAATAGGCTTTAACTAGGGTTAATATGATAAAAATCCAGTTGAGTAGTTTCATTTTTAAAAAGGATACCATTAAAACTTCAGGTTTAACGATCCCTAATGCAACTTCAATAGTGGTAACGATGGAAAGAAAAATAAGTACTCCCCAAATTTTTTGTTGATTGGATTTGAACTTTAACAGTCCTCTGAAAATTGCAAGCTTATGTCCTTCTGCAGCCATTTTTATAGTTTAATAATTTATACTAAATAGAAAAAGGTAAATACAAATACCCATACCAAATCGACAAAGTGCCAATAGAGTCCCACTTTTTCTACCATTTCATAATGTCCTCTGCGTTCGTAGGTTCCGAGGATCACGTTAAAAAAGATGATCATGTTAATTACTACACCAGAAAATACGTGGAATCCGTGAAAGCCGGTGATGAAGAAAAAGAAATCTGCAAATAGTCTGTTTCCGTATTCATTGTGGATGAGGTTTGCCCCTTCAACTACTCCAACAGCATCGTTGATTTTATCCATAGAAGCCGCTCGAGAAAGTACTGTTTTTTCCCCTTTTTCATTCAGTTGTTGGGTACGGATAACAAGGTTTTCATCTGCTAAAAATCCTTTTTTTACCTCCTCTACAGAAACTGTGGGTAAGGCGGTTTCAGAAGTATACCATATTCCATTGCTGGACTCATGCGTAGTTCGCTCTGTTGTTATACCCAATGCAAATTCTTGAATGGCTGCTCGTTTTCCTGTAGAGGCATCGACAAATTGAAGAATTTGACCTCCACGTGTTTCCAAGGCACCGTATTCTCCCTTGATGAAGTTTTTCCATTCCCAAGCTTGAGAACCGACAAAAATTGCTCCTCCGATGATGGTTAAAAGCATGTAAAAGGTAACCTTTGATTTTTGCATATGGTGGCCCGCATCAACGGCAAGTACCATAGTTACAGAGGAAAAAATTAAAATAAAGGTCATCAAGGCCACGTAGTACATGGGTGCATCTACTCCGTGTAAAAAAGGAAAGTGAGTAAAAACTTCATCGGCTATCGGCCAAGAGTTGATGTTTTTAAATCTTGAAAAACCGTATGAGACTAGAAAACCCGTAAAGGTCAGTGCATCGGAAACGATGAAGAACCACATCATCATTTTTCCATAACTCGCTTTGAGAGGTCTATTGCCTCCTCCCCATACATCTTCGTTTTCAGCAGCTACGTTGGCTGTTGCTTCCATATTGTCGTGTTAAATTCGTTACAAATTTATTAATTTTTAACCGTAGAATGAAACGAATAAAAATAAATATATCCAGAGAATATCGAGAAAATGCCAAAAAGTGACCGCCAGTTCAAAACCTAGCGTATTCCCTTCTAAATACATTCCTCTATTTGTTTTGTACAGCACGTATAAAACTACGATAACACCCCCCGTAAGATGGGCCAAATGAAGAAGGACCAATACATACAAGTAAGAGGTAGTTATTGAGCTTTCCGCACCTGTAAAATAATACCCTTGCTCGATGATTTCTCCAAAGCCTTGAAATTGAAAATAAATAAAAGCCAGGGCCAGTCCCAAAGTAATGAGCAGTAGAGACTGTGCTCTTTTCAGTAAATCAGATTGGATACTTTTTAAGGCTAAATAAAAAGTTCCGCTGCTTGTAAGCAACAAAAAAGTGCTCACGGTAAAAGCAAAGGGCAGGCTGATTTGGGTAATCCAATCCGCGCGTGAACTACTGACTACATAAGCACTGGTTAGCCCAGCAAAAGTCATGCTCATACTAATCATCCCAAACCAGAGCATCATTTTTTTAGCGCGGTTGTTTTTTACTTGTAAAGAGTCGTCTGTATTCATTGTAATATAAATTTATCAAGCACATACACGAGTTGTACGCCTGTAATGTAAAGGATACTGCTTCGTATTAAAAATCGGGCAGCCGGGTCGGTTTTAAGATACATCAGTTGGATTGCCGCATATAGAAAAAACACTCCTAAAAGTCCAACTGCTCCAGCGGCTGGAGGAGTTAAATACAGTTGACCCGTATATTGAAATGCCGGAAGTAACGAAATAAGTACCGTCCAAAAGGTGTAAAAAACAATCTGAAATGCGGTTGTGGGATCGGGTTTTCCCGAGGGTAACATCTTAAACCCTGCATTTTCATACTGGTCGTGCATTACCCAACCGATCGCCCAAAAATGGGGAAACTGCCAAAAAAATTGCAACATAAACAAGAGTCCAGGTTCTATACCAAATTCGTTTGTTGCAGCCACCCAGCCCAACATAAAAGGGATGGCTCCTGGAAAGGCACCAACAAAAACCGATAAAGATGTTTTTTGTTTGAGTGGAGTATACAAGCAGGCGTATAAAAAAATAGAAACGCTGGCAAAAAAGGCCGTTTTTATATTAATTACATAAAGAGCTGCGATACCAATGAGCGTGAGGATTACTCCGATAAAAAGTGCCGTGTTGGGTTGGATGCGCGCAGTAGGCAAAGGCCTATTCTTAGTACGCTCCATAAGTTTGTCCAAGTCTTTTTCAAAAACCTGATTGAACACATTTGAAGCCCCCACCATGGCATAGCCCCCCAATACCAGTAAAAAAAGGGTCGGATAGTGAACCGTATCAACCGCTAAAAAATAGCCCGCAATAGATGAGATTACCACAGTTACGGAAAGGCGAAACTTGGTCAATTCTGAAAAATCAGCTAAACTCAATCCCGTATTTGAAAGTATGGTAGTTTTATTTTGGCTCATCAATCGGCATCTTCGGGCGCAAAGATAATCGACAATTCGCCAAAGTCCAATCAATTTTGCGTTTATTAAAAAATTGAAAATCCGTTAAATAAGAAATTAAAAACTTACTGCAATCGAAATACGATAGGGATGCTAAAGGGAACCCGTACAGGTCTCCCTCTTTGTTTCCCAGGAGTCATCGCAGGAAGCAATGAAATAATTCGCTTGGCTTCTGCTTCTAGGTTTTGATCCGGTCCTCGCATTTTTATCTGGGTGATGCTTCCGTCTTGAGAAATGATAAAATTAACATAAACCCGCCCTTGAATACCCATTTCTTGAGCAATATCAGGATAGCGAAAATGCTTTTTAATGTGTTTGTTTATTTGCTCTTGAAAACAATTTCTCATTTCTTTTTTGGAAACACCTTCACAGCCTGGAAAAACAGGTACGTCTTCAATTATAGCAAAGGGAACATTTATAATTTCTTCTTCCTCCTCTATCTCAACATCGTCCACCTCTATGATTTCATCATTATTCGTTTCTGTAGACTCTATGATGGTTTCCTCAACTTCCTCTTCATCTTTAACAATTTCAATTTCTGTTGGGGCTTGCACAGGGGGCGGTGGTGGCGGAGGGGTTTTGATTTGTTCTGTGAGTGGAATTTCCTCCTCCTCTTCTTCTTCAACGAGTATGGATTCGTAATCGAAATTAGTTTTTTCGAAGGACTTTAATTCAATCAATCTCCAAGAGATAAACAGAATCAGGCAAAGGCCAATAACAAAATAAAGTGCTGAATTTCTATTCAGATCAACTTTGGGTTTTTTTTGATTTGCATGGGGCTAGAATTTATCTAAACTCCTCAAAAACAGTGCCATATTTTACACTTTCAAAACAAAAAAACCCATCAAATTGATGGGTTTTAACTCTTAAAATAGGGTCAAACTATTGCAGTCTGAACGTAATTGGAATACTGAAAGGTACACGTACCGGACGTCCTCTTTGTTTACCAGGAGTCATGGTTGGTAATTTCGAGATAATTCGTTGTGCCTCTTTTTCGAGGTTTTTATCCGGTCCACGCATTCTCACATTCGAAATACTTCCGTCTTTAGCAATGATAAAGTTGACATAAACACGTCCTTGGATTCCCATTTCTTGAGCAATTTCAGGATAGCGGAAATTTTTACGGATATGTTTATTCATTTGGTCCTGAAAACAATTTCTTCGTTCAGATTTTGCTACATTTTCACAGCCTGGAAAAATGGGTACGTCTTCAATCACTGCGAAAGGTACATCCACATCTTCAAATTCTTCCTCAATCTCTACCTCTTCCACTTCGATAATTTCGTCATCGTTGGTTTCGGTAGATTCAATTACTGTTTCCTCAACTTCTTCTTCATCTTCTACTACCTCAATTACTTCAGGTGCTGGTGGTGGAGGGGGTGGTGGAGGGGGTGGTGTTTTTAACTGTTCGGTAATTGGAATTTCTTCATCGTCTTCATCCTCTACGTTCAATGCTTCGTAGGCATAGACTTTTTCATAGGTTCTCCACTCGATTGCTTTCCATGAGATTAATAAAATCACAGACAATCCAATCACAAAGTAGAGACTACTGTTTCTGCTTAAATCAGCTTTTTCGTTTTTTTTGGGTTGCATAGTAAACCAATATTTAGACAGCTAAAATAAAAATAAAACTAAAACAAACAACTTATTCACTATCAGAATAATTAAAAAAACCTTTGATTACGATGGAGGAAATCACAAGCCCTAAAGTATTCGCCAAAAGATCTTGCCAATCAAAGAAACGTTGAAAAACAGGAATTAGTTGTAAGAATTCCATACTGCTGCCCAGAAAAAAGGACGCAAACAAGGCCTTCATTAAGGGATGAGTCAACATATAAAATGCAAAAAAATAAAGGAAGGTCAATCCAAAATAGCAACTAAAATGAAGAACAAGATCTCCTCTAAACCAAAGAAATTCCCAGGGTTGAGCGTCTGGTGAAGGAGGTTTTAAACTTAAATACACCACCCCAAGGGTGGCAAAAATGGCAAGAGATTTGAAAAAACGTTTAGCCTGTAACCAATGATGTATACGCTTCCGCATCGAGAAGATTTTCAACCTCAGCGGGATTACTGAGTTTAATTTTTATCATCCACCCAGATCCATACGCATCTTCATTAACGGTTTCGGGTGCATCTTCTAGCTGTTCGTTAAACGCGACTATAGTTCCTGAAAGTGGCATAAAAAGATCCGATACCGTTTTCACGGCTTCAACTGTACCAAAAACATCCTCCGCCTCTAAAGTTTCATCGAGGGTTTCAACTTCAACATAAACAATATCTCCAAGTTCGCCTTGAGCAAAATCGGTAATGCCAACCGTAGCCTCATCCCCTTCAATCTTAACCCACTCGTGGTCTTTGGTGTATTTTAAATTTTCTGGTACATTCATTGTATTCGTCTTAATGCAGACAAATGTAAAAGAAATCTTGAATTCCTAAGAACTTTAATTTCCAAAGTTATAACGAACTGTAAAACCAGATCGAATACTGGTTTGCGGAAAGGCTGTGGATATTGCAAACTCAGAAAAATTGTGATCGTAAAAGAACAAAGCCGTTAGGTTTCTAGACAAGGCGTAATCTGCATTGATTTTGATGGCGAGGATCCGTTGTCCTGCCGTCACTTGGTTGTTGTCGTACTCCAAATTTCTCAATACCGTAATATTGTCTCGATAGGATACATCTGCCCTTATGTTGAGGTCTCCTTTGAGGGTGACTCGTCGTCCTCCAAAGCTGGTTCTAAAGCGCACATCTTTAACGCGATAGCCGAGACCCGCAACGTATTCATCTCCACTGGATTCGGTAATCAAACTGTTGTCTAAACTCAACGAAATGGCACGCTCTTTTCTCAACTCTGCAACGAGCTTTAAAGAATTGTTCATCTCCATATCAAGACGCAGTAACGGATTGAATTGTTCTACCAGGTTGACATTTGAATACAAACGCTCTGAAATCACATTGCCTAATTTGTCTGTTTGATTGGGTTGTTTGGGATCATAATCAAAATTGGATTGGAAATTCGTGAGGGTATAACTTGCCCGATAGGCATGGTTTATAGACAATCGAGAAAAGATTTTAGAAATCGCTTTAAAATCGGTCAGTCCTGTATATTTTAAATTCCAATTGGGCAAAGGGGTCCCACGCATGGGGTTTAAATTGATTTGTTCTGGACGTTCTCCTGTATAGGCTGCCAGAAAGGAGTTGAGTAACACTTCTTGTTGGCTTTTACCGTAGCCCAAAGGATACCCTTCTTCATCATTTCCCAGTCCTTCAAAGGACGTGTTTTGAACCAAGCGTGCTGCAATGGGTTGCCGATAGGCTCTAAAGTTTTCGAAATTGCTGCTTTGGGTTCCTCGGGCTGGATTAAATGCCGTTTTAAGTAAAATGGTTGAAGTTCCAAAATTGCCAAATACATTGGAATTCCGAGGTATATACGTTTGCTCTTCAACCTTAAAATTTTCCAATCGATTTTGCATATAATCCCGGTCTGCACTAAAGTCGATGATCAACCCCTTCATGGGAATCAGCTGTGCATTTGCTTTAAATTTACTTGAATGCATTTGCGAAAAAGACTGATTAAAATTCGGAAAACCGGTCAACCAACCTTGTCTAGCCGCCTCATACCGAATGTCTGCTTGACTGCCTAATGTATAGCCTAAAGTAGGTTGCAGGCCTCCAGCAAAACCTACGGAAGGCAAATACCCCGGAAGCACCGTACCGTTATTTTCAACATAACTTGCCTGCACTCGCTTGACTAAGGTCATGAGATCAACAAGCTTAGTCAATCCCTTTTTTACTAAAGAGTTTTTCTTTTTTGAAAGGCTGTCATTTGCATTTTTCATCGCCTGAATCCTATTGTTAAAAGGAGTATTGGCATTGGATTTTAATCCTAGTGCCGAATACAATTTTGAAAATGAAAATGCCGTAGTCAGGGTTTTGGTGTTGTTGTTTTGTATCGTATTCACAATTCCCAGTGGGATTCCGTCATTGCTCACTACCTTAGACAAGGCTTCTGAGCCCCGTTGCCAATTGAAATTCCCCGTATAATTGTACACCGCATCTACAAAACTCAAAAAAGGTATGTATTCAAACGGCAGTTTGTAATTCATGGAAAAAGTCTGGATGTGATTGTTGGGTTCCCCCGTATTTAATATGCCCTGCCAAAGCGCATTTTTATTCGGCTGAAAAGGATTCAATCCAACGGCCTCCGTCAAGCCGTTATCCCGAATGATACTACTGGTAGCAGCATTAAAATTAAACCGCAACGACTTAGAAAAATTGTGACTTAATGCATAATTGTAGTCAAACAAAAAATTTCGTTGTTGTAAGTTAGGTAAACTTCGTTGCAAGGAAGCATCTACCCCTTCGAGATAGACTTGCCTAAATTTTTGATTGTTTAAAATCCTATTGACATTCACCGAGGCTTCTACCGAACTGGGTAACAGATTAAAATTGAGTTGCTGAAGCCACTGTAAATATTTTTTCCGATCAAAAAAGTCAACCTTTTTAAAGGGCTCAATAGGTTTTGATGCTATGGAGTGTCCGTAATTTGACCCCAACAACAAGGCAAACTCTTCCTGATTTTCGATTTCATAGTCGCGATGAACGGATTCGTTATAGGCATAGGAAAAATCAAAATTCTCTGGACTGTAAAATCGCTGTTTTCCCCCTCCGTTACTGTTCTTTCGTACCCCGATCAAACTGACACTTTTCCTTTTGGTATAGTCAATGGATTGGTTGCGGATGGAGTCTCTTTGAGATTGACGCTCTGCAGTCTCTAACCGATCTTCTAGTTTAATATCCTGATAAAAAGGGTCGTATTCTGGGGTAATGAGGGTTTCTCCTGTGGCAAAACTCAACGGAATTTGTAGTCCCCAATTTTCGGGAGCCAATTGTCCAACATTGACATTTGAAATAATATCGTATTGAAGTAATTCTTCTCGGGTTCGTTCGTTGGGTGTCATGTCAATACTTCCAAAGCCGATACTGGAATAGCGCCCCGTTGCGGAAAATGTAGCAAAATCTGCAACATTTCCATCTAATGCCCCTACCGCTGCCCAACCGTCTTGGCTGTCTATACCCGAAATTCGCAATTCGTTAAACCAAACTTCACCACAGAGCGCTTCCCCCAACTGAGTGGAGGGATTTTTTACCCCAATCATCAAGGTTTTGATCGATCCCAAAGATGGATTTCCTCGGATCGCAAATTTATATTTCTTGGAACCTGGGAGTTCACTTATGGGAGAAAATTCCTGTATTGCATTCAACTCTTCGTCGAAATAAAGTGTTTCTCCTAAGCCCAATTGTAAGAGCGCTTTAGCCTTTAACTTCGCCAGCAAATCTATAGGTACTTCTAGGGAGTTGGATTCTGGATTCCAAACCTCTTCTGCGCTGTAACGATTCGAAGTGTTTTCACTGTAAGCAGTGGGCTTCAGAGGGATCTCGATTTGATAAAAATTATCTTGATAGTCCGTTCCTAATCGAATAAAGGCAACCAAACGTTTGTCGAATTCATCTTCAGAACCTTCTCCTGGCAAGGCTTCTTGTCCTGGGAGCGATTCCGCATGTAAAAACATCCTCAATTTGCTGTACTGACGCATGTCCAAGTCCAATCCTTTAAAAATTCCTCGAGCGTCCGAGGGTTGCAAATCGCATACTCGAAAAGATAGGGACTGTTCGTTTTGACGAATGATGGTGTTGTTGTTGTTGATTTGCTCGCGTTGAATTTCAGGTGGAAGCACATAATTGATTGGAATCCTGTTTTCGTTTTCCAAAATATTCACCGTACTGATGTCTACGGTAGTATTGTTATGTACTAAAATTTCCTCGTTGAGGGGCTTGTTGTATCTTCTCCAATCGCCCCGGACGAGATCTAAGGTCCCAAAACGGAATACAACTTTTTCCTCAAAACCAGTCAGCAACATCCTCATAAACCGTATGGAACGCAAATCATCGATGGCATTGATTTTATCAAAATACGGGTCGAAAGAGGTATTTTCATAGTAACTTTTCTGAATGGGTACTTTAAATTGAATCCAGCGTGTGGTGTATTGATCTCCATTGGGCGCATTGACTTTTACATCTTCTCTAACATCCGTCACAAAGGGATGGTTTCCAACCCGCATTTCTTTTGTTATGGGAATCCTGTATTCAAAATAACTGTCAATGGTATTCATACTTTGATCCCTATTGATATCCTCTGTATCGGGTTCGGTGGTATTTCCTCGATCGGTATCGCTAAACGCTACAGGGGTGTTGTTTTCAAACCCGTTATAGCGTTTGTAGCGTTCTAAAATTCCCCCACTCGCTTGCAAAAAATACTCGTAATTATCTCCAGCGGGATCATCGGGAGGACCGTTAGTAAAAATTGCGGCTTCCTCAGCATCCGCTAAACCGTCTAAGCCAACGTCTTGCAAGGCTCGATCCTCTTCTACCGCATTAAATGCATACACCAGGGATTGATTGGCTGGCACTTTACCCCAGGGAGTTTCATAAGTAGGGGTTTGCTCCTGTGTACTGGGAAGTCCATTTTCAAATTGTTTTCTTCCGTCACGGAGTATGTCCTCTGAAATATTTCCTAAATGAAAAACCAGCTCTCCCAATTCGTTTGAAGTGGCTTCGTTTTCTGAAAAGGTATCCAACAACCAAAACTCGATGAACTCTACATTGGATTGTTCAAAATTGGTCGCATTTAAAGCACGGCTGATCCCTGCCCATTTTTCTTTGGTGTTGGAGGAATACGCACTGCTTGGCGCATTGTTATAGGGGCCTCTTTCATCGGGATAATAGGCCAAATCAAAGGTGGGTAGGGTTCGAGGAGTTCCTTGAACTAAATCTTGCTCTGGAAATAATTCATCGATAAAAATTCGTCTGGTTTCATTGGAAGAAATATCGTCGTTATTAATTCCGTTGGGCTGTCTTGAATAAAAAACTTGATCAATGGAATACCAAGCCAATTTTGATCGGCCGTAGCCGCTTTCAAGTCCTTCAGCAGTTGCTCCTGGCACCCCCTCTACAGGGACGCTAGAAAGGTTCCAAGCCGTAAACCCTTTAATGTCTATAGTGGTCTGGGCTCCTTCAAAATCATCGATATACACATTGGTCTCTCCATTCAATTGCGTATTTCTGGGGTCATTTGCCAACAGATTTGCCATTTCTCCTCTAAAAGAAAGTTGTGAAGGTGTATTCGTTTTTATTGTAGGCCATTTATTAACCCATCGGGTCAAAAAAGGAAGTTCTGTAGAAAAATTAGTGTTGAGCCCCATCATGGTGTTGTTTACCGGCTCTGTACCGTAATTCGCCTTTTGAGTTAAAGGATTTTCACTCAAGTTGATCAGTGTACCTCCAATATTGATTTTATCCGAAACGCGGTGGTTGACATTGAATCCTGAAAACCGTTTGTTTTGCTGATTGAAAAAAGAGTTGTTTTCCACAGAGATATCGATGGGAATGTTGGAAGCTTTGAGTCCTTCGTCCAAAATTTTTACTCTACCGATCTCATAATTGACAATGTAGTCAAGACCTTCTCTCAGCACCCTGCCTCCAGCTGTAACCCGAACGGAGCCTCGAGGGACATTGAACGCTCCAATATTGATGCCGTCTCCCCCCTCAGACTTGTACCTTCCCTTGAGCTGGAATTTGTTTTTCTCCGTAAACTCCAATGCAGCGGCTTTGGTCAGGCTGTACATTTCTCTAAAAACATAGCGCTTTTGATTTTTGTTGTAAGTGGTTTCTTTAGTATAGTTTTCCTTGGCCGATTTGGGATTATCTAAAAGTTCAAATAAGAATTTTCCAAAGGGTTCTACTTTTGGAAAAATAATTCTTCCGTACCGCGGATCAATAGTAATTCCAGGGATGTAATCAAAAAAACCGTCACCATAGGGAACCAAGTCTTGGTAGGCATTCAATCGGTCTAAATCCATGGTATTTAACAACACCTCATTGTCCAAGCGTTCGGGCCAAATTGAAGGATCGACCGGAGTCATGTAATTGATAGGAGAAGGATCTGTATACAAAATACTCAATCTGAAATCTTCTTCGGACAACTGAAACGCTCCCGTATTGTATATATTTTTCATCATCAAATCCCACATGGGCTGACGCACATCGGTCACGCTACTCTTCAGCATTTTGACAATCAAATTATTGGTCTGGACTACTGGTTGTTGCCCCATATTGGTCTGAGACAGTGAGGTGCCGGGGATATCCCCATTGGCAAATTCTCCTACCTGATAAATTCTCCCTTGAAAACTGTATTGATAGGCAATTCCTAAGATCTCATCATTACTCAATCTTTGATTTAAAGAAATGTAGCCCAACTGAGGATGGAACGTAAATTCCTGTTGACTCAGTTTTCTTGCACTTTCCAAGACAGCATAATCGTAGCCTTCATTGACTGGGGTGGAACCAAATCCATTTTTAACCGTAGCAATATCACGTATGGCATTGGTCAGCAATCCGTCGTATCCAATTTCATCTGGATCCAATCGGTTTACCTCATTTGTAGGAGGAGAATTGGGGTCGGCAACGCTAATAAAATTTGAAACGCGTTCGTCTAATGTTGTCCGATCAGGATTAGCTTCTCCCAAATCCTGAAGTGCAATAATATTTCTCACATTTTGAGTTTGATACCCTCTGTTGGTAACCCAAACCTCAATTCGTGTGATTTGAACGGGGGAATTGATATAGGGATAAGTCGCTAAAAAAGCGTCATAATTGTCTCTAAAATACTGACTGATAAAATAGTGCCGGTCCTCTTCATAGTCCAAAGCATATAAGTCGAATTCCTGAAGTTTGCCTCCCCCTTGGGTCGTGATGTTTTGCAATTGAGAACGCTGTTCTGAAAAGACACTTGAAATTGTCGTGTTTCCAAATTTTAAATCTGCACGCACACCAAACAGGCTTTGTGCTCCTTGAATCAAATTACTGTTGATGGGCATGCTGATATTTCCAATGTCAATGTTTTGTAGTATCGCATCTTCAGTTACTTTTCCATTGAGAAATTCAGAAACTTTATTACCCGCAGCAAATGGATTGGACGCCAGCTCATTTCCCGTTTGCCTTAAATTTTCAATTTTCTGACGCGCTTGGTTTAAGGTGTTTTTTCCTTCGTTTACCAAACCCTTAACCTGATCGACTTTTTCTTGTACTTGACCAATCCGATTTTTTACCTCTGAAACTTGATCTTGTACTTGACCCAGTTTACGCTGTGCATCCTCAACTGTAGAACCGAACCTGCCGGGAAGCATCCCGGGGATCCTCTCCTGAACCTCCGAAAGCTGGGGAGGATTGAATTGAATTTTAACTAAATTCTGAAAATCAAAAGTAGATTCCGTGTCGTAATTCGCGGTAATTTGAAGGCGTTCTCCTATTTTACCCAACAAACTCAAACTGATTCGTTGATCAAACTCAAACCCTGGCGATCTGCGATTGATTACCGATGCTATGGGGTTGTCATTGCGCTGGTATCGATACCCCAAATCGATCCCAATTGAACCCTGTGGAGCAATGTCTATGGCACTGCTTCCAAAAATGGATTCAAAAAATTTATTGTTTACATACAGTTCGGGAAGTAAATTTTTTTGAGTCTCTTCTACATTGTCACCTCTACCACTCAACGCCTGTACTTTTTCTTGAAAATACCGTTGCATGCGTTCTTTGAGCACCAAGGCTTCGAACTCTTTGACCGTCAATACCAAAGGGGTACTGATGGGGTACCCACCGATTTCTTTTGAAAAAATATAGCGATTCGTAGTGGGGTCGTACGTATACTGACTGGAGACGCTGCTCGGGTCCGGAAGTTCGATCATACCAAGATCTGCACGGTCTTGTGCCAGGACAACCCCACAACTAAAGACCACCCCTATCAAGAGATGAAGGAGGGTGTGAAATGAGTTTAAAACTACTTTGTACGTCCTTTCAAACAAATGGTTTTACAATTTATTCAAAGCCGCTTTGATAAGCGCTTCCACTGTACTATCTGGACTGCTTTGAATGACGTTATCAATTACTTTCTCAGACTGCTTTCTTGAATAGCCAAGAACTTCTAAGGCTGATAACGCTTCTTCTTTAATTGTATTGTTTGAAAATGCCTGAATTTCTTCTCCCTCAAAGAGGTTTAGCATTTTGTCTTTTAATTCGATTAATACCCTTTGAGCTGTTTTTAAACCAATCCCTTTGACGGATTTGATTGTAGCCAAATCTTCCGATACGATAGCGCGCTGAATTTGCTGAGGCTCCAAGGAGGAGAGCATGGTTCGCGCGGTACTGGAACCTATACCAGATACCGAGATCAATTGTTGAAAAACTGCCCTTTCAAGGGTGGTTACAAATCCATACAAACTGTGGGAGTCTTCCTTGATTTGAAGATGGGTGTACAGTTTGATGTTTTCGTCATTGCTCAGCTGAGCATAAGTGTGTAAAGAAATATGGACCAAATACCCTACCCCATTACAATCTATAACGACTTCAGTTGGAGCTTTTTCTACTAAACGTCCAATAAGTTGTGTGATCATCTTATTTGTTTTTGGATTGCGCATCAATAACTGCTATTGCAGACATATTGACAATTTCTTCTACAGATGCACCGAGCTGTAATACGTGTATGGGTTCGCTTAATCCCATCAGTATCGGTCCTATGGAAAGTGCTTCTTTTAATTCTTTCATCAATTTATAGGTAATATTAGCCGCGTCGAGATTGGGAAATACCAAAACATTCACTTTCATTTTACTCAAATTGGAAAATGGAAATCCTTTCTGTAACATTTCTTTATTTAGCGCAAAATCGGACTGAATTGGACCATCTACCATCAATTGAGGATCGCTTCTGTGCAACATGGCTACCGCTTGACTTACTTTTTTAGCTTGAGGGAAACGAGAAGATCCAAAATTTGAAAAAGACAACAGGGCAATTACAGGCTCCAACCCAAAAAGTTTAGAGGTATTGGCGGTCATTTGAGCGATTTTTGCCAATTCATTTGCAGTGGGATCTACGTTGATCGTAGTGTCCGAAAGAAACAAAGGCCCTGATTTGGTCAACATTAAATTCGTCGCAGCTACCCTGGAAACCCCTTTTTCTTTTGAAATTGTTTCCAAAATCGGTTTTACCACCGAGCGGTAATTTCTAGAATAACCCGAAATCATAGCGTCTGCATCTCCGTTTTTGATCATCATGGAAGCGTAATAATTACGTTCCCGCATCAGCCTTTGCGCATCATACAAGGTATATCCCTTTCTTCGCTGGTCTTTCCAAAAAAGATGGGCATAGACCTCCCTTTGTTTTTTATGTAAATCTTCTTTAGGATCAATAATTTCAATTTCGTCATCAAAACTAATGGCCTCCCTAAGTTCTTCTATAATAGTTCTATTTCCGAGTAAAATAGGAATTGCGATCCCTTCCTCATGAACGATTTGGGCTGCTTTTAATACATCCATATGATCTGCCTCAGCAAAAACCAAACGCTTTGGGGCAGCCTTGGCTCTATCGTGCAGAAGTCGAACCATTTTTTGGCTGTTTCCGAGTCGTCCTGCTAGCTCTTCAGTATAACGTTCCCAATCGGTAATGGGTTCGGTAGCCACTCCGGATGCAATGGCCGCCTTTGCCACAGCTACAGGAATGGTTGAAATTAATCGAGGATCAAAGGGTTTTGGAATAATATATTCTCGCCCAAAGGTTAATCTGGTTTGATCGTAAACAACATTGACTTGTTCTGGCACAGGTTCTTTTGCTAAATCAGCCAGTGCTTTTACGGCAGCCATTTTCATTTCTTCATTGATGGTGGTTGCCCGAACATCAAGTGCTCCTCTAAAAATAAAAGGAAATCCCAAGACATTGTTTACCTGATTAGGATGATCTGACCGCCCTGTAGCCATGATTACATCCGCCCGTGTGCTGCATGCCAAGGTATATTCTATTTCTGGATCTGGATTGGCCATAGCGAAAACAATAGGATTTTTTGCCATAGACAAAAGCATTTCTTGGTTGAGAATATCCGCAAGTGAGAGCCCAATAAAGACATCGGCTCCTTGAATCGCATCCTCCAAGGTATGAAGATCAAGGCCGGTGGCAAACTCCTCTTTTTCAGGACTGAGGGAAGCTCGGTCTTTGCGAATTACCCCCTTGCTGTCAGTCATTACTATGTTTTCAACGTTTGCTCCGAAAGCACGGTACAGTTTGGTACAGGAAATTGCAGCTGCACCGGCACCAGAAACGACAATTTTTACCTCCCCAATTTTTTTATCCGCCAACTCCAGTGCATTCAACAAGGCTGCAGCAGAAATAATGGCCGTTCCATGCTGATCGTCATGCATCACGGGGATGTTTAATTCTTCCTTTAACCTGCGTTCAATTTCAAAAGCTTCTGGAGATTTTATGTCCTCCAAATTAATCCCACCAAAAGTGGGTGCAATCGCTTTGACCGCCTCGATAAATTTGTCAGGATCCTTAGCATCTACTTCAATATCAAACACATCGATGTCGGCAAATATTTTAAACAGCAATGCTTTTCCTTCCATTACCGGTTTTGAAGCTTCAGGACCAATGTCGCCTAAGCCAAGAACGGCAGTTCCATTAGAAATTACCGCAACTAAATTTCCCTTGTTAGTGTATTTGTAAAGATTGGATTTATCTTCTTCTATTTCCATACAAGGAATGGCCACCCCGGGGGAATAAGCAAGGGCCAAATCTCTTTGCGTATCATAGTTTTTAGTGGGTACAACTTCAGTTTTCCCAGGTCGGGGTTTTGCATGGTATACTAAAGCTGCTCTCCTTTGCTGTTCACTTCGCATAAAGGCTGATTTTATTGTAAAGAACTAATTTTTTTCTGGATCACTCTGCTGTTTTCCCCTTCGATTGGCTAACAAAAAGTGAAAATATTCCACCGATAATCAAAAAAGCTCCAGCCAATCTTATGATATTAATGGGGTTTTGACCCAACAAATCATAGACAAAATATTGCACTGAAAAAATCTGAATGATCATGGGGATTACGATAAACATATTAAAAATTCCCATATATACTCCCGTTTTACCCTTAGGTATAGACGCCGCAAGCATCTCATAAGGCATTGCCATCATGGAAGCCCAAGTAATTCCGAGTCCAAAGGAAAATAAATAGATTTGTGAAACGACGATTCCACTGCCAATGGGCAGGGTAAACAAGACGGTAGTATCATTAAGAAAAGGCATGCAGAGTAAGGCTACTCCTCCCAGGGAAAGGCTGATAAAATGCAGCCGCTGGGCGCCCAACTTTCGGGCAATGGGAATAAGTGCAAAAGCAATTGCAAAACATATAATGTTGTAGGTTCCATTTAAATTCCCCGTGAGTAATTGAGCCTGATTGAAATAAACGGTATTTTGATCCAATGTATCGTATAAAGAAAGGGATAAGGCAGAGGTAAGGTATTGCCAATAACAAAACATTGCATACCAAGGAAAAAACATGACAGGAATCAGTTGTTTCATAGGCAAAGGCATTACCTTAAATGCTTCGACGATGTCTTGGATTGTTCTCGAAATTACATTTCCTTCCTCTTTGGACTTTTTAATTTCCTCCAATTCCTTTGGGCTAGGAGGATATTCTGAAGTGGTCAAAACGGATATCAATATGGTAATGATAGAAGCTGCAGCCCCTATACCAAAAGCCCAATAGGTCGATACCGGAATCCCATTATCCATTTTATCAGAAAGGGCTAATACGCCAAAGGATACTAATATTGCAGGAGTAAAATTGGCCAGGGTAGTCCCTAAGCCTGTAAAAAAACTTTGCACTAAAAATCCAAAAGAATACTGCTTTTCTGGAAGCTTGTCTGAAATAAATGCACGGTAGGGCTCTAATGCCACATTATTGGCTGCGTCTAATATCCAGAGTAAGCCTGCCGCCATCCAAATAGAGCTTGAATAGGGCATAAAAATCAAACTGACACTGGCAACTAAGGCTCCGATAAGAAAAAAAGGTTTTCTACGACCCAATCTCGGAGACCAAGTACCGTCGCTAATGGCTCCAATGATGGGTTGAACGATCAGACCCGTAACGGGACCTGCCAGCCACAATAAAGGTAATTCTGCTTCTTCAGCGCCTAAATATTTGTAAATGGCACTCATATTGCTCTGTTGCAATCCAAAACTGAACTGGACTCCAAAAAATCCAAAATTCATTGTTAAGATTTGCCAAAAATTGAGATGTTTTTTTTCCATAAATTTAATTTGATCCCGGGGTTGGCTTCAGGGTTTGTATTTGATCGACGATATAATCCCCTACTGCACCTCCTTGCTTCACTCCCTCCTCTATGGCCATCATGTAATGAATTCCACCATAAAGTCTAGAAATTGCTGCTTCTTCAGAAGCGTGTATAAAGGAGTTGTATTTCCGTTCAGGAAGCCCGTATAAGAGTTCTGTAGTGTCGGTAAACGCAAAGTTTTCTCCAAATAAATCCGTTAAAATCACTGCCGCTGCTCTTGAAATCACTGAATGCCCACTGGTGTATTCAGGGAAGGGAGGGGTCTGTAAGAGGGGCAACCATTCCTCGTCATAAAATTGGTTGATCAAGGTCTCGGGGCGCACCACCAAGGTATTCCATTTTTCATCCCAGCAACTGATGAATGCATCGAAAAGGGCAATTGAAACATTGGCATATGCATTTACTGTTTCATCAAAGGTGCTTTTGGCTTGTCTTGTAGCCACGGCAGTAATTCCTATCCAATGCCCACCAGGCGTAATTTTTTTCGTAGCAAACATGGCATGCCCCCTGTGATGGGTTACATAGGGATTGCAATCCCAAAATTTAGCAATTTCAAGTTGTTCTTCATTCAATTGGTTGGTCACCTCAAAAACTTGCATCAATTGTTTCTGAAAAGGACTGCCCTCAGTTAAGTCAAAAGGCAAGGGATCTTTAGGTGCAAATTGATTTGATGAATCAATCACTAGGGTTCGAATCTCTTTCCAATGGGGTTCAATACCGTCCATGTAATCGGGAGGGGTGGGTTTCCAAAAACGATCTTCCTCTTGTATGGTGTATTTTGGATAGGTACGGGTTTGATTGTACATGTCTTTGGAGGCCCAATCTAAAACAAAGGCAGCGACCTCCTCACCGTATTTCTGTGAAGCCCTAACAACACGAGTAGGGACCTCAAATTCTTGTAATTTTACCTTGAGTGACTCTTGAAAAGTCTCCATTTTATCTTCAGAAAAAATAAGCGCCTTTCCTACGGCATTAAAGGCGAATACGGACGCTAGATGGTACTCCACATTTTCATCGGAAGGATTAGGTATTGCGCTAAGGTCTTTAACTTGACCCTGAAGGGAGTTGTATTTTTCAGGAAATTGGAGCGCCATGATTTCGTAGGCAGCAATACTGGGGTAAAGGTATACTCGCGAGGCTACTGGTGGTGAAAAAATATCATACACCACAATATCTGTAAGATTTTGCATGGCATCTTGAAACAGTTCTGGATCGTTGACCTTTTCGAGATAGGCTGTATTTTGTTCGCCTGAACATCCTACAAGAAGAAGGGGTAAAACAACATAAAAAATTGGTTTCATTTTTCTAAACATTACTGTTCTTTTGAGTTTGATTAAGGAAGTGAGCGGTTTTCAACACTTCTCTATTTTTGATAATGATTCAAAAAATTGATATTGGGTAAAAGTACTATTTTTAACTAAATGAGTAAATTTCAATATTATTTTTTGAAAGGAACTCAAGCTTAATTCGAGAATACCCCGGTCTTTGGAAACTTTTACTTTTGATTCTTTTAGCTTAATAAATCCAAAAGAGCAAATCCCAATTAGGAAGACAAAAATTTGATATTTCTTTTAAGGCCTTCAAATTGGGTTCTTTTTACTGCGCTATTTTTAAATACGGTAGTAAAAACCTCTGAAGTCATTTCTTGCCACTCCCTATTTGTAAGACCTAATAAGTCTTCATGAGGCTCGAAGGCAGGTTCGTTGTGTGGGCTTGCAAACCGATTCCAAGGGCAAACCGTTTGGCAAACATCACATCCAAAAGCCCAGTTGTCCATTTTCCCCTTAAACTCAGTGGGAATATTGTCTTTAAGTTCTATGGTCAAATAAGAAATACACTTACTCCCATCAATTTGATAGGGTTGGTGCAAGGCCTCTGTAGGACAGGCGTCTATGCAAGCCGTACAGCTGCCGCAATGATCTGTGGTAGGGCTATCGTAGTCTAACTCTAAATCGATGATCAACTCAGCAATAAAGAAAAAGGATCCAATTTTTTTAGAAATTAAATTGGTGTTTTTCCCTATCCATCCCAAGCCACTTTTTGCCGCCCAAGCCTTGTCCATGACGGGTGCAGAATCAACAAAAACTCTTCCATTCACTTCCCCAATTTCCGTGTGAATGAGTTGCATCAATTTTTTGAGTTTTTCTTTTAGGACAAAATGGTAGTCAGTTCCGTAGGCATAAGTCGAAATTTTCGGTGCTTTGGGATCTACTTGGGTTTTATCGGTATGGTAATTCAGCAATAATGAGACCACGCTTTTAGCTCCAGGCACCAGTCGTCTCGGATCCAATCTTTTATCAAAATGACGCTCCATATAACCCATACTTCCATGATGGGACTGCCTGAGCCACTGCTCCAATCGGGAGGCTTCCTCTTCTAAAAAATCTGCTTTTGCTATTCCACAAGAAAGAAAACCCAATGCATGGGCAGCTGATTTTATTTTGGCAGTGTACTCTGATTTTAGACTCATGAGTATGCCGTTTAAAATAAACCTTCCTGATTGTTTTTAATTCTACCTAAATGGGTATAGGCTCTGGTGGTAACTTCTCTACCTCGGGGGGTTCGAACGATAAAGCCCTGTTGAATCAAAAAAGGTTCGTATACCTCTTCTATGGTTTCTGCATTTTCAGAAACCGCAGTAGCAAGGGTGGTAATACCTACTGGGCCTCCTTTGAATTTATCGATCAGAGTGGACAAAATTTTGTTGTCCATTTCATCCAACCCGTGGGCATCTACTTGCAGCGCTTGTAAAGCGAATTGAGTAATTTCAATATCAATCGATCCGTTGCCTTTGATTTGTGCAAAATCACGTACCCGTCTTAAAAGCCCATTGGATATTCTTGGCGTACCTCGACTTCTCCCTGCAATTTCGATAGCCGCATCCTCTGTGATGAATACATTGAGGATAGCTGCACTTCTACTTACGATGGTCGACAATAATTCAGTGGAATAATATTGCAGTCGGTTACTGATCCCAAACCGAGCACGCATAGGCGCGGTAAGCAAGCCTGATCGGGTGGTGGCACCCACCAAAGTAAAGGGTTCCAGATTGATTTGTACCGTTCTTGCATTGGGTCCAGATTCGATCATGATGTCAATCTTATAGTCCTCCATGGCAGAATACAGGTATTCCTCCACTATGGGACTCAATCGATGAATTTCATCTATAAATAAAATATCTTGTGCTTGTAAGTTGGTCAATAAACCCGCCAAATCTCCGGGCTTATCCAGTACGGGGCCAGAAGTCATTTTAATGCCGACCTCAAGTTCATTTGCTAATATATGAGCCAAAGTGGTCTTTCCAAGACCCGGAGGACCGTGAAACAAGGTATGATCCAAGGCTTCTCCGCGCTGCTTAGCAGCCAGCACAAACACCTTGAGGTTTTCGAGTATGGCCTCCTGTCCTGCAAAATCGTCAAATTTTAACGGACGGAGGGCACGGTCAATGTCCTGCTCTTCAGGGGAAAATTGGTCGTCTGTGGGATCTAAATATTCATTCATTATACCAAAGATAATCCTTTCTTTCAGTATTTGATCTCCCAGATAAGGGTTTGCTAAAATTTGTCTTTATAAAACAAAAACCCAACCGAAAGGATGGGTTTTGTCGTTTAATTCAATTGTTTAGTTTTAGTGTTGGAGTTCTTCTTCTCCTTTTTTTAAGGGGATGTGTTGTGGAACAAAATCTTCCTTATGCCCTGGCTTTGAATAGTCGTACGCCCAACGGTGTACATGAGGAATTGCCCCTTCCCAATTTCCATGTATGTGTTTAATAGGAGCTGTCCATTCGAGTGTGTTGGATTTCCATGGATTTTGGACAGTTTCTTTACCGTAAAACATACTGTGGATAAAATTGTATAAGAATACGAGCTGTGCTGCTCCTGCAATCAGTGCAAAAGCGGTAATCAATACATTGATGTCGGCAAGGTCGTCAAAATAAGGGAATGCCGTATTGGTGTAATATCTCCTGGGAAGTCCTGCCATTCCAATAAAGTGCATGGGGAAAAAGACGCCGTATGCACAAACGGCTGTTACCCAAAAATGCACATACCCTAAATTTTTATTCAGCATACGTCCAAACATTTTAGGGAACCAATGGTAGACTCCCGCAAACAATCCATACAGTGCAGAGATACCCATCACGAGGTGAAAGTGAGCTACCACAAAATAGGTGTCGTGTACATTGATGTCTAATGTACTGTCTCCTAAAATAATTCCGGTCAATCCTCCCGTAATAAAGGTGGAAACCAAACCAATAGAAAACAACATCGCTGGATTCAACTGAAGGTTTCCTTTCCAAAGGGTAGTAATGTAATTAAAGGCTTTTACCGCCGAAGGAATTGCAATCAACAAAGTGGTAAATGTAAATACAGAGCCCAAAAACGGATTCATCCCTGAAATAAACATATGGTGTCCCCAAACGATGGTTGACAAAAAAGCAATTGCCAAAATAGATGCGACCATGGCACGATAGCCAAAAATGGGTTTTCTTGCGTTTGTAGCAATAATTTCAGACGTAATTCCTAAAGCAGGCAAGAGTACAATATATACTTCTGGATGCCCTAAAAACCAGAAAAGGTGTTCGTAAAGTACGGGTGATCCCCCTTGGTAATGCAATACCTCTCCTTGAATAAATATATCGGATAAAAAGAACGAGGTTCCAAAGCTTCGATCCATAATAAGGAGTAAGGCAGCGGACAACAATACCGGAAACGATACCACCCCGATGATTGCGGTAACAAAGAATGCCCAAATAGTCAAAGGCAAACGCGTCATACTCATTCCCTTTGTTCTCAGGTTAATGACGGTTACGATATAGTTTAGTGATCCCAATAAAGAAGAGGCAATAAAGATTGCCATAGAAACCAACCATAGCGTCATTCCTGTTCCAGAACCCGGCTGTGCCTGAGGCAATGCACTCAAAGGTGGGTAGATGGTCCACCCTGCTGCGGCAGGTCCCGCTTCCACAAATAAGGACAGAACCATGATGACACTGGACAAGAAAAACAACCAAAAAGAAATCATGTTAAGCAAACCTGAAGCCATATCGCGTGCTCCAATCTGCAAGGGAATCAATAGGTTACTAAACGTACCGCTTAATCCAGCAGTCAATACAAAAAAGACCATGATGGTTCCGTGGATGGTAACCAAGGCTAAATAAACATTGGGGTCCATTACTCCATCAGGAGCCCATTTACCCAAGAGAACTTCAAAAATTCCAAAAGGTTGTTCTGGCCAAGCCAATTGTAAACGGAATAAAAGTGACATAGCAATCCCAATAATCCCCATAAACAGACCTGTAATCAAGTACTGCTTAGAAATCATCTTGTGGTCTTGACTAAAGATGTATTTCGTTACAAATGTTTCTTTGTGATGATGTCCGTGGTCCTCCTCTGTATGTACTGCTGCTGTTGACATAATCTTTATTTTAAATTTTTAATTATTGGATAACTTCTGCAAATGCTTGCTGGCTGTTCATCCATGCTTCAAATTCTTGTTCTGTTTCTACGATGATTTTCATCTGCATATTGTAATGCGATGCACCACAAATTTTATTACAAAGTAAAAGAAAATCAAATTCATAAGGATCTAGCGCCGTATCTCCACTAGCAACCAGCTCTTTACTCTTTTCAACTCTAATTTTATTGATCTTTTTTACCTTGGCCCTTACGTCAGGATCTTGACGCATTTCCTCGGTAGTTTTATTAGGTGTAAAAGCAAACTCCGTAATCATTCCAGGTACACAGTTCATCTGTGCTCTGAAATGAGGCATGTAAGCGGAATGCAACACATCTTGTGAACGCATCTTGAAAATTACTTCCCTCCCTACAGGCAAATGCAATTCTTGAACCACTACATCATCAAATCCGTTGGGGTCAGTGGCGTCAATTCCAACAAGATTTCTTCCTTCAAAATCCTGTAGAAAACGAACATTTGCATCTCCCAGCACTCCGTCTTCCCCAGCATATCGAGCTTTCCAATTAAATTGCTGTGCATAAAGCTCTACCACTAAGGCTTCTTCATTTTCTTCCACCGTCATGATGTCGGTCCAAGTGTAAAGTCCGTATAAAATGAGTCCTGCTAAGGTAATGACGGGAATGATGGTCCAAATCATCTCGAGTTTATCATTATCCGCGTAGAATAAGGCTTTTTTCCCTTTTTCTCCTCTATACTTATAAGAGAAGTAGTGTAATAAGGCTTGTGTAATGGTTTGAACAAAGAAAATAATGGCGAATGAAATCCACATCAAATTGTCGTAATCCGCTCCGTGTTCAGAAGCTGAATTTGGCAAAAGCACATCGCCGTATGCCCAAAACGAAAAGATGGTGATTCCATAAATAAAAATCAAAAAGGCAAACATGAGTTTACCGTTAAGATTGTTATCCGAATCGTTAGCTACTTGAGTGTTGACTTTCTTTGCCTGAGACAATTCAAAAATCTTAGTGATTTGCCAAATTGAGATGGCTATCAAAACAAGTACAGAAAGTATCAAAAATATATTCATTTATCTTTTCGATTAATTTTAATAATGAAAACGTTCACTCTCTCCCATATAAGGATCCCCTTTAGCAAGCAAAGGAGCTTTTGTTAATTCTTTAAATACAATAAATATGAACAGCCCTAGGAAGAATAAAAATCCTCCGATCTCCGCAGAACCAATAAACCATTGGTCACCAACGGCAGAAGGCATTATCATATTAAACACATCCATATAGTGTCCTAAAATAATAACGATTCCAGCCATCACGATAAAGTAGTTTATTCGTTTGTAGTCGCTATTCATTAAAATGAGAAGAGGGAAAATAAAGTTCATAACCAACATTCCGAAAAAGGGAAGGTTGTAATCTTCAATACGGGTAATGAAATAGGTCACTTCTTCAGGGATATTCGAATACCATATTAACATAAACTGAGAAAACCATAAATACGTCCAAAATACACTGATTCCAAACATGAATTTTCCAAGGTCATGTATATGACTGTCGTTGACAAACTCTAGATATCCTTTTGATTTTAAATAAATGGTAACTAGAGCAATTGTTGTAATCCCGGATACAAACATACTGGCAAAAACATACCATCCAAACAAGGTACTGAACCAGTGTGGATCAATGGACATCACCCAATCCCAAGACATGATGGATTCGGTAACGATATAGAATACTAGGAAAGCCGCAGAAATTCTAAAATTCTTTTTGTGATTGGAAATATCATTCGCCTGATCTTGTGCCAAAGAAAATTTACGAGAAAAGTAACGGTACAGTGACCATCCTGACAAAAAGATAACCGCTCGGGTTAGGAAAAATGGTACGTTTAAGAAACCTGTTTTTCCTGCGATTAATTTGTCGTGAGCGACAACTTCTGGATCCATCCAAATAAACAAATGATTGAAATGCATACCCGAAAGTCCTAAAATTACAATCACTATAATCCCCCCTGGAAGTAGATAAGCCGTTATTCCCTCCATCACGCGATAAAGTACGGGAGACCAACCGGCTTGAGCGGCACGCTGTATGGCATAAAAAGCCAACACCCCTAAGGAAATCATAAAGAAAAAGAAAGCGGCAACATACAAAGCGGCCCAGGGTTTGTTGCTTAACTGATGAAACACATGCTCATCGTGTTCCGCATCGTGGGAAGCATCAGCTGCATGCTCCCTTACTTCAGCATGAGAGGCATCGGCACCATGAGATGCGGGAGCAGTCTCATGCGTGGTTCCGTGTCCCTCTCCATGATTTGGGGCGACTATAGCTTTAGCTTCTGCTACGGTTGTTGGTGCAGAAACAAACCCGTAAACTAGGCCTATCAAACCAACGGCCATAAATACGATGGCTAAATTTCTAAGTTTGTTTGGAAAGGTATACATCATTTCTCTTCCTTGTTGTTATTTGACTAAGGTGTTTCTTAATTCCATCACGTGCTGTGCTATTTGCCAGCGCTCTTTGGCGTTGACCTGACCGGCATGAGACCCCATGGCATTTTTTCCGTACATCAATACGTGGTAAATGCTTCCGGGTGTAATTTCTCTATCTGCATAACTTGGAACACCGAGGAATTTTTCTCTTGTCATTAAAATTCCTTGTCCATCTCCTTTAGTTCCATGGCATACAGCACAATAAATTCCATAAAGTTCTTTACCCTTGGCTCCGTTTTCTTCGGAAAGTGTTAGGGGTGAAATCAACTCCGCTTTGGCTGCTTCATAACCTTCATTCGTGTTGGGATAATCATAAGGTTCCCATCCTCTGGCAACAGAGCCCTCTACCGGAATTTGGGCTTCAATTCCATTAGCGAAAGCTTGCGTGTCAGCATAAGTTTCATAGCCAACAGGTTCATACATATTAGGAAAATACTGGTAATTGGGTTTTGCTGGATCAAAACAGGATTGCATTCCCAATGCAGCAATAACACCTATTAAAAGACCTTTGTAATTCATCTATTCTGACTTTTCTATTATTGAAACCTCAACAGCTCCCGACTTTTTTAAGAGGGTTTGAAGTTCTTTTTCGTTGTCGTTAATACCGATTTCTACAAGAAATTTATCGTCTGTAGTTAAGGGATTCGGGTTTTCAGCTTTTTTAAAGGGCCACAGTTTACTTCTCATGTAAAAAGTAATTACCATCAAGTGCGCTGCAAAAAATACGGTCATCTCAAACATGATGGGCACAAAAGCGGGCATGTTTTCTAAATAAGAAAAACTGGGCTTTCCTCCGATATTTTGAGGCCAATCTTCTATCATGATAAAATTCATCATGGCTACGGCTACACACAAACCAATACAACCGTAAATAAAGGCCATAATGGCGATACGAGTATCTTCAAGTCCAAGGGCCTTATCGAGTCCGTGAACAGGAAATGGGGTATAGACTTCTTCGATATGATGCTTCTCAGAACGAATCATTTTGACAGCACTTAAAAGTACATCGTCGTCGTCGTAAAGGGCATGTACTACTTTATCACTCATGATTTACCGTCTCTTAATTTTTTATACTTCTCTCCAGAAGATTTTAATATTGTTTTTACTTCAGCCTGAGCTATCACAGGGAACGTTCTTGCATACAATAAAAATAGCACAAAGAAGAACCCTATGGTTCCGATGAATATTCCTATATCTACAAAAGTAGGAGAGAACATCGTCCATGAAGAAGGCAAGTAATCTCGGTGCAATGAAGTTACTATAATTACAAAACGTTCAAACCACATTCCAATGTTTACAACGATGGAAATGATGAAGGAGAACATGATGCTTGTTCTTAACTTTTTAAACCACATGAACTGAGGCGAAAACACATTACAGGTCATCATGGACCAATAAGCCCACCAATAAGGTCCTGTAGCTCTATTTAAAAATGCATATTGTTCGTATTCTACTCCAGAATACCAAGCGATAAAGAGTTCCGTAATATAGGCTACTCCCACGATGGAACCCGTAATCATGATGACGATATTCATCAATTCAATATGCTGAACAGTAATGTAATTTTCCAAATTGGACACCTTACGCATGATAATCAACAGCGTATTTACCATAGCAAAACCAGAGAAAATGGCCCCAGCAACGAAGTAGGGTGGAAAAATGGTGGTATGCCAACCGGGAATAACCGAAGTAGCAAAGTCAAAGGATACGATGGTATGTACAGAAAGTACAAGCGGTGTAGCCAAACCAGCTAAAACCAGGGATACTTCCTCAAAACGTTGCCAATCTTTTGCTCTACCCGACCATCCGAAACTCAATAAGCTGTATATTTTTTTCTGAAAAGGCAATAGGGCACGATCTCGAATCATGGCAAAATCAGGAAGTAATCCCGTCCACCAGAATACAAGAGAAACGGATAAATAAGTTGAGATAGCGAATACATCCCAAAGTAAAGGCGAGTTAAAGTTTACCCAAAGAGAACCAAATCCGTTTGGAATCGGAAGTACCCAATAGGCCAGCCAAGGTCTTCCCATATGGATGATAGGGAAAAGTCCTGCTTGAATCACGGAAAAAATAGTCATGGCCTCAGCAGAACGGTTAATCGCCATACGCCATTTTTGTCTAAACAATAAAAGTACGGCAGAGATAAGAGTTCCAGCGTGACCAATACCTACCCACCAAACAAAGTTGGTAATGTCCCATGCCCAACCTACCGTCTTGTTCAATCCCCAGGTTCCGATTCCGGTAGATATGGTATATATGATAGATCCAACTCCCCATAAAAAGGCAGTCAATGCAATACCAAAAACAATCCACCACTGTTTGTTTGCCGCCCCTTCTACGGGTGCAGCCACATCTACAGTAACATCGTGGTAGGATTTGTCTCCTGTTACCAGTGGTTTTCTAATAGGTGCTTCGTAATGCGATGCCATAGGTCTTTATTTCTAAATTATACCTCGTCGGTATTTCTAACTTTAACTTGATACATTACATTGGGTTTTGTTCCAACATGTTCCAATAAATGGTACATACGGTCGTCTTGGTGCAATGCAGCTACTTTACTTTCTTTATCGTTTAGGTCTCCAAACACCATAGCTCCTGTGGTACAAGCATTAGAGCAAGCGGTTTGGAAGGTCCCGTCTTTAATTTCTTCTCCTTTGAGTTTGGCGTCTAAAATTGTTTTTTGTGTCATTTGTATACACATCGAACATTTTTCCATTACTCCTCTCGAACGAACCACTACATCAGGATTCAATACCATACGCCCTAAATCGTTGTTCATGTGGTAATCAAACTCGTCATTTTTATTGTACAAGAACCAGTTGAATCGGCGCACTTTATAAGGGCAGTTGTTGGCACAATAACGGGTTCCGACACAGCGGTTATAGGCCATGTGGTTTTGACCTTGTCTTCCGTGTGAAGTAGCTGCCACAGGACAAACCGTTTCACAAGGTGCGTGATTACAGTGCTGACACATTACAGGTTGGAAGGCAACCTGCGGATTGGCCGCTGCTTGCTCCATTTCTCCAAAGGTGTTTAAGGAATCTCCGATTCCTGAAATACCCTCCTTGGTTTCATTATCTCCATCAAAGGTAGAAGCAGAAGAGTAATATCGGTCAATACGCAACCAATGCATATCTCTTGATTTACGCACCTCACGCTTTCCTACCACGGGTACGTTGTTTTCAGCATGACAAGCGACTACACAAGCCCCACAACCCGTACACGAGTTTAGATCTATAGAAAGGTTAAAATGGTGGCCCATACTTCTGTCAAACTCTTGCCACAAGTCTACTTCTGGGGAAGTAACGTCGAATTCAATGTGGTTTTTGGAAACCTGAGGCATCGGATTCCAATGGGACTTGTCTTTTGTATTGAAAATTTCAAGGGTGGTTTCTTTGACAATATCACCACGTCCCATCAAGGTATTGTGCAGCTGCACACAGGCAAATTCGTGTTCACCACTGGCTAGCTTTACCTCAACTTTTTGTACGCGATTAAAATTTTGGTACAAAGCGTAGGCATTGACTCCTGTTTGCATTTCGGCTTTAAGTCCCCTACGCGCACCGTATCCAAAAGAAAGTCCTACTGTTCCATCTGCTTGACCGGGTTGAACAATAACCGGTACTTTTAAGGTCTGAGAACCTACGGTTACATTTGCATAACTTCCGTTTAAGGCCCCATTAGCCGTATTTGTATTTTTTAATCCAAGAGCATTTGCATCCCGCATAGATACGGTAAGGTAGTTGTCCCAACTCACTCGAGTAATCGGATCAGGGAATTCTTGCAACCAAGGGTTGTTGGCTTGTTGTCCATCTCCCATCCCTACTTTAGTATACAATACCAAGCTCATTCCCTCTGAAGCAGCGGAACGCAAGGGACTTACATTTAATCCAGAAAAATCTGCTGACGGAAGGTCAACTGAACTTTCAACGGAAAAATAGCCGTTATGCAGCGCTTTACTCCATGAACTAGATCCTAAAATAGACGCGTTCCAATGGGCTTTTATTTCGTCGTAAAACTTAGCGTTTTTACCCGAAAGTCTGAGCAACACATCTTGAAATTGTTGGGTGTCAAATAAAGGTCGAATGGTAGGCTGAGCTAATGCAAAATGACCTGATTTTAATTCGTAATCTCCCCAAGATTCTAAGTAGTGAGGAGTTGCTGCAACAAATTGAGAAACGGCAGCTGTTTCATCTAGCTTTGAAGTAAAACTGAGTGAAAATTCAAGTTTACGGATAGCTTCAGCAAGTTGTTGCCCTTGGGCAGAAGTAAATACGGGATTCACTCCAACAGCAATCAAACCACTAACACTTCCCGCCTCAATCGCATTGAGGGCTGCTTGAACTTCTTTGGCGTTTCCTTGGCGGATCAATTTAGGCTGTTCGGGTTGAAAGGCTTCGCTTTTTAATTGAGCATTTACTGCTAATACGGCTGCTTGCGCAATATCGTCGTCAAGCCCAGAAACTAAAACGCCCTGAGCGCCTGAATTTTGTAAAGCGGCTACTGCTTTATCTGCAACTGCTTGGAGTTCGGGAGTTAATTTTCCTGAAGATCCTCTGACTATACGGTCGTAGATGTAAGCTATGATGTTTTTTTGATCGGCTGGAGTACAGGGTACGCGATGATCTGCGTTTGCTCCCGTCAGTGACATATTGGATTCGAAGTGAAAATGCTTAGCCATTTCCGCATTTCCGTGATGTCCATGAGGTGTTTTAGATACGGCATAGCCTTTAGCATAGCCCCCTCCTTGCCAATCTCCTAAGAAATCTGCAGCTACAGAAACTATCGTTTTTGCTTTGGAAAAATCGTAGTCCGCTAAGGCTCTTTGCCCGTAATACGTTTCAAAAGCATTTAAAGCAGCATCAGAGGAAACGGTATCATACACAACTGGGCGTACATTCGGGTAAGTAGCAACAAAATCAGCAATGATTTTTTGGGAAGTTGGGCTTGGCAATGTAGGCGTTAACAATATGATTTGTTTGTCTGTTGCGGCCAAAGCTTTAAGCATGGCTCCCGCTTGAAGGTAAAAATCATCCCAAGAAACATCTTCTCCATTTGCCATTGGCCCTTGTAAACGCAAGGTATCGTAAAGTGAGAGTACGGAAGCATGCATTCTTGCATTGGCAATTCCTAGGGTCGGGGCCTCCGGGTTACTTTCAACCTTGATGGGCCTTCCTTCTCTTGTTTTAATTAGAATACTCCCAAAGTCAAAACCATCAGCGAGGGTAGTAGCGTAGTAATTGGCAACCCCAGGTCTGATCTGTTCGGGTTGAACCACGTAGGGAACGGATTTGATGACCGGTCCTTCACAAGCGGCAATAGTAGCTGCTGCTGTACTAAAACCTACATATTTTAAGAAATCCCTGCGTGAGGTATTACTCTCCTCTAAGGTTCTTTCATCACTTAAAAAATCTTCAGGAAGCTTGGAAACAAATTCGTTTTGCTCCAATTTCTGAACTACCTCATCAGAAGGGTCTAACTGAGCAATATTTTTCCAATACGTTTTATTTGATGCCATATGCTTTTATTGATCGCCTTTTAATAGTGACATTTTCCACATTCAAGTCCACCCATTTGGGCAACTGTTAATTTTTCTACACCGTACTTTTTAGAAAGCGCTTCATGTATTTTGGCGTAATATTCGTTGCTTTCTACCTTCACATTGGTTTCACGATGACAATTGATACACCATCCCATGGTTAAAGGAGAATATTGGTACATGATTTCCATTTCTTCCACAGGGCCGTGACACGTTTGACAAGCTATTTCACCAACCTCTACGTGTTGAGCGTGGTTAAAATATACAAAGTCAGGGAGGTTGTGAATTCGAACCCACTTCACAGGTTGAGTTTCTCCCGTGTATTGCTGATTGGTTTCGTCCCACCCTACAGCAGCGTATAATTTTTTGATCTCCTTGGTATAAAAATCTTTAGTGTAGCCGTTTTCTATATCTTCCTCGCCGTTGTATTCTGCAATATTTCGGTGACAATTCATACACACATTTAAGGAAGGAATTCCTGAATGCTTGGAAACACGTGCAGAGGAGTGACAATACTTACATTCTATTTGATTTGCTCCCGCATGGATTTTGTGGGAATAGTGGATCGGCTGAACGGGCATGTATCCCTGATCTACGCCCACTTGCATAAAATAACCGTACACAAAATAAGCACTACTCAAAAGCAAGAGAATAACGCTCACCATGACTAAAAATTGATTTTGAACAAAGGCAAGCCAAAGGGGTGTACGTTTGGGTTTCTCTTTAGGAGTAATCTCAACACCACTTGCAGCGGCAATGCGCAAAAGTGTTTTTTGTACCAAAAACAACATTACAATAAGGATGAGGAATACCAGTATCAGGGCACCTAAAATAAGGTTGTTGCTCAAATTTGAAGCTCCTGATTGTGCAGCATCCGATCCTGCAGCGACAGCAGCGGCAGCCGGAGCTGGCGGAACGTAATCGGTGTAAGCAATAATGTTATCGATATCCTCATTGGAAAGTTGAGGAAAAGAGGTCATCACAGACCCATTGTATTCTTCGTAAATCGCAACCGCTTGAGCATCGCCTGATTTTACCATGGCCGTGCTGTTATTGATCCAAGCGTACAACCACTCTTTGTCGTACTTTGCAGAGACACCTTGAAGGGCTGGACCCACAGCTCTCTTATTCAGCTTGTGACAAGCTGCACAATTTGCGTTAAATAATTTTTTTCCTGCTTGAATGGCTGCATCGTCTTGTGCAATGGCATCAAATGAAGAGAAAAAACTGACTAAAATGATTAAGACCGGATAAAGGAATTTAAGATTTTCCTTGATCTTTATTCTTTCAAATAAACGTGTTTGTATGTCCAAAGTTTTGTTCTAAAATCCAGCACAAATTTAAGTCATAGCAAACTTTTAAAATACCAATAAAACAAGATTTTAATAATTTATAACGATTCTAAATAACAAGTCAGATTTGTTAAAAAAACATGGCTTGAAAAGAAAAAAATTGTTCTTTTGCAGTATGAAAAATTTCTCTTGTAAACCCTTAATTTTTGTGATAATGCTCTGCAGCTGTTCGCTGAGTTTTTCGCAAAGCTCAAAATTGAACGTTAAACAAGATCCGAAATTGGACAGTTTAGTCGCTAAAAAAATAGCGCTAGATCGGGAGCGTTATGCCCATGAATACTTTACACTGCAACTGTATTACGGAAATCTTGAAACAGCAACAACCACTCTTGAAAGCGCTCAAGAAACTTTTCCCCATCTGGCTGTAGAGCTGAGTTTTGAAACTCCAAATTACAAGGTGCAGGCGGGTCGTTTTAAAGATAAAATACGAGGCCTTAAAACACTTGATACCGTAAAAAAAGCGTTTCCTTCAGCTTTTTTACTGACACGAAAAACGGAATCTTTAGAGTGATTTTTTAACGGCAACTTCTTGGAAACATTCGAGGACGTCCCCTACTTTGATATCGTTGTAATTTTTTACTTGCAAACCACAGTCGTATCCTTTGGCGACTTCTTTGACATCGTCCTTGAATCGTTTGAGGGAAGTTAATTCTCCTGTAAAGACCACCACCCCTTCGCGGATAATTCGAATGCCCGAGTTTCTATAAATTTTTCCTGTAGTAACCATACAACCAGCAATGGTACCTATTTTCGAAATTTTGAAAGTTTCTCTGATCTCCGCATTTCCTGTGATCTCTTCACGCATTTCTGGAGAAAGCATTCCTTCCATCGCATCTTTAATGTCATTGATGGCATCGTAAATGATGGAATAAGAACGGATATCGATTTCTTCTTTGTCCGCTATGGCTCGGGCGTTACCCATGGGCCTTACGTTAAATCCAATTACAATAGCATCAGAGGCAGAAGCTAAAAGGACATCAGACTCTGTAATGGCTCCCACTCCTTTGTGAATGATGTTGATTTCTATTTCTCCTGTAGATAGTTTTTGAAGAGAATCTGTTAAAGCCTCCACAGAACCATCCACATCTCCCTTGAGAATGATATTGAGTTCTTTAAATTCCCCTAAGGCAATTCTTCTTCCTATTTCGTCTAGCGTAATGTGTCGCTGCGTACGAACGCTTTGTTCTCTCAGCAATTGTGTTCGTTTGGCCGCAATTTGTTTTGCTTCTCTTTCGTCTTCTAAAACATAAAAGGCATCTCCGGCTTGAGGGGCACCGTCAAGACCTAATATAGAAACGGGGGTTGAAGGTGGGGCTTCATTTAGATTTGCCCCTCTTTCATTAAAAATTGCTTTTACTTTTCCGCTGTGTTTACCAGCCAGGAGATAGTCTCCCATTTTGAGTGTCCCGTTCTGAACGAGTATGGTCGAAACATAGCCTCGTCCTTTGTCCAAAAAGGCTTCGACCACGGTTCCTTTCGCTGCCCTTTTAGGATTGGCCTTGAGCTCCAATAATTCAGCTTCGAGTAAAACTTTTTCAAGCAGCTCCTTAACTCCTGTTCCTTTTAAGGCAGATACATCATTTGATTGAACTTTACCCCCCCAGTCTTCAACCATTAAATTCATCCCGGCAAGGGCTTCTTTAATTTTTTCTGGGTTGGCAGTTTCTTTATCGATTTTATTGATGGCAAAAACAATGGGAACACCGGCCGCTTGCGCATGACTGATGGCTTCCTTAGTCTGCGGCATGATGTCATCATCTGCAGCTACTACAATAATAGCAATGTCCGTAACCTGAGCACCTCGGGCCCTCATCGCGGTAAAGGCTTCGTGACCGGGAGTATCTAGAAAAGTGATTTTTTCCCCATTATCAAGCGTCACTCCATAAGCCCCTATGTGCTGAGTGATTCCTCCAGATTCTCCTGCTATTACATTTTCTTCCCGAATGTAATCTAGCAAAGACGTTTTTCCGTGGTCCACGTGTCCCATTACGGTTACTATGGGTGCTCTTGGAGTCAAATCCTCTTCTGCATCCTCTATATCTTCAATGTTTTCTTCCAGTTCAGCTTTTTCAAAAGTAACTTCATAACCAAATTCGTCTGCTACGATGCTGAGGGTCTCTGCATCGAGTCGTTGGTTCATGGTAACCATGATCCCCAAGCTCATACAGGTAGAAATAATTTCTGTGGAAGTAATGTTCATCATGGTAGCCACTTCCCCTACGGTAATAAACTCAGTAACCTTTAAAACTTTACTTTCAGCTTCAATTTGGGCCATTTCTTCTTCCGACTTCTGACGGTGTTGTACCCTTTTATCTCTTCTGTATTTAGCTCCTTTGGATTTGTTCGATTTTCCTTGAAGTTTTTCTAAAGTCTCACGTATTTGCTTTTGAACTTCTTCTTCGCTGGGTTCTTCTTTTTTAACTACCGTATGGGTTCTCCCTTTTCGAGCTTGCCCTTGATCGGCACTTTTTGTTTTGTTCGCCGCAGGTTTGACATCTTTACTGATGCGCTTGCGCTTGCGCTTGCGGGCATCTTCGACAGTTTTTTCTTTTTTATTGACCTCATCAAGGTTGATGGTCTGACCTGTTTTCTTGGGACCAGTCAGCTTAGTGTATTGCGTTTTAAGGGTCTCATTTTCTGGCGCTTGGGGCTCCTCAACCGTTTCCGAGGGCTTCGCTTCCTTTGGCTGAGATACAGCCTCAGAAGCATCAGGTTTTACCTCCTCAGAGGCAGTCACAGCAGGGGTTACAGGCTCAGAAGCTGCAACGGGCTGTGGTTCTTCTTTTTTTGCTGCGGCAGGTTTGTTCAGAGCATCTAGATCAATTTTGCCTAAGGTCTTCGGCTTTTCAAGCGCTACCTTATTCGTTTTTAACGCCTCTCGCTGTGCTATTTGATCCAAACGTTCTTGCTCTTTCTTTTCCTGAATGATGCGCAAGGATTCCTTTTCTTTTCGCTTTTCCTCACTGATCTCGTGAGAGGCTACTTTTTTGGATTTGTCCGTTTCAAATTCATCCAAAAGTGTTTTGTACACCTCTGTTGTGATTTTCGTTGTTGGACGCGCATCAATTTCAATTCCTTTTTGATTCAGAAATTCAACAGCACGGTCAAGGGAAATGTTTAATTCCCTTAACACTTTGTTTAGTCGAACACTGGGTTGGTCAGCCATATAATTGTATCTATTTGCAAAAATAGGAATTATTTTTGCAGTCTATTCTTCAAATTCTGCTTTCAATATTTGTAAAACCTCTTGAACCGTCTCTTCCTCAAGGTCTGTTCTTTTAATTAAGTCTGCTTTATCTAGTTCTAAAATGCTCTTTGCAGTATCCAAACCGACTTTTTTAAATTCATCGATGATCCACTGTTCGATTTCATCGCTAAACTCTTTCAATTCGATATCCTCCTCTACTCCTTCACGGAACACATCAATTTCATAACCCGTTAGCTTACCCGCTAAACGAATGTTTGTTCCTCCTTTTCCAATGGCTTTAGAAACTTCTTCTGGATTCAAGATCACCTCTACCCTTTTGTTTTCCTCGTCTATTTTGAGTGAGTTTACTTTCGCTGGACTCAAAGCTCTTGAAATAAAAAGTTGAAGGTTGTTGGTATAGTTGATTACGTCTATGTTTTCATTGCCCAGTTCACGAACAATCCCGTGAATACGAGAACCTTTCATACCGACACAAGCCCCTACTGGATCAATGCGATCGTCGTAGGAATCTACCGCTACTTTGGCCTTTTCGCCGGGTATTCTTACCGCTTTTTTAATGGTTATAAGTCCATCAAATACTTCCGGAATCTCTTGTTCAAATAATTTTTCTAAAAATTTCGGAGAGGTTCTAGACAAAATAATTCTAGGCTTATTTCCTCTGAGTTCAACCGTTTCAATAATTCCTCTTATGTTATCTCCTTTTCTAAAAAAGTCACTAGGAATCTGACGGTCTTTGGGTAAAATAATCTCATTTCCATCGTCGTCCAATAAAATTATTTCACGACTTCGAATATGATGTACTTCAGCAGTGTACAGATCTCCTTCTCTGTCCTTAAACTGCTTAAATATATTCGTGCTGTCGTGCTCAAAAATTTTGGCAACTAAATTTTGGCGCAAGTATTGAATTGATCGCCTTCCTAAATCAACGAGCTTTACTTCCTCAGACACATCTTCTCCTACTTCAAAATCGGGCTCGATTTTTCGCGCTTCACTCAAGGCAATCTCCTGATTCGAGTCTTCAACTTTTCCGTCTTCAACCACTACACGATTTCTCCAAATCTCTAAATCTCCTTTGTCTGGGTTGATGATGATGTCAAAATTTTCGTCTGACCCAAACTTTCTTTGAAGGGTGTTTTTAAACACATCTTCAAGTATAACCATCAACGTTACTCGGTCAATGAGCTTGTCATCTTTAAATTCTGAAAAAGAATCAATTAAGGCTAAATTTTCCATTTTTCTTTCTATTAACTAGTTTACTAATACTTTCGCACTGCTTATTTCGCCATACGAGAGCGTTTCTTTTTTTGTAACTGTAACTTTCCCTTTCCCTACGGGTTTGGGCTCTCTTTGTTTCCACTCAAGGGTAAAATCAGTATCTGTAGCATCCACCAATACGCCCTCGAGGGTTGGAGCAGCTTCTCGTTCCACACGAAGCTTACGCCCTAAATTTTTAACATACTGTCTTGTTTTTTGAAGTGGACTTCCTACCCCTGCCGAGGCAACTTCGAGCGAAAAATCGTGTTCCTCTCGATCCAAATTGTGTTCAATTTGTCTGCTTACTTCAACACATGACTGTAAATTTACCCCCTTATCTCCATCCAATAGGATGCTGATATGATGGTCTCCTGAAATTTTACATTCAATCAAAAATAAATCCGGTCTGCTGTCTAATGCAGCCTGCAATAAGGCGTTTACTTGATCTTTAAATGTCATCTAAAAAAAAAGGGGACTTAAAGTCTCCTCTGGTTTTACGTTCAGAATGTGCGCAAATATAAAGGAAAATGCGCAATTATTAAAACCTATACCCATAAAATTCTTTCAGGGTAAATGGGAAACTTGCTGCCTACAACCAAAGAATTAAGGCTTCAGCAACTTACCTCACCAAAAGAACTTTTAAGCAGTAGCTTAAAAGAGGCTTCCTTTCACCCTTTTAGGAAACTGTGCATTTGTATAAAAAATCCTATTTTTGAGTGCTATGAAATTTACGTTTCCAAAGACTGGCTTACAATTCTCCAAGTTTGTCAAAAAAGAACAGACACCCTTCGAGCGTCTGTTTGAAATTTTTAAGGAATTGATTACCCATACTTCGGGGGATTTTGAAGAAGCCATTGACTGGCTCAGAGAATTAGACAAAGAATATCAACTCACAGATGAGACCTATACCCTAGAGGATTTTATAGAAGACTTAAAGCAAAAAGGCTTTATTCAAACCAAACCTGACACGAGTGGGAAGGGTCAAGGAGAAGGCTATACGCTGACCCCCAAAACCGAAAAACTACTCCGTGAATACGCACTCAAACAAATTTTCGGAAACCTTAAAAAAACAGCCGCAGGAAACCACAAAACCAAAAGCACAGGAGCAGGCCAAGAAAGTACAGGGGAATTTAAGTCCTATCAATTTGGGGATCCCCTTGAAAAAATAGCCATGACTGAAAGCATTAAAAATGCACAAATTCGAAATCTTGAAGGTGATTTTAGTCTTCAAGATCAAGACTTGGTGGTCGAAGATTCCTTTTACAAAACCCAGATGAGTACCGTACTGATGATTGACATCAGCCACAGCATGATATTGTATGGAGAAGATCGCATCACCCCAGCCAAAAAAGTAGCCATGGCCTTAGCGGAACTGATTACTACCCGCTACCCCAAAGACACTCTGGATATACTGGTTTTTGGTAATGATGCCCGCCAGATTTTATTGAAGGACCTTCCCTATCTGGAGGTGGGACCCTATCACACCAACACCGTAGCAGGACTTGAGTTGGCAATGGACCTGCTGAGACGAAAGAAAAATACAAACAAGCAGATTTTTATGATTACCGATGGTAAACCCAGCTGCTTAAAAATGCCCGACGGAACCTACTACAAAAACAGTGTTGGACTGGACGAAATGATCGTAGAAAAATGTTACACGATGGCACGTCAAGCCAAAAAATTACATATTCCCATTACGACCTTCATGATTGCGCAAGATCCTTATTTGCAACAATTCATTAGAACATTTACCGAAGTAAACCGCGGGAAAGCCTTTTTTACGGGATTAAAAGGACTGGGAGAAATGATTTTTGAAGACTATGAAAAAAACAGAAAAAAACGCTTAGAATAATATTCCATGAATAGAGAAAACATCAAAACCCTCGGGGATTTAAAGAAAACAGCTTACCAGCCCAAAAGCATACAGCAAGAACTCGCAGACAATTTAAAAACTCGACTACGCAACGGAATACCCAGTTTTGAAGGCTTAATTGGCTATGAAAATACCGTCATCCCCGATGTGGAACGCGCCCTATTGTCTGGCCACAACATGAACTTACTCGGTTTGCGGGGACAAGCAAAAACCCGTCTAGCCAGACAATTAACTTCATTATTGGACGAGTGGATTCCTGTAGTAGAAGGGTCTGAAATCAACGACGATCCCTTAGACCCAATCAGTAGAGAAGCCAAAGCACTCCTTGCAGAAAAAGGAGACAAAACACCCCTAACATGGCTCCATCAAAGCGAACGGTTTTATGAAAAACTCGCTACACCAGATGTAACGGTAGCGGATTTAATTGGAGACGTAGACCCGATCAAAGCCTCTAACCTCAAACTTTCCTATGCGGACGAACGCGTTATCCATTTTGGAATGATTCCCCGAGCCCATCGCTGCATTTTTGTACTTAATGAGTTGCCTGATTTACAAGCACGAATCCAAGTGGCTCTTTTTTCAATTTTACAGGAAAAGGAAATTCAAATCCGAGGGTTTAAACTGCGCTTTCCTGTGCAACCCCTGTTGATCTTTACAGCAAATCCCGAAGACTATACGAATCGCGGAAGTATCGTTACCCCCTTAAAGGATCGGATTGGCTCTCAAATCCTCACCCATTATCCTCATAATCGAGAGATTGCGAAACAAATTACCAAACAAGAAGCCCAGGCTGCTGAAGCTCAAACTCCCAATATCCACATCCCTGAATTGGCTCGAGATGTTTTAGAACAAATCAGTTTTGAAGCCCGTAAAAGCGAGTACGTCGATGCCAAAAGTGGTGTTAGTGCACGGATGAGTATTACCGCTTTCGAAAATTTACGCTCTACAGCCGAACGAAGAATGCTACTTAGTGGAGAAACTGAAACCAGCCTTCGAATGGCAGATTTTCTAGGAATTATCTCTGCCATTAACGGTAAAATTGAATTGGTGTATGAAGGAGAACAGGAAGGGGCTGAACAGATTTCTTACTACCTTATTAATCAAGCGGTAAAAACTCTTTTTCCGAACTATTTCCCTGAAATAAAAAAACTGGAAAAAGCGGACGAAGCGGGCCCTTATGATGATTTGTTGGGTTGGTTTTTTAAAGACAATGAGCTTTTTTTAGAAGATACCTTAAATGACAAAACCTATAAAAAACTATTGGACCAACTCCCCGGGGTAGACACTATTCTAACAACCCATCAGCCCGATTGCCCTCTCCAAGACCGCTACTTTCTCATTGAATTTTTATTGTGGGGACTTGAAGCCCATAAAAAACTTACTAAGTACAGAACCTTGGAAGGATTTCAATTTAAAGATACCCTGGGAAGTTACATCAGTCGGCTCTAACACCCACCCAAAATTAAAAAACCCTCCAGTTAGGAGGGTTTTTTAATGGTCTCGCTTGAGATATTAGTCCAAATCAAAGCGTGTAATCGATTGAAAATCTGAAAGCTCAACTGCTTCAATTTCACGCTTTATCGCTTCCCAATTTTGGTCATAAAAAGCATTGGTTTGTTCCAGTGCTTTTTGCAATTCATTTTGGGCATGCTCCAAAAGCTTTTCTTCGGTGGCTGTGATGCCTTCGGGTCGAGATCTGATGTAGCGATTCGCACTACTTAATCGATTCACCACACTACTCTCTGGATTTCTAACAATTCCCTGGCGTTTGTCCTCCTTTCCTAAAAAGAGATTCAATAAACTGTCTATTTGTTTGGTGTGAGATGAAATGGACTCAAGCAAAGCTTTATGGGCTTCTTTGTCCTTCTTTTCTATTCTTGTTTTGTAAGTGGTTAGGGTCTTTTTACTCGCCTTTAATTGATTGACTGCCTGAGTTGCTTTTTCGGTATAACCCTCAATTTTTTTCGAAAAAACATACCGATCCTCAAGGGCTTTTTGAGAAATTTCCAATCGAGGATCCGTCTTGACAGTAACCTCCGCTTCGGAAGAAACCGTTTTACTTTCCAGTACAACTCTGTAGCTTCCTGGTTTAACCGTTACTCCGCCTGGCTCTCTTTTACTTTTAGTATCCGCCCGACTTGGCCGTTCTACCCCTTTTTCATTTAAAGACCAATACCATCTGTAGAAACCTGTTTCCTTTGGTGCTTTTCGTTTTAAGGTTCTAATCTGTCTGTCCCCATCGAATATTTTTAGGCTGAGGGAGTCTTTTTTATTGTCCGCTGAAGCCCTATAAAAATAGGTAAACATACTACCGTATTTTCTGTTTTCAGCATTGTAAAGGGCATCTCCTCCAAATCGAGAGCCGGTCGGTTGTTGATAGGCAGCCAAATAGGCCGTTGGGGGTTGGAACAAATGAGATTCTTTTTGAAGAAGTTCAGGAGAATTAGCCACCGCTCTTAAGGGTCTGATGTCGTCCAAAACCCATGCTGCTCTTCCGAATGTTCCAATGACTAAATCGTGCTCCCTCGGGTGTATGACCAAATCTTTTGTAGATACCGTAGGAAATACACTTGCATCAAACTTTGTCCATTGGTCGCCGGCATCTAGGGAGTAATACAATCCGTCGTCCGTTCCTAAAAACAACAACTGCTCAGTTTCTAGATCCTCTACCAGACTAAGGGCATACCCAAATACGTCTTGCTCATCTACGATTCGGGTCCATGTTTTTCCATAATTAGTGGTTTTATAAACATAAGGTGCATAGTTGAATCTACGGTAATCATTAGCCACTAAAAATGCAGTTCCCGCATCCTTATTAGACGCCTTGATTTGTGCAATCCAACTACCCTCGGGAAGTTGCTTCATGTTTTTAGTCACCTCTACCCAACTGGCTCCTCCGTCTTGAGTAAGGTGAACCCTTCCGTCGTCAGAACCCGTCCAGAGCAACCCTTTTTGTACAGGTGAAGGCTCAATAACCAAGAGCGTACAATGGTTTTCTGCCCCTGTAGCATCCAAGGTGAGTCCGCCGCTCTCACTCTGCTTTTGTTTTGCGGGATCGTTGGTTGTCAAATCAGGAGAGATCACCTCCCAGGTCAAGCCCTTGTCATTACTTTTATGTACAAATTGGCTTCCAAAATAAACCGTACTGTTGTCGAAAGGATCTTGCCCTATGGCAGCATTCCAATTGAATCGGAGGATGACGTCGGGGTTTGGGTGGGTGGGGCGCACGCCATAGTTATTTCCCGTTTGCCAATCGTAACGTGAAACATTTCCTTGTTGACTCATTGCATAACCAAATCGGGAGTCGTCCTTATCCGGGACTACATCAAAACCGTCCCCAAAGGCAATTTCTTGCCAATAGGAGTTTCGAATACCCTGTGCTTTCCATACGTATGCGGGGCCTCTCCAAGAGCCATTGTCTTGCATCCCTCCATACACATTATAGGGATATTCGTTGTCTACATTGATGTGATAAAATTGAGCAACAGGAATATTGCCAACAAAGCGCCAAGAAGCGCCTCCATCACGAGTAATATTCAGCCCTCCATCGTTGCCATCTATCATAAATGAGCCGTCTTCAGGATGAATCCACCAGGCATGATGATCAGGATGTACTCCATTAGATACGTTATAGGCAGGCATCAATTCGGTGAAACTTTTTCCGCCATCCTCGGATACATTAACATAAGTAAATACGGTATAGACTCTATTTTCATTTTGAGGATCAACAAAAAGGTCGGAATAATAAAAAGGTCGGTTCCCTATGCCTTCCTTGTCGTTTACTTTTACCCACTTATCACCCCCATCGGAAGATTTGTAGAGTGCATTCTTTTTTGCTTCTACCAAAGCGTAAATTATATGGGGTTTGTTGGGTGCAATTGCCAGTCCGATTCTCCCCAATTCTCCTTCAGGCAGTCCGTCTTTGTCTGTTTTTTTGGTCCAATTTTTCCCCCCGTCAACGGTAATGTACAGACCACTTCCCTTTCCTCCCGATTTGAAAAACCAAGGATCGCGTTTGTGTTCCCATAAGGCGGCGATTAGTTTATTCGGATTTGTTGGATCCATGATCAGATCTGCGGCACCTGTAAAAGGGTTGGCGAATAATACTTTTTCCCAGCTTTTTCCACCGTCTGTAGTTTTAAAGATTCCGCGTTCAGGATGCGCTCCCCAGGGTGAACCAATGGCTGCTGCATAGACCACGTTTGGATTGGTAGGGTCGACTATAATTCTGTGAATATGACGGGTTTTTTCCAAGCCCATGGCGGTCCATGTTTTTCCCGCATCTAGAGAACGGTAAATTCCATAGCCTCCATTCAAACTGTTTCTCGGATTGCCTTCCCCTGTTCCAACCCAAATCACATCAGGGTTGGATTGCTGGATTGCAATTGCTCCAATGGATGCTGTAACTTGATTCTCAAACAATGGGGTCCAATTTACACCTCCACTGGTCGATTTCCAGATGCCTCCAGAAGCGGTACCCACGTAAATAATATCGCTTTGATTCGTTACCACATCTATTGCGGTAACACGACCACTCATTCCGCCAGGACCTATGTTTCTTGGGGCCATCCCCTTCATCCACTTAGGGTCCAGCTGTTGAGCCAATAGGAGTTGGGTTAAAAATAGAGCAAGAGCTAGGTATCGTTTATTCATGATTTTTTTTTGAAAAAGTACAAAAAAACCCCAAGCTATGGATAGGAAAACCTGTTCGAACGAAAAGATAGTCTGTCTATTCTCTTTTTAGTCTGCAATACTGCCCCACACCAAATGCTTTAATTTGTTGTTGTGTTCCGATGGGTCAGGGGTGTATTGGGTCAAAACGATGTAAAAAAGTTGTTCCGGTCGGTCCATCCAAAATTGGGTGTTAAAATAGCCTCCCCAATAATACGAACCTGTTGAAATCAATTGAAATTTAGCTAACTCGTCTTGCATTACTCGAACCGAGAGGCCGGCTTGTACTCGGGGTCCGTGTTGGGAAGCAACCCGATCGGATGATTGCACATCAAATAGTGGGGTTTCCAACATTTGAACGGTCTTTTTACTTAAAATTCTTACCCCTTCCAAACTACCATAATTCATAAGCATTTGTAAAAATCGGGCATAATCTTGAGCACAAGAGATCATGTCCGCCCCCCCAAAGGCAACTTGTGTATTCTCTGCCTTATAATAATCTAAAGAAGCTCGGTTATCGGTTGAAAGGTTGGTATTTAAGTCCATTTCCTCATACGGCCGAATCCCTTCTTCAGAAGAGGTATAGACTTTTGCTAAGTTTTTCCATTCCTTTTTTGGAGTTCCAAAATAAGAACGATTCATTTGTAAGGGCTTGAAGATTTCTTCGCGCACAAAGTCCGGATAACTTTTTCCTGTAATCACCTCAATAACCCTTCCCAACACATCCATATTCATTCCGTAGGTCCAACTTTCTCCGGGCTCGTGAGTAAGTGGCAATTGAGCTAACTTTCGGAGTTCCTCTGCTACAGTTACCTTCGCATTTGTTTTAGGAAATGCTTGCACGATTGCTGCTTTATCATAGCCTGCTTTTCCCTCTCCCACAAAGGCAGGATAAGTGATGCCTGAAGTATGTGTAAACACATGCTTCATTAAAATTTTATTTTTTGCAGGATGGGTGTTAAACGTTTGGGTATCGGCATTGTAGGAATCAAATACTACTGGGTTTGAAAATTCTGGCAAAAAAGTTTCCAGGGGAGTATCCATCGTAAAATGACCCTGTTCAAATAATTTTAAGGCTGCAACCGTGGTAATAATTTTGGTCATACTCGCCATGCGGAATAAATGATCCATTCGCATGGGTTCATTCGTTTCCATATCAGCCCATCCACTCGCTTGTTGAAAAACAACTTTTCCATTTCGGACCACCACAGCGACGGAACCCGGTACTTGTTTTTCTGCAACCATTTGATTTAAAAAAGTGGATACGCGGTCTATGCCCTCTGCGGATAAGCCCTCTTCTAAAGGATTGCCAAGGGGTAAAAAATACTGTCCAAAACTTAACGCACTTAGCCAAAAAACGACTAAAGTACTTCTAAAATATGCCTGTTTCATCGGTTTGTTTTCATTAAAATTAATTCTGTAGGTTTCAAAAAGTACTATAATTTTTATCAAGAAGTGTAAAAAATGACAAAAATTAAATTGTACTTTGGAAGTTTATGAAGAATAACAGCTTGCTGCAAAAATTGATCTTAACCCTTATATTCCTGTTCGGAGGGAGTGAATTTTTGGTTTGGGCACAGGCAATTGATAAAAAAGAGGTTTTCGAACGCCATCAAGTCGTACTAAACGAAGTAGATACGTTAAATGCATTTACTGTGGGCAACGGCCGCTTTGCAATGACCGTGGACGTTACGGGTTTACAAACTTTCTCCAAACACTATCAAAAAGGAATGTCTTTAGGAACTATGTCTGATTGGGGTTGGCATGAATTTCCTAATCCAGAGGGTTATACCTTAGAAGCCGCCATGGATACCGTTGAAGTAGGAGGGAAAAAAATTCCCTATGCAGTTCAATCCAAGGAATCGACCAGAAGTAAGGCAATAAATTATGTCCGTCAAAATCCTCACCGAATACATCTTGCCCAGTTGGGTTGGCAATTAGGAAACCCTTCGGAAAAGGCTACTACCCCAGAAGAGATCGAACAAATCCATCAGGTTCTTAATCCTTGGAATGGAATCCTTCAAAGTCGTTTTGTCTGGAAAGGAGAGGAGGTAATTGTGGAAACATTTGCATTGCAAGATCAAGATGCTGTTGTTGTGGAAGTCAAAAGTGATTTAATTGCGCAAGGACGTTTAGGCATTACACTTGATTTTCCTTTTCCTACCGATACTTTTTTGGATGAAGCCACCCATTACCGTGATCAGGAATTAAATTTTATAGAACAACATACAGATCAAAATCAAACCGGTTGGAGTTTTAAGCGAAGGGTCGATGCTTTTCAATACAGCACACAACTTCAGTCTTCCCTCCCTCTAAAAATAAAGGAAGGACTCCATGGTTATACCCTTAGTCCCCAGCAATCAAGCGCTTGCTGGCAATTTGTAATGCATGTCTCCCCAACCCCTTCCCAACTCCCCCCTCTGACCTATGCTGATTTAAAAAAAGAGAGTATTCAAGCTACAACTGCATTTTGGGAGCGTGGAGCTGTGCTTGATTTTGGACACACTTCAGATCCTAGAGCACAGGAGTTGGAACGTCGGATGGTGTTGTCCCGCTATTTGACTAAGGTAAATTGCAGTGGACCTAATCCGCCCCAAGAAACGGGATTGACATTAAATTCATGGTATGGAAGACCTCATATGGAAATGCATTGGTGGCATGTATTGCCTTTTGCGTTATGGGGACATTCCTCCGTCTTTACCTCCCAATTGGAATGGTATTTTAGAGCCTATGCAGGAGCAAAAAAGATTGCAAACAGACAAGGATTTGAAGGAGTACGCTGGCAAAAAATGACCGATCCTTGGGGAGGAGAAACAGCCTCTTCCGTAGGTTCATTTCTCGTCTGGCAACAGCCGCACATCATCTATTTTTCAGAACTGTTGTACCAATGGTTTCCTGCTTCTAAGACCCTAGCAAAATACGCCCCGCTAGTAGAAGAGACTGCCTTATTTATGCAAGACTTCCTAAACTTTGACCCCACAGATCAATCCTACCATCTGGGCCCCTACCTCATCCCTGCTCAAGAAAGCTACAATCCAGCTCTTACCAGAGACCCCACCTATGAACTCACCTATTGGAAATGGGGTTTGGAAACGGCACAGCGCTGGCGCGAACGAATGGGACGCCCCCGACATACCACCTGGGACGATCGAATCCATCGGTTGGCACCTCCTGCCGAACAGGATTCAATCTATTGGGCAACGATGACTCAAGCGAATCCTTACCAAAACCCAGAGCAACTTGTAGACCATCCCAGCGTGCTTGGAGCCCTAGCAATGGTCCCTAAAAAAGACTACATTAACACTGCTAAAATGAAAGCAACACTCCATCTGATCAGGGAGCGATGGCAATGGGAAAGCTGTTGGGGATGGGACTTTCCATTGGCAGCCATGGCTGCACAACGCTTAGGAGAAGGAGCATTGGCCCTAGAAATGCTTTTGTATCCTGCTGTTAAAAACACCTATCTAAAAAACGGACACAATTATCAAACCGAGCGACTGCGTCTTTATTTACCAGGAAACGGTGCCTTTTTGATTGCCCTAGCGCGAATGGCACTGGATCAAGAAGGCGGAGGGTTTCCAAAGGAATGGCAAGTGAAAGCAGAGGGCTTTGTCGAGGACTTATAAACTTAAGCTAAGGGTATAAAAAAAGGGATAACGTTTCGCTATCCCTTTATTTTCTTTGTTGGCCTACTAGGGCTCGAACCTAGACTCTTCTGAACCAAAATCAGACGTGTTGCCAGTTACACCATAGGCCAAAAGTGGTGCAAATTTAAACGAAAGTTTTTTTGTAGACCAACTTTTCTTAAAAAATTACACCCTGCCCAGTTTATTTGAATTTACCTTCTCATTAAATCCGTTTTTTAAGGAGTTTCGCTTAAAAATCAATCAACTGTTTTAACACTTACCCTAAAAGCTGAGCCTTTAAAATTGGTACTTTTGGGTAATCCAAATCCTATGCTATGGAAAGAACAATTCAAATATTCATTACCGGAGGAACATTCGACAAAAGTTATAACTACCTCAAGGGAAATTTGTTTTTTAATAAAACACATTTGCCTGAAATGTTAGAACGCAGCAGGTGTAAATTGGATCTTAAAATTGAAACGTTAATGATAATTGACAGTCTTGAAATGACAGCCCAAGATTTGCAATACATTATTTCCGCTTGTAAAACCAGCTCTAGTAACGCCATTGTAATCACCCATGGCACCGATAAAATGACCCATACCGCGGCGGCTATTGCCGCCGCGCAAATTTCCAATAAAACCATAGTATTAACTGGGGCAATGATCCCTTATGCCTTCGGGAGTTCTTCGGACGGATTCTTTAATTTGGGGTGTGCCTTGGCTTATGTACAATCACTTCCTCCTGAAGTATACATCACCATGCAAGGACAATATTTTTTATGGTGTGAGGTTAAAAAAAACAAAGAACTGGGCTACTTTGAAAAAATTTAAATCACAAGGCGGACAAACTCTTTCCCTGAGATTTTCTCTTCCTTGATTTATCCTTACATTCGTGGTTCAAAACGAACGCTTACTATGGACGATAAATTGTTTCGCTTATGGAATCACAGCATTGGCTGGACAGTTTTTGCAATTGCTTTAGTCACCTTTGGAAGCACAGTAGAACCCACAGCTAGCTTTTGGGATGCCGGCGAATACATTTCTACCTCAGCCAAACTTCAAGTGGGACATCCCCCAGGAGCTCCTTTATTTCAAATGATAGGGGCCTTTTTTGCTCTGTTTGCAACCAGTGCTCAACAAGTGGCCTTGATGGTCAATTTTATGTCTGTTTTTTCCTCAGCATTTACCATACTTTTTCTGTTTTGGACCCTGACGCTTCTTTTGCAAAAACTCCCGAACTTTAAGAATCTTGAAAATGTAACGGACAGAATAGGTTTTTTTGGTAGTGCAGCCGTTGGCGCATTAGCCTTTTGTTTTTCCGATAGCTTTTGGTTTAACGCAGTGGAAACCGAAGTATACGCCATGGCTACCTTGATTCTATCCTCACTTTTCTGGATGGGTTTGCGGTGGGAAAAAGAAATGAATACCGCAAGAGGGGACCGGTGGCTGTTGATGATTGCTTTTGTCATAGGACTTTCCTTTGGAGTACACTTTATGGGGCTACTGACCATCCCTGCGCTAGGAATGATCTATTATTTTAAAAATTATGAAAAGGTTACCGTCAAAGGGTTTGTTTATGCCAATTTAATTTCAGTAGCCATATTGCTGTTTATCTTTAAACTGTTACTTCCGCTGACCTTATCCTTTTTTGGTAATGCTGAAGTATTTTTTGTCAACAGTATAGGACTCCCATTTAATAGTGGAACATTAATTGCAGCCTTGGTTTTTAGTTCGTTTTTCTATTTCAGTTTGAATTATACGCGAAAGAAAAAATGGGTAAACCTCAATACAGGGGTATTGGTAATATTGTTTGTACTGGTTGGATTTTCCTCTTGGATCATGATCCCTATCCGGGCGAACGCGAATACAGTGATCAATGAAAATTCTCCTTCTGATGCGCGTTTGCTTTTGGCCTACTACAACATGGAACAATATCCTGAAACCAAACTGTTCTATGGACCCATGTTTTCAGATGTGTATGCCGGGCAAGACCCCATAGAACCTTTTGTTGATGATAAACCCAAATACGAACGCGACTATACTACCGGTCGCTATAAAATTGTTAATTATTGGAAAGATGCACGATTCAACTCCAATAGTGCCCACAACGGACTATTGCCTCGCCTTTGGAGCAGCGACCATGCCGGGAATTACATGAATTTTACCGAGCCGCTTGAATTCAATATTAAGTCAAGTTATCGTTCAAATCCTCAACTTCAGCAGCGCATACAAGAATTCAGAAAAGATGTTGCGGACGGTGCTGTGTCAGGAGATCAATACCATGAATTTCTCAAAACCTTTAGCCCTTATCTGAACATTGAAAAACCCAATTTTTTATCCAACCTAAAATTCTTTTTTGAATATCAAATTGGCTATATGTATTGGCGGTATTTGATGTGGAATTTTACCGGTAGACAAAATGATATTCAAGGGGAGTATAACGTGCTGAATGGAAATTGGATCAGTGGTATTCCTATTCTTGATGAATTGCGTTTGGGAAATCAATCCGAGCTGACTACAGATGCATTAAACAATAAGGCGCGAAATACCTATTTCTTTCTCCCGTTTTTGCTCGGGCTTATTGGACTTTATTTCATCTATCAAAAAGACCCGAAACGGTTTTGGGTTTTATTGCTCTTTTTCCTCTTTACCGGTTTGGCACTTAAAGTCTATCTCAACGAGCGACCCTTTGAACCCAGAGAACGGGATTATGCCCTAGTAGGTTCGTTTTATGTTTTCGCCATATGGATTGGATTGGGAAGTTGGGCCGTGGTTCAAAAACTTCGAAGCTTAGCCTCTGAAAAAATTGCTACTCCTCTTGCCGTTGGGCTTTGTTTGATCTGCGTACCCTTTTTGATGGCTTTTCAGAATTGGGACGACCACGACCGCTCCAACCGATATACGGCCCAGTCTATGGCAAAATCTTACCTTCAATCGATACAAAAAGATAAAGGAGCCATTATTTTTACCATAGGAGACAACGACACCTTTGCGCTGTGGTATGCTCAGGAAATTGAAGGATTTCGTACCGATGTTCGCACCATAAACTCCAGTCTTTTGGGTACCGATTGGTATATCGACCAAATGAAAAGAAAAACGTATGAAAGTGATCCCGTTCCCTCCCAAATGACGCACGATCTGTATGCCTACGGTGTGCGAGACGTCATTCGTTATCAACCGGTATTGGACTCGGTTCGATGGGACATCAAAGATCTGATGAATTGGATTGCAAGCGACCATCCCCGGACAAAACTCAAAGATTTACTCCAAAAAACGGGACAGGACCCAAACCAACTTCCAGAAAGCCAGCAAGAAGGCGTTTTTTATCCAACCCGAAAAATTCGTATTCCTGTAAATAAAGAAAACGTACTAAAAAGCGGTATCGTAAAAGCTGAGGATGCGGATAAAATTGTTCCTTATATCGATATTGACCTTCCCGAAAGCGCCTTGTTAAAAAACCAGATGATGATGCTGGACATACTCGCCAATAACAATTGGGAGCGTCCGATTTATTTTACTGGAGGCAGCTATTCCGATGCTGAATACCTATGGATGAAAAAGTATTTACAACTGGAAGGGCTTGTCTATAAATTAGTTCCGATAGAAACTGAATTAAGTGAAGTAAATCCCTATTTGATGGGTCGAATCGACAGTGCCCTAATGTATGATATTGTAATGCAATGGGAATGGGGAAATTCCGAACGACTGGACATTTATCACGATCCAGAAACCCGAAAAAACAGCATTTCCTTTCGGAGTAATATGGCTCGGCTAGCAGAGGCCTTAATCAATGAAGGGGAAGTAGAAAAAGCTAAAAATGTCCTTGATTTAGCCATTGAAAAAATGCCCTTAGATTACTTTGGATATTACAGTCTGCTTGTGCCTTTTGTGGATGGATACTACCGAATTGGTGAAATTGAAAAGGCAAGGGAGGTCTCGGAAAAGCTTGCTGCAAAATACAGTGACCGCTTAAACTATTTCAGAAGTTTAGATGCCGGTCTTCAATACAATTTAGGAGAAGAAATCATTACGGAAATTGAACGCTATCGCACGTTGATTGAGGCCGATTTAAAACATGGTGAATCCATCTCATTGACCCCAATTTTAAACCAATTTATGGAATCCATAGAACCCTTTAGGTACCTCTACGGAGATTATGAATTCTATACCGGATTGATAGATGTAGCAGAGGGCTATTTTCTGGATGGACAAATTCAATTAGCCCAAGACTTGAGTACGAAAATCAGTGCTGAATTTGATGAGCGTCTCAGTCTTTACAGCCAAGTATCCGAAGAAAGTCAAATCCAGCTTAGCTCAAGGATTCAAAGAGAGCTGAATGACTTCAACTATGTGGTACAAATCGTAAAGGCGTATGACAGCACTGCTTTTGGAGCGCAAATAGAAGATTTATTTACTAAAAATCTCACCTTATTTTCAACGCTACTCGATCAGGAGGAATAGCTTTTGATTTGCTTTATACGTGATCTTGCAGGAGGCTGATTAGGGTATTGGCATTTTGAACACCACTTTGCCTCCAAACCATCTCGCTAAACTTATAGATCATAAAAGTAGGGAGTACGCGTACCCTAAGTGCTTCAGACAGTTTTTGGTTTTTGTCGACGTCAATTTTAATGACTTTTCCTTTGTCTCCAAGAGCTGCAGCGACATCTTTTAGGGTGCGGTCAATGTCTACCTTACCGTCCTCTTCCTGTTGATAAAAAGCCAGGAGTATTGGGGTTTTTTCGTCTAATAATTCGCCAAATTTTGACATGACTAGGATGAATTTATCACAAATGTAACAGAAATTGCTTAAATCTTAGCTTCTGCCTTTTTTTAAAGTGATCACAGAGATTTCTGGCCAGATCCCCACCCGTCCAGGATACGCTAAATATCCAAATCCACGGTTGACATTTAAGCGTTGTTTTTCCTGTTCATAAATACCTGCCCATTGTTTGTATCGCCATTTGACTGGGCTCCATTTTATCCAACCTGGAATTTCAATTCCAAACTGCATGCCATGGGTATGGCCGCTTAACGTTAATTGAATCGGAAACGGATGAGGCAGCACTTTAGCCTCCCAATGGGAAGGATCGTGGGAAAGCAATACTTTAAAGTCTTCCGCGGCTACATTTTCTAGGGCCTTGTCAAGATCTCCTGCTTGCTTAAAACCGCTTCCCCAATTTTCTACTCCAACCACGGCTAAACGTTGTCCTTCTTTTTCAAGAAGACGCGACTCATTGAGTAGCAACTCCCATCCCAAAGCCTTATGAGCTTCATACAAGGCTTCTATATTTGCTTTCTTTTCTTCGGGTGTATCCCATCGGGTATAATCTCCATAATCATGGTTGCCCAATATGGAGTACACCCCATGAGGAGCCGTAATTTTTTGGAAGTGAGGAATCCAGGGAAGCACCTCTGAGGTTTTGTTGTTGACCAAATCTCCTGTAAAAAAGACAACATCACTTTGCTGTTTGTTGATCAAATCAATTCCGTAGTTAACCTTGTTTACATTGTCAAAACTACCGCTGTGAATATCCGAAATCTGGGTTATTTTAAACCCGTCAAACGCAGGGGGTAGGTCGTCGTATTCAAGTTCATAAGCCAAAACCCGATACCTATACTTTCCTTTATACATACCGTATAAAAGAGACGTCAGAGGGATTGCTGCTAATCCCAATGCAATTTTCGATACAAAAGACCGCCTCGAGGGCATAAACTGAATCTGTCCAGGGAGTTTGGTAAAATAACTGTATATCGCTTGGGGTATGCGCAACACATCTTCCCCAATCAGCACCAAGGTTAATACAGCTTGAAATACAAAAAGAGAAATAAAGAATCCAATGGCATACATCAGTCGGGGTTCGGTGGTGGGGGTGCGTTCTAAATACAGGGTGTGGAGTATAAGATTACCAACGATAAGCACCACCAAAAGAAAATAGACCATCCAGACCCATTTATGGGTGGTCACGGTTTTTACTGCTTGAAAGCTATACCATTGAAAAACGAGCAGCAACCCTATTGTGATGATCCATCTCATAGTTTTTTTTGACAAAGTTAATCAGTTCAACGGGAAGAAACTAATGGAATTAATTGCCCATATCTTGAGCCATCCGAAGGGCCTTGCCGTCCGATAGGCTGGCTACAAAACAGCTGACATTTAAAAGTGTTTCGTAAAGTGTTTCTCCAACAATAGGGGTTCCCTCAGGCACCAGGGACAGAATTAATTTGTCAAAGGTTTGGGCGGTTCCTTTCCATTTATGAACTGAAGCTTGCGAATACTGTTCCAGTAAAATACTGATGGCTCGATGACCAATTACTTCTTTCTGTATCACCTCTTTGGACTGGTAAATATTTCGGACACTTAAGCTGATGATGTCTTCAATCTGAGCTTTGTAGTGACTTTTATCCAAAAGAGCCACATCAAAAGTACCTGCTAAAATAGCCGCCTCGTTTTCTATAAATATGCGAACAGCATCCTGAATCAAACTATTAATCGCCAAAGCTCTGAGGTAACTAAGCCGTTGGGATTTGTAGGCCAACTGAGCGTATTTTTTGGAATCTATACGGTCGCGAACTAAGTTGATTAAATATTCCAGCGCATAGTCTTCTGAAATCCACCCTAAATTGATTCCGTCTTCAAAATCAATAATGGTATAGCAGATATCGTCTGCAGCTTCTACCAGATAAGCCAAAGGATGTCTAAAGTAACTTCCTTGGGCCTTGTTCAGCCCAAGTTCTATTGCCAATTCATCAAAAAAAGGAGCTTGGGCTTGAAAGTAGCCGTATTTTTTATTCGCGACATGGGAGGTGGGCTTCATCGGTAAACTGGCCTTTGGATATTTTACAAAAGCGCCTAGAGTCGCATAACTCAATCGGAGGCCACCTTCCGTGCCGGACAATGAATCTGTTAAGATTTTTAATCCATTGGCATTCCCTTCAAAATCACAGAGGTCCTGAAATTCAGTTTTCGTGAGTTCGGATTGGTATTGAAGTCCACTGCCTGAGGTAAAAAAATGCCCAATTGCCTTTTCCCCACTGTGTCCAAAAGGAGGGTTTCCTATATCGTGGGCAAGGGCTGCTGCAGCTGTAATGGCGCCAAAATCATTGGGTTGATAGCCCAATACCGTTTGTAAGTGAGGGTGCTTTTCAAGAATCGCTTTTCCTGCCAGGCGTCCGATGCTTCTTCCAACTACAGATACTTCTAGGCTATGCGTAAGGCGGGTATGTACAAAGTCTGTTTTAGAAAACGGGATGACTTGGGTTTTGTCTTGTAAACTTCGAAACGCATTTGAAAACACTATCCGATCGTAATCCACCTCAAACCCCAACCGCAAATTGTCTTGCTCCGCTCTCAGTCGCTTGTTCGTGTCGCCAAAGCGCTTTAAAGACAATAAGGATTCCCAATTCATATTATTTAGCCTAATCTGATGACCCTAAATATAGGGTATCCTATCGAAACTACTTTGTACTTGAAGCGTATATGTTATTTTTTAAAACTGCTGTAGTATTCATCAATCAAGTTAAAGATACTGGCGGTAAGGTCTTTCACCTCTAGTAAAATATTAAAGTACAGCGTAGTATTTTTTGGACTAGACTCTTCCGTACGCGTTCGTTCAATTTGCGACTCGATTTTTTCTTTTATGGAAGCTTTAATGGAGTCTTGTTTGGGCAAAATCATTGCGATACGATCTAGCTTTTTGCTTTCAAAGACTTCAATAATTTCTTTATTCAAGAGTTCCAATTCGGTAAAGATCTGTTGGATGTCTTTAATTTGATTGTATTTTAATTTTAAATGCTGATTGTTAACATGCTTGTAACTTTTATTGGAAATAAATTCTAAAGATTGAGCGACATCGGTCAAATACGCTAAAATTGTAATGTAAAAATTACTTCCTCGCACACTCGTTTCATCTAGGTTCTTAATAAAGTAGAAAATATTATCCCGTAGATCTTCTATTTCATTATCCAATTTTACTACTCCTTTTTTACTTTTCTTGAGTAGGTCCGCATCGTATTTAGACAAGCCCTTGACAATGGCGGTTGAGATTTTGTTGGTGCGCTCTACAACATTAACGATGTTTTCAGCACTTTCTGCAATGATTCCCTGTACGGTACTACTTTCAGACTTCTTTAGCTTTTTAGGATCCAATGAAATGGATTGTTGCTTTTTGTGTTTTATAAAGTTTTTAAAGAGTAGTAAAACCGTTAGTAAAAGTAAAACGGGAATCATTACTTCTTTATTCCAACGAATAAGAAATACCACTATACCCGATGCAACAAGTGCTACCAATGCAGTCAAAAACCATCCGCCAATTACATTTATCACTCCAGCTACTCTGTAGACTGCACTTTCTCTTCCCCACGCTCGGTCGGCCAGTGAGGTTCCCATGGCTACCATAAACGTAACATAAGTAGTCGATAGAGGCAGTTTCAATGAAGTGGCGATTGAGATTAACACTCCAGAGACCATAAGATTTACGGAAGCCCGAATCACATCAAAAGCAGGAGCCTCTATACTCTGGTCTTTGGTTAAAACAACAGTATCTTTTTTATCAAAACTAGTTTCAATTTTAGTTTGCAGTTTCGAGGGAAGTATGTGTTTTGCAGCAGCTGATAGACCAAAAGTCATTCCTACAATTCCTCTTGATAAAAAATTTGGTTTGAATTTTTCGTGCGTATCTAGCTGTCTAGAAAGGCTAATTTCAGTTTCTGAAACGGTTCTAGCTTTTTTAGAAAACCAAAGGGTAAGAACCATAATCCCTCCCGCAATAAAAAGTAAAACAGGTTCTGCAGGTACTTTTTTGTCCAACACTTCCATTGAAAAAGCTGTAGCATCTACTCCGGAAGCAATCCATGCTTCATAGGAATGATAGGCCGCCATGGAAACTCCAATAAAATTCACCAAATCGTTTCCAGAAAAAGCCAATGCAAGTCCGAAAGTTCCTACCAGTATGACCACAAGTAAAACACTTTTTTGGGTCAATTTTTGAAACAAATAGGAGAAGAGAGTCAAAATTACAAATGCAACAAGGACAATTAACACCTCGTTGGTTTTGAGCAGACCCGATAAATCGCTGTAGTAGGGGGTACCTTTAAGTCCCTTAATGAAAATAAAATAGGTAATGGAAGTCAAGGCAACCCCTCCAAAAAGGGCACCAAAATTTTTCATTTTTTGTTCAAATTGAAAAGAAAAAATGATTCTGGATATCCATTGTACCAAGGCTCCTATTGAAAATGCAATCAAAACGGAGAGGAGTATTCCACTAATAATCGTAATCGCTTTATCTGAATTAATGTAGTCTCCTAAATTGGAAAGTGTTTGGGTTTCTGAGGACCCTATTTTGATAAGAGACATGATAATGGAAGCCCCTAATAAATTAAAAACTATGGAAACCGTGGTTGAAGTGGGCATCCCCATGGTGTTGAAAAAATCAAGGAGCAATATATCCGTAATGATGACCGCCATAAAAATGATCATGATTTCGTCAAAATAAAATGCACCCGGATTGAAAATTCCTTTACGTGCTACCTCCATCATACCACTCGAGAATACCGCCCCTATAAAAATTCCAAGACTGGCCACTATCATAATGGTACGGAACGAGATAGCTTTTGATCCAATGGCGGAATTCAAAAAGTTAATCGCATCATTACTTACGCCTACAACGATGTCTGCTACAGCCAAAAGCGCGAGGGCAACAAGCATTAATAAATAGATATTATCCATAGTGTTTTATTTAATTGATCAAATTTGCTGATTTAGTCGTGATTTTATGTTATTAAATTATTAAAAATGCAAATCAAAACCCGTTCTAAATTGGACGTAGTCCTGATTTCCATTTTTTTGTGAAAAACTCAAATCCGTTTGTATTTTTAGTTTATGTCCAACTACATATTTAGAAAGTCCAAAGGTAAGTTGACTCAGGTCAGAAATTTTTGTTACACTTGAAAAGTCTAAAGTAGTATAGCGTACGGTCAGTTCTACATTATTTTGAAATAAATAGCTGCTTTGTAAGTTAAGTGCTGAACCTACATTGACAACATCACCTGTTCGAGTTTGGCCATCCGCTTGAAGTGCAAAGAGTTCGTCAGCACTTCTTTTGGCATATTCTCCCATCAATGCAAAGCCTTCATATTTGACCATCGCATCAACAAACCACGTCGAAATGTCGGTTTGGAATAATGACCCATCGGCTCTAAACATATACGAACCCATATTACTTCTCGTTTTGACCGCATTTTGGTTGTAGTCGTAGGTCACACTAAACATGGCTTTCAATGCCTCTTCTCGGGACAAATCACTTTGCGAGTAATCTCCTTTGGATTTAAATTCTCCAAAGGGTAACAGTTCAAGACGAGAAGTATATTGGAGTCCTCCCTTATTTCCCTCAGTTATATTGCGCCCTTCTCCTTGGGAAATTGCAAATTTTTCTCGACTAACAAAGGTTTTTCCCCATCGGGATTTATGACGCAATTGGATTCCCATATCACGATCAATATTGAATTTACTGTTCAATAAAGACCGGTCTATAAGTTGCAAGTTTGCAGACGAGACCACGCGCTCGATATTTCCAGGCAGCTTGGTTTGTCCAGCCCAAAGTTCAAATCCTTTGTGAAAATTCCACATGACAACTGCATCTAAAATATAACGAGGGGTGTTGCGATTAAAATCACTCGCTCCTGAAATATCTCGATTAGACAATCCTAATTCAAGTTTGTATTTCAAGTTTTTAGTAAAGGCAAATCCATCAAATTTTAGTCGTGCTCTACGTACTAAAAAATTAAGTTCTTTTGAATCATAACTTTGTCCGTCATAATTCCACTTGCTTTCAAATCGGGATTGCATACGAGGTGCAAATTTGACACTAAAGGAACTGTCTTTTGCAATAAAATTCAGCATACCTTTGCCAAATTTAGTATCAGAAATTTGTTGGGCTTGGATAGAATGACAGAATCCGCCCATCAGGAAAATTAAAAGTAATCTTGAGTATAACATTATGTAGTTTTTACAAAAGAATACATTTTAACTTCGGCCAATGTTATCAAAACATTAAGTAATTGTAATGTTATTAAAAGGCCTTACTTAGGAGGCTGTTTTCAAGAGCAAAGTTACATCAAGAGCCGCACATCAAGCAGTCGTCGTCCTCGTTGTTTTTTGCTTGAGCAAGCATCTGTTTGAGTTCTTGTGGACTTAGCGGCTCCACAGGTACACTAGCAGAAGCAGCCCCCGCAGCGCTCACCGAGGCAACGATATTGCTTTGAGCTACGTCTTCAGACTTAGGCGTTTCAGCTTTTGTTTTATTGTCTAAGGTAAATTTGATTGCATCCACTGCAGATTTTGTTCTGAGGTAATACATTCCTGTTTTAAGACCCGATTTCCATCCGTAAAAATGCATGGAAGTTAATTTAGCCATAGTAGCTCCTTCCATAAAGAGGTTTAAGGATTGAGACTGATCAATAAAGTAGCCGCGCTGGCGGGACATATCTATGATGTCTTTCATACTCATCTCCCAGACGGTACGGTAAAGTTCTTTTAAGTCTTCAGGTATGCCTTCGATATTTTGGACTGATCCGTTGTTGCGCATCAATTCTTGTTTCATGTCTTCATTCCACAATCCTCGTTCTACCAAATCTTCTAACAAGTGTTTATTCACCACAATAAACTCTCCAGAAAGGACTCTACGGGTGTATATGTTTGAAGTATAGGGTTCAAAACATTCGTTATTTCCTAGGATCTGAGAGGTACTGGCTGTGGGCATTGGTGCTACCAAAAGGGAGTTTCGAACGCCGTGTTTTTTTACTGTTTTACGCAGCTTGGCCCAATCCCAGCGTCCGCTGAGTTCTTCATCTTTAATTCCCCATAGGTTATGCTGAAATTCACCATTGGAAATTGGCGAGCCTTTATAAGTTTGGTAAGGTCCGTCAATTTTTGCTTCCTCTGCAGACGCAGTAACAGCAGCGTAATATAAGGTTTCAAAAATATCTTGATTCAATTGTTTTGCTTCGTCTGAAGTAAAGGGGAGCCTCAGCATGATAAAGGCATCTGCCAAGCCCTGAACACCCAATCCAACCGGACGGTGTCTAAAATTCGAATTTTCTGCTTCTTTGACGGGATAAAAATTGCGGTCAATTACCCGGTTTAAATTTTTCGTTACTCGAACGGTAACATCAAACAGAGCTTGGTGGTCAAAAGCACCGTCCTTGATAAACATGGGTAAGGCAATAGAAGCTAAGTTACATACCGCAACCTCATCAGAGGAAGTGTATTCAAGTATTTCTGTACAAAGGTTGGACGAACGAATGGTTCCCAAATTCTTTTGGTTGGACTTTCTGTTGGCCGAATCCTTGTACAACATATAAGGAGTTCCGGTCTCAATTTGAGATTCCAATATCTTTTCCCAAAGGTCACGCGCTTTAATCGTTTTGCGTCCCTTTCCTTCTTTTTCGTATTGAGTGTATAAGGCTTCAAACTCCTCCCCGTGTACATTGTATAGGTTTGGACATTCGTTGGGACACATTAAGGTCCATTCGGCATTTTCTTCAACCCGCTTCATAAACAGGTCTGGAGTCCACATGGCATAGAACAAATCACGGGCACGCATTTCTTCTTTTCCGTGATTCTTTTTTAATTCCAAAAAGTCAAAAATATCGGCATGCCAGGGCTCTACATAAATAGCAAAGGAACCCTTACGTTTTCCTCCCCCTTGATCCACATAACGCGCCGTATCATTAAATACACGTAACATGGGTACAATACCGTTTGAAGTACCATTAGTCCCTGCAATATAAGATCCTGTGGCTCTAACGTTGTGAATAGAAAGTCCGATACCGCCTGCAGATTGTGAAATTTTTGCCGTTTGCTTCAGGGTGTCGTAAATACCATCAATACTATCGTCTTTCATCGTTAAAAGAAAGCAGGAAGACATTTGTGGTTTAGGAGTACCTGAATTGAATAAAGTGGGGGTCGCATGGGTAAAGTACCGTTTGGACATCAACTCATAGGTCTCTAAGGCGGCTTCAATATCGTCTAGGTGAATTCCTATGGAAACCCGCATAAGCATGTGCTGAGGACGTTCCACTATATTGCCGTTGAGCTTGAGAAGATAGGAACGTTCTAAGGTTTTAAACCCAAAAAAGTCATACCCAAAATCACGATTGTAAATAATGCTGGAATCTAATTTGTCTGCATTTTTTTGAATGATCGCATAGACCTCATCAGAGAGTAAAGGAGCTTTTTTGCCGGTTCTCGGATTGACGTATTCATAGAGGTCGGTCATGGTTTCAGAGAAGGACTTTTTGGTATTCTTGTGTAGGTTGGATACCGAAATCCGGGCCGCAAGCTTGGCGTAATCGGGATGTGTTGTAGTCATGGTAGCGGCAATCTCTGCAGCTAGATTATCCAACTCAGAGGTGGTTACTCCATCGTACAGTCCTTCAATCACACGCATGGCAACCCGTACTGGGTCAACCAAAGGATTCAGTCCATAATTGAGTTTACGGATTCTAGCGGTGATTTTATCGAACATGATGGGTTCTTTCCTGCCATCTCTTTTTACTACAAACATACTTTTGACTTTAAAATTTTACTAATTCGGTTTTTTTGGCTTACGGTTTTGTTCTGATTTTGACTAAAAGTCAGCATCAAAACTAATTTTGCTCTCTTTATTTTCGTTATTCAGCACCCCTGCTTTTTGGTATTCACCCACTCGTTTTTCGAAGAAGTTTGTTTTTCCTTGGAGCGAGATCATGTCCATAAAATCAAAGGGGTTGGTGACATTAAATTCCTTTTCAAGACCTAATTCAACCAACAGGCGATCGGTTACGAATTCTAAATACTGCGTCATCAATTTTGAATTCATTCCAATCAAGCTGATGGGCAAGGATTCGGTAATAAATTCGCGTTCGATGTTGAGAGCATCTAAAAGAATTTCTTTGATACGGGCCGGTGGCACTTTATTGACCAGGTGGTTGTTGTGAAGGTGAACTGCAAAATCACAATGTACTCCTTCATCTCTGGATATCAGTTCATTGGAAAAAGTTAGTCCCGGCATAAGCCCTCTTTTCTTTAACCAGTAAATGGAACAAAAAGCTCCTGAAAAGAAAATTCCCTCCACTGCTGCAAAGGCAATTAAACGTTCTGCAAACGAATCGGACTCTATCCATCGTAAGGCCCAGTCGGCTTTTTTCTTGATGGCAGGAAAAACTTCAATAGCTTTAAACAGTTTGTCCTTTTCAGTGTCGTCTTTTACATACGTATCAATCAATAACGAATAGGTTTCAGAGTGTATGTTTTCCATCATGATCTGAAAGCCGTAGAAAAATTTTGCCTCAGAATATTGCACCTCATTTACAAAATTTTCCGCAAGATTTTCGTTTACAATCCCATCAGATGCGGCGAAAAAAGCCAAAATGTGTTTGATGAAATAACGCTCGTCGTCATTCAGCTTTGTATTCCAATCTGTAAGGTCTTGATGCAAATCAATTTCTTCCGCTGTCCAAAAACTAGCCTCCATTTTTTTATACCATTCCCAAATATCGTGGTGTTGAATAGGGAAGATTACGAATCGGTTTTCATTTTCTTGGAGAATAGGTTCTACAGCTGCCATCTTGATCGTGTTATTTTAGATTAAAATTGATTGATTATTTGTCTTACAAAGATTCTAAAATGATGTCAAATTTGAAAGGCGAACTTTTCCACAATGAACGCTAGTTTTTAACAAAACAGGCTTTTTTTGTGTATAAGGAGCAAAAAATTAATTTGATATAACTATATGATTATCAATATTTTATATTACAAAACAGTCTTGCAACCCCCGAAAATACTAGGACGTCAATGCGAGGGGTTTTGGGCATAGGCCTCAAGTGCATCAAACCACTCTTGACCAAATTTGCGGATTAATGCGGCTTTGACAAATTGATACACAGGAATTTTTAAGGCACTTCCAAAACTACAGGCATCGGAACAAATAGACCAGCTGTGATAATTTACGGCTACCATGTTCTCATAAGATCGAATTCTTACCGGATACAGATGACAAGAGATCGGCTTTTGAAATTCGATCACTCCTTGTTTGTACGCATTTTCTATTCCGCACTCAGCCACTCCAGAGTCCGAAAAAACAGTATAAACACATTCTTCTCCTCCAACAAGCGGTGTTTCAAATTCACCGTCTGCTCCTTTTACATAAACGCCTTGCTCCTCGATGGACTTGATTCCATTGGCATTTAAAAAGGGTTTGATTTTGCTGTAGTTTTTTTGAAGGTAGGTGGTTTCTTCAGCTTCTAAAGGTGCGCCCGCTTCTCCTGCAACACAGCATTCCCCTTTACATTTTGAAATATTGCATACAAAGTCTTCTGAAATGAGCTCATCGGAGATTAGGGTATTTTCAATAGAAAGCATTTTGCAATTTTTTTTAAAAATAAGGATAATTCACTGTTCTGTAATGAGAATGAAATTACATTTGCAAAAAATAAAAGAACCGTGTTTGATTTTAAAGAATTAGTAACCGCAAGCCTCGTATTGTTTGCCGTGATTGATATCGTAGGAAGCATCCCCTTAATCATCAATTTAAGATTAAAAGTGGGACACATACAATCTGAAAAGGCATCCCTAGTTGCTGCTGTTATCATGATTGGGTTTTTGTTTTTAGGGGAAGAGATTTTGAACCTCATAGGAATTGACATCAATTCGTTTGCTGTGGCCGGTTCTTTTGTTATACTGTTTTTAGCCCTTGAAATGATTTTGGGTATAACACTATACAAAGACGACATACCGGAAACCGCCTCCATAGTTCCCTTGGCCTTTCCAATGATCGCTGGAGCAGGCACCATGACCTCCTTACTTTCCCTTCGCGCAGAATATCATGTACTCAATATCATTTTAGCCATTTTAATCAACATCGTATTTGTTTATATCGTATTAAAATCATCCAAGCATATTGAACGTTTTTTAGGGGTGTCAGGAATTAATATTATTCGCAAAGTTTTTGGAATAGTCCTACTGGCCATAGCGGTAAAACTTTTTACTTCCAACATAGGCCAACTGATATAAATCATTATTTTTATCGCATGAAAGTTGCCCTCCCTATTTTTATGATTCTTGCCCTTATATTGTGTATTTTCAATCTCACTCAGATGGATTGGGCTGCTCCACTAGAAGGAAAAAGCAGTATTGCACTTATAGGCGCCATGGCCTCTGCAACTGCCTTTTTATTGATTCTTATTTTAAGACTCTCTAAAAAAGTAGCGGAAAAAATTAAAAAGTAAGTTACTCTTTTTCTATTTCGCTTAATGCTTTTAAAAGGAAGGGATCTCCTTGATTGACGATTCGGGTGTACAGATTTTCGCCAAAAAGCTGGATGGCAATAAATGCTTTGATTGAGTTCAACAAACTTTCTTCGTTTTCAACCTGGATCGGGTAGTTTCGTTCTTTACAATAAGCTTTAAAAGCCGCGATAAAATCTTCTTTAAAAGGCAATTCCTCATTGTAAAATTGTGCCCGATTATCAAAGTTGTATTTGGAAGGATTTTTATCTAACTCTAAAAAAACAAATCGATCAACGAGATTTGATTGCATGATGTAGGCATTCCAAATTTCTTCAGGAGTATCGTCATTTGAAATGTAAATATCGGGCGTAATGCCTCCTCCACCGTATACCTTTCTTCCTTTGGGTGTGGTGTATTCCAAGGAATCGATGGTCGGGATGTTGGCGGGGTCTTTCATTTCTCCCGACTTGAAACGTTGTTGTACTTCCGCATAGTAATCGTCCCTACTTGTGCTGTCGTAAGGCCGCTGGATCGACCTTCCTGTAGGGGTGTAATAGCGTGCAGTGGTCAGCCGAATTTGATCTCCCTGCCCTAAGGGCATTTGTTGCTGTACAAGTCCTTTGCCAAAGGTTCTCCTGCCCAGTATCCATCCTCTATCGTTGTCTTGAATGGCTCCTGCTATGACCTCACTTGCCGAGGCCGAATCTTCATCAACCAACACATAGAGCGCTCCCTGCTCATACATCCCGTCAGAAGAAGCTACTGTTCTTTCGCGTTTTCCGTTATTGCCCTCCACGATTACAATAGGAGTGCCTGAGGATAAAAAATCATCTAAAATTTGTTTTGCTGGCAGCAAATACCCGCCTGGATTTCCTCTTAAATCTAAAATAAAGGCTTCCATTTCCTGATCCAAAAGTTTTTGAAACGCGATTTGAAATTCCGGGTATGTCGTTTGTGAAAATCGATTGATTTTGAGGTACCCAACGCCCTCTTTTAACATATAGGAAGAGGACACACTGGGCAATGGTACGGGACCCCGTTCTAATTCAACGGTGTATATGGAATCCGTTTTCTTTCTGTAAACAGTCAATTGAACCGGATCTCCAGAAGGACCTTTCAATCGGTTGATGATTTCTTGGTTAGACTTTCCCTTTGCATGGAGGGTATCTCGATCGGCCATTAGAATACGGTCCCCTGATTTGAGTCCTGCTTTTTCACTTGGACCCCCTTCCAGTACACGTACCACAGCGATGGTATCATTTTGCATAAAAAACTGAACCCCAATGCCCTCAAAGTTTCCCTGCATACTTTCTGACAATGCTTGACGCTGTTGGGCAGGTATGTAAACGGAATGGGGATCTAATTCATCGACTATGTCTTCAATAACGGTACTGACCAAACTGTCTGTATTGATTTTGTCTACATAATCTTCAGACAGGTACGTCATCAATTGATTCAGCTTTTGAATACTCGGATGTGCAAAACCTATCGGGCTATTTTGTGGCAATTGCCTGGAACCAAAAAGAAATCCTATTGCTCCAGAAAGCACTACAATCAAAAATAAAAAAAGCGTATTTCGTTTCATTTTAACTCCTACTGTAGAGGGACCTGTTTTAATTCAACCCCTGCTTTTTCTAAAAAATCCAATCCACTTGTGTCTTTATAGGCTTTTGAATAGACTACACGCACGATCCCAGATTGGTGTATTAATTTACTGCATTCTTGACAAGGAGACAAGGTAATGTAGAGCGTAGCCCCTTTGCAAGACTGAGTGGATGAAGCCACTTTTAAAATCGCATTTGCTTCAGCATGAAGTACATACCATTTGGTATAATGTGCTTCATCTTCGCATACATTTTCAAAGCCAGAGGGCGTACCATTATACCCATCGGAGATGATCATGCGGTCTTTTACTATGAGTGCCCCTACCTTTTTACGCTCACAATACGACAACTGCCCCCAAATCTGTGCCATTTGAAGGTAGGCTTTGTCGTATTTATTTTGTTTGCTTTTTGCCATAGTGACGAAGATAGTATTTGTGGAGCTAACTCCTCATTTAAATTCTTTCAAATATCATAACCAAAGCCTGTGAAAGTACCATAGCTCCCACTAAAAATTCCCATTTTTGTTTGGATTTTTTTAAAGTAGTAAGGACCAAATAATTTAAAATCAGCACCCCAAATACAATACAGATTTGAGCGAGTTCTACTCCCACAGCAAATGAAAAAAGAGAAAGACCAACAGCCTCTTCTGGGATCAGCATACTAAAATACCGTCCAAAACCCAAGCCGTGTATGATGCCAAAAAGAACCGTTAATACTGGAAAGAAAATCGAATTTTTATTCTTAAAAAAAGGATAATTGTAAAACAATAAGGAAGAGGCACTTAAGGCAATGGTAATAGGAATAAGCAACTCAATCCAATAAGAAGAAAAAGCGAGGGAAGCATAAAAATTTCCTACCAGAGAAAGGGTATGCCCAAGCGTGAATAGGGTTACCCACCAGATCAATTTTTTGCTTTGTTTGGCTTCAAAAGGAATCGCGAGGGTAAGGATAAAATAAAGATGGTCCAAACCCGCCCAATCCATTACGTGCCAAAAGCCTAAATCAATATAAAACCAAAGCGTTTCCATTACAAGCCTCTTTCTTTTTGAATGGTTTCATAAGCCTCTTGGACCTTTTGAAATTTTTCTTGGGCTCCCTTTACCAGAGCTGGATCTTTGGATTGCAATTTGTCCGGATGGTATTTTTTTGCCATCGTTCGATAGGCTTTTTTGACTTCCTCATCTGTTGCAGTAGCATCGATTTCTAGAATTTTAAACGCACTCCCGCTCGCCTTGATAAACATGGCCTTAATACTATCCCTATCCGAGGGGCGTATCCCTAGGGCAGCTGCTATTTGCTCTACTTTACTTAATTCAGTTGGTGAAATTGATCCATCTGCATTGGCCACCCCAAAGAGAAAATGTAAAATCTGAAGTCGGGTTTCATAGGATGCTCGCTGGGTAAAGATTTGTGTTAATTCAATTATGTTTTGCTTTTCTTTTTTAACCTCCTCATTAAATTTTTCAAAAATTGAATTGGCATTTTGCTGACCGTAATTGCTGATAAAAAAATTGCGAACAAATTGAAGCTCCTGTTGTTTAACTGTCCCATCTGCCTTAATTACAGTTGCGGCTAAAGCCAAAAGATTAAGCTGAAAAACGGCGGGGGTAGCCCCTTGAGTACCCACCTGAGACCAAGACCCTGAAGAATTAAAGAAGCGCTCTACTACGCCTCCCAGGATAAAACCGAGCAAGGCTCCCGGAAATCGGAAGAACGAGTAACCCAAAAAAGCAGCAATCCATTTGATCATAACTACTGTCCTAAACAGTTGCAAATTTGAAAAATAAAAACGGGCTGTCAAAACCTATCGAGATGCTATTACTTTAGTATATTTGAAAAAAATATTGAAAATGTACCCAGCCGAATTAGTCAAACCCATGCGAGAAGAACTGACCAATATTGGTTTTGCAGAACTCCATTCCTCAGAAGATGTTTCCAATGCCCTAAACAAGACCGGCACCACTTTAGTTGTGGTCAATTCTGTATGCGGCTGTGCGGCTGCCAATGCACGCCCCGGAGTTTTTTATTCACTTCAAAATGAAAAGACCCCCGATCATTTGGTTACCGTTTTTGCAGGAGTTGATGCAGAAGCGACAAAAAGCGCACGAGATATGATGGTTCCTTTTCCTCCATCTTCTCCCAGTATAGCCTTGTTCAAAGACGGGGAACTGGTCCATATGGTAGAGCGTCATCACATTGAAGGACGCCCTGCAGATCTTATTGCAGAAAACCTTAAAGCAGCCTACCAAGAGCATTGCTAAACCCTTAGCAGTTACAAGGCATGAAAAAATTACTTGCCTACCCTTTTAGTATAGTATATTACTGCTGCTTTGGAAGTGTGTTGGTCCTGTTTCATGGATTGCAATGGATTACTTTTTATGGCTTTGGCTACAAGGCACATAAATTTTCGGTTGATCTACTGAACTATTTTATACTGAGATGCCTAAATCTTTTAGGTACCCGTATCACCTTTACTTTAGATGAGAAATTACCCACCCACCGACCGATCCTCTTTGTGGTCAATCATCAAAGCACCTACGACATTCCCCCGATCATTTGGTATTTGAGAAAATTTCATCCCAAATTCATCAGTAAAAAGGAGTTGGGAAAGGGAATTCCCAGTGTTTCTTTTAACCTCCGCCACGGAGGCTCTGTCTTGATTGATCGAAAAAAACCAAAGCTCGCTCTGAAGCAAATTGAGGCTTTTGGTAAGCGTCTACATCAAAAAAAACACAGTGCGGTAATTTTTCCCGAAGGAACGCGGAGTAAAAACGGAACTCCAAAAAAGTTTCAAAAATCCGGATTGCTCTCCCTATTTAAGACCTTACCCGATGCCTTGGTGGTTCCCATAAGCGTTCGAAATTCATGGAAATTTGGAGCCTACCGTTATTTTCCTATGCCGCTTGGTGTTCAACTCGAGCATAGGGTTCATCGACCCCTAGAGATAGACCATAAAAATCCCGTTGAGTTTATCGAAAAATTAGAACAAAAAATTCACCAAGAAGTATTAAAAAATCAACCGAACTAGTCGATTTTTTTTGGAAGCACTATAGAAAAAGTAGTCCCTTTGTCCTGAGTAGAAATAAAACTAATTTTCCCGTTGTGGGACTTAATGATGTTTTTGACTATCCCCAGACCCAGCCCCATACCCGCGCTTTTGGTCGTAAATTTTGGTTCAAAAATCTTGTTTTTTAATTTATCGGGAATCCCACTTCCATTATCCGTGATCGAAATTATAGTTTCTGTAGGCTCTGATACAATTTGAACCCCAATTTGAGGGGTTTTCTTTTTGGAAACGGAATGAAGCGCATTCTGAATCAGATTGGTGATTACTCGTATCCATTGGGTACGGTCCATTTTATGAAAAATATGGGCTTCATTAGAGGAAAATACAATATAATCGTGTTGAAAAATATTAATCGCCATTTGAGTTACTTCAACCAAATCACAATCTCGCATCGTAGGTTTAGGCAGTGCTGCAAAATCAGAAAAGGCCTCTGCTACCTCGCTCATGGTGTCGATTTGTTGAATCAATAATTTTGAAAAGTCTTTGAGTTTTTGACTGCTGTCTGGATCGTCTGGATTGAAAGTGTGTTCAAAACTCTGAATGGTGAGACGCATGGGAGTGAGGGGATTTTTGATTTCATGAGCAACTTGTCGGGCCATCTCCTGCCATGCACTTTCTCGTTCACTTTTTACCAACTTTTCTGCACTTTCAGCCAAATCGTCCACCATTTTGTTGTAGGAATTTACCAAGCTGTCTATTTCGCGCGTTGCATTTTTTAAATAAATCTTTTCATTCTTTTTCTCCAGTCCCATTTTCCCCATTTTTACTCGTATGGTTTCTAAGGAACGGGTGACAAATTTTGACAAGAAATAAGCGATAAAAATAACCCCTCCGAGCAGTAAAATATAAATCTGATACAGGTTCTCTAAAAACGTATTCAATTCATTTTCAGAAAAAGAAACGTCTTCAAAATAGGGAAAAAACAATATGGCATAGGGCCGCTGAAAACGATCTTTTAAAAGACGGTAAGAGGCGTGAAATTTGTCAATATCTGAAGTGTAATGCTCCAAATAGCGCCCATTTTCACTTGAAAATATTTTGTTTAAAAGTATGGGGTCAAGGATGTAGTCATTGGCGATCACTTCGAGCGGAGAATGGTAAATAAACAAGGGATGACCATCTGTAGCAAACAGCGAGTATTGCACGTTGTGAATTTCATTTATTTTCTCAAAATCAGAGTTGAAACCTTGCCATACGCTGTCGGGCTTATTTTCTAGTTCGTGTTTAGTAATCAAATAATCAATATGCCGCTGGATCTGTATTTCCTTTCTGTTTAAACGCCCTAAGTGGTAGTTTTCTCGCTGTGATTCATACTGTATGGTAGTAGTTCCCAAAATCAGCAAGCCTGCAACCAGCAACATGACGATCATTACGACAAACAACCGTGTTCGAAATGAAAATTTTTTCGGAATCTTGAACATGGGGGTCATTCTTTCCGCGTTTTTTTATACAATTTAATCCCTAAAAAAAGAACGACTCCTAGTCCGAGTAAACCTAAAACTCCAGTAATCCAGTGCAAGCTGTCTTTGAGTACCACCAGAAAAACAATAGCAAACAAAAAAAGCGTAGCTCCCTCATTCCAAATTCGCATATACATGCTGCTGTAGTTTATTTCGTTTCGTTGAAATTGAAGTACCATCTTATGCATTTTCAAATGATAGAGTAGCAACAATAAAACAAAAAATAATTTGAGATGCATCCAGGGTTGGATCAACCAGTCAGGCATCAGTACCAGCAACCAAATTGCAAAAAGTACCGTCAAAATAGCGGAGGGCCATGTGATGATGTACCACAGCCGTTTTTCCATGATTTTAAATTGGGCAGTCAGTATATCGGCTTCATTTTTTGGTTTCAATGCCCCCTCTATATGATAGATAAAGAGCCTGGGCATGTAAAACAATCCTGCAAACCAGGTGATGACAAAAATAAGATGTAAAGCCTTGATATAGTTGTAATACAAAATAGTGCTATCTGAGGGTTAAATAATCTAGATTTAACTTGGCAAAAGCGGCATTGAAAGTTTCCAAATCCTCTGAAATTAGCTTTTGGTAATGTTCCATTTGGTTTTCAATTTTAGCGGTAAGCTCAACCCGAACAGCCTCGTCTTGTTCGGTTGGCGGAAAATCATTGATCGTAACTAATCGATTTAAATGTGCCAATTTATTGGTCAATCGAATCGGAAAATTTAACGGATCTTGATTGCTTTTGTTTTGGGTTTGGTACAATGCTTTTTCAATGGTTGAAAAGGCTTCTTTTAGTGTTTTAGCCTCGGCCAATAGGCCTTTAGCCTCCTCCAAATCACCGTAATTCTTTTCAAAATCTGAGAGCTTGCTTTGGATGCTTCTCATATTTTTAATGGCTTTATGCGCCTGATCTACCGTTTGATTGACTTTATTGACAAACTCAAATTGCTGCTTCATTTCAGCAAGTCCAACCTCGGCTCTGGGGTCTTTTAATAGCGTAAATTCATGGGATTGTGCTACACCATTTTTTTCCAATACTACCGTATAATTTCCTGGCAATGCTTTAGCTCCTGAAAAAGAGGCGGACCAAAAAATCATCCCTTTTAGGGTTTCGGCACCCTCATAGCGCGTATCCCAAACAAATTGGTTTCCCCCTTCAGTCACTTTTAGTGCCTGCTCCTCAGAAGCGGTGCTAAACGTTTTGATTAAAGTTCCGTCTTTTTCCTTAAAATGCAATTGGACTGTATCTTTTGCTTTGTCAAAATCTTTAAGATTAAAATATACCACTACCCCGTTAGGCAGGTTGGTGCCTTGGGTTAAGGATGGCCCTGCTGACCTTCCTTGGGTACGATAGCTGTCTTTGGGCTTAAAAAGTGTGAACGCTTCATTTGCTGTGGTGGAATTGAGCTGATGTAAAACAGTCAAATCATCCAACATCCACAAACTGCGTCCTTGAGTAGCTACAATCAAGCTGTTTTCTTTAATCGCTAAATCCGTAATGGGAACAATAGGCAAATTCAGTTGAAAGGGCTTCCAGTTTGTACCGTCATCAAAAGAAACATACATTCCTGTTTCCGTTCCTGCATAGAGCAAGCCTTTTCTTGCTGGATCTGCTCTTAACACCCGGGTAAAATGTTCTTTATCGATACCGTCTGTAATTTTTTTCCAAGTTTTACCGTAATCGGAGGTTTTGTATAGATAAGGTTGAAAATCTCCTGTTTTGTACAATGTTCCAGCTACATAACAAACCGCCGGATCAAATGGAGAGGGCTCTATACTGTTTATCATCATCCATTGAGGCATTTGTACCGGTGTGGTATTTTCCCAATTGGCTCCTCCGTCACGCGTTAGGTGAATCAAACCATCGTCACTACCCACCCAGAGAAGCCCTTCCTGTAAAGGAGACTCATTGGCGGCAAAAAGGGTACAGTAATATTCTACGCTCGTATTGTCTTGAGTGATCGGTCCTCCAGAGGATTTTAATTTTTCAGGGTCATTGGTTGTCAGATCTGGACTGATAATTTCCCAGCTTTGGCCTTCATTTTCTGAGACGTGTACACGGTTCGAAAAGGTGTACAGTTTTTTGGGATTGTGTTTGCTGAAATGAATTGGAAAATTCCACTGAAAACGGTATTTCATTCCCTCTGCACCATAGCCCATCGGGTTGTCAGGCCACACATTTATCCCTCTGACTGTATTGGTTTCATGATTGACCCGGGTTAAATAGCCTCCATAACTTCCTCCATAAACAATGTTGTTATTGAGCGGATCTACTGCAATATGTGCTGATTCTCCTCCTGCAGTAGGCTCCCAATCCGCTTCAGAAATTCCGCTACCCTCAGAGCGGTGTTTTACTCTCAAAGTAGAATTATCCTGTTGCGCTACATAGATACGGTAAGGAAAAGAATGGTCTGTAGTAACTCTATAAAACTGAGCAGTTGGTTGATTGTGATACGTGCTCCAAGTCGCACCTCCGTTATAGGAAATCTGTGCCCCGCCGTCATCTGCTATTATCATGCGTTGGTTGTCCTCGGGAGCAATCCAAAGGTCATGGTGGTCTCCGTGGGGAGCATTGTTACTCTGAAAGGTTTTTCCTCCGTCTTTTGACTTATGATAGGAAACATTCATTACATAAACGATGTCTTCATCCTGCGTATCTGCATATATTTTGGAATAATACCACGCGCGCTGACGTAGTGCTCTACTGTCGTTGATGTGTTTCCAACTCATTCCAGCATCTTCAGAAAAATAGACACCCCCCTCCTCTTTGTTTTCAACTATTGCCCAAACTTTTTGAGGATTAACTGGGGAAACGGTAATCCCCATAATCCCTAATATTCCAGAAGCAAAGCCCTGATTTAAACTGATCTCGTCCCAAGTCTCCCCTTCATCCGTACTTTTCCATAAGGCTGAACCTTCCCCACCGCTATTTAAACTGTAAGGAGTTCGATTCACCCGCCAGGTTGAGGCATACAACACTCTCGGATTACTAGGATCCATAACCAATTCAACCGCTCCAGCAGTTGCATTGGAAAACAATACTTTTTCCCAATTTTTCCCCCCATCTATACTTTTATATACCCCCCTTTCTTCTGTTGGTTTGTAAATATTTCCAAGCACAGCGGCATAGACAATCTCAGGATTGTTGGGATGAATCACAATTCTAGGAATATGTCTGGAATTGGGTAAACCCGAAAACTTCCAAGTTTTTCCAGCATCAACAGACTTCCAAAGTCCATAACCTGAGGACACATTCCCTCTTAGAGTCACTTCACCTCCACCGACATAAAGGACATTTGGATCACTAGCAGCTACCGCTACAGAACCAATACTGCCTCCAAAAAATCCATCAGAAATATTCTCATAGGTTTGGCCTCCATCCGCTGTTTTCCAAACACCTCCCCCAGTAGCACCAAAATAATACAGGTTTGGTTTTCCGGGAACGCCCGTAACCGCAGCCGAACGACCTCCTCTGTGTGGCCCTAGTGAACGGTACTGAAGCGGTGCATAGGCTTCTTTTGGATAAATCAACGTATTCTTCGTCTGATTTTTCTTGCTGCGTTGACCGAAAGCGGGCTCAATAAAGACGCATAGAAGTAAAAAGGATAAAAACAATTTCGAGGAAAAAAATTGATTTCTTAGCATGTTTTAATTTTTTTTAAAAGTCGGATTTACATCAATTAAAAGTATAAAATAAATTCCTATTGCCAGGTGGATTGCATTGGGCTTCCCATCGACCTTAAACAAAAAGTTCTTTTCGAACTGCTCTATTGAGAAAGTAAGCTGTAATGATCGTAGAAATTACGTCTGCAATCGGAAATGCCATCCAAACTCCAATGACGCCATAAAAAGAAGACAGGAGATATAATAAAGGAATAAAAATCAAGCCTTGCCTACTGAGGGTCAACAACAGCGCTGGCAAAGCTTTCCCCACAGCTTGAAAATAAGCTGCTCCAATGAGCTGTATGCCAACAATTGGTAAAGCTGCAAATACGTATTTAAGTGCTGCAGGGGTTTGAGCATTGACCACCGTATCTTTAGAAAAAAGAGTAGGGATCTGATCCGCAAAAAACAGGATAAACAGCAACACTAGAGTAGCTAAAACACTGGCATATCCGATAGATATATTAATGACTTTTCGTACCCGCTTCCAATTCTTGGCGCCGTAATTAAATCCGGCAATCGGAAGGAATCCCTGCGTTATTCCAAAAATGGGAAACGTCGCAAACATGAGCATTCTACTCACGATGGCATAGACAGCAATTGTAGCTTCGCCCCCAAAAGAAAAAAGCAGGGTATTTACCAATAAAACTGTTAAACTTACCATGGCTTGACGAACCAGTGTGACCGAACCCAAAGAAGCGATTTCTTTTATAAGGGTAAATTCCAACGTAAAATCTTCCCATTTTGGTTGAAGTATGGATTTTTTTGAAAGAAAAAAATAGAGAATATATGCGGCGCATACTCCATAAGAGAGGGTAGTTGCCCAAGCTGCTCCCAGCATCCCCCAGTCAAATACCCGAATGAAAATATAATCCAAAACCAAGTTGGAAACCGAGGGCAACAACATGGCATACATCGCATTTTTGGGTTTTCCCTCAGCCCGAATTGCAGCATTAGACATCATACAAAATGCCAAAACGGGAACCCCGTACATCACGACCAAATAATAGGTTTTTGCCAAAGAAAACAAACTTCCTTTTCCTCCAAAAAGCGGGATAATATCATTGACAAAATACAATCCAAACACCACGACGACTACCGTTAAAAATAGGGTTAACGAAATCTGGTTGGCAAAAGTACATTCGGCTTTGGATCTTAAATTTTCTCCTAAGGCGCGGGATATAATGGAAGCCCCTCCTACGCCGATCGACATTCCCAAGGCAGCAATAAAAAACGAAACAGGTAGGACGACATTTATGGCGGCAATGGCGTTGGAACCAATCCACTGACCGACAAAAATCGTATCGATTAGAATATTTAACGACATCACCAGAATTCCAATGGAAGCGGGAACTGCCTGCTGAATTAAAAGTTTGGGAATGGGTTTGCTTCCAAGCGCTTCGGTTGACTTGACACTCATTGAGCAGCTTTGTTAAGCGCCCACTCGTCGATCCACCTGCTCATCACATTTACCCAATCTTCTCTATCGTTGATACACGGAATGACATGCAACTTTTTGCCTCCCTTTTCTTCAAAATCTTCTGCTGCCTCCATTCCAATCTCCTCGAGGGTTTCTAAACAATCCGACACAAAAGCGGGAGTAGCAATCGCCAATTCTTTCGTTCCGTTTTTAGCAAATTCCTCAACAGTTTTGTCAGTGTAGGGCTTTAACCAAGAACCTAAAATCGACACCCGAGACTGGAAACTTGTCGAATAGGTGCCTTCTTTTAACTCCAAATAGTCCGCAACGTTTTTCGTAGTCATTTCGCATTGATGTCTGTAGCAATACGCGTGAGCTGGAGACTCTTCGAAACAACATTTTCCATCCATTTTGCAATGCGATTTGGTGACATCCGACTTGCGAATGTGCCGCTCAGGAACCCCGTGGTAAGAAAACAAAAGATGCTCCCAGTCTTTCCCCTTCAGCGCTTCTTGAATCGAGTTTGACAATACGCGAATGTAATCCGGATGGTTGTAAAATGGCGGTAAAGAAGTAAATTCCATCTGGGGGAAATACTTACTTCTAATTTCTTCAGCCAGCACAAGGATGGTTTCAGTGGTAGCCATTGCAAATTGAGGATAAAGCGGAACCAAAAGCACTTCTGTAACCCCTTGCTTTGCCAACTCTTCTAAACCAAAATGCAGGGAAGGGTTTCCATAGCGCATGGCCAAAGCCACTGGAGTAGAAACTTTTTTTTGAATTTTTTCTTGAAGCCGTTCAGAGAGTACGATCAAGGGGGAACCTTCTTCCCACCAGATTTTCCTGTAGGCTTTTGCAGATTTTTTGGGTCGTGTCTTTAAGATGATGCCCTTGACCAGAAAGGTTCGAAACCACTTGGGAAGATCGATCACCCTTTCATCCATCAAAAACTCATCTAAATAAGACCTTACATCTTTTGTTTCGGTACTGTCTGGAGAACCCAGATTGACTAAAAGTACACCTTTCATTGACAATTTTTTTACGAAGATACTGAACCTAAATATTTCTTTGGAGTCGTTCCATACTTCTTTTTGAAGGCAGCGATAAAATGGCTTGCCGAACTGTAGCCTAGCTTTATTCCTACTTCATTTACATTGTACTTTTGTGAATTCAACATCCTGCATGCCTCTTCCATTTTGTGATCTATTAGATAGGCATAGACCGTATCGCCATAAAGCTCTTTAAACCCTTCTTTTAATTTTTTTAAGGAAAGTCCAATTTCAACTGCAAGCTCCTCTAAAGAAGGGGGATCCGTCATACGATCCAATACAATTTCTTTGGCCTTTCTGATTTTTCTTACATTTTCTTCATCTACCAAAAAGGGGCATTGCTCTACGGAGGGATCTTCACTTTTATTAAAATACAGACTTAACAACTCATAGACCTTTCCTTGTATGTACAGTGTTTTTAAACTATCGTGTACTTTGGATTGCAAGATCTGACTCAAAACCACAGCAATAGAGGAATTGAAAGGCAGGTTGTCGTAGTATTTTTTTGAACTGTTTTCTGAACTTAAAAAAGGAATATGATCCGCATCAGAAGAAAATAACGCATGGAATTTGGTTATGGAAATTAACACACTAACAAGCCACGTATTTTCGCTCAGCTCCACATCTATAGGCAGTTCTTTGGCGGGATTGTAGAGCAACATAGAATGATTTTCATTTAAAGGAAAGGTATAGCTGCCCTGGTTGTATCGAAAATTCATCTGTCCTTTTAAACAAAAATGAAATTGTAAAAAATCTTGAGCCACGGCATGGGTTAGATCCAAAATCTGATCGGTATCATTTTTGGTTCGCATTACAAAACAACCCGAATTTATCTCCGTAAGTTCAAAAGAACTTTTTTCGTTATTTTTTTCCTTCATAGGATTCTAATTTATATGCACAATTAAAATAAAACTATGCTATGGGCTACAAAAATAAGCCTTTTAAAAGAGTTTTAAGAATTCTAGCAAAAAAACCTAAAGTGCTATTTTAAAACTTTATAGCGGTATTTTTTAACCCCTGACTCACTTATTTTTGTGTCGGAATTTATACCGCCCTTTTTTGACTAAAAACAAAAAATTTTATGCTGTAGGGGTTAGCTATAAAACAGCCTCCATCGACCGTCGTGGGCACTTTAGCCTTAGTGACTCCCAACTCCATGCGCTCTTTTTAGAGGCAAAAGAAAGAGGAATACAAGACCTTCTCCTAATCAATACCTGCAACCGAACGGAGCTCTACGGATGGACTTTTTCTGCCACAGAACTGATCGAGTTACTCTGTGCCCATGCGGCAGGATCTAGAGAAAGCTTTGATCAAATAGGATATGCTCTGGAAGAAGACAAGGGAATTCATCACCTCTTCCGTGTGGGAACGGGACTTGAAAGCCAAATTCTTGGAGATTTTGAAATTATTGGCCAAATCAAACAGGGCTTTTATCGTTCTAAAAAAATGGGACTTGCCCAAGGAAACATGGAGCGGCTCATAAATTCTGTAATTCAGGCGAGCAAAAGAATTAAAACAGAAACCCAAATTTCCAGCGGAGCTACCTCAGTAGCCTTTGCATCCGTCCAATACATTTTACAAAATGTAGAAAACATTGCTCAAAAAAATATCTTGCTTTTTGGAACCGGGAAAATTGGTGCAAACACCTGTGAAAATTTGGTGAAACACAGTCAAAATGACCATATCGTTCTGATAAACAGAACCCAAGAAAAAGCGGAAAAAATTGCCGGAAAATTCCCTGTAGAAGTCAGACCTTTTGGAGAATTAACAGCCTCCATCCGAGAAAGCGATGTGCTCATTGTTGCTACCAGTTCCCAGAAGCCAACCATCACAGCCGATTTGATTCACAACCACAAACCGCTTTTAATTTTAGATCTTTCACTTCCTCGAAATGTAGATCCCGCACTTAACGAAAGACCCCAAACTCATGTGATTCACTTGGATGAACTTTCTCAAATTACCGATGCCACGTTTGAAAAAAGAAAGCAATTCATCCCCCAAGCCGAAGCCATACTAAAGAGTGTGGAGTTGGAATTTTTGGAATGGCTGACCCACCGTAAATACGTACCGACTCTTAAAGCGTTTAGGGAAAAAATAAAGCAACCCAAGCCCAATGCAGAGGCGCTTTCAGAAAACGATGCCGATTATACGGCTCAAAAAATCATGGGACAATTGGCTGCTTATTTGAGATCAAACCCACACAAAGCAGATGAAACCGTTCACTTGCTTCAGGATGTTTTTGAATTGAACCCTGAGCAATATCTCGAAAAATGATACGGATCGGAACACGAAATAGTGCATTAGCACTTTGGCAAGCCCAGCAAGTTAAAAATCAACTTCAAGCGCTTGGAGTTTCTGCTGAACTGATACCTGTAGAAAGTGAGGGAGACCAAAACCTAAGGGATCCGCTTTACAAAATGGGCATTCAAGGAATTTTCACCAAAACGCTCGACGCTGCTTTACTGGACCAAAGAATTGATATTGCGGTGCACAGCTTAAAAGATGTCCCCACTGTTTTGGCAGAAGGGATAGAAATTAAGGCCGTTTTAGCCCGTGGAGCCTGTGCTGATGTTTTGGTATACCCTCCCGAGCACAACACTCCTCCAAAAAAAATCATAGGCACAGGAAGCTTGAGAAGAAAAGCGCAATGGCTTAGAAAATATCCTGACTATACGGTTGAAAACCTTAGGGGTAATGTGCAAAAAAGACTAGAAAAGCTAGCCCAATCCGAGTGGACAGGTGCAATTTTCGCTCAAGCGGGAATAGAACGCTTGGAGCTTTCTGATCTACACTACAACAAGCTGGATTGGATGATTCCTGCGCCAGCACAAGGGGCCATCGGCATTGCCTCTTTAAGTTCCAACAGTGCTGTACTGCCTTTTTTAGACCGCCTTAATTCCTCTGAAACGGCTTTATGTACTGAAATCGAACGTAGTTTTTTAAATACGCTCGAAGGAGGATGTACGGCTCCCATCGGAGCAATTGCGAAAATAAAAGGAAGTAAATTGTTTTTTCAGGGGGGGCTTTTTTCGCTTGACGGCAGTCAGGCTAAGCAGATAGAAGAGGTGGTTTCTCTTCAAGATGCTAAAGGACTTGGAATTCAATCGGCGAAAAAAATTCTTGACCAGGGAGGGGCTTCCCTAATGGATGAAATCAAATCCCAACTGTCGAAATGAAATTGCTCGCTACAAAAAAACTCAGTCTTGGATTAAGAGATCGGTTGATTCAACATGGATTTTCATTGGTCGAACAACCTTTTATACAAATCCAACCGCTACACTTTTCAATCAATTTTGTGGAGGATCATGTACTGTTTACCAGTCAAAATGCGGTACAAATTGCTTTTTCAAACCCAGAACTCAGCCCCTTACTGGAGAAAAAAAAATACTACTGTGTAGGCGAAAAAACAAAATCGCTAATAGAGAAAAATGGGCAAAAAGTGATTAAAATGACTCAAAATTCAGCTGAATTGGTCCATTTTTTAAAAAAAATGTACAAAAATGAGCGTTTTTCATTTTTTTGCGGAAAGCGAAGAAGACCAGAAGTTGAGCAATTTTTTTCTGAAAACAACATCCTCCATACCCTACACGAAATTTACGATACCGTATTAACCCCCAAACAGCTGAATACCCATTTTGACGGAATACTGTTTTTTAGCCCCTCAGCTGTGGATAGTTTTTTCAGGACCAATTCCTGGGAGCCGCAAACCCGAGGGTTTTGTATTGGAGCTACCACTGCCTCTTTTTTGCACCCCTACACTCAAAATTACAGCATTGCTAAAGAACCCAACGAAACCCAACTCTTCTTAAGCATTCATAACTATTTTACTCACCACCATGCTCAAAAATGATTTGTTTTTAAAAGCCCTAAGGGGAGAAACCGTAACCAGACCTCCCGTTTGGATGATGCGACAAGCGGGACGCTATCTGCCTGATTTTATGAAACTCAAGGAGAAATACGATTTTTTTACCCGTTGTCAGACTCCAGAATTGGCTACTGAAATTACCGTCATGCCTATCGATCAGATCGGCCCTGATGCGGCCATCCTCTTCAGTGATATTTTGGTTGTGCTCCAGGCCATGCAGATTCCGGTTGAAATGAAGGAAGGGGTTGGTCCGTGGATTCCTAATCCAATACGATCTCAAGCCGATGTTGACCAAGTCATCATTCCCGACATAGAGGAACATCTGGGCTATGTAATGGATGCCGTAAAAATGACACAAGGCGCTCTTGCCAACAGGGTCCCCCTGATTGGATTTGCCGGTTCGCCCTGGACGTTACTCTGTTATGCTGTCCAAGGGCAAGGATCCAAAACATTCGATAAGGCGAAGGCTTTTTGTTTCAGCGAACCCAAAGCAGCTCATGCGTTACTTCAAAAAATTACCGATACCACCATCGCTTATCTCAAAGAAAAGGTAAGTTCGGGAGTGCATGCGGTTCAAATTTTTGATTCCTGGGGAGGACTCCTTTCACCCGAGGATTACAACCTCTTTTCTTGGCCTTATATTCAGCAAATCATTACCGCACTCAAAGAGGAAATTCCTGTCCTTGTTTTTGGAAAAGGATGTTGGTTTGCCCTACACGAAATGGGAAAATCAGGAGCGGCTGCCTTAGGGGTTGACTGGACCTGTTCGGCTCGAAATGCACGTTACCTATCGGGGGGACAAATAACTTTACAAGGAAATTTTGACCCTGCTCGATTGCTTTCTCCCATCCCCGAAATCACAACAGCTGTTTACAAGATGATCAATGAATTTGGCAAAGACCGCTATATCGTAAATCTGGGACATGGAATTTTGCCCAACATCCCCGTTGACCATGCCAAGGCATTTGTCGATGCAGTAAAATCATATTATTAATACAAACCGAATCCCCATGAAAGATCAATTTTACACGTACATTCAAAACCTACAAAATCAGATTACCCAAGCCTTGGAAAAGGTAGACGGAAAAGCTACGTTTAAAGAAGACCGTTGGGAACGTCCCGAAGGAGGGGGTGGCCAAAGTAGGGTGATCGAAAACGGAGCAGTATTTGAAAAAGGAGGAGTGAACATATCTGCAGTTCACGGTCCGCTACCCGAAAGCATGCAGGCCTACTTCAAGGTAAGAGAAGTAGACTTTTTTGCCTGTGGATTGAGCCTGGTACTTCATCCCAAAAATCCGATGACCCCAACGGTTCATGCAAACTGGCGTTATTTTGAAATGTATGCTAAAGACGGCTCTTTGATCGACCAATGGTTTGGCGGGGGGCAAGACCTTACACCCTATTACCTCTTTGAAGAAGATGCCCTCCATTTTCACCAACAGTGTAAAAAAGCCTGCGATCTTCACCATGTAGATTTTTACAAAAAATTTAAAAACCAATGCGACCGTTATTTCTACAACGAGCACAGGGAAGAGGCTAGAGGTATAGGCGGCTTGTTTTTTGACTACCTCAAAGCAAATGACGACTTTAGCATTCAAGACCGCTACAACTTTGTAACAGAGGTAGGAAATGTTTTCCTAGATGCCTACTTGCCCATAGTATCAAAAAGAAAAGACCTGCCCTATACGGAAGCCCAACGCGATTGGCAAGAATTACGAAGAGGCCGTTATGTGGAGTTTAATCTGATCCATGATAAAGGAACGCTTTTTGGTTTAAAAACCAAGGGGCGTATTGAAAGTATTTTGATGAGCTTACCCCCTCATGTTCAATGGAAATACAACTACGAACCTGAGCCTGGAAGTCAAGAAGCACAACTCCTAGCAGTGCTCAAAAATCCAAAGGAATGGATTTAAAAAACACAAACTCCCTATCAATTTTTGTAATTTAATCTCAAATTAAAACCCATGGATACCCTAATCATCTTATTTGTACTTCCTTTATTGATCATATTTTCCTATTTGTTTGATGCCTTTGCGCGAAAAACAAAATTTCCTTCTGTCATTTTACTAATGCTTACCGGGATCGGCGTCAGAGCCATTACCTCAGCCTATGGCTATGATGAGTTAGGCTTTTTGGACAATCTCATTCCGGTACTTGGAACCATTGGTTTGATCCTAATTGTTCTGGAAGGGGCTTTAGAACTCGAGATCAGTAAGGAAAAAAGCACCCTTATTTTAAAAGGATTTTTAGCGGCCTTAATTATTTTGATCCTTAACATTGTAGCTCTACAGTTGATTTTTACCTACCTCTTTCAAATGGAGCGTCAACTCGCAACGCTTTCCGCTATACCCTTAGCAATTATCAGCAGTGCTGTTGCCATCCCGTCTGCGGCGAGCTTACTCAAGCAAGATCGAGAGTTTGTCGTTTATGAATCGACTTTTTCAGACATATTAGGGATTATGATATTTAATTATGCCCTGCGTCAGTTTGAAGCCCAAGAAGATTTAATCGGTGCTACACCACTGGTTTCTCTTTTTCTTCAAATCCTAGGGGTAATTGTTATTTCTATCGCCATAACCTATGTTTTGTACCGTTTAATCCGTCAAATCGAACACCACGTCAAGTTTTTCTTGATTCTTGCCTTGTTAATTTTGGTCTATGCGTTTGGAAAATTTTTCCATCTTCCTGCCTTGGTTACCATTTTTATTTTTGGAATTTTCTTGAGTAATGTTAAAAATTTACTCCCCCGCTTTTTAATACGGTATTTGGATCAGGAAAAAACCGAAAATGAGTTGCGCGAATTTCATATACTAACGGCCGAATCCACCTTTATTGTAAGGACGTTTTTCTTTTTATTTTTTGGATTTTCCATTCAGCTTAGTGATTTTAATTCCATTGAACCCGTACTTTATGGGGTGCTGATTATTGGTATCATGCTCCTTTTGCGGTATTTGTATTTTACCGCGACTACGTTTCGAGTAAAACCCAGTTCCTTGGTTTATTTATCGCCAAGAGGACTGATTAGCATTTTGTTATTTATTCAACTTAAAGAGGTTTCTTTTATCGATCTTTCCATCAGCCCTATAGACGAGCGGGTCCTTTTGATTGTGATTTTAAGTTCCATGCTAGTCATGCTGATGGGGACCTTAAAAAAATCAAAACCGATGGAATTGGAAAATGAAGTAGAAGAAGATGCCCCACATACTCTAGAACTGAATACTGAAAATACAGCTACAGAAAACACGACTGAAGAACCACTAAATTAAAACTCATGTATCCCATACACCGCAATAGAAGACTCCGAAGTTCCTCCAGCTTGAGAAGCTTACTTCAAGAACATCAGCTTACGCCAAACGATTTTATTGTGCCGCTTTTTGTTGTAGAGGGTAGCCAACTCAAAGAACCCATAGCCTCTATGCCCGGATATTTTCGATTGTCTCTGGACTTGCTTGCCTCAAAAGCTAAAGCCCTTTGGAACAAGGACATTAAAGCCGTACTCCTTTTCGTAAAAGTTGCTGAGCAACTCAAAGACAATACTGGGAAGGAAGCACTAAACCCAGAGGGTTTGATGCAAAAAGCAATAGGTGTGATCAAAAATGCAGTACCCGAAATGCTCGTCATGACAGATGTAGCACTGGATCCTTATTCCTCCTACGGACACGACGGAATTGTAGAAGAAGGAAAAATTACAAACGATAAAACGGTCAGCGTACTTGCTGAAATGGCAGTATCGCATGCGCAAGCTGGAGCCGATGTAGTTGCCCCGAGTGACATGATGGACGGACGTGTACTTCGCATACGAGAGCAGCTCGAAGAAGCAAGCTTTCACGATACGCTTATCATGAGCTACAGTGCAAAATACGCTTCTGCTTTTTATGGGCCCTTTCGAGAGGCATTGGATTCTGCGCCTGGTTTTGGTGATAAAAAAACGTATCAAATGGATTTTGCCAATCGAGACGAAGCCTTTGTTGAAACCCAACGCGATATAGAAGAAGGTGCTGATATCGTAATGGTAAAACCCGGGATTGCCTATTTAGACATCATACGAGATTTGAAAAACAGCTTCCACACCCCAATTGCAGCCTATCAGGTAAGTGGTGAATATGCCATGCTTAAAGCCGCTGCAGCGCAAGGATGGATAGATCACGATCAAGTTATGATGGAACAATTGATGAGTTTTAAACGAGCCGGTGCGCAACTAATCGCTACCTATTTTGCAGAAGAGGCCATTGAATTTCTTTAAGTAGTTTTTTGTGTTGTAAAGAAATACACTACCTTTAATTGTCCCAAATTTTGAAAAATGAAGCCCCTCATTTGCACACTCGCTTTACTTGTCTATTCTTGCACTGGAGTTGACTTAATTGATGATTACGTTCCTCCAACGCTGAGAATCGTGAACGCCATAGAGGAACTCCCCTTGGGTTCTTCTTTCCAACTTAACGCCTCCTATTTAAACGCTGTAGGCGATCGGATTCAGGAAGCTCAAATACAATGGAAAAGTTTACATCCGGATATCATCACGGTACAACCCAATGGAACAATAACCCCAATTCAAAAGGGAACGGCTGAACTGGTTGCGCAAACCACCACAGAAGAAGGGGTTTTAATTGAATCAAAAATCACGATTAACGTAATCAGTAATATAATTGTAAACGACAATCCAACCGCTGGATCAGAGGAAATGGAGACCAGTGAGGAGATGGAAACGGAACTTCCGAGCTTAGAAATAACTACCCTGATTGCAGAAATATTTGAACAAACCCGTCATCAAATTGAAGTCAATTTTCTACATGTTAATCAAGACCCCCTTCCAGAATTAAACTGGTCAAGCTCAGACGAATCGGTATTGGAAGTAGATGAAAATGGGGTAATCACAGCGGTACAAATGGGAGTGGCTACCATCACCGTTTCTGCGCTAGTATCCGATACCCTCCTTAGTGCAGTTAACTCAATTCAAGTCATCCCCTTGTTGATGGAGCCCCCCCACCTCCTATTCAGGGACTGTAGAAACCAAAAGTGGCTATGTTTTAGAAGGGAGCTTTACCTTGTCCAAAACAGAGGAGGGTTTGCTACTCGCTTTGGGCGAAGACTATCGCGCCACCAGCACCTTGCCCGGACTTTACATTTACTTATCGAATAACAACAACACTACCGCTCAAGCCTACGAAATAGGAGCCGTAAACGTTTTTAGTGGAGCGCATAGCTACCTGCTCCCCAGCTCCATCGAACTGATGGACTATCAGTACATCCTGTACTGGTGCAAACCGTTTAATGTCAAAGTGGGAGAAGCAAAAATTTACGATTGATGAAAAAAAACAGATTCTATTTAGTATTTCTACTTTTTGCCCTTACAGCACATGGTCAATGGATCAATGAAAAAAGAAAGGGATATTATAAAATCGGAAGTTGGTCTTTACTAGCAGATGAACACTATACAGACCAAGGAATCGTGGATCCCAATGCTACGCGAGGGCTTTTGATAAACAGTATTTATGCCCAATACGGTTTATCAAAAAAGATTAATCTCCTTGCTTACATCCCCTTTTTAGTCCATATGTATCAATTTGCTCAAGTATCTCAAACCAATGGAAAAATATATGAACCCAGACAAGAATTTAACAGTTTTGGAGATGTGAATGTAGGAGTCGAATACGGAATCAAAACCACAGGAAAATGGGTGTTTTCTGGCACCCTAACCTTGGGCATCCCCTCAGGAAAGGCAGCTGCAGGAAGCGATGGCAGCTATCAAACGGGCGATGGCGAATTCAACCAAATGATACAACTCAATGCAGGTAGTAGTTTTGGGCTAGGAAAACAAAACTTCTATCTTAAATCTTATCTAGGAATCAACAACCGTACTCAAGGATTTTCAGATGAGCTACACAGTTATTTTGAAACAGGAACCCAATTTTGGCAAAATAAACTTTTACTCCTTACCCGATTGCATTGGATTAAACCGCTCTATAACGGGACCTTAAATGCAACAACTTCGAACGGAAGTATTTTTGCGAATAATGCAGAAAGCATGATTCTTGGCGGTAAAATTGCCCTGCAAATAGGAAAAAAATGGGGCGTTTCAGCCACCTTAGCACAACCTCTTTTTGGAAAAGTTGTGTTTAAAGCACAAGCCTATGCTGGGGGAGTTTACTTTACACTTTAAACCCCGTAGTTACGTTCGGGACTGAAGGAATCTATCGGCATGGAAGTTTGCTGATTTGATATCAATTCTGAGACCAATTTTCCTGTGGCTGGACCCAAACTCCATCCCATCATCGAATGACCTGTAGCCAGGACCAAGTTGTTGTAGGCGGAAGGTCTGCCGATAAAGGGCAGTCCATCCGGGGAAAGCGGACGTAAACCGCATTGTGCTTGGATTCGTTCTTCTGAAGTTATACTGGTATGAGGATAATAATCTGAAGCCGCTTTTGCTATTGCAGCTACCCGCTTCGTGTTGATGTGATGATTGATTCCTGAAAGCTCCATGGTTCCCCCAAAGCGGGTAAATCCTTGCATCGGAGTAACGGCAACTTTGGGCTCCAAAAGTATCGATGGAATCGTAATTCCAGTGGGTTGGCTTACGTTTATTCTATACCCTTTACCTGCTTGAATAGAAAGACGAATTCCTAAGCTTTTTAACAAAGATTCCGACCAAGCTCCACTGGCAATTACAAGCTCATCAAGCTCTAGCGCTTCTTGAGCAGTACCTACAGATTTGACAGTCCCTCCTTGGGTTGTAAAGTGGGTAACTTCATTTTCCAGAATAAAATTCACCCCTGCATTTTTTAATACACCGATGATGTTTTTCATAAAAACTTCAGGGGTACTGTGCGCATCACTTTCATACCAATACGCCCCAGCGATGTTCATAGGAGCCAAAGGCTGTTTTTGTAACACTTCCTCAGGTCCTAACTGATCAATTTTTAACCCTAACTCTTTAGCTTGAACCGCTACTTCAGCTTCTTCTTTTTCTGCTTGAGAAGTTTTATAGGCCATTAACAATCCCTTAGTTTCAAGATGAAAATCAAACTCAGGCTGCTTTTGCATCTCGAGAAATAACTGTTTGCTCAGCAGATTAATTGTAAGGATGGCCTGTATGGATTGTTGCACATGCGTAGGTGTGCAAGATTTCATAAATTTTAATCCCCATTGTATCAGGTCTTTGTCCAACCTGGGTTGGATATAAAAGGGGCTCGACGCTTTAAACATCCATCGAAATCCCTTAGAGATTATCCCGGGAGCAGCGAGGGGAATAATATGACTCGGTGTCAGATAACCTGCATTTACAAAGGAAGCCCCTGACTTAAGCTGGCCTTTATCGACTACGGTAACTTCATGTCCCTCTTTATTTAAGTAATAGGCCGTACACAAGCCCACTATACCTCCACCGATAATTACAATTTTTTTTTGGGTCATGGGTTACAATACTTGAAAGCCTTTAAGATAGGGATCCTCAGGATCTAGAATCAGTTGATTGTATCCCGTAATACGTGCACTGCCTTGAATGCTTGGAAGAATTCCATCAAAAGTCCCAACCCTGGCTCGTGCTTCCACTTTTCCATAAAAAATAGAGCCGATAATACTTTCATGAACAAAGGAATCTCCTAGTTTAAGTTTACCTTTTGCGAACCATTGCGCCATACGTGCTGAAGTCCCTGTGCCACAGGGGGAGCGATCAATTGCTTTATCTCCATAAAATACAGCATTACTTGCTGTTGCCCCGGGCTGGGTTGGTTTTCCTCCCCACAACACATGACTGCATCCTTTAATTTTATCGTCCAAAGGATGGGTAAACTCATACTTGGAATTGAGCTGGGAACGAATCTCCCTACTCCAGCTTACCAACTGATTTGCTGTATAAGAATGTATTCCTTTAAAATGATCTTGCATGTCAACGATGGCATAAAAATTTCCTCCGTAGGCTACGTCTACACTTAAGGTGCCTAAGTCGGGGCAGTCTACTACTAGGGAAGTGGCAGCAAGAAAAGCAGGTACATTCGTAAATTTTACCGACTGTATGTTGTTTCCACTGGTTTGATACTCGGCAATCACCAACCCTGCAGGAGTTTCCACTCGTACCACCCCTGCGGTTTTGGGTTTGATCAATTTTTCTTCCAGTAAAAAAGTCAATGCTCCTATCAACCCATGCCCACACATCGGCAAGCAGCCGCTGGTCTCAATAAACAAAATTCCTACGTCATTGTTTGGATCTTGTGGATCGTAATAAAAACTTCCACTCATCATATCATGTCCTCGGGGTTCAAACATCAAGGCGGTTCGAATCCAGTCAAATTCCTTTAAAAAGTGAATTCGTTTCTCGCCCATATTCAGCCCCTGAAGACTCGGCTTAGGAGACCTGACCAAGCGCACCGGATTTCCAGCAGTATTTCCATCAATACAATCAAAAACTATTCGCTCGGTCTGTTTCATAGGGTGGCAGTAGTAAATTCCCCATTTACTGTTCTTAGTAGGTTCAGCGGATTTTCATCTTTTAATGCATCGGGTAATAAGGCATTGGGACAATCTTGAAAAGCTACAGGTCGTAACCATCGGTAAATTGCGTCTGTACCTACGGAAGTAAATCGGCTGTCTGTAGTGGCGGGAAAAGGTCCTCCATGCTGCATGGCTTCGGTAACGGCAACTCCCGTAGGAACTCCTTGAAATAATATCCTTCCTGCCTTTGATTTTAATTGAGACAAAAGGGATTTTAAAATAGTAGCGTCCGAACTTTCTCCTAAAACGGTTGCCGTCAATTGGCCTTCTAGTGCTCCTGCAACTGCAAGCAGTTCCTCCGAACTGTTGCAAACTACTACCAAGGTAAAGGGTCCAAAAACTTCTTTCTTTAAACTGGAATCACTTAAAAAGGTAGCTGCGCTTACACTCCCAATGGCTGCAGCACAGGTCTCGGATTTAAAAAATGTATCGAGTTTATCATTGCCTTGTAAACCAAACAATTGTTTGTCATATTGCGCTTGAATGTTACTATGAACCATAGGTGGCAATTCTATATCTCTTATACTATCGCTTATTTTCTGGGCTAAATCAAATTGACCAGACGTATCACAAGCAACGATCAGTCCAGGGTTCGTACAAAACTGTCCTGTACCTAAGGTAACAGACTGGGCAATTGCTTCTGCTAAAGCCCCATCTGATTGGAGCTTAGATTCTGTTATAAAAATTGGATTGATACTCCCCATTTCAGCAAAAACCGGTATGGGTTGCTCCCTTTGTTGGGCTAGATCATACAAGGCTTTTCCTCCAGCAAAACTCCCGGTAAACCCGACCCCTTTTACCGCAGGATGGGACACAAGTTGACCTCCGATGTCATGAGATTGTCCGCCTAAATGAGAAAAAATCCCATGAGGTAAGTCGCATCGGGTCACAGCCTTACTGATTGCTTGAGCGACCAATTCACTGGTTCCCGCATGGTAGGGATGTGCCTTTACGATAACGGGACAGGCCGCGGCAAAGGCAGAAATGGTATCACCCCCTGCTGTAGAAAAAGCCAACGGAAAATTACTAGCTCCAAATACTACTATGGGACCCAAAGGAGCGAGCATTTTTCTTAAGTCCGGTCCTGTGGTATGTAAGGTAGCCTTTACAAAAGTTCCTTTTTTCAAAAGCTCAACAAAACGGGATATTTGATCTACGGTTCGTTGAAACTCTCCGTTTGCTCTCCCCTCAGGCAATGCGGATTCCAATTGATAAGTAGCAATGAGTTCTGGCTGAATCGATTCTAATTCCTCCACGATACATTCCAAAAACCGAATTCGATCGGAAAAAGTGAGTTCCGACACCTGTGGAAAACTCGCTGAGGCAGCCTCCAACGCTCTCGAAATTTGATCTGGTGTGGCCTGCTGAAAATCAACAGCAAGCTCCTGTTGGGTTTTGGGATTTACCGTTTTGAATTTAATCGAATCCGATTGGGACTCCCAAATTCCTGCGATTAAGTTTTTGCCTTCTATCATAGGTATTTTTTGTAGTCGAGGTGAGTTGGTCTTGTTTTAAGTGCTGACTTTAGAATATCCTGCACATCTTGGTGTGCTTTGTCCCTAAGGGGCAATCTTGGCGGACGCACATGGCCCGTTCCAAGTCCTGTTGCTACTTCACACAGTTTGATGTTTTGAACCAGTTGAGGTGAGATGTCGAGCTCTAAAAGGGGTAGGAACCAACGGAAAACTTCGCGGGCTTTTTCCCATTCTCCTGCTTTGCAGTACGCATAAATTGCCACTGTTTCTTCTGGAAACGCATCGACCAAACCAGCTACCCAACCTGTTGCACCCATCATCAAGCATTCTAGGGCGATGGTATCTACTCCGCAAAGGATGCTGAATCGATCACTAAAACGATTGATCATTCTCGTAACATTGGTGGTGTCACGGGTAGATTCTTTTACTGCATTGATGTTTTTAAATTTGGAAAGCTGTTCAAACATATCCAAGGTCACCTCTATTTTATAATCTACGGGGTTGTTGTAAATCATGATGGGCAAGGAAGTGCCAGTTGCCACCGAAGAAAAATATTCAACGGTTTCCGTATCGGTCGCTTTGTAGCGCATGGGCGGTAGGAGCATCAAGCCGCTGGCCCCCTCTGCTTCTGCTTGCTCTGCAAGCCGAACCGCTTCTTTTGTTGCTTGTTCTGCAATATTCATGATCACGGGAATACGACCCTTTGTTTTGCTAAGGGTGGTTTCCAACAATAAGCCACGCTCTTCAGCGGTAATTGTACTTGCTTCTCCCAGGGTACCCCCCAAAATAATTCCGTGTACTCCAGCTTCGATCTGAGCGTCTAAATTTTTTTGAAAGGTCTTGAGATCGAGCTGATGATTCTCATCAAATTGGGTAGTTATAGCAGGCATTACCCCCTCCCACTTAAAATTTTTCATTGCAGTTTTGTGTGATTAATTAATGGCTTGAATATAAGTTTTTTTGCCATTTGAAAAGGCATATTCAAAAAGTTTTCTAACTTGAATAGGCTAAAAAAAACTTCTCAAAACCGATGGCACAATCTCATTTTTATCATAGCCCAATAGGTTGGATAAAGTTTGAGGAATCAGAACAGGGATTAAGCTCTTTAAGCTTTACCACGCCCCCTCCAACCCCTCAACCTACTTGCTCGCCTAAGCTGTTAAACAAGCTAGAAGAATATTTCATACACGGTATACTTACCCCTCCTAAATTGAATGTAATAGGCACCGCATTCCAAAAAAAAATATGGGACCTCGTGAAAAACATTCCCAAGGGAAGTACCAAAACCTATAAAGAGATCGCCCTAGCCTATGGGGACTTAAAAGCCATCCGAGCTGTTGCCCATGCCATAGGAAAAAATCCGATTCTCCTTTTTATTCCTTGCCATAGAGTCATCGGAAGTGATGGTTCCATGACGGGATATGCAGGAGGCATAGCCAAGAAAAAATGGCTGCTTGCCCATGAAAAAGCATCCACTCAAAAAACCTTAGATTTGTAAGTACGCTTGTCAGTAAACACCAACGAATGGGTTATGAAAAAAATTGCAAAAATTCTTAGTCTAACAGTAGCAGTCCTGTTTGGATTGCTCTATGTTTCTGATTACAACTACCTCTTAACAGCCGTGTCTACGATCTATATGAAGGGACACACTACCGCGTATTTATCGGATTATGAAAATTTTGACAATCGTATTTTAGCAGTGTCAGAAAATCCTCAGCCCTGGGCCCTCCATTCCAAATTTAACAGCGTTCGACTCACTGAAGCGCAAGAACAGATTCATTTTGACAATGGAACTGTTGCTTTTTTATTGTTTAAAAATGACAGTCTTTTTTTTGAAAAATACTACGATGGATACGGTGTAGACTCCAAAAGCAATTCCTTTTCCATGGCAAAAAGTTATGTTGCAGCCCTTTTGGGCAAAGCGATAATGGAGGGTTATATCGAAAGTCTAACGCAACCCGTAAAGGATTTTTTTCCGGAATTAAAAGGACCCTATGCGGAACAAGTAACCGTAGGCGATCTCGCCAGTATGTCATCGGGTCAACATTGGGATGAGAATTACTATTCCCCAACCTCTGTGACTACTGCTGCGTATTTTGTGACGGATTTGGATCAATTGATTTTAGCCCAACCGATAGATGAGGTTCCAGGAAAATCGTATGAATACAAAAGTGGCACTACGCAATTACTGGCCATGGTAATCGCTAAGGCAACCGGTAAAAACCTAACCACTTACCTCTATGAAAGTTTTTGGAATCCGATGGGGGCAGAGCATCAAGCCTACTGGCAGTTGGACAGCGAAGAAGAAGGAATGGAAAAAGCCTATTGCTGTATTGCATCTAATGCGAGAGATTTTGCACGCCTTTCCAAACTGTTCAAAAACCATGGGAAATGGAATGGAAAAACTCTTTTGGATTCTACCTTTATTGCGCACTCGCTTAAACCGCGTTTTGAAGAGAGTCCGGAATACGGCTACAGTTGGTGGCTTAAAAACTACAAAGGCTATAAAACCTATATGAATCGAGGGCATTTAGGACAGTATGTCATAACCATACCCGAAGAGGATCTCATCTTGGTCCGGCTAGGACATAGTAAGGGGGCAAAAGGAGCTTTAGGCGACCCTTTTACTCCTGACATCTATCGTTATATAGACATTGCACTTGAACTTAACCCAGATGCTAGCGCACCTTGAATTACATAAGATCCTTTTTCTCGATATAGAGACCGTCCCTTTGCATGCAACTTTTGATCAGGTTCCGGATCTAGAAAAGGGATATTTTGCCGAAAAAACGGTCTACCAAAGAAAAGATGAAATTTCCCCGGAAGCATTCTATGAGCGCGCTGGAATTTGGGCAGAATTTGGTAAAATCATATGTATATCAGTAGGCTACTTTACCCCACAACATCCAAGAGAATTTCGACTAAAAAGTTTTACTGGGGAAGAAAAACAGCTGCTGAAGGATTTTAAGCAACTGCTTGAAGTACATTTTAATTCATCTAGACATCGACTATGTGGGCATAATGCAAAAGAATTTGACTTTCCTTTTATTGCCAGACGCATGTTGGTTCATCAGGTTCCGCTCCCAAAAAGTCTTCAGCTTTTTGACAAAAAGCCTTGGGAGGTCCCGCATCTAGATACGCTTCATCTGTGGCGTTTTGGAGATTACAAACACTATACCTCGTTAAAATTAATGGCCCATGTTTTGGGAATCCCCTCACCAAAAGACGATATTGATGGAAGTCAAGTAGCCTCCGTTTATTACAAAGAACAAAATTTAAAACGGATCATCACCTATTGTGAAAAAGATGTTGTCACCGTTGCACAAGTCTTTTTAAAGCTCCGAAATGAATCCTTACTTAAAACAAGAGAAATTATTTTTAGCCAATAAAAATAGTTATATTCGATAGCAATAAATTATTTAGGAATACAATGGAACAAAACTTCGATGCTATAGTAGTAGGAACAGGAATCAGTGGTGGCTGGGCCGCCAAGGAATTATGTGAAAACGGATTAAAAACACTCGTGCTGGAAAGAGGACGAATGGTAAAACATCTGGAAGATTATCCTACCATGCATTTAGACCCTTGGGATATGAAAAATGGAGGAAGAACTTCCCAAGAGGATTTAAAAAAATACAACAAACAAAAAAGATGGGGCGTCAATGAAGGAAATCGTCATTTTTACAACAACGATTCGGAATACGACTATGACGAAGACAAAACGTTTGATTGGATTCGAGGAACACAAGTAGGAGGTCGTTCCCTGATCTGGGGGCGCCAAACGTACCGTTGGAGTGACGATGATTTTGAAGCCAACTTACGAGATGGTATTGCCATAGATTGGCCTGTTCGATACAAAGACATAGCCCCCTGGTATTCCTATGTAGAAAAATATATTGGGGTCAGTGGAGAGGCATTAAACCTTCCGCAGCTTCCTGACAGTGAATTCTTACCGCCAATGGAGTTAAACTGTGTTGAAAAAGAATTACAAGCTTCCATTGCCAAAAACTACACCGACCGAGTCATGACAGTAGGAAGGGTAGCTCATATTACCCAAGGGACAAAATCAGACGGAGGGAGAACGCAATGTCAGTTCCGAAATCGTTGCGATAGAGGATGTCCTTTTGGGTCTTATTTTAGCTCAAATTCCTCGACACTCCCTGCCGCAGAAAGAACAGGCAATATGACCTTACGTCCTAATTCTATCGTATCAGAAGTCATTTATGATGAAGCTACCCAAAAAGCAAAAGGAGTAAGAATCGTCGATGCACTGACCAAAGAAGTCATTGAATTCAACTCCAAAGTAGTCTTTATTTGTGCTTCTTCCATGGCCTCTACTGCCATACTGCTCAATTCAAAATCAAAACGCTTTCCAAATGGAATGGGTAACGACTCCGGTGAATTGGGACACAACATCATGGACCACCAATTGGGGAGTGGAGCTTCTGGATCCTTTGACGGATTTGAAGACAAGTACTTTACCGGTAGACGTCCTAATGGATTTTACATCCCGCGTTTTAGAAACGTTGGAGGCAAAAAGAAAAATGTTGACTTCCTAAGAGGCTACGGCTACCAAGGAGGTGCTAGACGAGGCAATTGGTCTGATGCTATTGCTGAGTTTGCCTACGGTAGTGAATTTAAAAATGCCATGCTCAAACCAGGTAAATGGAACGTAGGTATGGGCGGTTTTGGAGAAGTATTACCTTACCACGAAAACCGCATGTATTTGAATTATGACAAACTCGATCAGTGGGGCTTACCCAAAATTGTATTTGATGCTGAATTCAAAGACAACGAAAAGAAAATGAAGGAAGACTGGAAAGTTCAAGCCGCTGAAATGCTTGAAAACGCTGGTTGTAAAGATGTCAACATCTATGACTCCAACGCACCTATTGGAAAGGGAATCCACGAGATGGGAACCGCTCGAATGGGACACGATCCGAAAACTTCGGTACTGAATAAGCACAATCAGATTCATGCGGTACCTAATGTCTATATGACCGATGGGGCGTTTATGACTTCCTCAGGAACTCAAAACCCCTCCTTGACCTATATGGCCTTTACCGCACGTGCGGTAAACCATGCCGTGTCTGAATTGAAGAAAATGAATCTTTAAAGCGTCCTTGTTTCATGGTGAAACATCCTACAAATGTCAACAAACAAATTGCTTTGTTGGATGTCCAAAAGTTAACCCTTGAACTAAACGGGAAGTGCCTATTAAGTGACCTTTACCTAACGCTATCCGAGAATGAAATTCTGGCTCTTGTTGGAGAGTCAGGGAGTGGAAAGTCTTTGCTGGCACTTTCTCTACTCGGTTTGCAGCCCCAAAATGCCTCCTTAACAGCCCAGCGACTTCTTTTTGATGGGCATCCCCTTCTAGAACTAGAAAGCCCTCTTTGGCAAAGCTTACGGGGAAATAAAATTGGAATGGTTTTTCAAGAACCCCAATCCAGTCTTAATCCCTCCATGCGCTGTGGAAAACAATTGCAGGAGGTTTTGCAACAGCATACCACACTTTCAAAAAAAGAACAACACCTCAAAATCAAGGAAGCGCTGACAGAGGTCCAATTGCCAGATCCTGAACGAATTTTTAAATCCTATCCTCATGAAATCAGCGGGGGCCAAAAACAACGGGTAATGATTGCTATGGCATTACTTTGCCATCCCAAAGTTTTGATCGCTGATGAACCTACAACGGCACTTGACGTTACAGTGCAAAAGGACATTATTGCACTTTTGAAAAGATTGCAACAAAAACGAAATATGAGTGTCTTATTTATTTCCCATGATTTGGCCCTTGTGAAGCAACTCGCAGATCGAGTGGCAGTAATGTACAAAGGAAAAATAGTTGAAGTAAATACGACTCAAAAAATATTCAGCAACCCCAAAGAAGCCTATACCAAAGGACTTCTTTTTGCCCGCCCTTCAACAAATCAAAGAGTCTTTCCGCTACCCACCCTTGAAAATTACCTCAGCGGCACTTTCAAAACGCATAGCCAAACCTCCAAAGAGCGTTTGGAACAACATGAAAAAATATATTCTCAACCTCCTCTGCTTGAAGTAAACGAAATCGAAAAAACCTACACGGGTCGCCTTGGACTGTTTCAAAAGTCAACCTTTTTCCAAGCTTTAGCTCCCCTCAGTTTTTCTCTTTATCCGGGAGAAACACTGGGCTTGGTAGGAGAATCGGGTTGTGGAAAGTCAACGCTGGCAAGAACCCTTCTCTACCTTGACTCCCCCTCCCATGGAACGGTTTACTTTAAAGGAAAACAACTCAATCCCAATGACAAAAACTTGATGTATACCCTCAGACAAAAGGTTCAATTTGTTTTTCAAGATCCCTATGCGTCTTTACATCCCTTAAAAACAATTGGAAATGCCATCCAAGAAGTTTTGGCCTATTATACAAATGCCCCTCAAAAACAGACCCAAGAGGAAGCCACCCAATTACTCACCCAAGTTGGGTTGAATGCAGAATTTTACGGTCGCTACCCACATCAACTTTCTGGAGGACAAAGGCAGCGAGTTGTAATTGCTAGAGCCCTGGCCTCTAAACCAGAACTACTGATCTGTGATGAAAGTGTGGCTGCGCTCGATATTTCCGTTCAGGCGCAGGTTTTAAATCTACTTAACCACCTCAAAAAAGAATTGGGGTTAAGCTATTTATTCATCTCCCATGACTTGGCTGTAGTTAAGTATATGTCTGACCGTATCATGGTGATGAAAGACGGCCACCTGATTGAATTACAAGAAGCAGACAAACTGTACGACCAACCTCAAAGCCCTTATACGAAAAGCCTTATTGAAGCCATTCCAAAGTAGGCAAAAGCGATACTCTTTAAGTCGAAGGGTTGGGAATTGCCTCGTGTATCAAATTAATTTCTGTTAAAATATCTTCGCTCAAACGAATGGCAGCGGTATCGATATTTTCTTTCAGCTGTACAAGATCTGTTGCACCGATGATATTACTGGTCATAAACGGCCGATCATTTACAAATGCTAGCGCAAGCTGGGTTAGGGTCAGTCCGCTTTTTTGAGCTAAATCATGATACCGTTCTACTGCATTGTTGCAGGGGTCGGAACTGTACCTGTCGTAATGAGGAAAAAGAGTAAGTCTTGCTTTTTTCGGTTGTTTTCCCCCTCGATACTTTCCGGAAAGCACACCAAAAGCAAGTGGCGAATAGGCTAAAAGCCCTACCTCCTCCCTATGGCATACCTCGGCATTGCCCACCTCAAAGGTTCGGTTTAGCAATGAATAGGGATTTTGAATGGTTCGCACTCGAGGGCGTTCTGAATTTGAAGCCCTTAAAAAGCCCATGGTTCCCCAAGGAGTCTCATTTGACAATCCTATATGACGGATCGTACCTTTTTTTACATGGTTTCCCAAAGCCTCGAGGACCTCTTCAAAATTTTCTTGCCATAAATCGCCTCGCTTGTAATCGTATCCTCTCTTTCCGAAATAATTTGTGGGTCTTTCCGGCCAGTGCAATTGATACAAATCAATATAATCGGTTTGAAGTCGTTTGAGACTGTTTTCAACCGCTGTGTCGATCGTCTCTTTGGTGTAGCGTTTTGCCGTACGGATGTGTTGTGTAAAGTCGGCAGGTCCTGCGATTTTTGAAGCAAGGATGATTTTGTCTCGAAGTCCTGATTTTTTAAACCACGTTCCAATAAAACGTTCGGTATCTCCTTGTTCCTCTTGCCTTGGAGGAATGGGGTACAGCTCTGCCGTATCGAAAAAATTAACCCCTTGCTCAACGGCGTAGTCCATTTGTTCATGTCCTTCTTGTTCGGAGTTTTGTCTTCCCCAGGTCATTGTTCCTAGGCATATTTTACTAACTTTTATTTGGGTTCCGGGTATAAAATTGTATTCCATTAATTTGATTCTAATAGTGATGTAATTTCGTCTAGGGAAGGGCTTAAAACAACTTCAATTCTTCGGTTTGCTGCTCTACCTTCAGCTGAACTATTCGGTGCAATGGGTACAAATTCACTGCGTCCAGCGGCCGTTAAATTTTCAGGTAATAAGTTTTCATTTTTAAGAAGTATAGCCACCACAGCGGTCGCTCTTTTGGTTGATAGATCCCAGTTGGATTCCAGTGGGCCATTAGGCGAAAAAGGAACGTTGTCGGTATGCCCCTCTATTAAAATGGCAATGTCTGGATTCTCTTCCAAAACAGAAGCCAATTCGTTTAGCGCTTTCCTGCCTTCGGGTTCAATATCCCATCTTCCAGACTGGAATAAAAGTTTATTTTCCATGGATACATAAACCTTTCCATTTCGTTGTTCTACGGTTAATCCTTTTCCTTGGAAATTCAACAAGGCGTCTGAAAGCCTTTGTTTCAGTTCCTCCAAAGCTTGTTTTTGGTTTTGCATCATTTCTTCCAATTGATCCACTCGCTCTGAACGGGACTGCAATTCAGTTTTACGCAAGGCGATTTCTTTTAATAAGGCATTGTTTGCTGCGATACTGCTTTGAATTTTTTCTTCACTGTTTTCTTTTAAAAGGGTGTATTTTTCTTCCCAGTCTTTTAGTTCTTTTAAGCCAGTGGCAACGCTATCTCGTGACCTAGACAGGTAGCGTTCAACTTCACCAAGGCTAGCACTGAGTTGGTCCCAAGACTGTTGAAGCGAATCCCTGGATTTTTCATACGCATTGCGTTCTGCTTTCACTACCGCATAACGGGCCTCAAGATCGTTAAATACTTTTGTAGAAACACAACTGGTAAAGACCATAAAAAAGACAGCACAACAAAGAAAGAAAGCGTATTTCATATTTAAAATTTAAGTTCGAGTCCTACGGGACAATGATCAGAATGTTTGGCTTCCGGTAAAATAAAAGAACGGAAGATCGAATTTTTAAGAGGAGCGCTAACAAGGGCGTAATCAATGCGCCATCCTTTATTGTTATTTCTAGCGTTGGCACGATAACTCCACCAAGAATACTGATGGGGTTCTGGGTTTAAATACCTAAAGGAATCAACAAAACCCGACTCCATAAACTGATCTAACCATTCTCTTTCTTCGGGCAAAAATCCCGATACATTTTTATTACGAACCGGATCATGAATGTCAATTGGCTTATGGCAAATATTGTAATCTCCGCAGATGATTAGGTTGGGATACTCCTTTTTGAGTTGGTTGATGTAGGTTTGAAATTCATCCATAAATTGAAACTTATAGTCCAGGCGGGCAGCATTCGTTCCAGAGGGCAAATACAAACTCATAATAGAAACTTCCTTAAAGTCCACTCTGAGTATTCGCCCTTCGAAGTCCATGTGTTCAATTCCACTCCCATAGGCCACGTGTAAGGGCTTTTGTTTTGAAAAAATAGCCACCCCACTATACCCTTTTTTTTGAGCAGAAAACCAATAGTGGTGATAGCCAAGTGCTTCTATAGCGGCTGTATCCACTTGGGATTCTAGGGCTTTGGTTTCTTGGATGCAAATCACATCGGCTTGAGTAGCTTCGAGCCAGGAGGCAAATCCCTTCGTTAGGGCAGCACGAATTCCGTTGACATTGTAGGAAAGTAGTTTCAATACTATTTTTTACGAAGATAAAAAATCCAAGCGGTAAGGAAAACTAATTCTTTAGACTTGAATTTACTTCCTCTGAAAAAAGCCTACTTAAATTTGTTTGAGTAGGGAAGTAATGGACACCTGAGCTTGTATGATGGCTTTTAGCTCTGGGATGGCAACCCGCTTTTGCTCCATGGAATCCCGTTCTCTGAGTGTCACAGTCTGGTCTTCTAAACTTTGATGATCTACTGTAATACAAAAAGGGGTGCCAAGGGCATCCTGTCTTCTGTAGCGTCTTCCTACGGCATCTTTTTCATCGTAAACCGTTTGAAAATCCCATTTTAAATCCTCAACTATAGTTCTGGCTAATTCGGGCAGGCCGTCTTTTTTAACCAAGGGTAAAACTGCCGCCTTGTTGGGTGCAAGTGCATAGGGAAACTTTAATACCGTTCGGGTGGCTCCTCCTTCTAATACTTCCTCTGTGAGCGAATTTGAAAAAACAGCTAAAAACATCCGATCCAATCCGATGGAGGTTTCTACTACATAAGGAACGTAGTTTTCATTGCGTTCTGGATCAAAATATTGTAATTTCTTTCCGGTAAATTTTTCATGGCTGGAAAGATCAAAATCTGTTCTCGAGTGAATTCCTTCTAGCTCCTTAAATCCAAAAGGAAAACGAAATTCAATATCCGAAGCTGCATCTGCATAATGGGCCAATTTTTCATGATCGTGAAAACGGTATTTTTCTTCTCCCATACCAAGTGCTAAATGCCATTTCATTCGATTTTCTTTCCATTGGGCATACCATTCTTTTTGGGTTCCAGGGGGAATAAAAAATTGCATCTCCATTTGCTCAAATTCACGCATTCTGAAAATGAATTGACGGGCAACAATTTCATTTCTAAAGGCTTTTCCTGTTTGAGCTATACCAAAAGGCAGCTTCATTCGAGCCGTTTTTTGGACGTTTAAAAAATTAACAAAAATGCCTTGAGCCGTCTCGGGTCGTAAATACAAATCCATTGCCGTGTCTGCTGAGGCGCCCAGTTTTGTGCCAAACATCAAGTTGAACTGCTTGACATCGGTCCATTCTCTTGAACCGGACTCTGGACATGAAATCTCAAGTTCTTCAATTAATGCTTTGACATCGGCTAAATCCTCTTTTTCTAAGGATTGGCCCAAACGCTTTAAAATGGCTTCCGCATTTTCTTGGTGTGCTAAGACCCTGGGGTTGGTAGCGCGAAATTGAGCTTCGTCAAATGCAGCTCCAAAACGTTTGGCCGCTTTTTGCACTTCTTTTTCAATTTTAGCTTCAATTTTAGCTACATATTCCTCCACCAAAACGTCTGCACGGTATCTTTTCTTCGAGGTTTTGTTGTCAATTAAGGGATCATTAAACGCATCCACATGACCTGAAGCCTTCCAAGTGGTAGGGTGCATAAAGATTGCTGCATCAATCCCAACAATATTTTCATGGAGTTGAACCATGGCTTTCCACCAATACTCGCGGATGTTGTTTTTGAGTGCTACTCCATTTTGCGCATAGTCATAAACGGCACTAAGTCCATCATAAATTTCACTTGAAGGGAATACAAAACCATACTCTTTGGCATGGGAAATAACTTTTTTAAATTGATCTGTTTGCTGCGTCATGGCGCAAAAATAATTCTTTTTGTTATTTTTAGTAGGCTCTTGATCTTATTCTATGAAAAAAAACAGCAAAGCTATTTTGCAGACCCTCTCCGATTTTATTTTTCCACGGCAGTGCTACGGTTGTGAAACGCCGTTGAAGTTTTACGAAAAAAAAATATGCACAAGTTGTCTAATTCAATTGCCCTTGACCTCATTTTGTACTTCGATAGCCAATCCCCTTTACCAAAAACTGTCCCTACGTTTTCCAATTCAAAATGCAACCAGTTTATTCTATTTTGAGAAAGAGGGAATTTTAGCGCATTTAATTCATCTTTTTAAATACAGCGGTGCAAAGGAACTGGGGTTCTTTTTAGGATCATGGCTTGGAGCCTGTCTAAAAGAAGGTCTAATAGCCGAGGATATAGATGCCATCGTACCCGTACCCCTTCATCCGCTCAAAAAAAGAAAAAGAGGCTATAATCAGTCAGAGCTCATTGCAAAGGCACTAAGCAAAAAAATGAAACGACCCTTGCTTTCCCAAGGGCTGATTCGAGTAAAAAATACTACTGCCTTGGCACAGTTAGGTAAAAATGAACGAGAATTAGAAGTACAGCATGCCTTTCAGACCAACCTAAACATTACAGATCGTTCATTACACCTGCTTCTGGTAGACGATGTACTAACCACAGGAGCAACACTTAGCGCCTGTGCGTCAACTTTATTGATAAATTCCAATATAAAAATAAGTATCGCTGTACTTGCTTGTAGGTTGTAAGTAGAATAATGCTTTATTTTGTGGGTATATTTTAATGATGCGAATTGGTTTAAAATTTCTCCTCCTTGGAGGTCTCTTACTGACCACATTACAATGTGCCAAAAGGGCTTCTCCAACGGGTGGTCCCAGAGACAGCTTACCCCCTGTATTGGTCAATGCATCGCCCAAACTGAACACCGTTTTTTTTGACAAAGAGGAAATCAATTTGACCTTTGATGAATACGTGACGCTTAAAGATATTAGCAAACAACTGATTATTTCGCCTCCACTAAACTCCTCTCAATATAAAGTTTATCCCGTTACAGGAGCTTCTAAAAAAGTAACGCTTAGACTTCAAGACAGCCTTTTAAAAAACACCACCTATACGTTTAATTTTGGTGAGGGCATTATAGATTTTAACGAAGGGAATCCTGCCTCCTATTTGACCTACACTTTATCTACTGGAGCTACAATTGATTCACTTTACATCAAAGGGAAAGTAAGCGATGCCTTTGAAAGAGAAACAGAGCGATACATCTCGCTCCAGCTTTACCCTGTGGACAGCGTTTACAACGATTCGGTTATTTTCACAGAAAAACCGCTCTATGTAACCAGCACCTTGGACACTACCCTTTTTCGTTTTCAAAATTTAAGAGCGGGTAAGTATGCCATTATTGCACTAGAAGACAAAGCTGGGAATTACTTCTTTGAACAAAATATGGACAAAATAGGTTTTGTAGAGGACTTGATTGAATTGCCTCAAGATTCCGTTCTCGACTTTCGGCTGTTTCAAGAAAAAGCGAACTTCTTTTGGGACAAACCCTATTTTATCAATGACCATCACATCGCTTTAGCCTATTATGGAGAACGAGAAGAGGAAGCCTTTAAAATGGTCAGTGAAGTTCCAGATTCCTTTGAATTTTTGGTCACCCAAAACCGAGTAACCGATACCTTAGATTACTGGTTTAAAGGGGCAGAACTGGATTCGCTTCAATTTGAATTAAACATCAAAGATTCGCTACAAATTAAAACCGTTCAGTTTAAAAATCCCATTCCGGATTCTTTGGTAATTGATAAGCATACTGCAGGAAGCTTACGTCTTGTAGAAAAGTTTGAACTGAAAAGCAATCTTCCCATCACGGAAGTAAACTCAGAAATGGTACAGGTTACCAACGTGGATACACTACCGATTCCGGCACGTTTGAAAATTCAAGAAAACTACGATCGCATTACGGTAGATTTTGAAGTCCTTCCCAACGATCGGTATGAAATTACTCTTTTACCCAATGCACTGGTCGATTTTTGGGGAAATACAAACGATACACTGGTGTACCGCACCTCAACTAAAAAAGTGGAAGACTACGGTAACATTTTTTTAAGGGTTCAACACCAAAGCCCCCATCCCTTCATAATCGAATTGCTTAAGGGAGATGAGGTTTTTCGAAGATATGACAGCCCGATAGAGGGTAACAATTATTCATTTAAATTACTCGATGCTGGAAAGTATAGCGTTCGTCTGATTGAGGATGCCAATAAAAACAAAAAATGGGACACGGGTAATTATTTGAAAAAAATCCAGCCCGAAAACGTTATTTATTTTTGGAAAGAAATTGATCTTAGAGCGAATTGGGACATGAATGAAACTTTTAATACAAGTCAAAACTATCCCGATCCTCCAGAAAGCGCAACCGTTTCCGATGTGCTTGCAGATCCAGCAAGTCCAGCTCAGCCGTAACTACAGTTTCCGCTGCAGCAGGGGCTTTTGCCAAAGGATGGCCTAGCGGATCATAAACCGCTGTATGGCCTGGATAAACATGCTTTTTTTCGTCATTTCCTATACGGTTCACTCCCACTACATAGGCGAGGTTTTCAATTGCTCTGGCTTGCAGTAAAGTGTCCCAAGCATGAATCCGAGGCGTTGGCCAGTTGGCAACATACAGGAGTAAATCGTAGTCTTGGGTGTTTCGAGACCAGACAGGAAATCGCAAATCATAACATATTCTGAGGCAAATTTTCCAACCTTGGTATTCAAAAATTCCATTGTTGGACCCTTGCTGATATACTTTATCTTCATCCGCCAGCGTAAAGGTATGCCGCTTGTCGTAAAAGAGTACGTTTTCAGTAGGGGTAACCAGCACAAACCGATTGTAGTAATGCGCTCCCTCACTAATCACTAAACTTCCCCCCACTGCGGCATTTAATTCAAGTGCCCACTTTTGCATCCATTGCACAGTGGAGCCATCCATAGGTTCTGCAACTGCCTTTGGATTCATAGTAAATCCTGAGGTAAACATTTCAGGAAGTAAAATAAGGTCGGTTGGAGTTTTGATCTTATTTAAATGCTTTTCAATACGGGTTTTGTTTTCCAAAGGAGACTCCCAGAAAAGAGGAATTTGTAAAGCTGTTATGCGAAGTTTAGATTTCATTATTAATTACAAGCTCAGCTGATTAAAACTCCCTAAATTTAGGAAGTATTTAGAATACCCGCTCCTATGCGTATTAATATTATGATCCTCACTTTTTTAATTATTCAGTTAAACTGTTACGGTCAACTGTATTTTCCTCCTGCCCATCAGGGTTGGGAAACAAAAAATCCAAAGGATTTTAATTTGGACTTGGAGCGGTTGACCCACGCAATTCAATTTGCTCAATCCAATGAATATTCTGGGGATAGGGATTTGCGTATCGCGATCCTTAACAGCTTTAAAAGAGAACCTTACCATACCATTTTAGGACCTACCCAAAAGCGTGGAGGACCCGCCGGTATACTTTTAAAAAACGGATATCAAATTGCTAGTTGGGGTGATGTCAAACGTGTTGACATGACCTTTAGCGTGACTAAAAGCTATTTGTCTACAGTAGCAGGTTTGGCTGTTGACAGGGGCTATTTTAAGCCTCAAGATGCTGTTGCAGAAAGTGTTTGGGACACTACTTTTGACGGGGAACACAACCGCCAGATTACATGGCAACATTTACTTACTCAGTCTTCAGACTGGTCGGGTACGCTTTGGGGGATGCACGACTGGGCAGACCGCCCACCCAGCGAGGGAAGTATAGACGATTGGAAAAACAGAACGCTCTACCCCCCAGGAACCCACTTTAAATACAACGACGTTCGAGTCAATCTACTCGCTTACTCCCTGCTCCAAGTTTGGCGCAAGCCCCTTCCTCAAGTAATTAAAGAACATATCATGGATCCTATTGGTGCCAGTCAAACCTGGAGGTGGTATGGCTATACAAATTCATGGGTTGACTTAGATGGAACCCGAGTGCAATCTGTTTCTGGAGGGGGGCATTCTGGCGGTGGTCTTTTCATCAATACAGAAGATCAGGCCCGTTTTGGTTTGCTCTTTTTGAATCGCGGTAATTGGAACGGCACCCAACTGATCAGTCCGTCTTGGATTGAAGAGGCTACAACTCCTTCAGCTGCCAATGCAAATTACGGTTATTTATGGTGGCTCAACAAGAAAGGAAGTAGTCGCTATTGGGAGGAAGTCCCAGAAAATGTTTATTATGCCTCAGGTTTTGGGGGTAATTTTATCGTGCTCATTCCCGATGAGCAAATGGTAATCGTTACCCGATGGCTTGAACCTTCTACCCTTGGGAAATTTGTAAAACTAGTCCTGGATGCGGTCCCCTAAAGCGTTAATTTTTGACATGGATGGTACTTTAGTAGACAATATGGAGTACCACAAACAGTCTTGGATAGAACTTTTTAAGTTGCACCAATTGGACTTGGATTACGACACCTTTGACCAACACTATCACAAAGGTTCTTTAGTTGAAATAATGAGTCGCCTTTTTCCCCATATCACGGACCCGAAAGAACTCTTCCGTATCGGGAGTTATAAAGAAGAATTGTACCGGGAGCTATACCGTCCTCACGTACAAGCCCTAGATGGGTTGTATACTTTTTTAGACCTTCAACAGCAGCAGCATGTCCCTATGGGCATTGCAACTATGGGAGATCAGCACAATATTGATTTTATATTTGAGGCTTTAGATTTAGAAACCTATTTTCATTCTACTACAGGGGGGCATCAGGTAACAAACGGGAAACCCCATCCTGAAATTTTTTTAACAGCGGCTAAAAAATTGGGGGTAGCTCCAGAAGATTGTTTGGTTTTTGAAGATACCCGCTCTGGGGTTACCGCGGCTCGAGCTGCTGGAATGCAGGTGATTGGATTAACTACGATGTTTGACCAAAAAACTTTAGTAGAACTGGGTTGTATCCAAGCGGTGGAGGATTTTAATGCACTGGAGCTTTTTTGAACCCTCTTTACTTTAAGTTCTATTGCGCTCATTTCTAAGCTTTTGGATTTTAGAAAGAATTCATTAATTTTAGTGCGTAAGTACCTTTTAAAGGTATAGATATTGTCTAGACGGGACCTAAAACCGAAAAAGACCTAACCTACTATCTTATTTATTATGTACCCCAAATCCTACCTATTGCTAGTTTTAGCCATTTTACCCTATACGCTCCTTGCTCAACATACACGCTTTGCCGTGAAAGGGGGCTTGAATCTCTCCAGAGATAAATTTGAAGTCTACGAAGCGGGAGTTCCATTTCATTTAACCACTGAAGTCGTTGCCTCTTACCATTTGGGTGGGGTAATGGAATTTAAAATGAAGGACTCAAGGCGGCTGTTTCAAATGGAAGTGCTCTACACAGGCAACGGCATGCTACTTAGAGAAACCGAACTTTATAAAAGAAAGCGATTGAACCTTACGCAACTCAGTATTCCCCTTTTGATGAAATATGAGGCCAAGGAAGACTTGTGTTTTAACCTCGGTGGCTATTTCGGCAGAATTCTAAACGCTCAAGAGCTGAATAGCCTGGGTCAACTTACACCGATCAAGGACCGATTTCAAATGTTTGATTTAGGTTTGTTGCTGGGGTTTGAATTTAAAGTAAACCCAAAATTTTCATTTGACCTGCGATACAACTACGGCCTACTCAATTTTAATAATGATGATGCCTTCGAAGACACCCTTACAAAAAGGGTGTATCAAAACCGAACGGTAAATTACGGTATGGTTTATAAATTTTAAAAAATTATCCCTTTAAACTCGCGTACAAATATTCACGATTCATTCGCGCGATATTTTCGAGGGAAATTCCTTTGGGACATTCTACCTCACAGGCCCCCGTGTTGGTACAATTTCCAAATCCTTCTTCATCCATCTGATTCACCATATTGAGCACGCGATCGGTAGCTTCTACTTTACCCTGAGGGAGTAATGCATACTGAGATACTTTTGCAGAAACAAATAACATGGCTGAAGCATTTTTACAGGTAGCAACACAAGCTCCACAACCGATACAAGCAGCCGCATCAAAAGCTTTGTCTGCATCGTGTTTGTCAATAGGAATGGCATTGGCGTCTTGGGTATTCCCTGAAGTATTGACGCTTACAAAACCTCCGGCTTGTTGTATGCGGTCAAAGGAAGAACGATCTACTGTAAGGTCTTTAATCACTGGAAAAGCCTTAGCTCTAAACGGTTCAATGGTAATGGTATCCCCATCTTTAAATTTCCGCATATGCAGTTGACAGGTGGTCACCAAGCGGTCGGGTCCGTGCGCTTCTCCATTGATAAACATCGAACACATTCCGCAAATTCCTTCACGACAATCGTGGTCAAAAGCAACAGGATCGATTCCCTTTTCTATTAACTCTTCATTGAGCACATCCATCATTTCAAGAAAAGACATGTCTGGAGAAACTTCGCTTATTTGGTAGGTTTCCATTTTTCCTTTCGCGTCTGCATTGGCTTGTCGCCAAACTTTGAGTGTCAAATTCATCATTCTATTTATAAGATCGTGTTTTAACTTCTATTTCTTCGTAGTTCAATTGCTCTTTGTGCAACGTTGCTTTGGAAGGATCGCCTTTGTATTCCCAAGCGGAAACGAAGGTAAAGTTTTCGTCATCGCGCAGGGCTTCCCCTTCAGGAGTCTGCGATTCTTCTCTAAAGTGGCCTCCACAAGATTCGTTGCGCTCTAAGGCATCTTTAGCAAACAACTCCCCTAACTCCAGAAAATCTGCTACCCGAGCAGCTTTTGCTAATTCAGGATTAAACTCGGAAGTGGTTCCGGGAACTTTTACATTTTTATAAAAATCTTCTCTCAAAGATTTTATTTCAGCTATGGCTTCAGTAAGTCCTTTTGCGTTCCGTGACATCCCGCATTTGTCCCACATGATTTTACCTAATTTTCTGTGGTAATAATCTACGGTATGTGTTCCTTGGTTGTTTACGAAAGCATCCAATTGGGCTTTGACGGAAGCTTCTGCTTTTTCAAATTCAGGAAGGTCGGTAGCTATGGCTCCCGTACGAATGTCCTGTGCAAGGTAATCTCCGATGGTATAGGGCAATACAAAATAACCATCTGCAAGCCCCTGCATCAAAGCAGAAGCCCCAAGTCGGTTGGCGCCATGGTCAGAAAAATTTGCTTCTCCTATAGCATAGCATCCGGGTATGGTGGTCATGAGGTTGTAATCTACCCACACTCCACCCATGGTATAATGCACTGCTGGATAGATCATCATCGGGGTTTCGTAGGGATTTTGATCTACGATTTTTTCATACATCTGGAAGAGGTTACCGTATTTTGCACGGATTACCTCTTGACCCAGTTTTTTTACTACAGCCGCATCGTTTTCATCCAGCCCCTTGACGTGAGCTTGTTCTTTGCCATAACGCTCAATGGCAGTAGCAAAATCCAAATAAACGGCCTCTCCTGTTTTATTGACTCCGTATCCTTGATCGCAACGTTCTTTAGCCGCACGTGAAGCTACATCTCGCGGAACAAGGTTTCCGAAAGCAGGATAGCGTCTTTCCAAATAATAATCGCGGTCTTCTTCAGCTATTGCTGTAGGCTTTAATTTTCCTTCGCGAATCGCTTTGACATCTTCTAGTTTTTTAGGCACCCAAATCCTTCCGTCGTTTCTCAAAGACTCCGACATCAAGGTCAATTTAGATTGATGCTCTCCTGAAACAGGAATGCAAGTCGGGTGAATTTGAGTAAAACAAGGATTGGCAAAATGTGCTCCTTTTTTGTGGATCTTCCAAGCGGCTGAAACGTTACTTCCCATGGCATTGGTAGAAAGGAAAAACACATTTCCATAGCCTCCAGAGGCAATTACAACTGCATGTGCACTGTGACGTTCTAATTTACCGTTGACTAAATTTCGAGCGATGATTCCTCTTGCTTTACCCTCAACCAAAACAAGATCCATCATTTCATGTCGGTTGTACATTTTGATCTTACCTCTACCAATCTGACGGTTCATTGCAGAATAGGCCCCAAGAAGCAACTGCTGTCCTGTTTGCCCTTTGGCGTAAAAGGTTCGTGACACCAACACCCCTCCAAAGGATCTGTTGTCTAACAAACCACCGTAATCCCGCGCAAAAGGAACTCCTTGTGCCACACATTGATCGATGATGTTGGTAGAAACCTCGGCCAAACGATGCACGTTAGCTTCTCTAGAACGGTAGTCCCCCCCTTTAATGGTATCGTAAAAAAGACGGTAAGTTGAATCTCCATCGCCTTGATAATTTTTTGCCGCATTGATTCCCCCCTGGGCTGCAATAGAGTGCGCACGTCTAGGAGAATCTTGAAAACAAAAGGTTTTCACGTTGTAGCCCAGTTCGGCTAGTGTAGCAGAAGCCGAAGCACCCGCCAATCCTGTACCCACGACAATCACGTCAATTAAACGCTTGTTTGCTGGGCTCACCAAATTGATATTGCTTTTATGCTGTGTCCACTTATCGGCTAAGGGTCCTTTGGGTATTTTAGAATCTAATGCCATATTAAAATGCGTTTAAATGGTGAAACAATGCAATCAATACAAACCCCATCGGGATACCGTATGAGAATGCTGTAGTAAAGGATTTGATCGATTTGGAATATTTGTTGTTTACCCCTACGGTTTGGAATGAAGAGGCAAATCCGTGATTCAAGTGAAGCGCCAGAAACACAAAGGAAAGTAAATAGATCCCGACTCGTATTGGACTTTCAAACTTATGTATCAATTCCTCAAAATAGCGCTCAGAATCCAAAGGCAGGCCCTCAACGTATTTATAGTTCATCTCAGGAACCCAGAAATCGTAAAAGTGGAGCGCGAGAAAAGAAAGGATTACGGCCCCGGATAAAATCATGTTTCGAGAGACCCACGGAGCGTTGGCGCCCCCTTTATAGCTTGCGTATTTTACAGTTCTTGACTTCCAATTTTGAAGCTCAAGAACAAATCCCATGATAAAGTGAAACAACACACCGAGAATTAAGATGGGCTGAAAAATGAACTGAACTACAGGGTTATTCCCCATAAAATGTGAAAGTTCGTTAAACAGAGAAGGACTAAAAACAGAAGTGAGGTTGATCACAAAATGTTGTGTCAAAAAAATCACCAAAAATAATCCCGAAAGGGCCATGGTAAGTTTTTTGCCAATTGAAGAGGCGATTAAAGTCATAGTTTTCAATTTGAGGAACAAAATTAAGGCATAAACTCTGAGCGACAAACTGCTTTAACGTATTTTTCCAAATATGAGTACCTGCCTTAAACCCTAAAGATCCTCTGTTTAATTTTAGGGCTCTTTTGAGTCGTTTTTTGAATAAAACCCTAAACAAAAACTTGACTGTTAAAGGCTGCAAAATTTTTGAAAAATTGGGCAAACCCCATTTTGTACTTTTTAAAAACAGCTATCTTAGTAAAAAACAATCTATGCGTTACCATCCTATTTCTGCCTCTGTGTACATTGAAAACAGAAAAAAATTTGCCCGTGAATTGCAACCCAAAAGCCTGGCTGTTTTTAACTCCAATGACATTTATCCCATCAGTGCTGACAGCACCTTACCGTTTGAGCAACATCGTGATATTTTTTATCTCAGCGGAATTGATCAAGAAGAAAGTATAGTAGTGATATTTCCAGACGCCCTAGAAAAGAAACACCAAGAGGTGCTTTTTGTTCGAAAAACAAATGCGCATATTGCTGTATGGGAAGGAGCCAAACTGACGCAAGAACAAGCCCGTGAACGAAGTGGCATTCAAACGGTATACTGGCTTGAGGATTTTAAACGAATCTTTCAAGAATTGAGCGTCCAATGCGATTGTTTTTATTTTAATACCAACGAACATTACCGCCAAGCCGTGGAAACCCAAACTCGAGAAGATCGGTTTATCGACTGGTGCAAAAAAACCTATCCCGCCCATGGGGTAGGAAAAAGCAATCCCATTCTTCAGCAATTGAGGTCGGTAAAATCTCCCGAGGAAATTGAACAAATTCAACAAGCGTGTGATATTACTGAAAAAGGGTTTAGAAGGGTGTTGTCTTTTATCAAACCCGGGGTTTGGGAATATGAAATCGAAGCTGAATTTGCCCATGAATTTATTCGAAATCGCTCCAAAGGGTTTGCTTACACTCCCATTATCGCTGCAGGAGAAAACGCTAACGTATTGCACTATACCGAAAACAATAAACAGTGTCATTCGGGAGATTTAATCCTGATGGATGTCGCAGCCGAATACGGAAATTATTCCAGTGACCTGACGCGAACGGTTCCTGTTTCGGGTCGGTTTACTGCTAGACAAAAAGAAGTTTATGAATCGGTATTAACTGTTAAAAAAGAAGCGACTAAACTTCTTAGACCCGGTGTTATTTGGAAAGAATTTCATGTAGAAGTAGGCAAATTGATGACTTCAGAATTAGTAAAACTTGGGCTTTTAGACAAGGCGGATCTTCAAAATGAAAGCGCCGAAATGCCCGCCTACAAAAAGTATTTTATGCATGGTACAGCCCATCATTTGGGCTTAGATACCCACGATTATGGATTGCTTCATCTGCCTATGGAACCCCAAATGGTGTTTACCGTTGAACCGGGGATTTACATCCCCCAAGAGGGGTTTGGTATCCGTCTGGAGGACGATGTGGTAATCCAAACCGAAGGGGCTCCTCTCAACCTCATGGGGTCCATTCCTATTGAAGTAGAGGAAATTGAAACACTGATGAACACCTAAAAAAAAGCCATCTAAAGAGATGGCTTTTTTTACAGTAAAAAGGATGGGTTAAGCTGCAACCGGCTTTAAATTCCGTTGCCAGAAATACAAGATGGTAAACAAGACGATCAAAACGCCTGGGAATCCAATCATATACGTAAGGGTTTGCTGACCTGCAGCTAAATCCAAGGCGGTGCCTGTCAATCCGTTAGCAGCTTGTTCTGCCGTAGAGTTGTCAATCCACCCTCCGATAATCGGTTGAAAAATAGAGGTAGAAAACATTCCCATACCCCCTACTATTGACATTCCTAAAGCGCCACTAGCAGGTATTTTTTCTGCTACAAAACCAATCATATTGGGCCAGAAATAACATACCCCTAGGGCAAAGAAAATTGCTGCTACATAGACCATTTGCCCTGTTTGCGTACTGAAAAGGAAAATTCCAATAGCAGTAAGTACCGCAGACCCAAGCAAGACACCGGTTTGATCAAATTTGTGTACGATATCTCCTCCGAAGTATCTTCCTACAGCCATAAGTCCTGTTATGAGAGCCAAGATCAGCATCGGCTGTGCTCCACTACTTTGCATGATTAGACTGGTCCACTGTTGGGGTCCAAATTCTGAAATGGCTGTCAAGGCCATACAACCCAAGATAAAAATATAAATAGGCGTGGCCATGGCTTTAAAATTACTGCTTACCGAAGTGGCAGCTTCCACTTTGGATTTCGGAAATTCTTGACCGTAAAATAAATAGGCATAAATCAAGGTTGGAAGTACGATGATCCAAATCTGAGCCTGCCAACCTAAATCCGCATCCGTCATGAATTTTGAAATTAAACTTCCCAAAACTATTCCTCCTGGAAACCACATGTGAAAACGATTCAACAATGTGTTCATTTCCTTGCCTTCATAGGCATCTGCAATCATAGGATTACACGCTGCTTCTGTACATCCGTTTCCAATTCCTATCAGCAGGGTTGAAATAAGCAATCCTACATAGCCTCCTGAATAAATGGTTAGGATGATTCCTAGCATGTGTGTAAAAAAAGCGAATTGCATAATTCGTTTAGGTCCGATGGTGTGGTAAAATAAACCTCCTAAAATCATGGAGATAGGAAATCCTAAAAACCACATGGAGTTAATAAAACCAAGTTGTTGTCCACTGAGATTGAATGCTTCCCCTAATTGAGGTAAGATTCCAGCCCGAATACTGAAGGAAAATGCCGTAGTAATGAGTGCAAAACAACTCCCGTAAAAAAGTCTGTTTTTGTTAGTCATAATAGTTTAAGTTTCAATTTTGTTCTTCTAAAGATAAAATATTTTAGAAAAGCGCAAACAAGAAAAAATAATAACTACAAAAAATTAAGTCTCTTTTTTAATGACAACCACAATTGGTGTCACAAGATCCTCCTTTGTTGGATTTTGATTTGGGCATCCCTTTATAAACCAAAAAAGCCAAGGCGCTAAGGGCTGCTAAGAAAACCAAAAAGGGCTGAATCCATTCCATTAGGCTAACATTTGATAGGTGGAAAAGGCAATTACATAAGCCAATATAGACATTCCAAACAATTGAATCATAGGCCATTTCCAGGAGTTGGTTTCTTTTTTGACTATCGCCAAAGTACTCATACACTGCATGGCAAAAGCATAAAATAACATCAGAGAAATCCCACTGGCGAGATTAAAGAGTGGGGTACCGTCCGAACGCACTTCCGTTGCCATTTGATTTTTAATGGTTTCTTCTGCATCGCTTTCTACACTGTAAATGGTGGCTAAGGTTCCGACAAACACCTCTCGAGCTGCAAAAGAACTGATCAAGGCAATGCCTATTTTCCAATCATACCCTAGGGGGGTTATGACAGGCTCTAGTGTTTTGCCTAAAATACCAATGTAGGAATGTTCCAATCGGTAAGCGTTAATTTTAGTTGCAAGTGCTTCCCCTTTTAATTCACTGTAAGTGGTCGTTACGATTTGTTCTGCCTCTTCAAAATCTCTGCCAGGCCCATAAGAAGCCATGACCCATAAGAGAATAGAAATCGCTAAAATAATTTTTCCAGCTTCCGTTACAAAGCTTCTCGTTTTTTCCCAAACGGTTATTCCCACGTTTTTGAGTAAAGGCAGCTTGTAGTTGGGCATTTCAACCACAAAATAGCTCTTAGACTGAATCTTTAAGGTTTTGCTCAATATCCATGCGGATAGTAAAGCCATTCCAAACCCAACCAAATAAAGGAACATCAGCATCAAGCCTTGGTAGTTTAACCCAATAAAAGAGCCTTGAGGAATCACCAGAGCGATTAAGATTGCATAAACTGGTAGTCGGGCAGAGCAGGTAGTAAAAGGGGTTACCAAAATGGTAATCAGACGCTCTTTCCAGTTTTCAATATTTCGGGTCGCCATGACCGCGGGAATGGCACAAGCTGTTCCAGAAATTAGTGGAATCACACTTTTTCCATTTAATCCAAACCTTCGCAACCCTCGATCCATCAAAAAGACTACACGACTCATATAGCCTGTTTCTTCTAAGATGGAGATGAACAAAAACAAAAAGGCAATTTGTGGAATAAAGATCACTATGCCTCCCAAACCGGGAATAATCCCTTCTGCGAGTAAATTGGTAAATACCCCTTCAGGAAGCGAAGATTTTACCCCTTCGCTTAAAGAAGCAAAGGTGGAATCGATCAGGTCTTGGGGAATACTGCTCCAATCAAAAATGGATTGGAAAATGGTCATCAGGATCGCGAAAAAGATCACATACCCCCAAAATTTATGAATTAAAATACGATCCAATCTACTCCTCAAATCCGTTGCAGAGTCCAAGTCAACTAATAAAGTTTCTTTTAAAATACCATTGATAAATTGGTACCTTTTAACAGTCTCCTTTTGTTGCATCCGCTTTAAATGCGGCTCAGATTGGGTTTTGAAATCGGTAGTGTCCGACACCCGATTTCTATCGATTTTGGCAAAATTTACATCTTGGGTAATGACCAACCATAATTTGTACAGCTGCTGGTTTGGGAAAGCCTTTTTAAGGTTGTCAAAATAGTCTTGATCAATGGATTCAAGAGCTATGGTTGGGGCGGTAGACAATTGGCGGTAATTCAGCAGCAACTCCCTCAGTACTTCAAGCCCCTTGTTTTCGCGTGTACTTACTAAGGCTATTTTGGTATTTAATTTCTCTTCCAGCAAAGGAATATCGATACTGATTCCCTTGCGTTTCATTTGATCTGCCATATTGATCACCAATAGGGTTGGAATTCCTAAATCCTTTACCTGTGTAAACAATAAAAGGTTTCGCTTGAGGTTTTCAACGTCGGTAACTACCACCGCTACATCTGGGAAATCCTTGCTGTTTTTGTTGAGCAGGAGTTCAATAACCACACTTTCATCCATGGAGGACGCGTTGAGGCTATAGGTTCCGGGCAGGTCTATTATATGGGCCTTAGTCGTCCGATTGAGTTTACAGACCCCTTCTTTTTTTTCTACGGTAATACCGGGGTAGTTTCCAACTTTTTGTGACAAGCCTGTCAGTCGATTAAATACAGAGGTTTTCCCCGTATTGGGATTTCCTAATAATGCAATGTTCAATGACTTGCTCATGGATTATTTGATCAAACGAACAAAAATATGTTGCGCCGTTTCTTTTCTAATTGCTAAATGTGATTCGTCAATCTTAAGGTAAAGTGGATCGTTAAAAGGAGCTTTTTGAATCAAAGAGATTTCGTTTCCGGGTAAACAGCCCATTTCAATCAGCTTTAATGGCAATTGGTCTGTTTCTATGGACTCTATGGTGGCTCGTGCTCCTTTGGTAAGTTGATCCAGTGGAATCATTATTTAGAATCATTTTAAAGAACAAAAGTAGGAAAATAACTTCCCTTTTGCGTGTAGAGAGATGAAAAATTATTCCGAGGGAAATTCTTCTTTTAGGATAGAGATATCTGCAATGAGGCGTTGCATGGCTTCCAACTCTGTACCGTCGTAAAAGCCTCGTATGCGCTGTTCTGGATCTACGAGGATAAAGTTTTCTGTATGGATCATGTCAAAGGGACCTCCGTCGCCGTCTTCTTTAACGGCGAGATAAGATTTTCTGGCCAAGGTGTAAATTTCTTTTTTATCCCCTGTAACTAAATTCCATTTTGAGTCGATCACGCCTTTTTCCAGGGCATACTTTTTCAATTGTGGCACGGAATCAATTTGTGGAGTTACACTAAAGGACAATAATTTGATTTGCGGATCCTGGAGAAATTCCTGCTGAAGGATTCCCATATGGGCAGTCATTTTAGGACATATGGAAGGGCAAGTGGTAAAAAAGAAATCAGCGATGTAAATTTTACCTCTATACTCTTGTTCTGTAATGTTCAACCCGTTTTGATTCCACATAGAAAACGGGGCGATTTTGTGAAATTTTTTAACGTGTTGTAGGGTACTGTCAACCAGTTCGTAATTGACCATGGAGGGCTGGTAGATTGGCAGTCGTTTTTGGGGTTTGAGAGCCGTGTAAAAAAGAGCTAAAATACCTAGGGAAACCACTGTAAAAATTGCGATAAAGCCGCTGTATTTTTTAAAATTTGAATTCATCTTGTGCTATGCTGGTGCAAATTTAACGCATCCTAGAGGATTAGAAAATTTGAAAATGAAAAAAGAATCTTAAAAGCTCTTGAGGATTTTTATAATGTAGCCCATTGTACTACTTTTGCGACAATTAAAACAATGATATGAGTCCATTTGTTGTTAAAGCGATCCAATTGTTAATGAGTTTATCCTTATTAATTATTCTTCATGAATTGGGTCATTTTATCCCTGCCAGAATTTTTAAAACTCGAGTAGAAAAATTCTTTTTGTTTTTTGACGTCAAATTTGCTTTGTTTCAAAGGAAAATAGGAGAGACCACTTACGGTATCGGTTGGCTTCCCCTAGGGGGCTATGTCAAAATCTCAGGGATGATTGACGAAAGTATGGATACGGAGCAAATGAAACAACCCGCACAACCCTGGGAATTTCGATCAAAACCGGCTTGGCAGCGATTGATTATCATGTTGGGGGGAGTCACGGTAAATCTTATTCTGGGATTCCTAATTTACATCATGATCTTATTTGTTTGGGGTAAAAACACGCTTTACACCGAAGCATTGCCCCTCGGACTTGACCCCTCTCCCATCGCTCAAGAAATTGGATTTCAACCGGGTGACCAACTCATTTCGGTAGATGGAGAAACCCTTGACAATGTATTGGAAATCAATAAATATCTTTTTTTACGTTCAGTTGAATCGGTAACCGTTGCCCACAGTGATGGGAGTACTGAACAATTGGCTATCCCCGAAAATTTTGGAAAACGCATGTTTGAATCAGGAGAATTAATCCCTTTTTCACCGGTCCTGCCTGCCGTATTAGACAGTGTAGTTCCGAACTCTCCAGCAGCAGGGGCGGGACTTCTGCCCAATGACAAACTTCTCTCCATTAACGGGAAGTCCATTGAAATCTGGGGGGATTTTAAACATGAAATGACAGAGGAATCTCAAATCATAACTTTAGTTTACGAACGCCAAAGCAGTCGCGATACCCTTCAAATTAAAACAGCTCCCGACGGAACTTTGGGTGTATTTCCTCAGTTGCCCCAAGTAGCTTTTACCAATGAAAAATTAAGTGTAGGTGAAAGCATTTCGGAAGGATTTAGTTATGGGTATTGGACCTTACACGATTATGTTGCCCAATTCCAATACATTTTTACTAAAAAAGGAGCCTCTCAGCTTGGTGGTTTTGGAGCCATTGGAAATATGTTTCCCTCTACTTGGAACTGGAAAGGGTTCTGGGCAAGTACTGCCTTGATTTCTATTATACTTGCCTTTATGAATGTTTTACCCATTCCTGCTTTAGATGGGGGTCATGTGATGTTTTTAACCTATGAAATCCTCACAGGACGCAAGCCCAACGACAAGTTTATGGAATATGCGCAAATGTTCGGCTTTTTCCTTCTTATGGCTTTGGTATTGTACGCAAACGGAAACGATTTGTATCGTTTGATTTTTAATTAAAACGGATACACAGCCCTTAGGAGGATTCCCTAACGATTAATTGTGAGGGAATTTTAATGGTTTCGTTTTCGGGGTTTAATCCCTCTTTTTTAGCCTTTTTTTCTTTCAGGAATACCTCAAAAATCTTTTCCCCCATTTGAACCCCAGGCTGATTGATTGTAGTTATGGAAGGAAAAGTAAAACTCGATAATTTCCAATTTCCAAAGCCAACCACAGCAACATCTTCAGGGATTTTTATTTTATTTAATTTAAAATATTGAATGGCACCTAGCGCTGTTAAATCCGTTATGGCAAATAAGCCGTCAAATTTCATTCCCGATTCAATCACTTTTTTAGCTGCGTAATACCCTTCCTTTTCGTTACCATATTCGCATAAAAAAACCTGTGATTTATCAAAAGGAATTTGATAGGCTTCCAAGGCGTCTCTATAGCCCAAATATCGGTCCACCGAAATTTGAGGCAAATAAGCTCCTCTGAAATGAAGAATTTGCCGACACCCTTGTTTGATGAGATGCTCAGTAGCTGAAAAGGCAGCTTTTCTGTCTTCGATAACAACCTTTGGACACAGTATTGTTTTTTCAATTTTATCAAATAACACCAATATTTTTTCATTTTCTTGAATGGATTTCAACGCTTCAAATGAGGTGGTTTCTTGAGAAATTGAAATAAAAATTGCCTCTACGTTGAGCCTTAAGTAATGCGCTATAAGTTCTTTTTCAGTCTCGGACGATTCATTTGAACATCCCACAAACAAGGTATAGTCACTTTTTTGAACGTTTTTTAACACCCCTTCAAAAATGGAATTGAAAAATTCGTGGTTGAATTGGGGTAGGATCAGCGCAACAGTTTTAGATTCTTTGGTTCTTAAAAAAGAGGCCTGGCTGTTGGGTTTATAATCGACTTTATTGACATAGTCCAAGACCTTTTTTCGGGTTAACGCATTTACATCGCTATAACCATTTAAAACCTTGGAAACGGTCGTTTTTGACAAGCCAAGGGCTTCTGCAATATCGGATAGTTTGAGGTTCTGCGAGCTCATAAAGCTATTTGTTTAATCTTTTCGAAATCGATTTTGTTCAAAAATAACGTACATTCGTAATTAATTTAACATTTATTTAATAATAATTTCTAAAATTGTCTATCTTAAAGAAAAACTAATTAAACTTTAAACAACTAATTAATTAACTGATGAAAAAAGAGTTTTTAAAACAAATCTCCTTTTTAGTTGTCTTTTTACTGTCGGTTGGGATGTATG